>NFYZ01004843.1_pt1 | contig 83511 bp, 78 predicted proteins | sample 1092561 | NCBI WGS metagenome assembly NFYZ01 (sample SAMN03609887, study PRJNA323583) | gut metagenome | isolation source: feces | host: Rattus norvegicus | place: Malaysia | collected 2013 | reverse complement strand
TATAAGTAAGTATTCATCGTATTCATAAATTGGGCTATCTCCATCACTTATTTGCGTTAGACCCCCTCTAAGTCTAACCTCTACATTCCCTTTCTGATTTGGACGGTCTGTAATAGATACTGGTCTTATGTTAATAAAAGTAGTATATTTTTTCATAAGTATCTCCTTTCAATTTTCGAATGACAAAACTAAGAAGGGATATACATAATTCTAGAGCCAACATATGCTGACGATCCACTAGAGGTACGACTAAAATTTTGATAGAATAAGCCTATGTTATGTCGACTTTCTGCACTGTCAAAACCTATATTTAGGCATCCCCATCCAGAAGCCGGAGTATAAATATCGTTTGGTCCGTCTAAAGCCCAGTATTCATCCCACCATGCAGAATCATGATAGGGGCATAGCATTGCCCAAGGATTTGCTGTATCATTTCCAGCGTGTTTAAATTGGGTACTTTCTGACTCTCCATGATAAGATAATCTAGTATATCCAGATGAAGTATTGTCTCTGTAGTTAGATGGGTTAGTGCATATATAATATGTAGACCCACTTGCGTTTATTCCATCTACCCATACTCCAACATTTCCCCATATACCTTCAATACCACGATAGACTATATCTACATCCCCATCTCCTCCTGCGGGTCTACCGGTGAGATTTGGAACATTATCGCAAGTCCCAGTTTTTAAACGACCACGACTACCGTCACGACCAAACCCAAGTATCTTTTTAGAGTCAAATTCGGCAAATTCTACAAGGAACAACATCTGGATAGCAGACCATGCTGCTATATCAAAAAGATGCCACCCAGATCCTTTTATAAGTGTTCCTTGTCTAGCGGCATCTCTTGTAATTTTAGTTTCAATAGTTTTATCATTTTGAGAATAGAAAAGATTTTTCCACGTACCATTATGTTGTACAGACCCATAATAACTACAATATGCTCCAACATAAATATAGTCATGTTCTTTGTCACCTTCTTTAAAGACAGGGTGCACAGAAAACCCATCTTGTGGAAGACTAGATATTCTAATATGTTCAATATCTCCCTCTAAATATCTCTGAAAATAAAATTTGGGGATTTTAACCATAACGTCGTCACTATCCGATATTTGATCACGAATTTTTTCCCGTACAATTCCTCCCCAAGGAAGGACTTTGTCAAAATCGCTATGCCCAATGATTGTTCCAATAGACGGAGTGGCAGTTGCGCCAACTGCCATATCAGTTCTTATCCATGCCGTAGATTCTGAAAGTATATTTCTCTGAATTCCAAAAATCCCAGTAAAAGCTAAAATAATATTCTCAGTTACTTGCCCATCATGTGTAATTGTAACTGTTTTAGCATCAGTTTGAAGCCCATCTGTGACACTTATGGTCCATACCCCTTTGGTGTGGACTTTAAAAGTATGCAATCCGGTATCATTAGTAATGCTATAGGAAGCTGCTCCTTTTTCATGAGAACAAGTTAAAGTTGCTCCAGGAGGAAATTTAACTGGAATCCTAGCAGTTAATCCATAGTCACTATAAGTCATCTTTTGGTAAGTGATTGGCATTAATTATCAACCTCCTATTCTTTCTAATTATAGTTTATACTGTTTTATAATTCTTCGATTGCATCAACCGGGGTTAACTCAATCGATTTAATGATATAATTCTCTATTGGTTGTTCGCTAAAATAGCATCTAACATATCCATCAAATGGCTCGGCATAAGTAAGTAAACTAAAATTTTCTACGCTATCATCTGGGGTAATCTGTGCATTCATTGTTTCTTTTGATTTTGAACAAGGAATATCTGCATAAATCCTCTTCCGGTTGGCTTTTGGTTCAACTGGCGTATAGGTGTCAATCGTGTGGTTCACTGCTACATTCAGCACGGTACTTGCGCCACCGCCACCTGTACCTCCGCTTGATGGTTGCATAATCCATTGTTTATTAGAATTAAGATGGTAAGTTATACCAGTGTTGATTACATAACAAACACTACCCATGGGAACGCCTTCTGTTTTAATTAATTGTAAATCATCGACAGTATCACATTTATATGTGTTTACTGGAGTATTAGGAACAAGTCCAATTTTTTCTAGTATGTACATATCGTCCTCCCATATCTATTCTCCCTAATCATAAGTAAAGAGTTTTACAGGAAAATCTATTAACCAATATAGGAAAATTGACTTAGAAATAAAATTATAGTAGTATATAGTTACTTAGAAAATAAGTAGTTATTGAAAGAGGTGATTATATGGGAAATTATGATGCTAGTTCAATTGAAAAACTAACCTTTAAAGATGCGGTTAGGCAACGAATTGGGATTTACCTGGGAAGTGCTGACCATACCGGAGTTCTGGCTGGACTATTAGAGTTGGTTAATAATGCTACAGATGAAGCCTTAGTTAGTAAAGAAGCCAACCAGATTGAAGTAACAATTTGGAAAGATAAAGCGGCTTGCCGCGATTATGGCAGAGGAATGCCTCATGGTAAGAATAAATTCAGTGAAGAGGTTATGATTGACCTTTTGACGGAAAACCATTCAGGGGCTAAATTCGATGCAAAGGCCTATGGCGGAAAAAGCCGAGGTTTGAACGGTTAATATTCCCACAGCCGTTCTAAAAACTCTTAAATTGCTGGGAAGTCCAGTGTTGGGATAATCAGCAGCGAAGCATTTATTTATTAAATGAACGTTCAACGACTATCGAAAGAGCAATTCTCCAATATGGAGTATTGTATTAAGTAGAGTAGGCTCAAGCGAGTCGAAAAAGGAGTCCTTAATTTTATTGAGTGAAGATATAGTCTGTTCTATATAGTAATATATAGCTGCTTAATGGCGGGAGGGAAGTAGCGACTCCCTTTGAACAAAAATTTGTGGCTGTAAAAGACGGGAAGTGCAGCCACTTGTTGTAGTAGTGATTGGTTCGAAATTACAAGCTACCGAGATGGCGCAGCTTGGTATATGAAATTTGAAAAAGGTATTCCTTTGTATGAGGAATGTGTTAGAAAAGACACAACCGAAAAGCAAGGAACATATATTATCTATAAACCAAGTCAAGAAGTTTTCTCATCTGAACCAGTACATTTTAATTATGAAGAAGTTTGTAATATCATGAAAGAGTATTCATACTTTAATAAAGGTATTACTTTTGTTGTGAAAAATGGCGAAACTGGTGAAGTTAAAAAGTTTATGAGTAAAAATGGGCTGATTGATTTTGCCAAAGAGCATATTAAAAGTCCAATTCATAAGACGCCAATTTGTATTAGCATGATAGAAAATGATATTGATATTGAGATTATTCTTCAATGGACTAATCAGAAAGAAAGATTTTATTTGTTCTCTAATGGTGGGGAAAATCCAGATGGAGGAACACCTATCACAGGAATCCGCACAGCTATTACAACTTTTATGAAGAAGTATCTGAAGGGCGAATATGATAGTGATATGGTTAGAACTGGATTAGTATATATTTGTTCTGTCAATTTAAAAGACCCAGTATATGATGGTCAGACAAAAACAAAGATTACTAACCCATCATTGCGCGGCCTCGCACAAAGAGCAACAGGTCAAGCTTTGAATGATTTTTCTGTAAGACACAAAAAAGAATTTGAACAAATTTTAGAATTCCTAACGACCGAGAAAAAAGCAGAGCAGGCCGCGGAAAGAGCCAGAAGAAAAGTTTTGGATGCGACCAGAGATATCGAAAAGAATCAAAGAAGAAAAGTCTTCGCTAGTGATAAACTCAAAGATGCAGAATTCTTAGGGGAAGATTCAACACTTTTAATTGTAGAAGGTAATTCCGCCGCAAGTGCTATGGCAGTCGCACGTGACGTAACACGCTATGGCATTTTAGGAATTCGAGGTAAATTAATTAACGCTCTGTCCAATAGCGACGAAGATATTTTCAATAATGAAGAAATTAAACTTTTGTTAAGCGCAATGAATATTATTCCGGGCAAATACGATAGTAGTAAATTGCGATATGGAAAGATTGCAATTGCAGTCGATTCAGATAGTGATGGCGGTCACATCGCTCTATTAATTACGGCCGCAATTCATCGGCTATTCCCTGAATTTTTGCGGGAAGGGCGTTTACATTGGTTACATGCACCTTTGTATATGATTAAAAGAAAATCCGGAAATTTATTCTATTATTCCGATGAAGAATTTAACAAAGCTAGTGTCAAAGGTGAGACATCCCGCTTCAAGGGACTTGGAGCGCTCTCAGAGGATGACGCGCGCGAAAGTATGTTTGGACCTTCGCAAAGAATGGAGCAGCTTGTTCCAGATAAAGAATCCATTGAACTTTTAGAAGCTTTGATGGGTAAAGACGTAGAGCCAAGAAGAGATTTTGTATTCAGTGAAATCGATTTCTCTGAGGTTCGAGAATAAGTAAATTAGAAAGGGAAGAAAATTTGAGTTTCTTCTCTTTTTATTATATTATAATTATAGTAAAAGAGATGAGGTGAATAAATGGCACAGTTAAAGGATGTAATCAAAGATAGCTTCATCCAATATAGTGGTGCGGTTTTACAGAATCGCGCGCTTGTAGATGTGCGAGACTGTTTAAAACCTAGTGCAAGACAGATTCTCTATTGTATGGAAACAGATAAGTTGACACATGATCGCCCTTTTAAGAAAACTTTAAAGGCAATCGGATCTGCAACGAGTAGAGTGTATATTCACGGTAGATAGAATTGCCGTGGCTAAATTGGGGAAAAAATCTGGAAGGCTAAGTCCATACGGATATGCTAATCAGAGGTGAAGGGATACAAAATGTACCTCAGCCGCAACGCATAGTGAGTGAAAAGATATAATCTCACCAAGAGGCCCCAATAATCTCTTTAAAATATAAGGGGTTAAAAAGATATGCTAAACTGAGATGGAATAAACCATCTGATGAAAATGAAGGAAACTTCCAGAGTATAAGATAAAAAACTTATAGTTAATAACAATTGGATTCAAGTTGTGAAGGAATTATTATGAGAAGTGGCCAGCCATTTTCTATGAGATATCCTTTAGTCGAAGTCGAAGGTTCGTATGGAAACTTAATGGAAAGCGGAAACTGGGCAGCTCCAAGATACTCAAGCTCTAGACTTTCCGCACTTAGCTCTAGGCTTTTTAAGGATTTATCAAAGGATACAATCTCATTATGGAAAGACAACTATGATGATACAGAAAAATATCCTACAGTTTTACCATCTAAAGGATATTACAATATTGTTAATGGTACGAGCGGGATTGGCGTAGGTGCGGCCAGCTCACTTCCTCCAACAAATATTAGAGAAGTCAACAAAGCTCTTATTAAATTGTTGTGGGATGAGGACATTCCTTTTGAAGAAATCTATTGCGCTCCAGACTTTCCAACTGGAGGGATTCTTCTAAATGCGGAAGAAGTCAAAGAAAGCTTTAAGAATGGTAAAGGGAAGTCGTGTAAAATTCGTTCTGTAGTAGAGTATGACAAAAACGATAGATGCTTTGTAGTAAAAGAAATTCCTTATGGGGTTTATACTAATACAATTTGCGGCGAGCTGGAAGAAATTATGAATGGAGAAAACAATCCAGGTATTGATCGTTTCAACGACTTAACAGGTTCTTCTCCTAATATCAAAATCTATCTAACTAGAGCCGCAAACCCCTCTAAAGTTATCAAATATTTATACAAGCGTACTTCTCTCCAAGCTCATTATGGCATTAATATGACAATGCTAGAAGACGGTAGATTCCCAAGAGTATTTACATGGAAGGAAGCTTTGCAGTCATACCTTACTCACCAGAATATTGTATATAGACGAGGTTATGAATATGATCTCAAAAAAATTAAAGATAGATTGCATATTGTTGAAGGGATTCTTAAATGTTTGGCACATATAGAGGAAGTCATTCAAATTATCAAGTCTTCCTCAAGTACAAGCGCGGCTAATGATAATCTTTGCAAAAACTTTGCTTTAACACCAATTCAAGCTAAAGCAATCTTAGATATCAAACTCGCGCGATTAGCTCGATTAGAAGTAGAAAAATATGAAAAAGAACGAGAAGAATTTCTAAGAGAAAAAGAGAGAATCGAAGAAATTTTGAATGATGAAGTATTGCTCAAATTAGAGATTGAAAAAGATTTGTTAAAGACTATCGATGAAATTGGTGATGATAGAAGAACCCAAATTTTGAATATTGAGTCAGATGATAAAGAAGACCCAATTGAAGTAAAGAATCTTCTCATTAGTCTTACAAATCAAAATAACTTATTTGTAGAAGAATCATCCTCTCTATATACACAACGTAGGGGAGGCCGCGGAGGTAAGTTTAAATTATCTCAAGGCGAATATGTTATCTCGCAATCAGTTTTAAATAGTGATGAGAATTTGCTTTTATTCACAAAAAGTGGGAAAATGTATTCATTGATTGGGGCAGATTTAATTGTTGGGTCTAAAGTCCCAATTGAGTCTTTAATTGACTTGATGAAAAATGAGGCCATTTGTTCAATGGTTTCAATCACAAAAAAGAACCCAACTGAATTTTTGACTTTCTTTACTAAAAAAGGTATAGTAAAGAGGACAAAAACGACAGATTACCTTTCTAAAAGAAGAGGAAGTATTATTGCGATAGCTTTAGACCCAGGTGATAGTTTGATTAATGTTGAGTTATCAGATGGCAAAAAAGTTTTATACTGTACCAAAAAGGGACAGGTCGTAATTCATAATCTGTCAGAAGTGCGGCCGAGTGCTAGAAATACTAAAGGAGTCATTGGTATTCGTTTGAATACTGAAGACGAAGTAGTCAGAGGTCGCGTATTAGAAGAGGGAACAAAGGAATTAGTATTTGCTACAAAAAATGGATTAATTAAGCGTCTAGATATTGACGAAATCACTCAAACAAAGAGAAGCGCAAAAGGTAGCAAGTGCATTTCTTTAAAGGGAGAAGATGAAGTAGCTGATTGCCTTTCTATTTCTAGTGAAAGAGAATTGGTAGTTGTCTCATCTTCTGCTCAAATAAAGCTTGAACTTTCAAGCGTTCCAAAAGGCTTGCGAGGTGCCGCCGGTGTAAAAGCCATAAATCTCGCAGACAATAATACTGTCGTTGGTTTAACAAAGATTTAAAGAAAATATGAAGTCTAAATTTTGACTTCCACTTAAAAACACAGTATTATATATACAGAAAGTAAGGAAATACTTTCGCTAGATTTCAGATTATTATTATAAAAGGAGAGATTAAATTATGAAATTAACAGCAAACAGCCAGATGGTATTAAACTTCGTTCGTGACAATGGTGGACGTGTATCTATTAAAGAATTAGCTGAAGGACTGGGAAAAACACCAGTATCCGTATCCGCTAACGTAACTGACCTTGGTAAGAAAAAATTGGCTACTCGTGTAAAAGAACAGGTTGGAGAAGAATCTATCACTTATGTGGTACTGACAGATGAAGGCCTTTCTTTTGAACCAACTGAAGAATAATTGGTAGAAAGTATCTATAAATAAAAGAAAAGGGGAGTTCTTCTCTCCTTTTCATTAACTTAGATTAGACAGATTAAATTAGATTAAAAGGGGAAAATAATAACAATGAGAGAAGCTTTAAATAACGTAAAAATTGAAGGTTTATTAGTAGAAAAAGATTTAGAATATGCAACTTTTGGGAAGCCCGCGCGTGAATGTATTCGTGGGTCTATTAAAGTTCGAGTAAAACAGACAATCAATGGGGAAGAAAAAATTTGTGATGTTCCAGTTCACGCTTTTGCGGCTAAGTATACAAAGGACGGTCGTTCTGTAAACCCATCTTATGAATCGATTGAAAAGGTAATGAATGAGTATAATTCATTGGCTTCCGTCGGTGGCGATGAAACTAAAGCGGATAATATTCGTATCACTAATGCTCACATCAAAATGAATGAATATTACAACCGTAATAACAAATTAATTTCTTTCCCAAGAATCACCGCTTCTTTTATTAATCGTGCAACAGGTGTAGTAAAACCTTGCGCAGAATTCTCGGTAGAATTTGTAGTAGATAAAAAAGAAGATGAAATGGATAGAGACGGTATCTTAACTGGTAAATATCTAATTACTGGTATTATTCCACAATATGATAACAAAGTAGATGTTGTACCTTTCCACGCTTTAAATAAAAATGTAATTTCCGCCGTATCTCGATACTGGAATAAAGGCGATACAGTGCGCGCAGTTGGTAAATTAAACTTCTCTTCTACCACAAAAGAGGTAGTCCAAGAAGTAGATTTCGGTGAGCCGCAAGTCCGTATGCAGACAGTTACAGAAAGCGAATTAGTTATCACAGGCGGATCTCAAGTTCCTCTTGATGGTGATTTTGCTTTTGATCCAGCTGAAATTCAAGTAGCTTTAGCAAATCGCGCTGCTACACTTGGAGGAGGCAAGAATAAAACAACAACTGCATCCGCACCAAAAAGTGCTGGGTTTAATGATTTAGGATTCTAGGAGGGGGATATCTATGATTGATATTCTTAACTTAGAGCCGACCAAAGTTTCTAGGGACTTAAAGGGTAAATACATTTGTATTTACTCCGTCCCTAAAGCTGGAAAAACAAGTTTTAGTGCCTCCTTTCCTAAGAACCTGATTCTAGGTTTTGAGCATGGTTGGAATGCCCTGCCCGGAGTAAAGGCCATTGATATTACTCGTTGGGCAGACTTAAAATTAATTTTGCGTCAGCTTAATACCGACGAAGCAAAAGCCATGTATGATACAATTACTATTGATACAGTTGGTCTCATGTGGGAGTTGTGCGAAAAATATATTTGCGCGCGAAACAACGTATCCGAGATCGGTGACGTACCATGGGGTAGAAAAACCTTGGCCCCTCTATATCGTGAGGTATAGATAAAAAGAGTGTAAAAATCTGGAAGCCTGAGATGGTAATCAGAACGGAAGTTATAGTCTAAAAGCTGTAACACGTGCAACGCATAGTAGTATTAAACAGTATAAACTGATATAAGCTGCCACGAGACACTCAAACTTCTAATGAAGTTATAAAAAGTTATGCTGACCTTACACGAATATGAAGTGTAAGAACTATAGGATAAAAAGCCTATAGGGTAACAAGCCCATGCAAGGTTGGGCGCAATGGAAAAAAGAATTTAGCGATTGCTTACGTTCAATTGTCCAAATGGGGTATGGATTAGTAGTAATCGCGCACTCAACTGTTCGAAAAGAAAAATTATCTAACGATAGTGAAATTGAAATTCTAGCCCCTAATATTCCTAGTAGAGCTTATGATATCGTAAACCAATTAGTAGATATTATTGCTTTTATTGATATTGAATGGGATGCTGATGGAAACTCTCGAAGAACTTTAATCACTCGTAAAACACCTACAGTAATGGCAGGAAGTCGCTATAAATATTTGCCAGAAAAAATTCCTTTTGGGTATGAAGAGCTTAGTAATGCAATTGCAGACGCAGTTGATAAATTAGAGCAAGAAAAAGCGGGAAGCGTGACGGAAGAAAAAACAACCTTTACCGAAGATTCCGAATCCGGATCGATGAGTTTTGAAGACATATCTAAAGAAGCCCAAGAACTATGGAAGTCTTTTGTTGGAACAGATCCAGAGAAAGCAAAGGAAGTCCTTAAAATTACTGAGAAAATCTTTGGCGCACCTACAAGACTTTCTAGTATTACCCCAGAGCAGAAAGATCTGTTCTATCTAGTTCTTGTAGAAATGCGCGACTTAGCGAAAAAACAGCAATAATAATAATAATAACAGAGCAGAGAATCATACATAGTTCTCTGCTTTTATTTTGACTTTTCTTTAAATTTTGTATATAATATTGATATAGATAAAAGAATTGGAGGGGTCATATGCATAAAGTTAAATGCCCTTATTGTAATGAGTATTTTGACACAGACCTTTTAGGCGCTGTAAAGGTTAGTAACAGATATTATCATAAAGAGTGCTATGATAAAAAAGTTAAAGAAGGGGGCTTCGCATCACAAGAAAACCATATAGTTGTAGAACCAGACCAGAAGAAGATTGCGAAAGCCCAAGCAAAGCCTCAAGATGGGGATGCGCGGCCGAATTATAAAATCTGTCTTAAATGTCATGGGCAAATAGATATCAATAAAGAAGAATATCGTTTAATTGGAAAAAGATATTTACATTTAAAATGTTTTAACGAACTCCAAAGTACAGATGATAGATATATTGATATGATGTATCAATTTTTAAAAAACGAAGCAGGAATTGATTATAACTATATCCAATGTGAAAAGCAAAGAAATTCATATAATAAAAAAGGTTTATCAAACGAAACGATTTATAAAACATTAGTATATATTTATAAAATTAAAAAAATTAATCCCTCTCGCGCGGAAGGGCGTATTGGTCTTGTACCTTTTATGTACGAAGAAGCCCTTCAGTATTTTAATAATTTAGAAAAACAAAAGAAAATAGTTGACAAAGCTTATGAAAAACAGAAAAAAATAGGAACCAAAAAAATGAACATAGTTGACGTAAAAGAAGCTAAAAGAAAAGGTTACATAGATATTGAAACTATTGGAATTGATGAGGTGTAAAGTAATGGTAGATAGGGGAACTATTTATGAAATTTTTGGATGTCTTATGAAACATCCGCAATACCTTAGTGAAACAGATAAGTACTTATTGAAGATTGATGATTTTAGTACTAATTTTGAACGTTATATTTTTACTGCAATCTTTAACCTATATAAAGACGGCGCGCAAGTATTAAGTCCAGTAGATATTGATAACTATTTTGAACCTCACAAAGCAGCCAAGGCTTGCTTTGAGAATAATAATGGGATTGAGTATCTTCAGGATGCGATTGAATTCTCAGAAGAAGAGAACTTTCCTTTTTATTATAAAAGACTGAAAAAGTTTAATGCTTTAAAGGACTTAAAGAAGTTGGGGTATGATACTAGTTCTTTGTATGAAGAAGATTTAACCAACCCAAAAGCCAAAGATATTAACGATAGATTTGAGAATTTATCAGTTCAAGATATATTTGCGGAAATGAAGAAGAAGCTTATGAAAGTGGAAACTTCTTATTTGACTGGGGATTCTTCTGAGACTCATAAAGCTAGTAAAGGAATTAATAATTTATTAGAAGATTTAAAGATTAAGCCAGAAGTAGGCTTACCTTTGCAGGGACAAATTTTTAATACGATTACTCGTGGAGCTAGAAAAACAAAATTTTATATTCGTTCTGCATCAAGTGGTACAGGAAAGACTCGTGCGGCCGTTGGTGATGCTTGCAATTTGGCTTACCCAGTTATTTTTAATACGAATACTTGGAGATGGGAACCAAATAGTTCTCAGGAGAAAATTTTGTTTATTGCGACCGAACAGGAAGATGAAGAAATTCAAACTTTGATTTTGTCTTTTTTATCAGGAATTAATGAGGAGAAAATTCTGAATAATGATTGTACAGAAGAAGAATATAAGATTATTGCGCAGGCCGCAGAAGTAATGAAAAAATATGAAGATAACTTTTATTTGGTTCGTATGGCAAATCCAAGTGTAGAACAAATCAAAGCGGTCGTGAGACAAAACTGGATTTTGAACGATATTGATTGTGTTTTTTATGACTATATCTTTTCTTCTCCAAGCTTATTGAATGAGTTTAGGGATTTAAAAGTCCGCGAGGATAGACCTAGTGTTAATGTCCTCTAATATAACTTTTCCATAAATCAAATGGGGTACATTGAATAATGTGCTAACGGGGAAAGCTGACTGATGATGATCTTGAAGATAGCGGATTCAAGGGAGTTAAAAGCCAATCCCGTGGGATGAAAAAAGTAGACTATAACGTTCCCAAAACTACATCTAAGTAGGGGTGAGAACGATGAAATTTAATTTTTATAAAATTGTTAATAAAATAAACCATAAAGAATATATCGGAATTAGTGCAAAGCCAATAAAGATAAGATTTAAAGAACATAAATCTTTATTAAGGAGAGGTAAGCATCATAACTATTTACTACAAAGAGATTGGGATTCTTACGGGGAAGAAAATTTCGACTTTATCTTGCTAGAGACACTTGAAAGTAATAGCGTTGAAGAGGGATATAATCACGAATATGAGCTTATTTCAGAAGGAGAGAATTTGTATAATTTAGCTCCTGGTGGAAAAATTAACCCAATGTACTCAGAGAAAGTAAAGCAAAAAATGATAGACACAAAGCAAAGCCAATTTCCTAATATTTACCAACTGGAAGAAATCGAGGAAAATGTTTTCAAGGTTATAGGTAAATTTAACTCCCAAAAAGAGGCCCAAAGAATAACTGGGTTGTCACAAGCGAACATTGGCAGAAGCATTAAAAATCATGTTAAAGGTTCAGGGTATTATTGGATTGAAGAAGATACTCTCAACACTTTTGAAAAAGAATGGCGCCCAGTTCGCACAAAAATAAAACCTACAGCCGAGTTAAATGATAATAATGAAATAGTTAAAGTCCATCATAATCGTTCATTATTTGAAAGAGAATATGGGTGGAAGGCTGGAGCAATAAAAGTGGCTGTATCAAGAAATGGCAAAGCATATGGTGTTAAATTTATTAACATAGATGAAGAAACTTATTATAAAATTAAACCAATTAGACTACTTTTTTAGGCCTGTATCGACTATTTCTTGTCAAGAGAAAGTAGGGCTACTATTGATACGTAGCAGTGTTTTAGGTAACGAAGCACTTGAAAACCGAAAGAGTTATAGTTCTTATTTATATAAGAATTAAAAGATAGTCAGTACCGTTAGAAATAACGGATTATACGGTTGCATTAGGCTTGCTGTCAACTGCTTTAAAAGACTTAGCTGTAGAAATGAATCTCTTCATAATGTCTTCTACCCAAACAAACGCGAAGAGTGACGAATCAAAAGGACTCAAAGATGAATCAGTAATTCGTGGGTCAAGAGCTATCATTGATAAAGCTGACTTGGCCGCAGTTATCTCAAGAGTTACCAAAGAAGATTTAGATATGTTAAGTGATGTTATTGATTCTATTGGAATTATTCCAAATCAAGTTATGGACATTTACAAAAACCGTAGGGGTAGATATACGAACGTAAAAATCTGGAGTAATGTTGACTTAGGAACTTGTAGAAAAGTAGATGTTGTTGTAACTGATGAAAGATATAGACCAATTGAAAGCTTTAGGAAAGTTGAGTATCTCTTTACAGAAGAAAATGAAGAAGATACAGTCAACTTCTTATCAAAGCTGAACGGGCTAGATAAATAAGATATTCGCGCGGGCTAGCCATGATAAACTATAAAGAAATAATTGATAATTTAGAAGTAGATAAAGTTGAAGATTTATTGTATCAGTTAGGCGTGGAAAATGTTATTAGAAAAGATAATTGTTTGATTACTAATACTATTTGTCATAACGAATCTGACGGAAGTATGAAGTTATATTACTATTTTGATACTCATATATTCTATTGTTATAGTAACTGCGATGCTATGAGTATCTTTTCTTTTCTAAAGCATTATTACGAAACTAGAGGAATTGAATATGACTGGTTTAATGATATATTACAAGTCGTATTAAATTGTTCTGTTATATCTAATTTTGATGTAGAAAAACCGCGCAGTGAGAGAATTGACTTTAAAGAGAGATTTAAAAAAAGAGGGAAACCAACTTTACCAACTTTTGATAAAAATATTTTAAGAGTCTATACAAAACTATATCCTATCGAATGGCTACAGGATGGAATTAGTCGTGCGGCCATGGATAAATTTAATATCTTATTCTCAATCTCGGAAAGAAAAATCGTAATTCCTCATTATAATTCTAATGGTGAGTTAGTTGGAATCAGAGGTCGCGCATTAGACCCATATGAAGTAGAAAACGTCGGTAAATATACCCCAATGAGAATTGAGAATACTTGGTATAGTCACAAGCTCTCTCATAATCTCTACGGATTAAACTTTAATAAAGAAAATATTAAGAAAAATGGATATGTTTATTTAGTTGAAAGTGAAAAAGCAGTAATGCAAATGGAATCTTTTAGCTTAGATAATTGTGCTGTTGCAGTTTGTGGAAGCCAATTCAATAAACTTCAGCTTAATATTCTATTAAAAGAAACACGGCCAAAAGAGATTATTATTTGCTTTGATAAAGAAGAATTACCAAATGAAGAGAAATATTTTAATAAGCTTTATAAAATGTGCGAGAAGTATAAAAACTATTGTAACTTTTCCTTTTTATATGATAGAAACAACTTATTAGAATTAAAAGATTCCCCAACTGATAAAGGTGAAGAAGTATTTAGAAGATTGTTAAAAGAAAAGGTGGTAGTTAAATGAAATGTAACTTAGAGAACGAAAATTTTACAGAAGAGTATGTAAATAATTTATTAAAGTCACGAGGTATCGAGGATGTTGAGAGTTTTAAAAACCCAAGTGCGGCCAACCTATTAAATCCTTTGTTATTGGAAAATATGGACGAAGCTGCATGTATGTTATTAGAGAAGCTTAAGGAAGAAGATAAACCTATTGGATTGATTGTGGATTGCGATACTGACGGTTATACTTCGGCCGCAATTATATATAAATATATCAAACACTTAATGCCCAAAAAAGAAATTGAGTATTATTTACATGACGGGAAACAGCACGGTCTGGAAGATATGTATGAAAAAGTAAAAGACAAAGACTATTCTTTACTAATCCTACCTGATAGCTCTTCTAATGATAAACAGTACCATGATAAATTGCCCTATAAATGTTTAGTCTTAGACCACCATTTATCGGATGGCCCATTTAGTGAAAATGCCATTATTGTCAATAACCAGCTTTCCCCAGATTATTCCAATAAAGAAATTACTGGTGCGGGCGTGACTTGGCAATTTTGTAGATACTTAGACATTTTAACTGGTGAAGATTATGCGAATAAATTAATTGACTTGGCCGCACTTGGAATTATTGGCGACATGGGGGGAGTTAATATTATAGAAAACCAGTATATCATCCAAGAAGGACTGGCAAACGTTAAGAATGAAATGTTCTGGGCTATTCTAGAAAAACAAAGCTACTCTATTACTCGCTCTGTGGGAGTAACAAGAAGAGAAGTTTTGGATGCGCTAGATCCTACTGCGGTTGCTTTCTATGTTGTGCCGCTTATTAATGCGATGATTCGTGTTGGCACTCAGGAGGAAAAAGAACGATTATTCTTAGGCTTTGTAGACGGAAGTAGAGAAGTCGAATCAAAGAAAAGAGGAGCAGGTCACGCTTTAGTAGAAATTGCAGAAGAAAGCGCCCGGGAATGTGGTAATGCACGTAATAAGCAAAACAGAATTAAAGAAGCGGCAATCTCCCAGTTAGACAATAGAATCAATGAGGAAGGCCTTAATTCTAATAGACTTCTCTTTGTGGAACTAAAAGATGAAGATGATTTCCCATCTGAACTAACCGGCTTGATCGCAATGCAATTAGTTGCCAAATATGGTAAGCCAGCCCTAGTTGGTCGAAAAGGCGCGGATAGTCTTGTTAGAGGAAGTATTAGAGGAGTTAATAATGGTTCTTTGCCATCTTTGAGAGATTTCTTACAAGGAACACATCTTTTTAAATATGTAGAAGGCCATGACAATGCTGCGGGTTATGCAATTCATGAGTCAAATATTAGTAGGTTTATTCGCGTTGCTAACAGTTCCTTAGGAGGTATTGATTTTGGAGAAGCATCTTATGCAGTAAACTATAGTTGTATAAGTGCTGACCCTTATCTTGGAAATAACATTTTAGATGTAAGCTATAATAAACACTTATGGGGATCAAAAAATCCTGAGCCACTTTTCTATGTGTTCGGTATTGTCTTAAACAAAAAAGATATTAGTATTATGGGAAAAGCTAAGAATACAATTAAATTCAAAGTTAATGGAGTTGAATATATCAAGTTCTTTGCTAATGACCTTATTGAAGATATAATGAATTCCAGCGATATTATTAGTCTTGAAGTTGTAGGAAAATGCGGAATTAACTCTTGGGGTGGAGCTACAACACCGCAGATTGTTATTCAAGATTACGAGCTATATAATGCATCCCTAGAATATTAATTTGATTTTATTATAAATTTAATATATATTATTAATATAAATAAAGAAAAGGGGTATTAAGTTTGGAAAAGAAATTAGAATATCCGGGAACTTTACATGCGCACTCCGACTATTCTAACTTTAGATTGAGAGATAGTATCAATAAAGTTAGTGATTTAATTGAATATGCAGCTGAACTAGGCCACAAGTTGATTGGTATCACAGAACATGAAACTGTGGCTAGTTCTGTAGATGCATATGAGTGCTGGGAAAAAATTCATAAAACTAACCCAGACTTTAAAGTTGTCTTAGGGAATGAGATTTATTTAGTTAGAGATGGATTGAATGCGGAAAATTTTGTTAAGAATATGGATAGATATTACCATTTTATCTTATTAGCAAAAGATGCAATCGGCCACAAACAAATCCGAGAGTTATCAACGCGGGCTTGGATGAGAAGCTACAAACAAGGAAGAATGGTTCGTGTTCCAACTTATTATTCTGATTTGATTGAGATTATTGGAAAAAATCCGGGGCATGTCATCGGGTCTACAGCGTGTTTGGGCGGCGCTTTACCAACACAACTCCTGAGGTGGCGAAAAGAAAATAAAGACATTGTACTTTATGATAAAATTAATAACTGGGTTGATAATATGGAGAGAATCTTTGGAAAAGGAAACTTTTTCTTAGAAATGCAACCTTCAAGTAATGACGAACAACTATTTGTTAATAACGAATTATTAAGGCTCAGTAAATTAAAAGATGTTCCTTATATTATCACAACCGATGCTCATTATAAAAATAAAGGAATGCGGGCAGTCCACAAAGCTTATTTAAACTCTCAAGACGGTGATCGAGAAGTAGATGATTTCTATGCAACTACATATATGATGAATACGGAAGAAATTGAGAGTTATATGCTAGAGCCTCTAGGCCAAGAAGTTTTGCAAGAAAGCTATAAAAATATCATGAAAATTTATGATATGTGTGAGATGTTTGATTTGCGGCAACCGCTTAGAATTCCAATCTTACCTTGGAGAGAAGTTGGAGAGACAAAAGATGAAGAGTTCTACTTAAAGAAAATGCCTTATCTTAACAACTTTAAGAATTCTAAATATAAAGAAGATAATTATTTGGTCAAAGCGATTATTGATGGTATTCATAATCATAAAGACTTGCAGAATGAAGAAGCATATGAGGAGTTGAATAATTGTTTAAAAGATACTTGGGTAAGTTCTGAAAAGAACAATGCAAGATGGAGCGCATACTTCTTAAACTTACAGAAAACTATTGATTATTGTTGGGAAGCTGGGACAATAGTTGGGCCGGGGCGCGGAAGTGGTGTTGGATTTTTGTTGTTGTATTGTTTGGATATTATCCAGATTAACTCTTTGAGGGAAAAGACAAAAACGTTTAGATTCCGGTTCTTAAACCCAGATCGTGTCTCTGTGTTGGACATAGATACGGATATCAGCGGACTCAAACGCGCGCAAGTCTTATCTCATTTAAGAAATAAATACGGCTCTGATAGAATAGCAAATGTATTAACATTAGGAACAGAAAAATCTCGTTCTGCAATTCAGACTGCGGCGCGCGGACTTGGGCTTGATGTTGATATTGCGAGATATCTTTCTTCTATGATCGAGGAAGACCGTGGAGAAATGAGGACTCTTAAGCAGACATTTTATGGAGATGAAGATAAAGGTTTTGCACCTAATAAGCAATTTGTATATGAAATGACAAATAACTATCCTGAGTTATGGGAAGTAGCTCAAGCAATTGAAGGATTAATTTGTCGAGTTGGTGTCCATGCGGGCGGGCTGATTTTTGTTGATGAGCCTTTCACAGAAAAAGGCGCACTAATGAAAAGTCCAAATGGAGATGTCATAACTCAATTCGAGCTCCACACATCGGAAAAATTGAGTATGATTAAAATTGACCTTTTATCTGTCGAAGCATTAGACCGAATCCAAACTTGTTTAGAGCTGTTACAAGAATATGGAAAAGTTGAGGGTAATAATATCCGAGAGATTTATGAAAAAGTAATTGGCGTATACAATTTGGAGCGAGAAAGCGAAGATATGTGGAAAATGCTAGAAAACCACGAAGTCAATGCTTTGTTCCAAATGGAAGGCCAAACAGGTATCCAAGGTATTGATACTTTAAAGCCACGTAGTGTTGATGATTTGGCAATTCTTAACTCAACTATTCGATTAATGCCACAGAATAAAGGGGATGAAATGCCAACGGACAAGTGCGCACGGTTCAAAGCTTCAAAACAAAATTGGATTAGAGAAACAGAATTATATGGTTTAACAGATAAAGAAAGAGATGTAATTTGGCCAATCTTGGAAACTTCTTATGGGATGTGTATCACACAAGAGCAGTTTATGCAATTGGTTCAATTAGAGGAATGCGGAGGATTTGATCTGATGTTCGCTGACCGCCTCCGTAAAGCGGTAGCTAGATTTTTGGCGTTTTAAAAAGAAATTTTTAAAATAATCATAGGGCAAAAACGGTAGAGCCTAAATAATGATTCCCTGCTTATATTTAGCTGATAATATAAGGAGGGCTATTGGAATGAAAAAATATGCAACGGAAAAGGAAAAACAGTTTGGAAAGAAAGATATTTAAATGGAGAAACTGCTAGAGGTATCTAGAAAGATTATCCCCAATACTCAGAAAGTACAATTTCAAGGAATATTAAAAACAGGGGAATCTCTAGAGGAAAAGGCCTAAAGCCAGAGTTATTAAAAATTAAGGGAAAAATATTACAAGAATATTTGGATGATAAAAAGGCTACTTCGTTGGGTAAAAAATACGGGGTATTAGATAGAACAATTTTAACTTGGGTGAAAGAAGCTAGGATAGAAACTATTTAATTATTTATATAAAGACAAATTAAATGAAGCATATCATTATAAACGGAAATATGAACGTTTATATAACTCATTATATGGTAATACCGTGGTAAATGACTAAATTACGAAAGGTTAGTCATCACCGTAGAGCATAGAGGGTGAATAAATATAATCCCTCCAAGAGTGTCCTACACTATTAAGTATAGCTTAATATGAGTGATTCGCAATCACATACCTAACGTTAAACGAGGGTGAAAATATATGCCGACCTTATAGGAAACTATAAGAACTATGGGATAAAAAGCCTATAGGATAACAAAGTGAAAAAGTCTCCGAAAGATTATGAAAAAATCACAAAAGAGTTTTATAATGTTACAGCAGAGAAGGGATGCAGCCCAGGATTGTGCCGATACACTTGGCGCGTTCTCGTTGGGGCATCTCGTGGGTAGACATAAATGCCCCTTATAGCAGTAATGCTATTCGAAAATGCCGAGAATTGCTGGGAAGCTAAGTCGAAAAGATATGCCAATCAGCAGCCGAGCCGTCTAGCTAACGGAAGGTTCAACGACTATCCAAAATGGAGTAAGAGAAATCTGAAGTACGGCACATCGTTATTCTACAAAATAGAAAGGAAGCGATAGAATGGGGGTAAAAAGAGTTTTTACAGAAGAGCAAATTAATCAAATTATTAACTGGTATAAAAATGATGAATTTAGCATTACATATATAGCTAAAAATTTAGTGAAATGTAGAACTACGGCTATTAGTAATATTTTAAAAGAGAATAATGTTCAATTGAGAAAGCCTTCTAACAAAGGAAAAGTATTGAATATTGAACAAGAAAAGCAAGTTATAGATTTGTATGTTAATAAAAAATATTCACAAGCTCAAATTGCAGAAAAATTTTCATGTTCTACTTATGTTATTCATAATATATTAAAAAGGAATAATATAGAAATTATAATCCAACCTAAAAAAAATAGGGAGCAAGATGATCGCTATTTTGATGTAATTGATACAGAGCATAAAGCATACTGGTTAGGCTTTATTTTCGCGGACGGTACAGTTTATAAAAATCAATTATCTATTGAAATTCATGAAAGAGACAAAGAGCTATTAGAACGATTTAAAGAAGATTTAAAATTAAATAGCAAAATCTCTATTCGTCATAGAAATAATACAACTATTTGTTGTATCAGAATGACAAGCCCGCATCTCTGTGCATCACTTGTAAAGTATGGAATAATCCCAAATAAAACTAAAAATACCCATCATTTACCAGAAGTGCCAAATGAACTTTTGCCACACTTTTTAAGAGGACTCATTGATGGAGATGGATGGATAACAATAGATAAAGCAGGCCACTATCATATTGGTTTTGTTACAAATTATGTTAGCACATGTGAAGATTTTAAAAAATACTGTAATATAGTAACAGGGAATATTTGTAAATCGAAAATAACATACAAAGATAAAAATAAAAACCCTTGCTTTCAAATACAGAGTAAAGAAGCTACAAAACGATTAGCTACCGTTTTGTATCAATACAATACAATTTGTATTAGTCGAAAATATCGGTTAGTAGAGCCTTTATTTGACTTTAAAAACGATGAAGATATAGTCTAAAGTAGTAACCAATTATGAAAATAATATCTACTTTGATGGTTTTAATGCGAGTCACACCCTTGCGTACTCACTTGTAGCATTGCAAGAATTGAACTTAGCTTATAGATTCCCAATTATTTATTGGAATACCGCATGCCTGATTGTAGATAGTGGTGGTATCATTGAGGCTCCGGAAGATAACGAAGAATCAGAAGATAAGAAAAAAGCTAAGAAGACAACCGCATTTGGAAAGATTGCGACAGCAATTGGAAAAATGCAAGCTAGAGGAGTAACAATTGCGCCACCAGATATTAATAATGCTTCTTATAGTTTTACTCCAAATGAGGAAAATAACATTATTTATTATGGTTTAAGTGGTATTGTTAAAATTGGCGGGGAAGTAATCAATAATATTCTAATGAATAGACCTTATACTTCTTGGGAAGATTTCTTGTCCAAGGTAAAAGTCAATAAAACTCAAATGGTTAATTTAATTAAAAGTGGAGCATTTGATTCGTTGGATGATCGTATGGAGATTATGAAAGAATATATCTCTAGCATTTGCGGCAAAAAGAGTCGATTAACTTTACAGAATTTGGGTGGACTTATTAGTTATGGATTAGTGCCGGGAAAATATGATTTTGAAGTGCGGGTTTATAACTTTAATAAGTACTTGAAGAAGAATAAATATGATAAATATTATATCTTAGATGATATTGCATATAGCTTCTTTGAGAAAAATTATGATGTAGATCTTTTAGAGGAAGTAGATGGGAAGACTTGTATACTCCAAACCAAATGGGATTCTCTATATCAAAAAAGTATGGATGTATTGAGAAACTGGTTAAGCAAGTGTAAGGAAAAGAAATTAGAAGAATATAACAATATCTTAGAAAAGGAAAGCTGGGATAAATATTGTGAAGGAAATTTAAGCAAATGGGAAATGGATTCTGTTAGCTTTTATTCTCATGACCATGAGTTAAAAGGATTTAAAGCGGACTTATATGGTGTTAAAGATTTTGAAAGACTTCCTAAAGAGCCGCGCGTGGAAACATACATTTACATCAAAGATAAAAAAATTCCACTCTTTCAAATTGATAGAATTGCGGGCACAGTATTAGATAAGGACAAAGCAAAGAATATCATTACTTTATTAACTCCGTCTGGCGTAGTACCAGTGAAATTGTTTGGGCCAGTATTCACCAATTATGATAAACAAATATCTGAGAAAGGCGCAGATGGTAAAAAAAGTGTGCTAGAAAAGAGCTGGTTTACTAGAGGCAACAAACTAATCTTTACTGGTATTAGAAGAGGAGAATCTTTCTTTGCTAAGAAGTATAAGAAAACGCCATATCATTTATGTGAAAAAATTGAAGAAATTTATGATGATGGTACAGTAAGTTTAGTATCTAATCGTTATGGAGAGATAGAAGAATGAGTGTTGGGCTGTATGATGCGGACTTCTTCAAGTACGGGAAAGTTCCCATAAATCTTGAGATAATGAAATTATCCGCATATTATAAAAGAAAAGGGGAAATTGTTTCTTTAACCAACACTTATTCCCCTTCTTACTTTAGTAAGAACTATTATGTTAAAGACATAATTGATGGCGATTATGATGCTGAAGTATTCAAGGATTATAACAATACTAATTGGCTAGGCCGCGCATATAATCAGACAAGATATAAGCCACTGCCAAAAGCTATAGAGGAGTGTAAGCCAGACACAAGAATTTATGAAAAGTATAAGAAACTCTATGGGGAATCTATTCCAGAAATTCGAGCCTTTCATAGAATGTTAAATGCTAATCACTTTAGAATTTCTCTAGACGGAAAGACAGTTTGGAAAGATTACCGGAAACAGCTTCCGAGAAAACCGCGGGCAGTCACATTTTATCTTCATGATTATAATGTAGGAGAGATAGAAGGAGTTTACGAAGAACTCCACAAACTAATTCGATTCTACTCTAAAAAATTTCATCGAAAGATATTCTTCAACACTAAATATCCTATTTCTCTAAAAAACCATAAGGATATCTTTAAAGTCGTAGAACTTCCTTTCTCAGATACCGTATTCTATCTAGAAGGAATCCCAGACGGAGAAATCTTAGTAAAGCTACTAAGCCTAAATTTGGGTGATTCTGTATACAAAAGAATAGTGATTGACCCAACTGCGGGCTATTCATCAGAAGAAGAGTTCTTTGCTGATGATGCCCCAAAAAAAATCTACGATATAGCGACATTTTTGAAGAGCAATGAGTCAAAAATTTCACTTAAATATACCCCCAATTTTTTCACAGAAAAAAGGTGGGAAAATTATATAGAGCTTTTAAATTTATATATGCGTGGTGTTTCTAGATTCGGTCCTGAGTACGCACGAAGGGCCGCGAATGTAGTTACACTTGCCACATTTTCAGCTAGTAATAAAGACAAGAGGAAAAGCACCAGAGACACTTTCTCTGTAGAAGAAATAAGAGAAATATTCCACTTCGTAGGAGAAAGAGATTGGGAACTATTCAGACGTTTTTATGAGCTATCAAGAGTAAAGCTCGACGGAAAAGGAGGATTCACAGAATGGAAAAGCTCAGTCATGAGGAGATCAAAAAGAGAATAGAAGAATTAAAAGCTTTTATTATTGAAAAGTCTGGACAAGAGAGTTTTGTCTTAAACGAAGAGGTTTTTAAAGCTCAACAGGAAATTCTTCTTTTGCGTGAAAAATGTCCACACAAAATTGTTAAGGATTCTGTCTGCACTGCTTGTGGGGCTGTTGTGCAATATGACGACTAATAAGTGTGTGAATATTAGTGAGCTATACTCACTAGATGATGGATGGAATACTCCTATCCAAGAAACAATAGTAAAAGATTACCAAAATTTGAAGTGCGGCGAAAGCTATGCATATGTAAAAGATGAACAAATTAGAGTCGTGAAAATTCTCTATCTTTATAGGTCACTAGACAGAACTTGTTTTGTTGGTAGTGAAGGAAGGAAAATTTCCGACTATTATTTATAAAAGGAGGTAATTGAATGGATAAAATAGTTGTTATCAAAAGAGATGGCACTAAAGAGGACTTCTGGAAAGGTAAAATTGCACTTGCAGTTTTATCCGCTAACAAGGATTTAGATGATTTATCTGTAGCAATTTCAACTGATAAAGCGGAAGAAATTGCGGATGGAATCAATAAACATTTGTTGGAAGAAGAAAAATCAGAAGTCCAAGTAGAGGAAATCCAAGATATGGTAGAAGATAGTCTACAGCATTTGGGTTTCTTTAAACTAGCAAAGGAATATATTAAATATCGATATCAGAGACAGCTTAGTCGTGCTCTGAATAAAGATTTAAAGCGAAGATATGACCAGTTCGCCGCGCTTATAACAGGCGAAGATGAAGAATCTAAAAAAGAAAATAGCAATAAAGATACTCGTATTATTCCGACCATGAGGGACTATATCGCGGGCTTTACTTGCCGAGAAATGGCAGAAAAAACGCTATTACCTAAAGATGTAGTAGAAGCTCATAAAGCCGGAATCATCCATTATCATGATAGTGACTATGCTCCTGCAATGCCTATGCACAATTGCGGGCTAATCAATCTTGAGGATATGTTACAGAATGGTACTGTAATTAGTGGCGTTAAAATTGAAAAGCCGCATTCGTTCTCTACAGCTTGTACGATTACGACACAGATTATCACCCAAGTAGCTTCTTGTCAGTACGGTTTAAACTAACCTGCCGTAGTAAAACAACTCTAACCATAAATATGGGTGTCCTATTATGTAGGGCTAACGAGGAAGGCTGGAATGGCTGATCTCGTGATTAATAAATAATGGAGGACGTGTTTGGAAATGACACATAACCAGAAAATTGCAGAGTTAAAAACAACTATTGAATTTTTATATGAGAAAGAAGGGCGATCTAAAGCTTATATTTCTAAGTTGTTGGATGTTGATAGAAAGGTCCTAACAGAAAAAATAAATGAGTGGGATTTAAAAAAAGCTAATACCCATAGATTAACGCCATCAAATCAAAAGTTTGCGAATAAACATAAACAGCTAATTGTATCCAGATTAAATAATGATGTTCCAGTTTCAAAAATAGCAGAGGAGCTTGGGGTTACAAGAGACTATTTAACGAATATTATTGACAAAGTAGACGTGTTAAACAAAGCTAAAGAAGATAGTATGAGTAGAAGGAAGAACAAAGCTCAAAAAAGAGTAGAAGATTTAACTGCTAAATCAAAATTAAATTATGATTTTGAGGAAATTGATGGGGAAATCTGGAAAGAAATTCTTGGATATGATGGGTATTACATATCTAATATGGGGAGAGCCAAAAGATATGTTAAGAAATATAATAAATATATTCTATTAGCACAACAAGAAAATCCCAAATCTGGAAGAATGTATATAAAAATTCAAAATAAAGGTCTTTCTGTTGCTAGGTTAGTTGGATTTGCTTTTGTCTGCGGACATTCTGATAAAAACAATACAATAGATCACATAGACGGAAATAAAAAAAATAATAAAGCTGCAAATCTACAGTGGGTAAGTCAAGCAACAGATAACACCCTAGCCTATAAAAGAGGGAAACCGACCAATAAAGCTTACCAGCGAAGAGGTAAATTTAAAAAAATAGTTTTAAACGATAAATACGAATTCAAAACTATAGGGGCACTATCTAAATTCTTAGGCGTTTCTTGGACACAAGCATCAAGATATTTAGATGGGGAAACTAAATTTGATGGAAAACTTGAAATTATTTATTAATTGTAACGACTAGCAGAAATGCGTAAATCGTAAGTGAGACTCTTACGGTTGAAACGAGTTGACCAAGCACACAAACTTGGTAAGAAATAGTCTAAGCTATGTGTAGAACACAAACTTACATAGCAAGGGGAACACAATTACCCTTTCACATCTAGCTCCTTTTGTAGATGTTACAAGACAACAAGTTATTAAAGATGTAAAAGAAGAATTCAAAGATGATGGATTTGATTATTATAATCCTGACGGCCGCGATTATCATTTAAGAAATATCGTTAATAAACGTGTTAAGAAAGATATTGAAAGAGGAATCCAAACTATTCAGTATCAGCTTATTACGATGAGCACGACTAATGGCCAAGCCCCATTCACTACATTATTCATGTACTTAGATGAAGTCCCAGAAGGACAGACTCGTGATGATTTAGCTCTTATCATTGAGGAAGTACTCAAACAAAGAATTAAAGGGGTAAAAAACGAGCAAGGTTATCCTATTACTATTGCTTTCCCTAAGTTAATTATGGCACTTGATGAAGATAATATTCACGAAGATAGTAAATATTATTATCTGACTAAACTCGCGGCCGAGTGCAGTGCGAAACGTTTAGTACCGGATTATATCAGTGTGAAAGTAATGAAAGATCTTAAGGGAGATGTTTATCCGTGCATGGGATGCCGTTCATTCCTAACCCCTGACCCAGTAAACCATAAGTACTACGGTCGCTTTAATTGATTAGGGTGACCTTAAACAACATGAACGCAAGCAAAAGCGGTGTCTAACTATAAGGTTAGGCTAACGGTTCAGAAGTAGGCGACTACATTATGAGTAAGGAATCCTAAGTCTATATAACACAATATAGATAAGGTAATACCGTGCCAAATGTCATAATATAAAAATACTAGGAAGGAGGTAAATATGGCCAAAATTATCTTTGACAATAAAGAATTTAGAAGATATAAAAATACAATTTACTATGTTAGCAATGATGGAAAAGTTTATTCTACATTTTGTAAAAGATTATTAAAACCGTATATTGATAAAGATGGTTATCCAAGGATAGATTGCTATTATAACGGTATTCAAAAACATATAAAAGTTCATAGAATGGTATATGAATGTTGGGTTGGCAAAATTGCAGATGGAAAACAAGTAAACCATTATGACGACAATAAATTAAATAATCATTATACAAATTTATATTTAGGTACACAGAAAGAGAACATTGTAGATTGCATAAGAAATAATCATAGAACAGGCGGCTCTATGTTGCTTATACTAAAAGATAAAAGCACAAATGAAATACTTTATTTTCAGCCAGCTAATAAGTTCTTTGAATATTGTGGTAGACCACAATCAAATGGAAATTTAACTCGTGTATTTAAAAGAAATTGGTTTAATGAAAATTATGAATTATTATATTATGACAAAGGTGTAACGACTAGAGAAAGGGCGAATGAATCGCTAACGAGTATCGTACAACAGAGATTAGCACTGTTGGAAGCGTGTTGATTTACAGCAATGTAAATAAGAGATAGTCTATTCCTTGTAGAAATACAGGGTATAAAGTTAATCAAGGTGTCGTGACAATCAATCTCCCAGACGTAGCTTTATCAAGTGGCGGCGATATGGACAAATTTTGGAAAATCTTAGATGAAAGATTGGCTCTGTGCCGCAAAGCTCTGATGACTCGCCACAATGCTTTAAAAGGAACAAAATCAGATGTAGCGCCAATTCTCTGGCAACATGGGGCATATGCTCGTTTAAAACCAGGCGAAACAATTGACAAAATGTTATATGATAACTATTCGACAATTAGTCTTGGATATGCTGGACTCTATGAATGCGTTAAATATATGACAGGTCATTCTCATAGTGAAGAAGGCGCCGGCCATGATTTTGGTATTCAAGTAATGGAACACTTGAATGACGCTACTCAGAAATGGAGAGCTGAAACTAATATTTCTTTCTCTCTATATGGTAGCCCAATTGAATCAACTACTTATAAATTTGCGAAAGCATTACAAAATCGTTTTGGAATTATCAAGGGAATTACTGATAAAGATTATGTAACTAACAGTTATCATATTACTCCCTCTGAGCATATCGACGCTTTTACTAAACTAACTAAGGAAGCGGAATTCCAGAAACTTTCTCCAGGTGGTGAAAATAACGTAACTTTTTGTGCCACCTCAAAGTGTGTGAACCATTTGCCAAATGGGTGTGTCTATTAAGATGCTAACGGTGGAAGTCGTATCACGATAATACCGTGCCAAGCCTATCAGAATGATATGGAAGGTGTACAGACTAATTGTAGAGGTGATATTGGCACACCTCGAAGTGCACACGGTGTTAAGCAGAGTATTACCTGCTACGCTAAGAGATAGTCGGAGGTCAAACAAATGAAAAAGAAATGTGATATTTGTGGGAGAGAAACAAACAGAACCTACAGATTACATGGTTATACATTGTGCTCTAAGCATATGCATCAACTGCATAAATATGGTAAATTTTTAGATAACATACAAAGAACAAATAATGATTTGAATGATTATGTTATAAGTGAAGATGTTGCTATTTTTAATATATATAATCAAAAAAATGTTAAAATTGGTGAATTTATTATAGACAAAGAAGATTTACCAATTGTAAAGTATAAAAAGTGGAGGCTTTCTCATAATCACGTTGTTACTGGTCAGCCATCAAAAGGTGAACAAAGAGAATTAAGCCATGTTGTCCTACAAATTAAGCCAGATGATACTCGCGGGCTTGTAGTTGACCATATAGATGGCAACCCCAGAAACAACAGAAAAAGTAATTTGAGAATAACAACACAAGGCAATAATGTTATTAACAAATCCTATATGTCAAATAATACAACGGGATTTATTGGAGTATCATACAGAAAAGACAGAAATCGTTATGACCCAGAAATAAGGCTTAACGGGAAAAGGTGTCATCTTGGATACTGCAAAACAAAAGAAGAAGCTGTGTATGCCAGATATGTTGCTGAACAAATCTTATTTGGAGAATTTGCAAACGAAGAAGAACAAGAAAAAAAATTCGAATTTACTAAAAGTTTATCAGTTGAAGAAAAGAACACAATATATAAAAAGGTAGTTTCTAAATTAAAAGCTAAAGGACTTTGGCAATAAGTTACGTTGAAACCCCTAATATGACGAAGAACATCGACGCGATGTTGGCGCTAATCAAACATATTTATAACAACAATATCTATGCGGAAATTAATACAATGACTAGCTATTGTAAAGAATGTGGATGCACAGATATTCATATGGAAGATGATTTAAAATTCCACTGCCCGCAATGTGGAAATGATGATTTTGATAAGATGAATATTGCGCTAAGAATATGTGGGTAAAAGTTCAGCAAATGCCCCTTAATAGAGAAATCTATTAATGATAAGAGCGTGAACCTATAAATATAGGGTGTGAGAGAAATCTCGCTAACGATGGAAATTTTAACTAATCAATTATAGATAGGAAGGAGGCTATGCATATGGGCTGATCTACATGGCTACCAATAAGATAAATAATAAAAAATATATTGGGCAAACAAAACATACGCTAGAGCACAGAAAAAATACTCATCGTAGAGATAGTACTAGAATAGATACTTATTTCTATAGGGCTATAAGAAAATATGGCTTTGACAATTTCGAGTGGGGTATCTTAGAGCAGAATATTAATACCCAAGAAGAACTTAATTCTAAAGAAAGGTATTATATTAATTTCTATGGGACTTTTGATAATAAAGAAAAAGGTTATAATTCAACTAGCGGAGGAGATAGCAATTATACTATAACAAAAGAAGAGTGTGAGAGGAGAAGCGAAAGAGTAAAAGGAAGTAAAAACCCTATGTATGGAAAGGTCGGCATATGGTCAGGAAAGAAATTCTCCGAAAAACATAGGGAAAATCTAAGCAAATCTCTAAAAGGTAAAAACAAAGGGAAAAACTCAGGCGGACAAAATTATAATGCAAAATCTATTATCAATTTGTCCACAGGGGAAAAATTTGATGCCATTGCAGAAGCAGCTAAAAAATATAATTGTACGGCAGACGCAATAAGTAATAATCTTAGGGGTAAAACGTCCTGCTGCAAAGGCTGCAAATGGGCCTATTTAGATGAGATTGATATAGAGAATTTTAGCCCGATTGGTCTTATAGATAGAAAGAAATCTGGGTCTAAGAAAACCCTAAAGATAAAGGAAACAAACGAAACTTTTGAAAGTCTTACTAAGGCTTGTAAAGCGTATAATTGGAGTCTATCTTCATTATCTCAGGTCTGTTCTAAACACCAACCAGAAGAATGGTTTAAATACCACGACATAACCATCTGTTTTATTGATTAGTTAAAACAATATCGTGCCAAGCTTATATATAATATAAGAAGGTGTATCGACTATTGGGAGACATCCCATTAGGGCTAAGGTGGAAGTCCTTGCCCGAAGCGCGTTCTACCCTAACGTAAAGACGAGGGTAATAAGATAGTCAGCGAAGTACTACGTGACATTAGTACAAACCCATTCAATGATGGGCGTGCGGCAGATATTCATGACAGAGTATATCATATCGGAAATGATTAATAACCCAACTTATTAAAACTTACAAATGCGGCCTCGGCATCAAAATGTGTCTTGGCCGCACCTGTAAACTTATTACTACGTTTGAGTTTATTAACAGTTTAATCACTTTAAAGAGAAGTCATAAATTTGACTTCTTTTTATTTTACTGATATAATATGTATATAATATAAAAGGAGACATATATGAATAGACAGGATATTTTAAAAAGAAAAGAAAATATCTATTATAAAAAGTTATCCGAATACAATAAATACTTAGACGTTGTAAGAGATAGAGGATATAAAGTTTGCTATATTGCTCTAAAAGGAAGTCAGAACTATAACCTAGAGAGGGAGGATTCTGACTATGACGCAGTTGCAGTTGTATATCCAAATCTAGACGTTCTAATCGATTGTGGTCCGAAATTCTCATATACCTATGTCCTTAGAGACGGCTCAAGAATTGTGGTAAAAGATGTATCTAGTTTCCTACACGACCTGACTAAAGGACTAGTTGGCGGGCTCGAGTTATTAACGACTCCTTTTGCACTTGGGGATAAAGATTTCTTTTCTCTCTTAGATAGAAATGCAAAAATTATCTTTGAAACAAATCTCCGTAGCTTTCAAAAAAATCTCAAAGGCATGGCGGGCAAAGTTAATCTATTTTTAAAAACGCCCGGAAAAGAGTATATTGAAGAAGTAGCTACTTATGGATATAGACGAAAAAATCTGATAGCCCTAAAACGACTTTTGATTTTATATAAAAATTATCTTAATAATGTCCCTTTCTACGATATGTACATATGTACAGATGAAGAAAGAGAAGAGCTACTCAACTATTATTATAATCCACTTCCAGAAGATGAGGCTTTGAGGGAAGCGACTAAGGCTAGTAAAGAATTAGTAGACCTTATTGATAGTAATAAAATAGAACACAGCAAAACCGAGGAGAAAATCAATTACGGTATCAAAAAGGTTTTTAATAAATATATTTTTGATAAGGTAAGAGATGATATCCTATATGATAATATTAAAGATAATAAAGAGTCTAAGGAGGAATTATGAGTAACTACCAACGAATAAAACAATATGATGTTGCTAATGGGAAAGGAATTAGAACCACTATTTTTTTCTGCGGATGTGATTTGCACTGTCCAGAATGTTTTAATTTTAGCCTTTGGGATTTTGGCGCGGGACAGCCATTTACAAGGCAAGTCTACATTGAAGAAATTAGAGACACTATGGGAGCTTATATTGAAGGCTTAAGTATTTTAGGTGGAGAACCATTAGATGAAAAAAACATTTACTATGTGGCGCAATTAGTAAGCTGGTTTAGAAATGACTTTAAGCATACGAAAGATATTTGGATGTGGTCAGGGTATGAGCCAGAAGAACTCTATGCCGCACTTAATGATAAAGAAAATGTTGCATATGCGCAATTATTAGAATTCATTTTAAACGAAGTTGACACTATTGTTTTGGGACGCTTTAAAAAAGAAGAAAAAGATTTAAGTTTAAAATGGAGAGGAAGTAAAAATCAAATTGTCTTTGACTTAAAAGAAGGTAAGGATACTTTAGTAAATTATGTCGAAAATAAGAAGCTTGGTTAGACGCGCGGCCGCGAGCATACGTAGTTTTAGAGATTTTATAAAACACTATTATATGAGAGCACTTTAAGGATTATATCCTTTATAATAAAATGCGGAGGTTATATGGTTGTATCAGAAGTAAAAGTATATGGACTAGAAAATAGTATTATTGGAAGTAAATATCCTATGTCAACAGACACTTCTACATTGACTCCTAAATTAACAGATACTTGTGTTAAATTAGCTCAATGTGAAAAAGGAACGGGGCATGATAATTGGCTTAACGGAGTAATTGTTCAGTTTGACTTAACCTTTACAGTTAAAGCATGGACAGAAGCAGAACGATATCATTTCTTAGACTTTATTAGCTCCCAAAGTACAATGCATAGAATTACGAACTTTGACTTAGATAGTTCTTATATTGAATATGTTGATGAAAGAATTGTCGAGATTATGAAAGAAAAAGTCAAAGAATATAATGAGAATCCAACAAAAGAAAATTATCTCAAAATTTTATATAGTAATCCGTGCGGCTTTAAGCTAACCGCAAAGATGACTACAAACTATAGGCAGTTAAAAACTATTTATAGTCAGCGAAAAACTCATAGATTACCAGAATGGCGAGAATTTTGTAAATGGGTGGAAACACTACCATATGCTAAAGAATTAATTATTGGGGAGGAATAGAAATGAGTAGGGAAATTATTGACACAAGACGATTATTAAATATTATAAAAGACAGGGTAAAAGAATATACGAAAGATAAGCACCTAAAATTGGCAATCTTAACTGACCATTCAGATCCCGCAAGTGAGATTTATTTACGGAATAAGAAGAAACACTGTAGCGATGTTGGAATTGAATGTGAGATTATTGATATTAGAGGATGCTCGAGAAAAGATGCTCTAGCTACTCTACAGAGACTTAACTTAGACGATAATGTTACTGGAATTATTGTACAGCTACCTTGCGAGCTCGATTATGCCAATGATTTAATTGCGCAAATTGGGTATGTAAAAGATGTTGATGGCCTTACGGGACTAAATAAGTTCTACCTTTATGCTGAGAGACCTTTAGAGGAAGTGCTTCTTCCTTGTACTCCGCAAGGAATTCTGTGGGTTCTGGATAGTTTAGATTTTAAATATGAAGGAGCTTATGTTGTCATGTGCGGCCGCAGTGAGTTGGTTGGTCGTCCTTTATTACAGTTATTGAATAGGATGAATTGTACAGTCCTTTGCCTTAATAGTTTCACCGACTATTCTAAAATCAACTGTGATGGGGCTGATTTAATCATTAGTGCTATTGGAAAGCCAAAATTCTATAAAGTAACTGGTGATTATGCAAGTAAAAATACCATTCTTATCGATGTAGGAATTAGTAAAGATGAAAACGGTAAAATGTGCGGTGACTTTGACTTAGATAATTGTGATTTTGCTAAAGCCACGAAAGTTCCGGGCGGAATTGGCTTGATGACAATTGGAAGCTTATTGTACAATATTACAAAAGCAGACAGAATTCAACGTGGAATCAGGGAGGATATTTAATGAGCGCAAATTTATTAACTAGAAAAGAGGAGCTTTTATTCTTCAGCGAAGAAGAGGCATATGAATATATTGATAAAGAGTCGGATAACTTTATAGTCCACTCTGCTTCTGTTAAATACAAAAAACCTACTAAAAAAACAGCAGAGGGCTGGATTGTTAGTATTCAATATTTCTATAAAGACCCTAAAGAACTTTTAAGTGTAGAAACGGAGGAAGGGTAGTGAATCCAAAAAATGATTTAGATTTTGGTTCTGTTTCTTCTGAAAGAATAGAAGCAATCATTTCAAAATTAAAAAGGGATAAGGAGGTTCCCGCAGATGAATCTGTAGAAATCCCTTTCACCTTTTTGATAGTTTCTTGTTTTCCTACACTATGGGAAACGTTTGAGGAAAATATCAAAAAGGTTCATCAAGAAGGATATATTGATGGATATAATTATGGGCATGAAGAGTACCGAGAAAGATTTTTGGAGGAAATGAAAAAATGGGCAAAGAAAATATCTCAGATGTAAAGAAAGATGCAACGCAAGTTATTAATGAATTATTTGGATTAGTTACAGACGAAGATGCTCTAGTAAGTTTTATGAGATTGGATGATGAAACATTCAATGTCGTACAAAAAGATGTCTTGAGGTCTGTCGTAGAGACTTATTCGCAAGATGGAGTAATGATGGGATTAATCCAGTCATTACCAGAATTAGCAACGATATCTCGAACAGAATTAGAAGTAAGTAAATTAGAGTTAATCGATGCCATTGGGGAGATGGATACTAGTGATATTAAAAAACAATTCCTAATTGATCTTGTAGAGATTACTTTCCAAGCAATGTTAAATACGGTTTATGAAGTTCAAAGAGACAAAGATTCCGCTCCTGTCACAGTATATTTTGAGAAAGTAACTCCAGATGCTAAGATTCCCACTTTCGCGCATGATGGTGATGCGGGAATGGATGTATATGCCAATGAAAGTTATGTGATTAATCCAGGTGAAACCGTATTAGTTAAAACAGGCATTAAAGTAGCTATCCCAAAAGGTTATGAACTACAAGTGCGGCCCCGCAGTGGTCTTAGCGCTAAAACAAAACTAAGAGTTGCTAACACACCAGGAACCATAAAGGTGATTTACTAATGAAAAAGCTTGATATTGATAGTTACATTTTACAAAATTATAAAGAAAAAACCAACGCTCAAATGGCTCAAGAGTGGGGGTGTAATAAAAGTACAATTTCCAATCATAGGAAAAAATTAGGTATTTCCGCATCAGACTTAAATAAAGATTTAAGAAATAAAACCAAGTATATATGTAGTCAATATGGGAAAAAGACAAAGCCACAAATTGCAAGAGAATTAAACTGCTCCATATCATTTGTTAAAAAAATATGGGTTGAAAATAATCTTGGCGGAACTTTGAGAACTAACTACTATTATAATGAAAACTATTTTGAAAATATCGATACTCCTGAAAAAGCATACTGGCTTGGATTTATCGCGGCTGATGGAAATTTATATCGGAGAGATGGGCATCAGGGTTTGGTCAGTATTTCTATTCATGAAAAAGATATAGAGCTTTTGGAAAATTTCAAAAAGGAATTAAATACCACAAAACCGATAAGCGTAGTTAGAGATAAAAGAAGAAGTGGTACAATTATGGCTTCGTTACAAGTAACAAGTGATAAAATATTTAATGATTTGCTAGATAAAGGGATAGGGATAAGAAAGACTTTCGATTTAGACCTAATGCAAATTTTTAAAAGTATTCCGTGTTGTTTTCGGTCGGACTTTATCTTAGGATATTTTGATGGTGATGGAAGTATAACTGTTTCAATCAACGGTATCTCTAAAAGTAAGATCTGTATATCTGGCCCAATCAAAAGCCTTAAAGCTCTTTCCTCTATCCTACAAGAAAGAGGAATTGGAAATATCATTGTAGAAGATAAAAGAAAATATAAAGAGCCATTTGGTAGTTTAGAGTTTGTAAACACTACCGATAAGTATATTTTCTTGAAATATATTTATAAAAATAATGTAAAATGTTTAACTCGTAAAAAAGAGCTTGCAGGAGAATTAATTAAAAGAATTGAAAGCAATTCTACAAATCGCTCTGAAAATATCAAAGCAATAGATAATTATAAATCTGTGGTTATAAAATGGGAAGAATTGCTGGAACGCTGAGATGCCAACCAGCAGCCGAGCCTAAACATCCTTTTTAAAAGTTTAGGAAGGTTCAACGACTAACAGGTGAGTAAAGGAAACAATAAGCCTGACACGAGTATCCCACACCGAAAGGTGATGATATAGTCTGAGCAATAGGGAAAAAGAACCTATTGAAATATAGAATAAAGAGTCTATATGATAACAAACTGAGACAGTGGTTTCAGAGGAGAAGTCTGTGTTATCATGGAAAACACAGAAAATAAAATCCAAGATGTATTATGGGATAATAAACGTAAGGAAATCTCCACAGTGAAAGGCCGCGCATATACAATTGATAAAGGTGATCGTGTTGCTCAGTTAGTTCTATCTAAATATTATATCCCTTCCGCAACCGAAATCTCGGATGTTTCTACTGTCGGAAAAGATAGACAAGGCGGCTTTGGTAGTACTGGGAAATAATGAGCAAGTTAAGTATAGAGAGCGTTAAAGAGTCTTTAGAAGGAACTGGTTGGAAAGTCTGTACTCAACAATACAAAAATCTATCGACAGAAATGCTCTTTACTTGTCCAGAAGGACATGAGGTATATAACACATGGGGCAAATTGAGAAACAAACTAGTTTGCCCTATTTGTGCTAATAATGAGTATAAAAATGTAGTAAATAATGATACACCTTTACAGAAAAAGAAAAATGTTTTTAGAACTTTAGCCTTAGACCAAGCAACTCGTATTAGCGGGTTCTCTATTTTTGACGGAGATGAACTAGTTAAATATGGGTTATATGAAGTAGAGCTTGATAATGAGATTGCCAGAGATCATGCGGTTAAAGTGTGGATGGTTAATATGATTCATAACTGGCAACCTGACCTAGTGGCGATTGAAGGGATTCAGTATCAAAAAGAAGTGGGTGTTACTACTTTTGAGACACTCGCGCGGCTTCAGGGTATTCTAATGGAAACTTGTTATGAGTTAGGGGTTAAATATGAGATATGTCCTACCAATACTTGGAGAAATCATAGCAAGGTAAAAGGTAGAACTAGAAATGATAAGAAACAATCCGCACGACAAATCGTAAAAGATAAGTATGATATTACTGTGACTAATGACTGCGCGGACGCAATACTAATTGGCTGTTATGCGGCAGATAAGTATAAAAGCCAAGTTGAAATTATAAGTTGGGAATAAAGTTGGGAATAAAAAAGAGAGAGCTATAACTAGCTCTCTTTTATTTTATATCTAGCATTTTTGAAAAGATATCTAAATCACTTAGGCTCATTTCGGATGGTAAAGCATCTACATTAATTTCTTCTCTATCAAAATCCTTTTCCATGCTTTCGAGATTAGCAATGGCTTCTCTACACTCATTTTCTAATCCTCGAATTAGTTTGATAGACTGTCCATCTTCTGTATAGACCGGATTGCCATTACTATCTTTTTCACTATACTTCAATAAAATTTTGGTAAACTCATCCTGATAAAACTTTAAGTCACCTTCTAGTTTATCCTTTACTTTGTGTAAAGTCCAAGCAAATTTGATATCTAATTTATTTTGAGAGATATGATCGTAAGCCTGAAAGAAGTTATTAATATCTTTTAATAGAATTTTCATTTGACTCCTCCTATTTATATATAATTATATACTATTATAAGAGAGATGTCAAATTTTAATATGTTCCACAATCTATTGTAGCTAATTGAATCTCTCCACTATCTGCATTAAGTCTTAGAGTAATTTCTCCCCTTGTGTTTCTAAAAGTTACCCAAGAAGTATCTGATAAAGAACTGATTGTTCTAATGGTTACTACATCTTCTGGCTGTGGTAGTCCATTAATTCCAATCTGTCTAGGGCGTGGGTAAATTAATGGGATACGCGGAATATATCCAACTGTAACGGGTTCAGAAGTCTCATATTTAAATTTGTCTTCAAACTCACGTGCGGCCGGGGGTGTAAGGCTAGCACCAAAACCAGTACTAACTTTTAGAGTGAATTCTACTAAAAGCTCTTTACTATTATCTAGCCCTTCGGGGTCTAGGTAAAGGATTTGTTCTTTATTTGCCTTTCGAATGTCTGGGTCAAGTGCAATTTCTTTATTGACTAAAATTTCATTAGTTGTTTTGTCTTTTACTTTGTATGCTAAGAAGTTTCTAGGCTGGTATTCAATTACAGTTCCAGCTTCTTCTTGGAGTGTTAAGTTAGGTCTATTTAGGTTTTGTAATTTGTCTGGTAACGAACTACCACCCCAATATTTCAGAACCCAAGTACCCAATTTTGCGCCTGTTATTTCGTCTGTCTCTCCTTGTGGGATTCCATTGCCCGGCAGTAATGAAGGAATTCCAAAGTCTGGTTTTCCGGTATGAGTTAGATATATAACATTATCTAAGATAATAGAAGTAGCACCCAGTGTAACCTCATCCGCATCGAAAGCTTCAATTGTAAAGATAACTGGGATATCTTCCCCTACTGTTTCCCTCAGAGATTCATCATTTAATAAAGTATAAGTAAGGAGCTCTTTACCGCCAATTGTATCTGCTACTGTGGTTAAGTGTTCTTCTCCGACTCTAATCCCATTGGCTTTTAGTCTATACTGAACGTCGTTATGGTTATAATCGCGCGCGGCAGTAAATTTAAATGTTAAGTACTCATCTGGATTTACAAGGATACTATTTTCACCATCTATTTGCTGCCCTACGTAATCAAAGTTTTGTGGTAATGCAGACTCTAAAGGTAGGGCTTGGCCTGGATGGTTGTGCTCTAAATATTCTTTACTCCAAGAGTGTCTACCAACAATCTTAATGCTTTCTTCAGGAAAATAAGGTTTCTCTTTAATTTTGATATAAGAATTTTTTGGAGTTAAGTCTACTTCTTCTGACCAGATTTCCGCTCCTTCAAATCTACTAACAACTCGGATAGTTATTCTGAATGGAAGATCATATAACAATGGCTTTAATGGATCGCCCGCACCCAACGCTGGGTAATTAATTAAATAGTCCTTCCAGAAGTCTGCACTTATATGGAAATTCTGCATTGCAGAAGAATCATCAGGTGTAAAGTCTGTGAAGGGAGTTCCTTGTTCTTCGTTATCTAAATAGAAGAAAAGCTTATATTGTAAGTCTTCCCATTTACCATCTTTAATTTTAGGGAATGTAAAGGTTAGACCTGCATCTTCTTTGGTCCGCGGCGCAACGTAATATCTTGAATAAGGTTTATTGTTGCCGTCCGTAAAAAGGTTTAAGGTATTAAAGTTTCCTGCTCCCCATTGCGGCGCTTCTACGCGAGTTGCGGTATCATTAATAACGTATTCATATGCTCCATCATAGAGAGTTATGCGTACCCCATATTCCTCTCCATATAGGATAGTCCCAACTCGGTCTCCTTGCTCAATCTCAGCTTTAGGAATTCTATAACTTGGTTGTACTGATTCGATTTGAGCAAGAGTTTGACCGCTGACAAGACCATCACTAGCTATAGATTCGACTCTCCAATATTTCAAAGAAGCATATTCACTATCTGTAGCATCTACTGTGAGGGTCGGCTCAATAGTGACATCCAGATATTTGTTGTTCATTGCCTGGTTTGCATAGGTGCCGCCCAAGTCTCCGACTATTTTGTGGGCTTTAATTCCTGTTGGCTTTGGACAATAACAGATTGGCCCAGCTTCCGTCAAAGTAGCCATAGTTTCCCCTGACGCAGTTAATGTACAAGTTAATTCTGCTTTATAAAATTTACCTTCTAGTGAATTAGACAAAGCAATTATATTAATCGCTGGAGTTATTTTATCCGCATAGTCTGGCGTTATATTTAAAATTTCAGTTAAGGATGTGGGGGTATCCCCATAATAAATTTTTCCAGTACTATTATAAGTAACATTATCACCAAGATCGTTGACTTTACCTCTAAAAGAGAAACCTCTAGCTTTTGGATATCTTGTCTCATCCTCAGGATATAGATAAAATTCATTTACTGGTGACTGAGATGTATATTCAGTTGTCATCGCAGGTTTTGGCGATACAATAACATAGCTAGATTTTCCTACTTCTAATCCGTCAAAAGTCCAGAATTCATATCTCTTATATGCGTCCGCCTTTATCAAATAATTTTCAACTACTGCGCCCGTATCGGTTTGAACTACTCCATAATGGTTATTATAAACTTTTCCCGGCTTAAGCTGGATTGTAGCATCTGCATCTAAATCTCCAAGTGTCTTATTGGTACAATCTTCTCCATTGCAAATAATTTGCGGCCCTTCTGCTAGCCTATTTATAACGATACTTGGATTATTTGAACTTCTCGCATCGTTATAGTCAGATTCAGATTCAACATAAATGTTTGTATAAGTCTTTCCCCGGGTGAGATTCTGCCCCAATGTTAATGTTGCCTCTGTTACATAATTACTCGTTCTTGTGCTAGCGCCCGCGCAATAAACATAATAGCTATCAATTGGGTTATTTTGTCCACCTTGACCCATCTGCCAAGTCATCCTAACTCTTGCCCCAGGTTTCACAAAGCCGTTGAAGCCCTGATCCGATGATTCTGGCTGTATAGTCACGTTAGTAGGAGCAGTACAATACCTACTAGATATGTCAATTGTTACGTCCTGTTTTAGATATAGAGTTTGATTACGCCAGTTATACTGCGGACCGTCTGCATTCCCAAGTGCAATAAATTGCCAGCTAATTTCTAATGGGGGGTATTTCCCAGATGAAGGTATATCATCTTCTATACTTAATTTAGATATAGCATTTCCTGTTCCTATTGTGCCCCCACCTAAGTTAAATGTATTGCCATCCCATGCACCATCCACTTGTCTGGTAGATTGGCCTTTACTATTCGTTAATATATAACCTAAGTTTACCATACCTCTCCATTCAGGTGGGGCGCTAACCCCAGTCCTGAATTCATGGAATGTATATTTAACTTTTAATGCAGTCATATCAAGCTGAATTCCAATAACAGCATCAACGACAGTGCGCTGACTCACGAGATTGACTGTTACTCTTTCCTCTGATCCATAAGCCATTTACTCTTCACCTCACTAATCTACATAAATATCATAATAATCCCCATTTTTAACATAGGAAATATTTTCTCCTAATCTCATATTAGAGACAATATTTAAATCAGTCATCATTCTAATGCCGGAAGTATCACTCATATTAATATAAGCAGTATTGGTCTTTTTACTATAAATACCATTTACCCTTAAGTTGTCCAAAACAAATTCTTGAGATTCTATCTTTGGAGTTTTAATACCATTAGAATCAATTATAGTACTAGGGGTTTTATCAACACGGTAGAAGGTCATGGTTGAGTTATTAATACCAAAAGGAACTGATACATTTAAGCTATTATTAGATAGGGAAAAATATTCAATATTATTTCCCCCTTCAAATACAATACCTCTTTCCGCATCTCGAATTGTTAAAGCTGGTTTGTCTCCACTTCCATTAATCAACGCTGTTTCAATACTAGAAGCAGAAATTTTTGCTTTTGTAATAATTGAGCCTTCGAACAATCCCTTCTGCGCATATAGAGTTCCTTCTTCGGTAACTTGGAAGAAAGATTCCTGAATAGCTTTAGCACTCACATCTTTTGCACCAGCCCATACAACAATTCTTGAAGTATCTGGAATATCCAATCCTTGTTTGCTAAAAGTTGCGCCAGTTAGAGTGTTGATACCGGCATAGTTAGTCTTATTAGTGCTCGCAAGATATTGAGTGGTGAGCGCGCCAGTTAAGAATACATTAGAAGCATAAAGTCCATTAACTTTACTTTCATTTCCCATTGTACCCTCGGGGATTTCACCTAGCAATATTTCGTTTTTAAGATTGAGTCTAGAAACTCCATCATCATTGAAAGAGCTAATAGTAATTGCATTAGCGTTTAATCCGGGTAATGGAGAAGAAGTAGCATTTATTCCAATAACCCAATCATTCGGAGTTCCGTAATTAAATAATATTGCGGCCTCCTTTGCAAAATTTAAATCATCTGTCCCAAGTTTAACACGGACAAATCCTTCATCATTTTTGATAACTTTGAATTTTCGTAATTCCCCTTGAGATTTATTTGATAATACTATATAATTGCCGATAGGAAAATCCTCTTGCAAATTGAGTTCTTTATCTCGACTCGACTTGATATAGATATCTCCTACAGGATCAGTACCTTGCATAGTCGTAACAACGTGGTCAATATTCTCGGCATTTTTAAATAAGAATCTACTTCCTACTGACTGGATTGAACCTTTCTCGAAGAAAGCAGTTTTAATACGCCCGCTTGCGGTCAAGTTATTAAAGATTGCCTCATCTCTATAAATTGCCCAGTGATTGCTTCCATCGTCTTTGGGGGAATAAATAGATGATTCACTTCCATTAAAATATAGGTTACCAATATTCATAAAGCCATTATCTGTGACTTTAAAAGTAGAAGTACCGTTTTTAATAACCTCTAGGAAAGTTCCATCATTGCCAGGGTCCGTGTCACTTGGTTTATAAGAAGGGTTACAAATATTTGAGTATGATGTGGTACCATCCTTGTTAGTGCTCATCATTGAAATTTTATTAGCAATCCGCGCGGAATCGCCTAGGTCAATATTATTAGCAAAAATATGTCCATCTTCTTGGAGTAGGAACCCATCTTCATTTGGCACATAGTTTTCAGAATAAATTCCTGTATATGTATCAGGAGCAGTCCAGCTATATTTCCCTAATTGAGTGACTTCCCCACTAAATTCTGTGCTCCATTCTACGTAACCGAATTGGCCAGTAACTACGCTAACTCCATCGTCTTCGCCCAAAACAGCCGGAATAATTATAACGCCTTTATTAGCCCCAGTCCATTGGGTATATTCTAATGGGTTTAGATACAGATTATCCCCTTCTTTTAGACCCACTATATTATTATCATAAGTTCTAAAAGTTAGATTCTTCTGTTCGTCAGATAAAGTGACAGTATACTTGTAAGGCGATTGGATATTTTCCAATTTACTTCTTGCAATATACACGCGGCCCGCCTTCAAAACATTTTGAATATTAACTGAATTTAACAATGCAGTATTAGAATTCAAATTGCCTTTGAAGTATCCAGAATTTGCGTAAATATTCCCAGTGAAAACGCCGTTTCCTTGAATATATAATTGATCGGAATCCTTTCGATAAGATAGCAATTCTTTTCTCGTGCTGTCTTCAATACTAAACCCACCATTTCTGATAATAAGGCCATTCTCGTTAAAGACTAAACCACCATCTTTAATAGCTAAGTCAAGAGAAGAGTCATTCAGAATAAATTGTAAAATATCCGCTTTAATTGCTCCCCGCAAATCAAAATAGGTAGTTACTTTTGTTTCAACAGCAGTTCCTTCATTCTCCAAGCGAACAACGAAGTCGAACTTAAAAGCGCCACCTTGAGTAGAACTTAACACTGAATAAATAGAATCAAGTTTTGGAGCTTGGACTTCAGTATCTACGGGAGTTATAAGCTCCAAGCCTTTATAAAGTGGGAGTTGTAAATTTAAAGAAAAACTATAATCTTCTCCGTTATATTTTGCGAAATAATCATGTGTAACTTCGCCTGTAGAATTATTCAACTCTACATCACTCAATGCCGCATCCGCTGGGTCTTGAGAGTCATAAATAACTTGGTTAAGGTTGCTTAAAGTCTCTTGACCTTCTGATTTTACTCCGTTAGGGATAAAAGTAATTAATATAGATTTAATGTCAAAGAAGGTATAGTCGGCCGCGCCTTTATAGTTTTGCGCGCCAATCTTAAATACGATTTCTCTAGGATTAATATCATTCAATTTACCATCCCTATTATAATATTGAATGACTTCATTCTTATCCTGGTCAGTTAAAATCTCAATAGCAGTACCATCTTTACCTGGCGCACCCGGCGCACCTGGCTTACCATCTGCACCTTTGTCTCCATAAACTCCAATAACCTTAGGGAGACTTACGACAGGATTGAGACTATCTGAATAGATAGTCTCATTCTTCTGCCATAAATATTTATCTGTTTCGCTCATTTCAGGAGGGGTTGTCACCCATCTAGGGTCAGAGATAGTTATTCCTGTATTTTGAGGGTCTACTAAAAAGTAGTCTGTAGAAGAAACTATTCCGCGCCCGTCTTCTCCTTTGAACGCATTATTATTTAAATCTATTATCGAATATGTTGCATTTAAAGTTTTCATTGTTCCTCCTTAGCTACTCACTATATGTGACAGAACATCCATATAAAGCTGAAGGAGTACTAAAGTTGCTTTCCTTAAAAGTACTCTGATCTGCGCCCGTAATCTCCTGTCCATCTCTATACCATTGGAAGGTATAACCAGTTAAATCCGTAATCTCTTTATTTCCTTTATATATGTGGCATTTTAAGGTGAACTCTCTAACTGTTTCCCCAACTGGGATGTACTGGCCAATATCCGAGGTAATCTCTATTCTTAGCTCAGTCGCGGCATCTATTCCCCCTAGAATACTGTCAACAGTCATATTTCCAATCTGAACATCCCCAGTTATTTGCACGCCACCAGTAATCTTGCTTCCACCAGTAATCACTGCTTTTTTCATTAGGGCTGTTCCATTATCATAGAAAGCAATAGCTTCATCTTCTCCTAGGGAGAGATCAGCATCAATTTTAGCGTCTTTAATTGATAGGACTTTATTAAGCTCAAGCCCCAAGACGTTCTTTTCTACAATGCCAAAGCTAGCTCGATCGTTTGCTTGGTTTTTATGATCTGGCCCAATTCGTAAAAAATCAGTTAGCCAAAGTTTACCAGTGCTATCACTTACTAATGCGGGGTTTCCATTTAGGTCATTTATTCGGATGCCGTAAGTAGGGTTATCTCCCCCTTCAATACGGCCAATTTTAATACGCTCTATATCAGTATCATTATTCCTTTGCATTACCTGAAAATCATCATCAGAAGTAATACTAATATAGCCAGTTTCATTTTGGTTATTGAATCCTTTAGACCTAATAAAGAAACCGTTTTGTATCAAACCAAAGTAGCTGTTATCTCGAATTAGTTTGAGTGCGGCCTCATTTGTTTCTGCTTTTATGGGCTGGAAAGTACTATCTACCCCTCTAACGCCATAGATACCGAACTGGTCATGTCTTACAAATGTAGAGGGATCTAAAGTTGCTTTATCGGGAGTTACATTGGATTCATTGTATGAGTATGCGCTTAATCCATTTTTATCCCAAGTAAATAAACGGTTATCTCCACTATAGATATTGACCTTGCCCGCGTCTAAGACACCAGTGGTGATATGACGAGCATTTATTCCATATCCATTAATAGCCGTAGAGAATGTTTTCCCGCCATCAACAGAAAGACCAATTCCACCAGAAGTGATTCTAACTACTTGCGCGGGATTAGCAAGGTTTACACTCGTAAGGCCTCCGCTCCCCCAAGTTACAGACTCATTTTTAGCATTGGTAATTTCTATTGTACTATTCCCAATACTGTTCTGTAAGTAACTTTCAGAAATAGTTCCATCTGAATTGAATGTGCCGACTACTTTATCATATGTTCCTGTTTTATATTCAATAGATTGAGTAGTCGCCGCAATTCTCTGGAATAAGCTTTCGAATTGAGTTTTGTAGTTCTGAACTTTGATAACGTTTTTGGTAGGATCATCTAAGGCTGTTTTTACTTCGGTGACAACTATTTCTTCCTGATAAGGCATATAGCCTTTACCATCTTTACTTTTAACCCAACCGAAGAACTCAGTATCTTCCATGTATGTCTTGTCACCGCAAGAAAAACTATAATTCTCATAGCCTGGAAGTTGACTTAGTTCTACAGTATTAATTGTATAAGTAATTTTTGGAGAAATAGAAGTGTACATTATATTTAAAGCGTCTAGGTAATAAAGATTATCATCTATATAGTCTTCTGACATCCAAGACCCCTCTTGAATAAAGCGGGAATACTTAGAGTAGAATTGACTATTAAGCTTAATCTTCTTTTTTCTAATTGCCTCTAATTCATCTTCTGCGGATTTTATTTTTTCATCGTATTGCTTGAGGCCTTCTTCTAAAGGCGCTAAAAGCTTGTCGAATTGTTCTAGAGCACGAGTATATCCATAGATTTGATATATCATATCTTTAAAAGCCTCATTGGCCATTTTTTCTTTTACATAGGATGAGTTCTGATCTAGAGTGATGAATTGGTCATAGTCTACACCATAAGTTGTTTTTAGCTCGCTTTTGACTTTGTTAGCTAATTCTATTGATTCTTCTCTGCCTTCGGTATATGCAGTTTTTTCAGCTTCTAGTCTTATACGTGCGGCCGAGAGTTCAGATTTACCTAAGCTTAATATGTCAAAATTTTCATTCCAACGCCGCAGTTTTGTATAGTAGCCAATGTAACCGCTAAGAACTTCCTCGGTCTCTTCATTTATAATTGGAGCATATAAGTCATTTGCGACGATACTTCTGTCTAAGAGTAACTGCCTAATAAAGTAATCAAAATTATAAATTACTGATTCTTTGGATAAGTTGTCTTTCGCGCGGGCGATCGTACAGAATCCATTTTCAGCATATTCATTAGCATTTGGTTTTACTATCATTTTAGATGCAATAGTTTTGGAGTCGAGTTTGCGCTGGATAGATCTCAAGTTTATACCATATTTAAAGCCAGCATAATTCTCTTTTCCAACGTATTGTCTAAAGCTGATTCTCTTGTCACCTTTAATAGTACGAGTGTAATACTCTTGTCCTTCAACTGGTTCTCTTACATATGTAAAAGACTGGTCATTGTGCGGCACTCTGTAAGAATCATCCGTTCCCAAGGTAGTTTCGTATAATAACTGTTTTTTATCACTGGCTGCATAAGTAACCTTGCTATATTCGTCTACCAGAGATATCTTACCATTTACATCATGGGCAACATCTATTTTAACCCAAACCTCAAACTTCTCACAGATGTCCTGAATTAGGTTAAAGCGATTACTTTCTCTCCCTTCAATACTCCGAATTTTTTCAAAAGGATTATCATTATAAACTTTTTCATAGTTTTGCTTATCATACCCTTCATAGTAATAGATGATATCATCCATACTTTTAATTTCGACTTGTACGGAAGGTTTATAATAATAATAGTGTGTACGAACTCGCGCGGTCGGGACAGTTCCATAAGCAATATATTTAGCCGGAGTAGCCAATGTTTTTTCTGCCCTAATAAGATTCATTTCTTCAATGAAAATACTAGTACTAGCAGCATTATTACTGACTAAGAAAACGCCCCAGTCAAACTTAACTAAGTCACTAAATGACAAGTTAGTTCCGTTATAAGTGCCTTTGTAATACTTTAGTTTTTTGAGTTCTTCTCTAGTAGAATTAGGTGCATCTTCTTCAATATTCAATTCTTCTAAAGATAAGGGCACTGTAAAATCTATTTGAAGATTCTTGTAGTTGCCCTCATTTATAATTAGGTTATAGGTACCATCAGATTCTAATTTGTAAGGAGAAATAAGAATCTTGATATTGTTCTTTACTGGGTCTAGTGGCGCTCTGCTATCTGTATATTCACCTTTAATAGCAACAATAAATTCTTGTCCTTTTTGTATGGTCTTAATGCGATTTAAACAAGAATCAATCCCAGTATTAACTAATACCGAACCTCTGCGGGCGAACTTAGCTTTAATACCAGAAATATTATATTTAATAATGGAAGTTTCATCACCTTCATCCAGGCGCGGCCGCACGTCGAATTCCATCGTTGTGCCTTTATCACTTCTCCATCCTGAAGTGGAAGTAATAAATTGCCCGTTACTAATAAAATTTGAGATATTTTCTGTCGTTAAAAACTCGGTTTTCTCAAAGCCATAGATTGGGTCGCCATACTCATCCTCATAGACCTTTACATATTTTTTAATTGGGTCTATGAAAAGGGATTTTTGCTGTTTGATTACCCTTTCTCCCTTGAGTCCATCAGCTACCATTAAATAGTCTGTGTCAGCAGTATATCCATACGCAAAATCAGGAAAACCATTATCCGCATAATCTACCTCGCCCTTGATAACCAAGTTAGTAGGATACTCTATTTCTTCGCCGTCAAAAGTTTTAGTATATTTTATAGAGATAATCCCATCTTCTGTAAGGGTTGTATTGTCTCCCCAAACAATTTGTACATCTGAAGTTTGTTTATTATTAATTTGAGAATAAAAAGCATAAACTTCCGCATCTAGTGGAATATCATATTCCAAAGTTTCATCATGAATATCATAAGCTTTGATTGCTCTGCGTAATTTAAATTTATAAACCGGTTCAATTTGAACCTGTTCATTATCATGGCCTTTTACTAAATGCCAGTCAGTCCCCTCTAAAACCTTCTGTCCTAGATATTCTGCTGTTCCTTGGTTATTCTCTAACTCTTCATCTAATTCGACTTCGAAACCTGTCTTAGATAGCTCAGTAACATATAAATCTTGAGCAGTATAGGAAATAATATTCTTTTCGCTATTTTCATCAATATCCTTAATAAGAAAGTCATACCATTCTCCTTTATAATGCAATTTAATTTTTCGTTCGTTTACAAGTAATTTAGTATAAGGATTAAATTTCTTTTCATTCGTAAAAATATCATTGTAATTAATAACCATATCAAAGCTTAGAGTGCGCTCACCATTAGTTTTCTCTAATAACGAAATATTAATAGCTTTAATTGGAGATGACATTGTATTCGAACCAATAGTCGCTATCATTTGTTCGTCATAGAACTGTCCAGTAATTGTAACTATGGCATCCTCAGGATATCCATTCTCTTCTTTGATGCGGTTAATCTCCTCAACAGTTAGATTATTTAAATAGAATACTCTATCTTCAATAAGAATTTCATATACTATACTATCCTCCCAAAGAGTAATCTCATAAGGTTGTGTTCTAATATCCATATATTCCACCCCTTAAAGATATAAGTATCTAAAGTCGAACTTATAAGGCATCATACCAACACTTTTGATACTTTCTACGTCTGTTCCAATTTTATAGAAATATCCACCTGTTTTATATTTGTTATAAATATTCCCGCTTAAAACCTCTTCACCCCTTAAACCCGTAAAGCCTTCTACTAAATTTAAAGCTGAATTAATTCTGAACCCAGTATCTTCCCCAAGCTTTTTAATTCCTTGAAAGGATAAAGTGCTTCCATCTGGTAATGTTAAAGTAATACTATCTTTATCGGTGTTGTCCGGAAAGAAGTAATACATCTCAAAATCCATGGGGACGTCGCCCGCATTTACGAAAGTATATGTTGTAGAAAGATCATCAACTCGTCTGGTCGGGCCTGTCTCTGGCAATCTGCTCGCGGCCGCCCACTCATTTTTATTATCATCTGTATATTCAGCTAAAGTATTAAATCTACTATAGGCGTAAGGGTAGTAACAGATAAAAGTAATCTGCCCCTCGCCTTTATAAATTCTCTGTTTCTTACCTTGGAAGTATTCATCAAAACAAAGATATTTAATACTAGGGCTTCCTTTAACTTTCGCGCGCCAGGTCTTATAGGGTAGTTCATCAAAAGTTAAATCAAAAATATCTTTTTGCCCTAAAACGGCCTTTAATTTCCTAAATCGTTCTTCTGTAATTTCATCAAAAGCGAAATCTACATCAAAAGTTTTATCAGTAAAATTCGTCCCAAAATAGTATGTTTGGTCAACTCCATCTACCTTTAGTGTATTATCACTAAAAGAGGGGAGTAGATCCTCTTCGTATCTACTCCCAGAAGAACTAACCCTAACGATACCTAATTCAGAAGAATGAATATCATTAATTTTAAATCCTATGAAATCTCCTCTGACTGCCATGGTGTTACCTCCTTTTTTCTCTATTCATTATAAAGTAAAATTTTCTTTTAACGAATCAAGTTGATACTATTGATATTACGATACATTGCATCATCATTTAAACGATCTTTGATTCTGTCTACCATATCGTCCACATCGTAGTCGTTTGCGATACTGCCGACCTCAACATTTATATTAAAGGAAATGTTTCCTCTGCTGTCTTGCTGAGTAGGAGTATTTTTCATCGCGGCCGCGAGTATATTTTTGAGCTGGATGAAGTTTTCTGTGTCTTGCTGGTTGAGGACAAGTTCTGGTTTTGACTTAGTACCATCTAACCATGCAGGGCCGGTAAAGTCTGCGAGACCACCAGTTTTGAATCTACCATAAGAAAATTTATTTCGCAGTTCATCTTGTCGGTTATAATATTTCCCTACTAAGTAATTAGCACTATTAGCAATAATTCCTTGAACTTGAGCAGGGTTCATGCCTTTCTCTCTAATTCGCTGAGAACGTTGTGGGTCATTACCCCATCCACTTGCTGGGCCACCCAAAATCCAGATTGCGGCTGCGACACCTTCAGAATATCCTTCATTAGGATACTGGCTTGCTGGTTTTTGCGGTGCAGGTGGGGGAGTTGACGGTTTAGGTGGTGCAGCTGGTTTAGACGGCTCATAACTTGGAATCTCTGGGAATTTACCACCCGATTCATACTGATGAGCTAAGGCCGCACTATTCTGAATTTCTTCTTCCCATTTCTTACGTTGCTCAGCGGACATTCCTTCGTAGTTTACGAATTCCTTAAGTAAGTCATAGACGGCGCTATTCTTATTAATATTACCATTCGAATCCACAAGCTGGTCATAAAGTCCACTTACAGTTCCCCAAAGCCGGCCAAACATAACCATATGGTCTAGATTAGCCTGAGCAATATTAATCTGTCTTTCACGTTGCTCTGCGGCTTCATCATTTTGTTTTTGTAAATCGTTTAATTTCTGGTCAATTAAATCGTCGGTATAATCTTCTTTGCTTCTGGTTAATTCTTCTTCAAGCTTCTTAATCTCTAAGGCATTAGCGCCAGAAGTATCTTGTTTGAGATAGTCGAGTCTACGCTCTTTATCAACAATGTCTTCTTCTGTTCTTTCATTTTCCCGCGCTTGTCTTTGTTCATTAATAGCCTCAGCCAAGGAAGTAAGCAGTTTATCCGTAGCTGTATTCAGAGAGTCATTGATACTACTTAGTTCGTCTATCTGTTTTTGCTCTCTTTCTTTTAAAGCATCAAAGATATTTTGTTCTAATTCTAGATATTCGTCTCGTCCAGTTTCTTTTATCTCATCAATGGCTTCTTTGATATTACGGAGTTCGTCATATGCATCGTCCATTGATTTTTGCCACTCTTCAAGATGGGAGATATACTTCTCAATTTCTCCTCCGAGATTCGGGTCTTTAACTGCTTCAATTTTGTCCCAGTCAATCTCAATGGTCATATCATCCCAATTGTATCTAGCATATTCGTTTAAGTGAGCATATGCTGCCATATCCCCGTTTATTTGGTTTCTACGGTGGATTAGCAACTGTTTTTGTAATTCTTCTTGTCGTCTTAAACTGTCTATTTGCGCGCGAAGGTTTTTATTTAACTCAAGGGCATTAGTATCTGGGCTGTCTAGAATGTCTTGGAATTCGTTTTGAAGTCTTGTAGAATGACGTTGTTCTTCTGCAATATCTTCAAGCAGATTATAAAGTCTATCAAAGGAATTCTCCCAAGTTTGTTCTTGCTTTTCAGAAGTATCGTTTACGGCCTGAGTAGTAGCATTATTAGCACTTACAATGTTATTAACGCCGTTTCCACTTGATACGGGTGGGGTAACTGCTTGATTGCCATTATTATAACCCGTGAAATATCTTGGAAATAAAGTTTCTTTAGAATCTTTAAGAATTTCCTTGGTCTCGCTATTGGTATAAACAGTATCCCCTTTGTTAATAGTAGTAATTTCTGGCCCATTTCTACCTGCAAGATATGCATAATCACTTTTTTGAATTAATTCTGGGCCCTCTTCTCCTACCAAGGCAGTGTGAGTTGTAGGGGAGTTTTTAATTCCTTTAGCGTGTTCTTTTTTAGTCTCATGAATTATTACATTCTTCGTAACTGTAGCAGAAAGATTTCTATAAGTAGAATCAGTAATAGTAGAAATATTAACGGTTTTGGTAACTGTTCTAGTTGCTACCGAGGTAACTCCGTCAGAACCCACCACTAAATCAACGGATTTAGATTCCGCTTTTGTCGCTGCTGGGGTTGCCGCATCACTACCTACAACTAGATTAACAGTTTTATCAGCGGAGTCAATATCTATTGAATCATTGCCTGGCACCAAATTAACTGTTTTATTAACAGGTGCAGTTGCTATAGGAGTTACTCCATCAGTTCCTAAGACTAAATTAACTGTTTTGTCGCTATTAATACCTGCTAATGCTTCTTGAATAGCTCCAACATTAGTCGGCTCTAATGTAACTTTTTGAGTTACTGGCGTAGCAGTAGCAGACCGAACCTTATTATCGCCAACAGTAAGGTTTACCTTTTGCGATAAAGGAGTCTGTGTTTTTGCAATTACTTTTTCATTATTTGGCTCTAATGTAACTTTCTGAGTAATAGGCTGTTGTACAGTTTGCTGTGTTGTTTGCTGTGGAGTATATGTTGGCGCTTGCGCGATTGCGGAAGAGGTATCGGGTGTATAGACTTGTGTGCTCTTGTTGCCACTCATCATAGAGCTTACGACTGGATCGGTAGACTCTACTTTAGGCGTTATAGTGACCTCTAGAGGCGACTTTGTCTTTTCCACAAATTCATCGTATTGAGCTGTGTTTACCTCGCTAACCTCTATCTTTATATCATCTAAACCAGTAAGCGCATTAGTGACTCCTTCCTCTATTGAAGAGGTAAGAGTAGTCTTCTCTCCTTTTAATTCATTAAATTTTTCCAGAAAACTATCAATACTATTGCTTTCGTCAAGAAGAGAAACAGGAACTTCTATTCCATCTAGCTCGAAAGTCTCTCCTTCTACTTGTGACTTAAGATCTTCTTTAAAAGTTGCAAAAGTACCTTCGCTTATTTCTGGGGTTATTTGAATGCCTTCTTTTTCTAAGCCATTAATGATTGCGTTATAGTTTGTTACTAAGTCATCACCAGAAAGAGTAGGTTTTATCATAGGCATTTTAACATACCCAGTTACCTGCTCCATTGCTTCTTTGACATTAGTACTAAATTCCTCTACGCTTAATGGCGAGTTAGCAGACCCAAAATTTATGCCTTCTAATGTTTTTACTGTCACTCCCGCGGCATTTGATACTTCTTGGAATTCTTGTTCTGTTAATCCGAGAGAGATCCTGAGAGCATCGACACTCTCCTTTGTAGTCCAAATAGTGTCAGAAACATTTTTCCATTCACCGCCTTCAAACTCTCCACCTGCAAGAGTCTTCACTGCTGAAGTAGCTTGCATCTGTTTTACTTCTAGCTTTAAGTCAGGAGAATAGTTCTGAAGATCTTCGATCATCATTCCGGCATAATCTTCGTTAGTGCCTGTTGCCTTTGCGATGTTATGTCTAGCTTCTTCTAAAGTTAAACCTTCTCTAAATGCCCCCTCAATTGAACCGCCTTTTTCAACAAGCGAAGAGAAAGTATCTTTTATTAATTGTACGTCTTTGGAAGCTTCTCCAAAGACATTTTGATATTGCGCTAATTTTGCCCAAGAGTCATAAAAATTATTAGCATTATTACCAAGAACAGTCATCATTTTGTTGACTGCCGCAAGATATTCCTCTCCAGTTTTAATTCCCGCAAATTTATCAGCACCAAAGATACCCGATAAAGTAGTCTCAATTTGAGTGTTGCCGACTTCTCCATTCTTGATTAGTTCATTTAACTTCTCATATGCGCCACCCATAAACTCTGAAGGCTTACCGGTATCAACTCCATAATCAAAGTTATCTATAAATTCGTGTACCTCTGAAACTATATCTTCTAAGCTTCCGAAAGAAGCCATTGCTTCTAGTGCGGCATCACTAATTTTATTTAACTGGATTTCTCCTGTTCTAAACTTGGGGAAAACCCTAGCGAGAGCCTCCGCACTCATTCCGGTATTCTTCAATATTTTTTTAAGCTTATCACTAGAATTAGAAATGTCTCGAATCGTCTGGCTGGTTATCTCTCCGTTTTCGCCAACTTCTTCAGTGATTGCTTCTATATCATTGCTATAATCAGCCCCATCGAAGTATTCTCTTAGCTGACTAGCATTTGAGAACATTTTATCGCCGGAAGAAAGAATTTCTTTTGCCCACTGTTTTTGCGCATCACTACCAGATGCCAAAATTTCTTTTAGCTGAGTAGCTCCTTCGATTGCGCTATCAAAATTAATGCCCGATATAAAATCAGCATATTCCTCTTGGTTTTCTCCCGCATTGCGGAAAGTGTCTAATATTTTTCCTGTGACAGCGCCATCTGCGGATTTAGTACTAGTCAATACTTTGCTGAGGTTTGCTATTTCATCTATTTGCTTTTCATTAAATTGTGCATTTTGATCGTTATAGATATCTGTAAATTCTTTTAAGTAAGAATTTAACTCGCCCCGACTGCTTTCAGAAACTTTACCTATTCCCGCACTAAGCATTTTAAGAGTATCGCCTTGGTCTCTTCTTGCATTGCTCTGAATAGTACCGATTAAGCTTTTAACATTATCTCCGTCTGTAGAAAGAGCCTTAGCTACTCTTTCAATCATTTGCTCGTTTCCACTTAAGGCATTAATATTCTTAAGGGTTTCACTGTCCAGTCCTTTACCATTAGTGGCTAAAGCTTTTGCAAGAGACCGCCCCTCTTTACCAGCTGAACTAGAAATTTCTTTGATTGACTTATCTACCTGTTTTCTATAATCGCTCGCTAAATCTGCGCGGGCAATGCCTTCTGCTAATTTATCTTTACTATCTTTTATAGACTCATCAATGCTGTCAATATCAATAGAATAAAGGTCAGCATATTGTTCTTGTAAAGCGTCAAGTGTTGTATTTTCGGCTTTAATTTTGTTGACTCTTTCAGTGATCTCTTTATCTATATCGCCATAAGCAAGGGCTTCTCCATAGTATCGCTGGATACCTTTTCCTATGTCTCCACTAGCTTTTACTACTTCTGACTCTAATTGGGAAATAATTTGTTCAGCATCATTATTCAGTTTCGCTGCAATCTCATTGGTTTCAGATTGAGCAGATGCGTATTTTCGCATTCGCTCTCTCTGCTGGTCCTCAGGTAAATTCTTAGCTGCCTGTTCCGTAGCTCTAGTTTTAGCAATTTTTGTTTGACTATTGCTCTCGTCTAATTCCACTTGAGTTTTTTGAGCCTGTGCTATCGCTAAACCAAGATTAGCGTTTTTACTATTTTCTAATTGTTTTTTGGCGACCCTATCCCAAGCTGCTTGTGTGAAACTCTTAGCCCCGGTTATCTTATCTACCTGAACATCATCATAAGTAAACCCAATATCTTTATTTATAAGTTGATCTACTAGGCTATTAGCTTCTAATAGCTTCTGATTAAATTCACCAGTGCCAATTGCTAATTCTTCTAATTCGGAGAGTAAAGTATCTTGAGATGATTTATTCTGCAATAATTCATCATACGATTTTTTCGCAGCATCTGCTCCAATCGAAGCTTCATTTACTCTTGTCTCAGCCTTTGCTAATTTTCCTTCATAGGAATTATCATACATCCACTGGAGCGCGGCCTTTAATGCCATACTAGCAGCTATAACGGTGCCTATTACTGCAACCGTAGGGAGAAGCCCCCCGACCATTCCCGCGAATGCGCCAGCTGCGGTCTCGCTTGCCCCAGCGGCCTGTGCAGCACTAGCTGCCCAGCCAGTTAGTTTAGCGCTCCCGCTAGCTAGTAAATCGCCAACAACAGGGACCTTCCCGGTTATTTTACTAAAAATGCCCTCGAATTTATTGAGAGACTGCATTGTTTTTGTTATGTTTTCATCATTTAAAATTTTCCCAAAGAGAGATACATTACTATCAGCATCTTCTGCAATATTTAGAATTTCTTCGGCTCTGCTGCGCAAAGAGTCTTTGTCAGCGTTTTCTCCTAATTGCTTTAGAGCTAATTGTTGAGCTAATTGCTCTGTTATTTGATTCTCTAAAGCAAGTTTTGCAGTTTCTATAGTATTACCTTGATCCATTAAATCTTTAAAAACTGCTCTCTGCCCAGCATTAGCACTATCAAAAGAAGCATCAACCCCTTTATATCCTTCATTAAATGCATCTAGACCTGCAAAATCTCGGTTATTCAAGAAGGATTCTCTCTTCTTCAAGTAGTCTTCTGTTAAAGCGTCCCATGCTTCTTTGTTAATTTTTCCCAGCTTAGAAGAGTCTACTTTAAAAAAGTCTCCTTTTAGTATATGTTGAAAGCCTTCTTTAATAGCAGAACCAGCTTGTTTGCCGATTTCTAACCCTTGCTTTACGTATTGAGTAGTATCACCAAAAATATCAACGGCCGTTTTACCCGCAGATCCAATCGCGGCCGAGCCTGCTCTTCTCTTCTTGACTTGAGTAATACTACCGTCTTTACCTTTTAATTCGCCCGTTCTAAATTGGCCATAGTTTTCTAATAATCTATCAACTACATTGCCACCTGATTTTAATGCAAGCAAGCCAATGCCAACTTTTGCAATAGAAGATACTAATCCGCCTCCCATCGCATCGCTAACTTTATTAACAGTATTTAATAAACCAGTGAATAGATCAATAGTGCCTTTAATAACATCGTTATTAACAATGCCCATTGTAAATTCATCCCAGGCATTTGCTAATCTGTTAGTTTTGGCTTCAAATGAATCTAATGTTTTTTCAAATTGCTGTTGCGCAGACCCAGCAGAATTATAGGCTGCACCAGTCAATTCTAGCGTGCGGTCATAGTCGCTCATCATAGCGATGAAACGGCTTTGCTGCCTACTACCAGCGGCGGTGGTTGCTATATACCTTTGTGTAGCTAAACTCAGGCTGTCCCATTTTTGGGCTAGCTGTAAGAAAATTTCATCAAGACCGGATTCCCCAGAGATATAATCCTTTAATGAAATTCCTACTTTTTCAAGCGCAGAGTCAATTTTATTGATTTCAATTGCTTCTCCGTCTCCGTCAACGCCAGACAAAGCGCCTTCGCTAACCATCTTCTTAACTTCGGAGAATCGAGCAATAATTGTTTTGAGAGCTGTACCTGCGGTTTCAGGAGCTTCTCTTGTTGTTTCAATAATTTGTGATAAAAATGCCGATGTATTTTCAAAACTCATGTTCGCAGAATCTGCGATAGAAGCAACTTTTGTCATTGCGGTTGCAATTTCATTAGTGTCAGCCGCTGTGATAGCTGCTAATTCTGAATAAACATCGTTAATTCTTTTAGCACTCGCTTCATTAATTTCCATATTAAATCCACGTAGTGCACTTGTCATCAAGTTTGTTGCATCTGCATAGTCAAGCCCGGCAATACGAGCCATTTTAAGTGTTTCTTCACCGACCGCAAATGCTTGCTGTTGGTCTAACATTTATATTCCGGATAGGTCGCTAATCTATCCGCGTTCTCTTATGAACTGCTTTAACTTTCGCTAAAGATTAGACTATATCTTACCTTACTTATAGATAAATTTCCGATACTGCCTATAAGAGGTTCTACCGTTTCGAGCTGCTTAGCTCTACTCTAGGATTGACCCTAGATAGTCGTTGAGCCTTCGACATAATATGTCGCTTGGTTGCGGATTTCCAATCTTTCAACTTTTTACTGTACCGTTTGAATTACCATTCGCCGCACTAGTATTACTACTAATGTTTAGTATTGAAAGCTCTAAGGGTACCCCGCAGTTAGATAGATTTCAGGGATTAGTTTTCTTTGATTTTCCATTCGTAGCCAGATGTCTTATATCCTTTATGTACAGCATCATAAATATTTTGTCTTGCTTTTCCAACTGCACGACCCGCTTCTGCATATGAAGCATACTCCCCGATTAATTTTCCATCAAGAGTGAATTGCTGAATAACAATACTAGAAGTTGGCTTTCGAGTTGGTTTTACAAATTGCTCACCTTTTCTAACCCAATAATAACCACATGAAGCCCCATGTCGATCAGCCGCGCTTCTTATCGCAGCAGGTGTGACATCCATTACTTGCGCGGCCTCACTGCTGCTTGTGTATGACTTAATAAAGTTTCCATCAACATCATATTGATCTACTGGGGCTTGCCCTTTGTGCCCATTTTTCTGAGCGTTTATCATGTTTTGGGATTGGGTTACGTCACGAAGATTGTCCAGATTATTGTTGAGTTTGTTACCATCAATATGGTCGATTACTCCTTTTATCTCTCCTTTAAAAGTTTCATAAACTACCCTATGAGTAGAATACAATACTCCATTTATTCTAAATCTGTGATAGCCGTTTCTAATACTACCTTTTAGCACTAGCCCTCTCTTCTTACTATATACGTATCCTTCCTTACAGATCAGATAGTCGTTGTCCAATGCTATAGGAGTCCAACTATCACTATCTTCATAATCGAAGTTTTGTTTTTCTTTCTTTAAAGATTGCTTTTTGTTCTCTTTTTGGTTGTTTTCTTTCGTAGTTACCCACTGTAGATTATCCGCGTGATTATTTAAAGAATTTAAATCTTTATGATGAACAATATTATAGTTATTAGGATTAGGGCAAAAAGCCTCTGCTACCAGTCTGTGAACCATAAAACTCTTTACTTTTCCTTTAATAGTAAGCTGTACACTGTGATATTCATTCCTAGCTACTGTGCCTTTTAAAATACGGCCACTTAAGTCGTTGCGAATTTCCCCTAAATCGGAGACGCTATAGCTAGTTTCTTCATTGCTTATAATAATTTTCTTGAACATAGATGTTCCTCCCCTCTATGTTCTATATTATATCTAATTTTCATGGAAAATCAAATTTTAGGACCCCCCTGTTGGAAATAAAGGGTCATAGTTTCGTAGACGCCTTTAGTTGTAGCACCTAACTCATTTGCTTTTTTGGTATATTTCGGCAATTGCGCCCACATATCACCAATGCTATAATCAGTTACTACAGCTGTTTCTGTCATTGCCGCATCCAGCTCTTTAACAGTGGAGATTGCGTCTCTTACCGCATCTTTAAAGATTTGGATACCATTTGAAAAAGTAAAGAATTGTCGTACTTGCCCCGTAAGCATTGAAATGTCTTGCTGATGCTCATATGCTTTATCATAATTTGAGAAACTTTCCTCAAGAGTCTTCCCCATGGTTTTTGTTTCGTCGGTAACATTACCCATATTTTTGGTAATAGTATCTAACACCTTAGAAACTCTATCCAAAGCCGCGGGACTCATACCCTCAATCTCTTGCTTAATTTGCGCGAAGTCTTTACTTACAAGATCCCCTAGCCCCAAGTTCGTTAATTTCTCCTTTAAGGTAAGCAAAGGGTCTTTGCCAAGGCTCTCTATTTTACTATTTAAGCCTTCAAAATCTTGCTCAAGTTTTTTAATGTCATCTGACCCAACTACTTCGTTTAACTCATTTTTTAATTTCTCAGCCTTATCAGCTGCTTCGTCCATTTTTTTCTTTAGGGCTTCAACTTCTTCAGCTGTTCTTTTTGTACTGCCAGCATTAAGCTCTTCTACGGCTTTATCATAGCTATTACGAGTTCTCGTTGCTTGTCTTTTAGCAATTGACACTTTTGACTTTTGGGCATCGAAATCGCTTTGGTCAATTACTCGTTTCTGCTTCCCCTCCTCATAAGCTTCTTTAGCTTTTTCGAGTTTGGGCTTTAAGTTCTCTTTTTTCCGCTGAGTCTTTTCATAAGACTTTCTGGCTTTTTCATATTCTTCCAAAGCCTTCGTAGCTTCTTCAATTTTCTTTATTTCTGAATCATCAATAAGTTCAAGTAATGGAGTGCTAGAAATATCACTTACCATACTTTTTATTTTTGTTAAAATAGTCTTTACTTCTTTATAATCTTTATTTAGTTCTTTTTTATCTGTTGGCGATTCAATTCCTTGCGCGGCCTGAGTCTTTAATTTAGTCAAAGAGGAATTAAAATCTTTTACTAAGTCTGTAAACTCTTTGTTTAAGTCCTTCCCCAACTTAACGCCTTTAAGGGATTTTACCAGCCCATTAACCTCATTTTTCGCTCTTGCCGCATTAGCATCTATATCGACTAATACCTTAGCAGTCGCAGTCGCAACATTCCGGCTACCTCGACTCATTTTCTCTTCACCTCACTTATAAAATAAAAAACCGACATTAAATAAGTTAATGTCGGCTATTCTATATCAGCATCTATATCATTCTCTAAGAAAAAGAAATCCATAATATGTTCAGCACCCTTTGGCCCTACTGGTAAAGCAAACCCTTGTAATTTAGAGGTTACTGGAGTTGCGTTCCTACCTAGCGAAATAGATAATTCAGACATTAACTTTATTCTTGGAATTTTAATAATTCCTGTTTTATCGTGTCCTGTAATATCGTCCTTTGTTCTCGTTCTACCCTCTAGTGATAAAAAGCCCTCAGTAAATACGCGGCCAACCCTAAATCTGGTTGCGCCTTTATTATAAATAAAATTATAATCGACAACTACGTCGAGATATTTTTCCTCGATTTTAAGGGTAGTGTTATCGATTATTTCGTAATTTACTTTTTCTCCTGACTCCTTATTTTTTACATATACTTGACCAATAGGTGTGCGCTTTAGCTTTATAATTCCCTCTTCGTTAGATTCTGTTATTTCTCTTTGGGAGATTGATAGTTCTTCCGGGCCAATAAGAGAAATCTCCCCATTATTCATCATCCCAAACTGTATTTTTGAGAATACCCCTTGAGTTAGAGTTATAGGAATTTGCTCAGTTCTTTCCCAAATAATATGGGAACGATTATCAAACCCACCCTTGGCATGAGTATATTTCTTAATCTCATCTATAGTACCAAGAGTTACTTTATCAAATGCGCAAATTACTTCGCCCGCACTATATTTTCTCCCGGCTATCTCTATATCATAAGTAGCTTTTAGCACTACATCGTATAATTCCTTAAAAGAAAATTGATTTTCCATCCAGTCACCCCTATTCAAAAAAAGACGGGACTAACCCGCCTTTCTCTTCATTATCTAATTTTCTATCCAGCAGCGTGGATATCAGCTGTAACAGTGTCAGTAGCGAAGCCGTATTTAACAAGTTTCATCATTTCACCGTCGTTACCACGTAACACACGTAAGCTCATATTAAACACAGATGGGTCGCCTTCTGCTTCCATTGTAATAGTATTTTCAGAATTAACTTTTGCTTTACCGATAATGAACTGGAAGAATTCATCTTTACCAGTAGTCTGAGAACGAGCGTAAGTATCGCCAGTTACATAATAAGTTCCTGGGAAAGAGTTAGCAGAGATTTCAATTTCACTCTTAGTAGCTTCTTTCAGGTCAAGAGTAATAAAGTCTTTTGTCTTATAAGCTGCCAGCTCAGTTTTCTTATCAGTTAAATCAATTTTAATTCCGTTGTCTTGGATGTAAGGATTTTCTCCATCGATTCCAACAATTTTACTTACTGGGTAAGTTTTCAGGATTGTTTGAGAAGCCTGTTCTCCAGGTGCGCCCGCAGTTCCCAGTCTTCCATCACCAAACATAATGGACATGGATTTCATCGAGAATAAAGCATCTTCCAGAGTTACGTTAATTTCTTTACCATAGTCCCAGATAATCAGCGGAGGGTTTCCTTTACCACCTTTAGCCTCTGTCTGCTCAGCAGTCTGTTCAATAGTAGAAACTTTTAAAGTATCTAAATAAAGAACTGGATCGCCCATAGTTCCGTCATCTTTAATGTCATAGAAAAAAACGTCTGCAACTTCTTTAATACCATATTTATCAAGAACGTTTGCTGCCATAATGACATCCTCCTATTTTTATCTAATCCAATATTTTTTGGATATATTTTTAGCTCCAGCTAGTAATAGCTTCTGATTAAGTTCATAGCTTTCTTTTTGCTGATAAAGTCTAACAATTTCATTTATACTAGCATAGCTTACCTCTCCAATATTAAGTGGAGTGATACCTATCCCCATACAACAAATTGCCATTAAAGTTAGATCTAAGGACGTTCCCTTGCCGGAGCGAGCCTTGACTTTATCTCTATATCTAGCTTTTGCTTTCATTCTAGAAATTCTTGGGTCTTCATCAGGATCAGGGCGTTCAACTTCTGGAAGCCCGCAAATCTTACGAATTCCATTCTGAAGGTCAAAGAATTCTTCTTCTTCAAGAAACCTAAAGTCTTTTAGAGATTTGTTCTTTCCAACTTCTTCCCTTAGGTTTCCTATTAAAAATTTCCTTAGTTTGGGAATATATGTAAATTCAGTTTTTGTGAAAAAGTAAAGTGCGGAAGTTACTAAAAGCATAGAATTATCATCTTCCATTGTATTTAACAAATGTTCCCAAGGAGTTGGTGGGATGCCTTCTAGTCCTTTTTCCTGCCAATAATCTTCTATCTCTTCTTTAGAGTTAGTCAAAATTGACAAGTAAGTAAGCCCAAGGCCGCCTTCCCCAATCATCTCTTTAACAGAGGGAGGATATAAGCGTATATATTTATTAAATCTTATAGGTAATTTTAAGAACACTTCCGCACTAATCATATGTAGTAATCCAGAAAACCTGTTTAAAGCAAGACATTTCTTCTGTTAAGAAGTTTAAAACAAAATCCCCACCACTAATTTTCCCTAGTCCATCTACTCTTTTACCTACAAGGCTTTTTTCAATTGCGCCCATTATAGCATATGGCCGCAAATTATCATCTTTAATAACCCACTGTTCCAAAGGGACAAAAACTTCTACAACAATTTTAACATCTTTGAACTCACTATTAATACTCTGTACACTGGTATCCGCGCGTACAGTAATCATAGAATGAGCTGTTTCTTTTGGCCCAATACGTGGAATAATTTTAATTAATTTTTTATAGACTTCTTTTAACTTTACTTCTTCTGGAACAACCTCATTACTCAACGGATCTTTGTCGGTATAGTACAAATACTTAACAAGCTCATCGTTTGCTAAAAGGCGCAGAACAATTTTTCGTAAATTTCTACCAATTTCCGCACAATTACGTACTGCCATATTAATCCTCCCCTATTAGCCAGAAATAATCTTCAGGTTTATCTTCCGGCATTGGCTTTGGCGCAGGAGTCTTATCTCTAACATATACTGGATCAATAGTAACATATTCTACCCCTTCAGAAGACTGTCTATCATATCCTGTGACACGATAAGCTTCTAACAAATCTCCCTCTCCAACTTCTAAATAATCATCTTTATTGATATTACTATTTAGGGGTAAAATAAAGAAACTTGTTTTTAAGTTTTCTGTATATAAAGTATTAGAGCGGCTTCTTGATTTTAATTCGTCTTTCAGCATGTTGTTTTCTTGTCCATACATATAGGCCCAAGATTCTTGCTTGTTGCCTTTACGGTCTTTCCATGTAATGAGATGTGTCATTCTTAACATTATATATCTATTATATCCGCTAGATACGATTCTTTCCAGATAATAAACCATCCATGGCTCTATCGTCCCGTTACTATCCGGAAGCATGAGGATGGTGCCATTAGGAATATCTAAGTCAATTCTAGTCAATAGATAATGTAAAGTTCTAGTCTCATCTTGTTTATATTTCTCAAAGGTCGCGGGATGGACCTCTTCATTATATTCAAAATCAATCCTATAAACAGATTTGTTTAATAAGGATTCAAATACTTTCTCTCTTTGCGTCTGTACTCTAGTCTTATAATCTTTCCCATAACGATTCAAGCGTTTAAGATAGATTGGATAATACTCCATTATTCCCCTTTATAACTCAAATCCAAAAGTTTCATTGAATCAAAAATAGTACTTCTAAAATAAGGATAGCTCAAATATCGAAGGGAGTTTATCTTATACATAAGAGTATAATAGTGTATAGTTCTTTCTTCTTCTGGGATTCCCATTAATTCTACAATAATAGAATCTAAAAACTTCTCCCAACTACCATTTTTTTCATACTCACATAGTAGACCAAAAAGTCTATTTTTAAGTTTAATATTATAACCTTGGCGAACGTCTTTAACCATAATTATTGTTTCGCCAACTTTCTGTAGTCAAATGGCTTAAAGTTTTCAGTTCTATAATAAGTACTTTCAAGCGCGGCCGCGTGTTTACGTTCTGAAGCCAACAGACTCGCAAGCTTATCAATAAGGTTAGCTTGTGAGAAATCTCTCTCTTCATAAAGCGGCTTTATATTTTCCCAAGTAAGAATACATCTATTCAGCCATACACATTTCATATAAGACGCAATAATTTGAATTTCTTGGTTTCCTAAGTCTCCTACAAAATTATCCCCATCGATAGTAATATCGACTTTAGGAAACTTAAAAAAGGGAAGGGCAGAACATAAAATTCCGTTTAAGTCTTGCTTCACTTCTTCTTCTGTCCAGGCCTCTCCCCATTCATCTTCTAATACATTTGAGAGAAAAGCATCATATACCTTCTCTAATGGAGTCATATTATGCCTCCTTGTTATCTCTATTTAACATTACTGCTCGCATAATGTTTTTGTCAGTATATTTCTTTAACAGATCTAAACGTTTTAAATCAGTAACCTCTAAATCAATAGCTGTATCTGCGAGTTCCTCAATTTGTTCTTTAGATAATTTAGCTAATGTAGCATCGAATTCGGCGATAGGGGCAGTAGTAAGTAAACGCTTCCGTTGGGCATCTGTCAACGACAGTAACTCCTCTTCTTTTTCATCCTCTACCAAGCCTAATCGTACAGCAACACCTTTATCTAAAATTTGGAGCATTCCTTCTTTGAATAAATATTCTACTCCACTATCATAAATAACTTCTTGTAAAATTTTAAAAGGAACTTTTTTGACTGCCCCTTTTCTCTCCCATACCCGTCTAAAATTAACCTCCGGGCTATAAACACAAATGCGGCCACGTACAGCACTTTTAATATTTACTAATTCTTCCATAGTATCTCCTTTTCTCTCCTTTTAAAAAACGGAAGAGCAGTTACGCTCTTCCTAGTCTTATCCCCTACAAATTTGCGTAAGGCTGTTCGTAAGTTTGGGCAATTGCAGTATTCTGATATACCCCCCAGTTGTAGTGAGTCAGGATAGCTGCGCCAATTTTTTTGTAAGCATGAATTTCCATAGAATTATCGCGGTTTTTGAAGTCGTTAATCTGAGTAGCACCTTCAAGAACAACTTTAACAACTTTTTCACCGCCAGTAGGTAATACATAAGCCAGCTGTGGGTCTAAGCAAGTTTTTGTATTAGTTTCATCGATGAAAGATTGCTGTAATTCAATAACAGGTGTTCCACGGAAAATATTGATTAATCCAGTATCATGGATAGCTTCAATATCTTTCGGAGAATATACACCTGGTAAGTTAGCAGTTACAGGTACAATTGCATCTGGCCCCATTGCCGCAATGAACTCTGGAGTAGCGAAGATTGCAGCTCCATTACCATAAGCTTTAACAACGGAAACCAGTTTGACCATTTCGTTAGAGTCGAAATTAGAAGTCGTAACTTTGTTAGCTTCTGGACGGCTCTGAGCATTGATGGCCGCGCGCATAGCTTTGTAGACTTCTACCATTGTAGATTCTACCAGCCCTTCTGTCAGAATATCCATAACATCAGCCATAGTTTCAGCACCATCGAGCATACGTTCGAAGTCGATAGTTACTGCACCACCAACTGCGTGTCCGTGCAATTCAAAAGTACTAGAATCCAAGCGGAAAGTTTCATAAACACCAGAGTTACCAACCTGAGTTAGGAAGGCACGTGCGCGGGCGCGACCAAGACGACCTTTTTTGAAGATAGCAGCTTGGCCCTGTTCTGTTTGCTGAACTTCAGCAAACATTCCAACAGCATCTAAAACTTTCTTAGGAACAATTTCGTCTGCTGTCTGTACGATAATATCATAAATATCGTAACGGTTTTTCATGAACTGGTTAATAGAACCAGCAAGTTTACTCAATTCACCTCTTAAAGCATCATCTACATTTTCAGTAGTGAAGTTAGCAGGTGCAGTGTGACGAGCTGCGTGAAGAGCTAACTCTTTAATCTGTTCAATAGTAGCCATTAGAGAGCACCTCCTGAAACCTGAAATTTAACTGCCGGCTGTCCGTCTGGCATAGTAGTTAAAGCAACTGCTAATAATTTTGGGCCATCTGTCGGAGCAGTTTTGGACAATTTAATATATCCGTTTTCACTAACACCACCATATACTGGAGTAGCTTTCAGGGCGTCTTTAGCCAATGCTTCGAATAAAGCATCTTCATCTGCAAATTCAGTAGTATCATAAACAACAGTGTTAGTAGTAAATTTATCCCCAGTGGATAAATAACCTAAGCGCGGCAAGAACTCTCCTGGCACTAATTTAAAGTTTTTCAAACCTGGAGTTCTTTCATCATACATATGTTCAGCAGTATAATTCAGAGCAATTGGGAAAATACTGCCTGTCGCGAATTTAACTGTGCGTGTTACGTTATCTACGGCCAGTAACATACCGTTTTCGGCGGGCACTTCTTCGCTAAAAACGTTAGTATCCAAAGCACACTGTGCTTCAATACGTCCATCTCTACGGAAGGCAACGTTATTCAGTTCAACCTGACCATACCCGTCTTTTGTCAACTTTGTAAGAGCCATTTTATTTTCCTCCGTTTTTCTTGTAAGCACTTAATACAGCTGTTAGTCCATCTAAAGTATCTTCTTTTGGAACGTATCCGTGATCTTCAGAAGCGCTAAAAATTGCTGGTGTGCTCTTAACTAAATCATAAGCTAATGATTTCTCTAAATCAATTAGGCTATAATCTGTTAAATTTTCAAGATAGTTGTTAAGAACTTCTTCTCCTAATTTTTCTGAATAAGCGGCAACAACTGCTTTCTTCTCTGCGATTTCTTGTGCTTCCTTGAATTCTCTCAAAGATTCGAGCTCGCTTTCATTATCACGAATAGTTTCTTCCAACGTACCTTTCTCTGTATTTAAAGTAGCCATTTTAATCTCGTAGTCTGAAATTTTACCCTCGTTTTCCTCAATTTTTTTATTCATTTGAGAAATAGTTTCATTGGCCGCAGTCATGTCAGCCGTAGACTTAGATAACTGCTCGTTCAATGCACGGTAATTAGCTACTTCTTCTTCATCTTCCGCAAATTCTACTTTTCCTTCAGATAAAGTATATTTACGTTTCTTACAAGCATTATTGGCTAATTCTTGATAAATAACAAATTCATCATCCATGTCTAAAATAACATAGTCAACTAGCCAGTTATTTTCTTCGTTATAATTCTTATTTAACTCTGCCCAAACTGAGTTATAATTAACAGCAGTAGGAGTGTTAAAAGAAATTTTTGGCATATCCTCATTTCCTCCTTCAATATCTTTGTTGTTCTGTCCTTTATAACTTTCGATTTCTTTAATCATTTGATTATAAAGGTTAAAGAATGCAGCCCCTTCGAAGCATGGGGTTGTATCATCACCCAATACCTGCATTCCTAGAAAACAAGCATCGGTATAGTAGAAATAGGGAATCCCATCAATTTCTCTATATTCCCCTTTAATAGATGGGCGATATAATTCCATTGATTGAGATTTTCCTACAATTTCATTAGCTTCTTTGTAGATCGCAGTATATAACAACACATCTGCGCAGGCATATTGTCTTACGATACCATCTTCATCTAAGTGGTCTTCCCAAGCAAAATTCATATCTTTAGGAATGACACCATAGATGCGGCCCTCGTCATTACTTTTTCCATGGTCTTCATAATCCCCATCAGAATAAATTCCTTTTACTGGAGCATACGGCATTGTAGAAATAAGCTTCTCCGCGAATTCATCAGAGATATAAGACCCATTTCGATTACCATATTTATAGAAAGTTCTGCATCTTGCTTTTGATAAAGTTGGTGTATACTGCTCGACATCCCCGTAAATTTTTACTGGAATAATTGAGTTGATATCGTTATCCACTAACTGTTCCTCCCTTATCTAGTGATTTTTCATTGGCAATTGTTTTTGGACTTTTTTCGGATGGGTCTTTTTCGGGTGCGCCAGCTTCTCCTGAGCTAGATTGAGTATATGAAGTTTGTAAAGGAATTAAGCAATCTTTAAGTCCTAAAATATCATTCTCTAAAACCTTGATTGAGTACAGTTGATTTTGTTCTAATCCCATCGCAACCGCAGGATATAAAAAGCTATATCCAGAATTTGCAAGTTTCAAACCAGTTTCAATTTCTTTCGTTTTGTTATACCAAGTAATAGGTAAGAACTTATAGGAGAAAGAAACAGAAGATTTTCCATAGACCCTATTTACCATATTAGTAACAAAATTTGAATACTTTTCCGCAAGCGTCATCATTAAAGCCATATCGTTATTAATAGATTGGTCTAATGTGAGGTTGCCACTAGAAGCAAATAATTGGGAACTTGTTCCGGCTTGGGCATAGATATTGTTAATCATTTTAGCTAAGTTATCACGAGAAGCATCTGAAGAAGTCTTAGAAGCGATTGAATCAACATCTCCATAAGTAGTTAAGACACTAATGTTATCATTGTGTTTTAACATATCTACAGACCCTTTGTGCATTTGCTCCGCTTCAATTGGCTCAAACAATAAAGTCCCATCATTTAAGTGCGGAATTTTCTGAACGATAATTTTTTTGATCTCTTCTTCGTCCCGCCGCATTTCTGTTTTAACCGCTTCGTCATATTGAATACTCGTAGGAATAACATTGATAAAGCGTGGTCGGCCGTCTTCCGTCAAAGAAAAACAGATGCCGATATCTGCGGGAACTAACAGCCAAGGGGAATCAAGCTTCCCATTCATATACTTATAATAATTCTTTTTAAAGATACTTGGGTAAGTATTCAATGCTACCATTCTAGATTTCTTACTGTAGATACTAGAGAAGTAGGATAGGTTAAATTCAACTAAATCGTTGCCGTATACATCTTTATAACGAGTGCGGCAGTATGCTGGTGGCAAGTCAATAATAGAAAAAGCGTCTCTTGAATTTTCTACAATTGCACCATAGTAACATCCATTCACGCATGCCTTTAATGTAAAGTTCACACATAAACTTCTTAACTTCATTCTATGCACATGCTCGGAGGCATTATAATAGAGGTTCTGGATTTTTTTAGTGGAGAGGTTTTTACCAGGCAATACCTCTGGGATTAAAATACCATACCAGCATAAAAGTGTTGCATAGTATAACATGAGACGGCTATAGAATCCATCTTTGTTATAATAATTGCGGGATAGAAGAATTTGATCTTCTATTGACCCGCTATCAATAATTCTTTGCACGTCCTCAAGCGAATAATTTTTGTTTATGCTTTTACATATCCGGTTATAAGGATTCGTATAAGCTTGGCTGTTAGTAGCGATCATTTTTTTAAGGCTTTTTTCAAAATTAGAATGCTCTACATCAATTTTCGTGCTATTGTTTTCCATCGCTACCTCCCTGTAAAAAACACTAATTTTCTTGAACTTCCATTAGAGAAACGTTTAATCTTCTTGAAGTTTTCTTCCTCTAATTCTTTTATTCGCCACAGTCCATAGGCGAAAGCAGAGTATTTATCCTTGGGAAAACGAGGATTTATCTGCTCTAATACAATGTCCATATTGTTGCTCGTTCTCTTTAATCTTAGATTAAGCATTTCATCAAAAAGCTTACTGGTAAGCTCATGCGGCATTAATCGTTTTACTCTATCCCGTACATCCATTCTTTGTCCTACTTTAGTTGCCAGTAAATAAGACTTGGCCTCTTGCTCAGAGATTAGGAATCTGACACGGTTTTGGTTTATACGAGTAAATGCGTTGCTATGAATTTGCGGATTTAAAGTCGCATTAGCCTTAACTCCGTAAAGAATTGTTGGTATGCCTTTAGGCTGAATTTTCTTATAGTTCTCATCATTGATGAAACCATAGGCAGGGAGAATAGTGCCGTCCGCGCATACCTGCTCTTTAATCATCTCATCGGCCAACCCAACTCCCAATCCATTTGTATCTATTACAACTTCTTTCGGATGAAAGTCCGCGATAATGCGTTTTAAATCCATAGCTTGTCTTGAGAACTGCTTAGAGTCTGCGGTTTTTCCCAAAACGAACATATTGACTAATGTTGAGTAATAAATATTCTGGCGAATATTAACTCTAAAAGCACAGCAGACGGTTGCATCATGTATTCTACCTACGTCTACTGATAATAAGTAGAAAATGTCCTTATCCTGTCTAAATTTTGCGACATTTTCCGGATTTTTTAAAACTCTTCTTTTTAAGAGCTTATCAAAGTTAAACCATGATTCTTCTGTACTACCTGACCAGAGTGACATCAGTTATCTTGTAGCACTTGCAATGCTCTCTGAGTTTTCCTCAGATGGTGAGACTATGTCTTCAGAATATCTCCATACGAACCCTTTATAAGTTTTGATTTTACCCCTACAACATTCTCCTATATGAGAACTATTACACCCTAGTGCGCGGGCGGCCGTTCCTGTAGAAGGATATGACATAATAAACTTTCCATCTCTTGAGTATTGATTGACCTGTTTGGCTTTACCATTGTTTCTATAAACAATAGTATCTCCTAAACTTTTATCATAAGACCAATAGAAGCCACCGCTAAGGGCTTTTTTGCCTTTGAGAAGTTCCTGCTGAATTAATGACTTAGAAACGCCACTGGCCCGCGATGCTCCGGAGATACTTAAATATTCAGCTATCAACTTTTTATCTTTTGTAAAGCAAAACACGTGTTTTTGTTTGTATAGTTCTTTCTCAAGTGCGTGTTGTTTATTTTCCTTAGAAGTAATCCATTCCAGGTTATCAACACAATTATTAAGTTTATTACCGTCTTTATGATTGACTTCTTTTTTGTTTAAAGGATTAGAAAGATAGGTTAAAGCTACTAAACGATGCGCGTAAAAGCGACGTGTGCGGCCAAGTGGTAATTTTAAGTTATAACTCAAATAGCCATTCTTATAATTAACTTGTCCCTTTAACCATTTGTTTGTTCTCTCGTTAAAGCATTTCCCATCTTTAGTTATGAAGTAGTCGGTACTGATATTATCAATTATAATTCTTTCCATAATAACAACCTCTTACAATTCTGTATTGTGTTAGCCATCGCTATGTTGGCTATTAGTCGTTGAACCTTTTCCTATTCGGAACTCGGCTGCTAGTTGTCCAATCTCTGTAGTTTTCAAACATTCGCACTTGAATTTATTTCACTTCTATGCTGTAGTCTACAAAGCTCTAAGGAGTTTCTAGCAATTAACAATATTTAAAGAGTACATATCATCTGTTTATACTCTCTCGCGAACGAGTCTTCGTTATATGACGGAGACATTTTCAAGTTCTTGATATAGTTTGGGTCTATAAGCCCATGTAGTACAGGTATTTTGTAATCACACCCCATCACAAAAGTTGATGTAGGGTCGATAATTTGTTTTTCAAAGTCGTCTATCAGACGCTCGTATGCGAACGAGGTTTTTGCGCCCGCAGAAGTCATTGAGATAATCTGTTGGTTGGGCTCTCGCTCGTTTACTGTGTTGTCTGGAAGTCGTCTGGAGACGTTCATGAGCATTTTACAGGACTATCTCATCTACTAATTCCCATTTGTAACCTTTATGTGTCTTTGTTCCTTTATCTCTTTTTATTATGTGAGTAATTGCACTTTGGGTTCCATTTACCGCTTTCGCGGCCTGACAATAGCTATCATATATAGCAACGATTTTATTCGTTCCTGGGTCTATTTGAGCTACTTTTTTCGGGGCAGTTTTTCTCATCTCTACTCTTTGGATAGAATCTGCCCTATCTTCTTCATATCTCCATTGAAAATTATTATGGGTTTTTCTCTCCATCCTACAGCATCCAATAATTTTTTCTGGTAAACTGTTTGTTTCTCTCGCGGCCGCGCTAATACTTTTGTATTCTTTAATAAATTTACCGTCCATGTCGTATTGAATAACCTTACGCTCTCTGGCTGGTAACATTAATCCTGTTTCTACTGCATGGCGAGTGTTCTCACTTGGGGTTACCCATTCTAAATTACTCACATTATTATTTGATCTATTTCCATCAAGATGATTAACATATGGCTTATTATCTGGGTTCGGTATAAAAAACTGTGCAACAAGTCTATGGACTCTAAATCTACGACTTTTCTTATTTAAAGATAATGTTACATGTTTATATCCTTGTTGTGTAGCTTGTTTTAAAAAACGCCCATTTAAATCGTTTTTAACTTCCCCGATATCACTTACGCTATAATTAGTAATTTCATCATCAATGATAATTTTCTTCCACATAGTTACCCCCCCTTACATTCATAAGTGGAGATTCATGAAAGGTAGTACAATAAATTAGTAGGGTGGCGCTACGAATAGTGATAAAATCTATTCTCTATATTAGTCTCTACACCTTCCCTCGCGGGCTTGGCACGGGATTAGGATTTTCCGTTCCCCGTTAGCAGGTTTCCCCACACCGCTTTTTCTTGCGTTCACCACCTTTTTCAACTAATCTCACGATTAGAAGCCCCCTCTTTTTACGTCCTAAGGGAGGACGATTTCGTTTAATGGCGTTTCGTCATGGTCCATCAATACCCTCGGTTTCCCGATACTTTAAAAGGGGATTAGACTATACAATGCTCACATTACCAATGCGGCTAGGATTATAGTCGTTGAACGTCTATCTTAAAAATTTAAGATGTTTCGCTGCGTTTGATTGCCCAATCATTAGCGATTTTACCATACCAAAGCCGTTACTCTTTGCCGCTAATATGTCACCATATTAGTTTGGTTACTAATGCTCTAAGGGGTTCCCCGCAATTTAACCTATTTTAGATCCGCAATTTATTCGACGAAACGAGACGTAACTCTACGGATCTCGTCTATCAAGCCCCCATTGCGACGTCCTCCTCGTTGTGAATCAAGGGCACCTACGACGTCAAATTGAGAGCCATTCCTAAACTTCAATTGAATGTAGTCCTTACCCATATTACCTGGTGTATCGCTGACTTCTCCCCCAATTACTTCCCGTCTTAATAGCGGCCACTTGTCATAAATTTCAATAAGTTTTTCTCGCCCAATCTGAGCAGACTGGTTTTTATTTGGGGCGCAAATAAAGCGTTTAGTCCCCGGCATAAAAATACACTGTAAGAATAATGCTAAAATTGTCAAGAAACTTTTACTAAAAGCACGACAAGCAACGATATAAACCGACTTGTATCTCATGATCGCCCGCAAGACAATTCGTTGATAGAAAAACAATTCAAAATTAGAATCAGATGGTTTAATAAGATCTAAGAACATATCAGGATACATTATAAAGTAATCAATCATATCTTTCATATCTTCATAATGCTCCTCAAGATACCCCTCAGTAAGTTGAATGCCTTTCTCCAAAGGCGTCCCATCTCGAATCGCGGCCACGTGTTCTGAGTCTTTTACATCCTCATACATTTCTAATGCCCGCATCCGGCTTTTACTCATCTTCTTCATCTAAATTTACCTCAAACTCTTCTTCTTTCATAAGTTGGTCATAACTATCTACATCATATTCATCTAAATCATAGTCACTACCAATTCCATAAATAGAATCTTCGTTTTCAAGAGTAGCCGCGCTTTGAAGTGCTTCAATGCGCTTTGTGATCTCATCACCAATTCCAGACTCTCCAATATAGAGTCGTCTAGCATTTGACTGAATAGACTTCATAGTCTCATCAACTATATCCCTAGTAACTCCATCATAGAATTTGGCCTTAAAGCCGCGCTTCTCCATCCATTTGACTAGCTCCCCTACAGAGTCAAAGTCATTGGCATTCTTAGCATTCTTAGGAGTAAAGTTACCAATCTTGACCATTGTGTCATAAGCCTTTAGAGTGTCTGTAATATCTTTTCCCTCACGAATTTCAGAGGAAAGTTTCAAAGAAATCTTAGAGAGGTTCTTGGCTTGGTCTTCTTGAACTGCGCCGGTAACATTCTGAGTCAATAATAGCTTATTGTGAAAGTCCTCAAGATATTCCAGTTCCTCATCATCATAGTTCGGACCCCATTTAACCTTGAGCTTTCTGCGTTGATCCGCGGCCAAGGCTGGAATCTCTTGATCGAGCAACCCAATCTTTTCGAGTTCCTTGTACTGGGACTCATAGTCAGACCAATCAATATCATCATATTCTTCTTCTGCGACTAGTTGGCAGTAGACCTCAAAAGTCTTTGGGCCATTACTCTTTAGCAAATCTGAATATATCTCAACATTAAATGGAATGTCTAAATACTGACATAGCTTATCAACCGAATTCCAATCATAACCTTTCTGTTCCAAGAACTCTCCAAGACAATCAAAGCAAAGAGGAGACCTTCCATTTGGATAAAATAAAGAATGAGATATTGGAAAAGAATCTATCCCTTTTGTGCGGCCGCACCGCAAACAAGTTTTCATCGTTTGACTATTTTGGACTTTTCTTTCAATATCTTCCATTCTAGCCATTAAAATTCTCCCCTCTAATCATTAGAATTCTCCGCTGGGCCGCGCGCATCTCTATTTTCTTTTGCTTTTTTCTTTTTCTCCTCTTTTGCTTCTTTCTTCTCTGACTGTTCCTTTTCCTCCAAAGCTCTCTCAACAATACTCCGAAGGTTATTCCTCTTGTACCAGTTCATCTCAATAAACTTATCCAGAATCTCCTCCAGAATCTCGTCTCCCTGCTTCACGTCATAATCCTCGTTTTCTCCGGCCGTCTCCTTCACCAAAGAAACATTTAAAATTCTTGCAACTCCAAAGAACTCAATCAAATCCAACTTAGTCAAGTCCGCAATAAATCTTCTCAGTTCAATTGGAGTACAACGGCTTACTTTTGCAGTTCGCCGCAATCCCATAGTCCTCACCTCGCATTTCTTCTTTTCTTATCACAACTTTTACACTTGGCCGCAAACCCGTCAATACTATTGGCCTTTTTCATAAAGTTGTCTTCACAAATAAGTAAGGTGCGGCCGCACGTATTACAAACCTTAAAGGCTTTTGGTTCTCCCAAATTCCCCACAATCTCTCTATGGTACTTCGCAGCCCTACAAATTCCCCTCACAATATTCTTCTTAAAAATAGTACTAATATAATTCGTCGTATAATTCTTTCCAAACTCTTTGTTGACCCGTTTTGCAATGTCTTGGTTCTTAACCTTCCTCATCTTCAAATCTAAGATGAGCTCTTGTGGCTCTGTGAGATTTGCCTTCTGTCTATACCACTCAAAAGTCTTCAAAAGCTTCCCGGTCAATCCCCAGAAATCTTCCCGGGCCGCGGAACTCTCAAGCTCCTCATAAAAATTAATAAGCTGATAGACGTGTTCCTCTTCACAAAAATCAAAGAAAACTCGTTCTTGCGCGGCCAAGTCATAAAACTCATCCATAATTTTGCGGATTTCTTCTTCCCCAAAAAGCTTTGGATTCGGAAAGTCCTCTCCAAAAATTTTCTTCGAGGTCGGACTATCCCGCAAAACACCAATGGGCCGCACTAGTATGTTTTCTCCCCAAATAACTCTATCGTCTTTTTCCGAATATGGCACAAAAATTTTCGGAAGAACACTAGGCCTATAACTATCCCTCAACGTATATTGCTCTCTTCTCAGCTCGACCAAAAGGTGCCTCAACTCCAAATATTTGCGCGGACTGAGATTGGCGGCTCTTTCGCGCGCTTTGGAGATTTCTTCCTCGGAAAAACGCCGTAGAAGGTCTGCGCGGGGCGGGGTTTTGCGTTTTCCGTTTTGCTCGTCGTATAATGAGATTTGGAGGTCTACCTCATCAATATTCCTCCAAAGGCTCTCAAAAGTGTCGAGAAGAATGCCTGTGACTTCCGCGCGGGTTTCTTCTCTCGAAAAAACTTCTTTGACGATGCGGAGTTGGACGGGATTCTGCTGAATTTGGGCTTCGGAAAAGGTGGGTGATTCGAGAAGTGCATCGAGAGATTTGGGTTCTTTACTGTCCCAAGTCTTGGATTTGGTATTGATCTCATAGTCGCCGTTTTTGACGGAGGATGAGCCGTCTTTATTTTTGCCCCAAAGTATATAGTCGGCGATAATGGTACGCTCTTTTTCAGATGGCGGTTTTTTCTGAAAAATTGGGTTTTGTAAATATTCTTCTATAAATGATTCTCTTTCCTTGGCGGTTTGGAGAGAGAAGTCAAGTCGTAATCTATTTTTCAATTCTTTTCTCCCTTCTGGACTCTATACATATATTATACTACAGGGGAGAAAGTTGGGTCAAATTTTCGGAGAAGTTTGGGGACTTTTGGGAGAAAATTTTTTACCTCATAGTATGTTATTTTCTTTTATATATCCAAAATTTTTGCTTCATGGTGCGTTGCTTGCATTTGTATATCTAAAAAAATGGTTCATAGTACGTTGTTTGCAGGTACCCCCCGTTAAAATTAACAACGGTTGGCAAAACCCACAATCAACCCCCTATCCTTACTATCGTTGTAAAATTTTAGAACTATTGTTAAAACATACACCCATTGTAAAGGAGGTTGTGTCACTGTACCATCCCCCACTCATTGCTTTTTTGTAAATTCGTTTCTTTCATTTCAAAGCAAATTTCTGAAACTATTTTCAAGAAAATGTAAAAATTTGACTCAAGAACTTTTCATAATTTTTCATGAATTTTAATTGATTAAGGGTTGTTATTCGCGCGCATATCATGTATCATGTATCTATCAGATATCAAAGAAGTTTATAGAAAAGGTAAGGTAAAAAAACAATGACAAAACAAGAAAGAGACGTCATGAAAGCAAAAATCGATAGCATGATCGAATCACTCCCCACTTCAAGGGATTCCGGACTAGTAGGTAAAATAGCAGAGTTGCAAGTATGTTACTATTGCGATATATTCAGATTGAAACCAAGTCCATCAAGTGAACGTGGGTTGTACCTCTATAATGGTTCACGTACAAGACGCTATTCAATTGAGATTAAAACGGGTGGTGGTGAACTCAAAACACTAGCAGAAGATGGTTCAGTGGAAAGCACCATTGAAAGCAATGACTTCACCGCATGGTGCCCACGCTATGACGTTGAAGGTTCACTAGATCAGCTTACTGTACAAGTTACAGAAGACTTCATAGAGACGTTGGAAAGCTTGAATTTAGCACGGCCAAAAGTTGGAAACGGTTCTGAATTTTATAACAAATATACGATTCAATCCTATGATCCTAAGAAACCTACATGTGGAAGAAATTGTCATTTATGGGATGTTCACTCTATGGGAATCCCATTCACTCAGTTCTATGCAATGGTCAAGGCTCAGTAACACGAGCCTTGACTTTTTTTATGGGAGAATTAGAAAAAGGTGAAAAAGTTTTAGCAGATGATTTACAAACTGTTTAAGATGTGATATATTGTTGTTAGAAAATATTGAGGTGAATAATGAAAAGAGTATATTTAGATATGGATGGAACTATAGCCGACTTGTACAACGTTAAACAATGGCTTGAACGCATAAGGTCTAGCGATTCGAATATCTTTGTTGAATGCGAGCCTATCATCACGCAAGATAAACTGTTTGAGGTATTCCCGCCTAATGAGTACGATATTAGTATTCTATCAATGACGCCAAAAGATTGTAGCGATTCATATGCGGCCGACGTTATACGACAAAAGAACGAATGGTTAGATATGCACTTCCCTAGTCTGAAGAAAAGAATCTATAAGAAATATTCTTATAATAAGAATCTAAAAAATTCTAAGAATGCTATTCTAGTTGATGATAACAAAAAGATAAGGGACTGTTACCGTGGTATTGCACTTGATCCAATGACACTATGGGGATAGTGCTCACGGTTTTCTTTTGCGTTGTTTGGCGTTGCTGTTCATCTGCGGCCGACTGATAGGGATATGTGGTTGCCGGCCGTGAGACGCCGAACGTCTCTAGCAGTAAAGCACTGAACGTCTCTAGCCATGAGACGTCTCACGCAAGGAGTTTGCAAGTATAATTTATTTTTATATTTTATAGGGATTTACTTTCTAGAAAATTATAGTTCTAGAAAATTTGATTTTGTATAAGTAATTATATATTATATATACATAAGTAAGAGTTATATATAAGTATGGCGGTATTTATATGTAACTGATTTTCTTAGAGTGAGACGTGCAATAGAATTAAATAGATAAAAAGTTTTTAAAGGGATTGTGCTGTTGGTGGACGTATGATATAATAGATCTGGTGCGCAAAAGTACATGTGAAGAAAAGGCGGATTTTCACATGTTGCGTGAGACGTGCCACTTCTGTTATTTCTAACAAACGTTACCACAAAGAGTCATCAGTGTGTTTCTTTAAAGAGGTATTACCTTTTACGCGCGGCCGTGCATAAATGTTATCGATACTTTTCTAGAAAATGACTTGGAAAATAAACAGCGATTTTATTTCTTAATAATGGTTTCCCATAATTACTGGGTCAACACAGAATTACTACCATTATAAAAAATTATACTACCATAAAAAAATTATTACTATTATAGAAAATTATAACGATAGCTTTTCTTTACTTTTGAAGGGACTGCTCATTTTAATTTTATACACCCGTTATAGAATCTAATAACGATTGTACTTTTGTAAAATAATTTGCGTGTATCACTTTCTAAACCAAAAGTCAACTAATTTTTTCTAAAATTTCTAGCATTAAAAGGTGCAAATCAATTACTAAAAATTACAAATACATATTATAGGGCTTAATGTATACTATCATTGTTGAAAGGGGAAAGATAAAAACTTCACAAAAAGAATTTTAGAAAATTTTTAAAAAGTAGTTGACACTCTTTATCAAATTTGGTATACTTAAAATGTAAGAAAGGTAAGGTAATTGAAATGACCAAAAGAGATTTTTTAGAGAAAGTTATCGCAACAAACAGCGATGAAGAAATTTTAGCGTTCGCTAAAAAAGAACTTGAAAGTTTAGCCCGCAAAAATGCGAAAGCAGAAGAAAAACGAAAAGAAAAATCAGCAGAAAGATATGAGCTTGCGGATGCCGTCTACAATCATCTAACGTCAAGCGCTTTAGCAATGAGTTGTGCTGATGTTATCGCTTTTGTAAGAGACTATTCCCATCTAGAATATTCAACTCCGAAAGCGGCCGCATTGATGAAACTTTGCATGGAAAAACATCCGGATGTTGTAAAAGCACATGTAACAGTTGACGGTAAGAAGAAAATCGGTTACACATTGAAAACTAGTGAAAACTAGTTTTCTTTTTCTACAATTTTGTGAAAATTTTCACCAAGACTCTATAATCTTAAAAGGATTATAGAAACTTTTCCTAAAATTCCCGCAAAACGTTTGACTTTGAGAGTATAAGTGATATAATTTAATCATGAAAGGAACGCAAAAGCGTTAAAGGTAAAAACTATGGCAACTAGCACAAAGTTTAAGCAGAACAAAAGAGATGAAGTTCTGCAGCTTCTAGCAGATATTCTTACAGAAAACAATGAGGAAGTAATGCGTGTAGGAAGTAATGAAATTGCATTCCCTACTGTTTTAGAGAATGGGGATGAAGAGACAATCGTTGTAAAAGTATCCATCCCTACCGGTACTAAAGGAAGAGATGGGGAACGTGAGCCATATGATCCATATACTGCAAACAAGGACTATACGGATAAGGTAGAATCTAAGAGAATCAAAGAAGAACAGAGAAGAGAAGAACGGGAAAAGAAGAAGGAAAGAGACCGGAAACTAAGAGAAGAAAAGAAACGAATGAGAGAAGAAAGAGAAAAGATGAAGGAAGAAGGGGACAACTAGAGTCCCTTTTCTTCTGCGGTGGCTTGTGAAAATTATCACAACTATTGAGCGTGAGACGTGGGTATGTGAGAAGATAAAGGATATTCACAAGCACGGGTAACCGTAAAGTTTGTGAAAGTTAAAACTTTCACAAGTTTAAAAAAATTTTATTTTATAGTTGACAATTAGAGTTCTTTCACGTATAATTTAAGTATAAGGTAGGTATAAAAGATATGAAAAAATTTCTAATTATTAGCGGTATTGCTTTAAGTTTAATCTGTAGCTTTTTAGGTGGCGTATATTTCACTATTAAAAACATTCAGCCACTAGAACAGATAGAAGAAACAACAAAAATAGAATTATTCAACCACGTTTTTACATATGAAAACTACTAGACCGAATGGTCTAGTTTTTTTATTATGAGACGTATCTGATTGTGAAAATTTTGCGAATTTTCGCATGTGAGACGTGCGACGTCTCTTGTGAATGTTTTATCTTTCACAAACAAGTCGTCTCTTGTGATTGTGATTGTGATTGTGATAACTTTCACTTGTAATTGTGATAACTTTCACTTGTGAGACGTATGACGTCTCATATGAGACGTACAACGTCTCTTGTGAAAAATTTTAGTAGTTTTAACAACTTCCATGGTTGTGAAAGAATGAAATTTTTTCACAAGGCCGTGCTGCGGACTCCTTTCTAAGTTAGGCATAACTAACGAAAAGTCTTTTAAAAATTTGACTTTTAATTGATATCAGCGGAAAAAGGCGTATAATTAAAAGTGTCAAGAGACAAGGAGTTAAAAAATGAAAAAAATTGACAAAAGAAGAACTTATTATCTAACAATCGATACCGAAACTTGCGGGGATATCAACAAGCAAGAAATGCTTGCGTATGATATCGGGGGAGCAATCCATGACAAGCAAGGCAATATCTATGAAACGTTCAGTTTCGTTATCTATGATATCTTTGTCCTAGAGGCGCAAAAAATGGTTAGTTGTTACTATGCCGACAAGTTAGGTATCTATACAGACGATTTGAAAAAGGGAACTCGTGAAATGGTATCCCTTGAGCACGCAAGAAGATATATTGATAAATTGTGTAAGGAATACAAAGTAAAAGCGATTTGTGCATATAATGCGAGATTCGATTGGCTTACTCTGAAAAACACTAATAACCATGTGTCCGGTAAGAATTGGTTTTATCCTTATGGAATTGAGTTGTGGGACACATGGAAAATGGCAAAGGACACTATCTGCAAGCAGAAGTGTTATGAAAGATACTGTAAGGAAAATAACTTCCTAACAAAACACAAAAAACCACAACTGAAGACAAGCGCGGAAGTTGTCTATAGTTACATGATAAACGATCCGAATTATGAGGAATGCCATACCGGATTAGAAGACGTCATGATAGAAATTGCAATTTTCAGCAAGTGCATGCGACAACACAAGAAGATGAAAAGACTACTGTTTGAAAGAAAGTAGTCCTTTCTTTTCTACAACGATTGTAAAGATTCACAACGATAGTAGATTAGTCCGACCGATTGAGAGAAAGGAAAAGGTTATTGTGAGACGTACCACGTCTCATGTATGAAGAGTCTCACATGTTAATAATTTCACAAGTGCGGCCATGCGGTACTATGTGAAAAAGTTCCTAACTCTTCACAAGGTTAGACGCCAAACTATGTAGTTATCACTGCTTTAAGGTTTACCAAAAAAGACAAGTAGACTCTTAGAAAGTGCAAACATTAAAAAGCGTACAGTGATATAATAAAGACACTTAAAGAAAGGGCGCATAAAGCGTAAAGGTAACAAAAATGACACAAAAGGAACTCTTACAAGCGATTGTGTGTGGTACGCCAATCGATGAAGAAATGAAATGTTTCGCTAAAAAATGGTTACACACCATGGAAGAAAAGCAGAAGAAAGCGGCCGAAAGAGTAACGAAAAGACGACAAGAAAACACTAAGATAGGGGAACAAATCTTAGGCATGCTGAATGAAGAACCAATGACAATCAGCGATATTCTTGTAAGATTAAACAATTCTGACCTTACAAATCAAAAAATCAGTGCAATTATGAGGAAACTCATTGAAACGAATCCGATCGAAAAGGTAAAAGTCAAAGTTGATGGAAAAGAAAAGGTTGCATACAAACTAGCAGAAAACAATGAAGAGGAAAAGGACACGAAAGATGAAAATGACGATTAAGGACAAACTAATTAATGCGATGTTAGGATTCGTTCTAGCGTTTATGATGTTTAGTGGCGCAATGGCGGTTATGTGGTTACTCCTAACCTTGTTATTCTAAAAATAATACTATCGTAAAAAATTATGGGTGCTAAGAAAGATAGCACCCTTTTTATTTTATTCAACTTGTGATTATTTTCACAAACTATTTTTGTTCGAATTGTGAAAGAATTCACAAATAGGAGCGTGAGACGTGGGAGAGATGAGACGTGGGAGAGATGAGACGTGGAATTTGAGACGTGCAACGTCTCACATGTCAAGTTACAATCGCGGGGCCCCGCATCCCCATCACTTCCCAGACCAGCTGCAAACCAGCTGCGAATAGATACAGACCAGCTGCAAAACGAGCTGCTAACCAGCTGGACCGCACCTGCGAGCTGGAAAAACGCAGAGCAGCTGCAAATCTCTATCAGCTGCGAAACCGCCTGTGACAGCTGGGAACAGACGTATCCTACCAGCTGGGAGTAGAAGATATATAGATCGTACTATCTATATAATATTTTATATACTCACTTCTATCATATCACATTTCTCTCAAAAAGTCAAGTAAAATTTTCTGATTAATTTTACACTGCGGCCGCACTTCTCCCAAACGGATACGGAATTTTGTACTGGAAATAAAAATATGGTATAGTAGAGATGAGTATATTACAGTAATTATAAAGAACAAAAATTTGACAAAGGCGCAAATGTTCGTACACACCCCGTACACAGGCACGGCCCAGTCACTATCCCATGTCAAACTTTAAACCAGCTGGAAAACCTCTCCCTGTCAAGTTCTACCAGCTGCAAAATTATTTGACTTTTCTCCCCTAATATGATATAATAGAACTGAGAATAAAAATTTATTTGTAAATTTTAGTAGGCTTGCCCGCACATCTAACTAAAAAATGCAAATTTTTCTTGTTGACTTTTTGAATTATTCATGATATAATATATATACAAAGATAAAGGAAAAGCAAATTTCTAAAAGGAGAATAACTATGAACCAAACTAGAATTTACGAACAAGACACAAAAGAACTCTACCTCGATCAGATTACCTCGATGCTGCGCGGCGAGGGTGAAGAGGTATTGCGCACTGGGTCTGGTACAATCGCAGTGCCCGTCGTATTCCCAGATGGCGAAGAGCGCTATGTCAAAATCGTAGTATCAATCCCAAAAATTGACTTCGATGGACATCTCGATGCAATGGATTACGAGCAAAACCAAGCGAAAAAGCTAGAGAAAAAAGAGCTTGCCCGCAAGAAAAAAGAAGAGAAAGTGGCTCGTGATAAAGCCGTAAGAGAAGAAAAACGCAAGCAAAAAGAAGCTCGAAAGCAAGAAGCAGAGGTCTAAACCTCTGTTTTTTTATAACTCATTTCAAGTTATAAATATCTCAACCCTATATAAGAGCACTCAAATTCGAACGAAAATATTTTGCCGTTTATAGTCGTTCATGAGAAAAATTTTTAGATAGCTTAAAATCGCGGCCGAATTTAGAGCAATTTTGGGATAGAAATATTTGACTTTTGAAAGGATTTGTGTCTTTGGCGCGCATCTCAGCTCAGTCCTATAAAGGAATTATAAAGGTCAATAATTATAGAGAGCTATGACTTTTTGATCTTTCCTATTGGGTTTTGTCTTTCGTCCCTACTGTCTTACAAGCGCGGCCTTTCCTTCTCAACTCCAACACTCCCTAACATTCGCGCGCTTCTCTACAAAACTCTCTCTTCTATCATAACACAATTCTTTTTGCTTCTCAAAACTTGACAAATCTCTTTCTCTCCAAAATCCCAATTATTTTTCTCACTTCTATTATCTCATATTTTCTCCTAAATTCCTAATTTTTCTCCAAAATTTCTACAAAATTTCTAGAATTTCTACAAAATTTTCCCAAAATTTCTCCAAAATTTCCTAGAAAAAATTGACTTTTCCCTACGATCGGCCGCGATTATCCCAAAAAATTCTCCCAAAATTCTCCCAAAATTTCTAAATTCTTCAGAAATTTCTCCAAAAAATTTCTCTTTTTCTCCCTATAAAAATTGAAAATTCTCAAAAAATCCCATATAATATATATGTAAATAAGGAAAGGATATAGAAAATATCCTAAAGGAGAATAACTATATGACTAAAAAAGAGTTTTTTGAAGCAGTAATCGCTGGAGAAATTATCACTGAAGAAATGATTGTCTTTGCTGAAAAACAGCTTGATTTATTAGCTAAGCCAAAAAAACCAACAAAAGCGCAAATCGAAAACGAAATTCTTTTATCCAAAGTTGCCGATCTCTTAGCTTCGTATAGAAAAGAAGACCCAATGATTGCGATGGATGTTGTAGAAGCTTTAGGGTTAAAGACAACTCAAAAAGCTACTGCTCTGTTAGGGAAATTGGTTAAAAGCGGAAAAGCAGGAAAGGTAATGGTTATTACTAAAGGAAAAGGAAAAGTTGGGTATTACCCAATTGAGAAAGGCGAATAAGCCTTTCTTTTTTTTTGGAGAAAAGAGAGTTTTATTTTTGGAGAAAAACTTGACTTTTTATTTTTTTT
>NFYZ01014057.1_pt1 | contig 117874 bp, 195 predicted proteins | sample 1092561 | NCBI WGS metagenome assembly NFYZ01 (sample SAMN03609887, study PRJNA323583) | gut metagenome | isolation source: feces | host: Rattus norvegicus | place: Malaysia | collected 2013 | reverse complement strand
CTTAAAGCTAAGGAATATTGATTTAATTAATAGATTTAAAAAGATTATCTAATAATATTAAGATATGGTAGGAGACGAGGTGCTCTCCTACCTATTCATAGAAAGTTATAATGAATTATGGCAAAAAAAGTTAATGATGTAAAGGACGGTGACTTAAAGAGTAATGTTGTTGTTCTTAGAAGTGTTTATGGTAAAGTTGGATAGAAATATTTTATTCAACCACAAAGAGATCCTAAAACTGGACGTTTTCCAGAGTGTGTAAAGTAGGTAAATTCATACGGAGATATTCTTCTCACAGAAGATGAAAGAAATAGAGAAGCACAAGGTTTAGCACACTTTATTCCAGTAACTGAAGTATTTACTATTACTGACGGTAAATCCTTTAATTTGGATGATATTTATCAAGCTGCTGAATGGGAAGCAATTAAAAATTGTGACCTTATTGCTGTGGATAGATATGCTAAAAATGATAAGGGTGATTATTTAATTGACGGTACTGTAGATAAACATTCTACAAGACCTCGTTATGGTGCTGCTGAGTTATATGTTGATAAACCTGGTCTTGATGCATCCCGCAGAGTTACTAGAAAGAAGCTTATTCATCAGGCTATTAACTTCATTCTTGATGATGAAAGAGGCTATGATGGTAGATTGCTTGTAGCTAGAGTATTAGGTAGAAATATGAAAAATCAACCTAATGCAGATGTTGAAGATTATTTAATCTCTATTGCAGAAAAGACTCCAGAAAAGATTATTAATTGTTATACTGGAGGAGATATGCAATTCCGTATGTTATTTATTGAAGCTCGTGAACATGGAGTAATTAGAAAGAAACAAGGTCTCTATGTTTTCGGTGACGATGGAAAATGTATCTTAGGAGCAACAGATGATGCTGCTATTGAGTGGATGCAGAGTCCTAAGAATAGTAAAGTCATGGCTATGATTCGTAAAGATACTTATCCTGAAATGTTCTTGGATGAAGAACTCTCAGATAAGAAATAATAAACAAAATTAATCGTTTTAAATGACAGCTAGGTAGATATTTGAAGCAACTTTAATAGAATTGAGTAAGATTCAGGCTCCAGCTCTTAAACTGTATGAATTTAATTACCTTTTTAACAAGGCAATTAATTAGTATATTAATAAAGTATATAATGTATATGATATTAATTAGCAGACTACTGATGATTTAAGAGTATTAAAATCTACGGCTTATTTAAAACCTCATAAGTATGGTGTGACTAACTCTAATAAGACTAAGCCATACAATAACTATACTGAAGGAGGCACTAATCCTGCATACGATGGATAGAGTCCTTCTGCAGATATATAGTATGCAACTGCTAGTTCATATTTAAGTGCAGCTCATTCTCAGATTCAATCTTTGAATGGTGCTACTTATGAGGTTTATATGCCTATTGATTATTTACATATGCTTAACTGTGTATGTATCTATTATGTTGCAAAATAGAAAGACTGTTGGGATGCAGGTTCATATATTCAGATTCCTGCAACTCGACTTACAGCGGATTCTTGGAGTTAGATTGTAACAGATATTTATAATAGACCTTCTCCAATGCGTCCATATTATTATGTACATAATCAATCTTCTAATATAACCATTCCAACTTCACCAGTGTCAGGTTCGGGAGATCCTACAGATACTAATCCTGCAGGATATACTGGAACAGATATGCCTGTAGGTGGTTATGAAGTAACCAGTGATAATGGAGATGTAGCAACAGATAAAGAAGCTGGTTCTAACTTCTAGAGAACATTTAAGCTTAAATAGGGTGAATCTGCAAAAGATATTTCTTTAGTAGAAAAACCTACAGCAGTGAGACTTGCAAATCCAAGCAATGTTCGTTGTGAGATCCGCTATGGTAAAGACGATTCTCTCTTCTAGTTAGTAGAAGTGCAAATTGATTATGTAAAGAGTCCTCAGTTTATTCGTTTAACACAAGAATAGATTGATTTAACTGAAGATACTTCTCAAATTATGGAGTTTCCAGATTATGTAAACCAAGAGATTATAAATGAGTTGGTACACTTAGTTATGGAGCATTCAAATGATCCAAGACTGGCAAATAATATTTAGATGACTAATACTATTGCCCGACCAACTGGACAGTAGTAGGCTGCACCTCAATAGTAGGCAGCTCAACAGTAGTAATTTTAATTAAATTATAACTAATTATGGCAGGTTTAAATTTTTAGACACAAACTATTATTAATAGTAATCTGGACCCAGATTCAGGTAAGGGAGTAGTTCTCTTTGAAGGTAAGAAAGAGAAAGTTGATGGAGTTGAGAAAGATGTTCTCAAGATTAAGAGAGATTTTCTCTTTGTAAAAGATAATGTTGATTGTATTCGTAGACGTAAAGGTTATGAAGCAGAGTTGTGTGAAGCTACAATTGATTTCACTAAGTTAACTTCTGTTGTACCTACAGACCATGCAGTTAACTATTTAAGACTTGATATTTATTTAGGAGTAGAAGGTGCTGAACCTTATATTTATTCAACTCCTTGGTATCATAAGGGTAAGCCTTTCTGGGTAGAATTTATTGCTAAGAAAAATGATAGTGCTAAGATTCTTGCAGATAGACTGGAGAAGACAATTAAGTCTAATCATATGTTCCAAGTGGATAAAGACCTTATCAAGGTAGCTAATGATGGTGCAGGTAAGATTACTCTTACTGGTGCTACAGAGTATCAGAGATTTAGAAAGGTAACTATCAATATCTTTGAGGAAGCAGCTGATTATGATGATGAAGTAGCAACAATGAATCCTAATAAGGTACAGGCTACTGACCCTATTGCATTAGTTAAGTTTGGTAAGAATGCATTTGGTACTTATTCTCAAATTATTAAGGATTTGAGACTTCCTACTGCTGCAAACTATCAATGGTCTGCTATTCGTCAAGTAGAAACCCCTATTGTAGGTGCTACATATAATCAGTATATTATTGAATATCACGCTCCTGCTAATAGTCATCCATTGAGTGTTGTTGGTGGACGTCTTGACTCTCATACAACTCATGTATTCTGGGTTAAGAATGATACAGACTTAGTAACTGCTTGGGAAACTGCTTTAAAGAAAGTGGGTACTATTATAGATTCAGATACTGGTGCAGTAGATGCTGAAGGTGCTAGTTTAGAATCTCATACAGAATCAGAATTAACTAAAGGAGTAAAAACTGTTAAAGGTTAATGGAACAAGTGTTGCTTGAATGGATTTTACCAATAATAGGTAGTGGCGGTCTAGGCGCCGCCATTACTTATATTTTTACTTTTAATAGTAAAAAGAAACAAGCAGATGCTGAAGCCGAACAAAGTTTAGTAGAAGTACAACATAAGAAAGAAGATTTAAAATAGGATTAGTATGATTTCCTGTAGAAGACTTGTGACAAGTATATTAAAGACTATCATGAATTAGAGAGTGATTTTAGAAAACAGCTACAAGGATTAAGAGGAGAAATTGATAAAGTTTCCTTTGAAAAATCTAAAGCTATTGCAGACAAATGTACAGAAATTGCAGAACTAAAATCGAAAGTTACTTATTTAAAGGGTATACGTTGTTATAATTTTACATGTTAGCATAGAATTAAATAGAATCCTGAAGAAAATAAATCTAAATAATAAGTATAAATGTACATAGAGAAATTAGCTAGTTAGATACGAAATGATGTAGTATCAGGTTTAAGAGGTTATCACTAGAATTTATCTATGAATATAGACTAGCTCTAGGATGAAATAGTAGCTTGTCGATTATCAATAATAAATGAATTATATTCTAAGGGAATTGCTCCTATAGATGATTTATTAATGGCTATTAATTGTGTAGATGTTGATTGTGAATCTTTAGAGAGATGCTCTTGTGGTAAAAAGAGTGATGGCGACACCGTTACAGCACATTTTCAGATACCACAACTTGTCACAACATACGGAACTTAGGCTATTAAATATTTAGGAGCTACTGATAGATAGAATAAATTTACTATTGTTACATCATTGTCTGAACTACAAACTATAAAATATAGAAGAAGAGGATTAACTAAACCTTATGTGTGGATTGACTTTGCACCTAATACAGATGGAATGTTAGATTGTTTTTTATTTAATGCTCCTTTTGTAAGATAGGTGTCTATAGTTGCAGTATTTAAAGATCCAAGACAATTAAATAAATATAAGTGTTGTAATTTGGATGATTTAAATGGACCTGATGTAAATAATAGTTTTATTGATTAGTTAATTAAAGACAAATTGACTAAAGAGAAACTCTATTATTATAGACAAGCAGCTGCTCCTAAATTACCTAATGACTAGCAATATACTTCTGGTAACTAATTAAATACAATATGAATTTTAACTATGCAATAAGTCAAGCTAAAACAGAATATGATGTAACAGGCGATTTAGAAGATTTACAAGAAATTGGTTTAATTGCTTATGATAAAATAGGAAATAAAAATACTATACTTAAATAGGTACAGTTAAAAGTAGATTGCTCTAATGGGTCTATTCAGTTACCATGTGATGTTTCTATAATAGAAGCAGTTACTTATTGTGGTGAAGATTATAATTATACTAGTAATGTAAAGTATGATGGAGATCCTTACTCTGCAAATGTGGAGAATTATATAGAATCCAGAAAAGCATTTACCAATCCTTATTACATAAGTGGTAAATTTGTTAAATATAAGAGAGTAGGTAATACCTTATATGTAAATAAAGGTTTAGATACAGTAAATTTATTATATCATGCCAATATTTTAGACGAATAGGGATTACCAGATATAAATGATAAAGAAGCAAGTGCTATAGCAGTTTATATAGCTTTTACTATTAAATAGAAAGAAGCATTTAAGACTCATAACCAAGCAATTATGTAGGAAGCTCAATATTTACGTAAAAGATGGTTGAATTTATTAGATGCTGCTAGAGTACCTGACTATATTTCACAAAATGAAATGAATGATATACTAGATGCCAAATATTCTTGGGACAGGAAGGTATATAATAAATCATATAAACCAATGTAATGAATAGGGAGGCAATTTTGCTTCCCTATTTTTGTTTCTAATAACTAAACAAATATAAATGGGTAACTTTGCAATGGGGCATTCTTTTACATGCCACGACATATTTATGAACTTTCCGGTTAGAAAGCTTAAAATGACTCCTGAATAGTGTAAAGAAGTCTATTCCGATGGGAGTAAAAGAGATTTAGCAGCTTCTATTTGGATGAGTAGTGTAAGATTAATTCTTGATGATATTATTGAGAATAATACATAGTTTAAATTACCCGGAATGGGTAGAACACAATCTTACATATAGATGAAAAGAACAGAAGGAGATGATTTTAAGAAAGCTTTTAGACGAGGTAAATGGCGTGATGTTGATTTCATTACATCTAATTTTTGTGGTTATTAGTTATAGTTTGTAATGGAAAGTAAAAAAAGAACAAGAAGAGAGAAACCCATTTATTTGGCTACTAGAGATAGAGATAAAATAACTGAATATACTAATTAGGGTAAATAGTATTGAAATAGAAAACAATTTAGGACTATTATGAATAGATATTTGAAATGTATCCAACTATAGCACAATCTGATATAAAAAGAATACTCTAGTATGGTTGGAAGGCTTTTTATCTACATAATAGTTATGGTGGTGATGTGCTTGTTAATTAGGGTAAATTATGGTTTTATTCAGGATATTTGATGAAAGATTCATTACGTTGGTTTGAATATTATTAGCATAAAATGAGAACTAAGTTAAGAGTAATGTATAAGCGTAAGAAAATCAAATGGGATGAATATTACTATTTTGCTCTAACTAAACCACAATATGAAGCTTATTTAGCTCAGAAACATACTGGTAGAGGAAGACCTAAAAAGAATTTTATATTTGAAAAAGTTATGTTCTTTAAGATATATGATGAATGTAACATTATGTAGAATGGACATGTGGCTATATTCAGATTTCCATATTCTTGGGATAGAGGTTTTAGATTCTATCAAGCGAAATTAAAAACAGATAAAGCTGAACTAATATTACTTAGAGAACCTTTAAAGTTCAAAGACATATTATTATCAGAATATAATTATGAATTTATAATAGATGAACAACGTAAATATAAAAAGAAATAATTTATGGCAGGTAACACTATAATGACTGCAAAAAATACTTTTGGAGACGGTCTTTTAATGGATTTTGCACCAGATAATACACAAGCTACTTGTCTTACCCATGCTCTTAATGCTACCTTATTGACTATGAATGGTAATGAGTTATCATTGTAGAATGATATGGGTAATGGCAGAGTAGAAACAGCCTATTTACCGGAGGGTTATATTCCAGTAGGTACTTGCGAATTTGGAGATATTATTTATATTGTATCTTATAATCCAATAACTAATAAGTCTTAGATAGGCTGTTTTCCATCTCCCGAAAGAAATATTAGTAGTAAGGAATTAAGTGGTATTGAAACACAATTTAACTTAGACGAATTTACTAAATCAACTGGCTTTGGTTTTAGAGAAACTATAAGCAATTCTATTAAAAAGGTTATTTATGACAATAGTTTAAATCCAGGAGATAAGTTTATTGTACATTCCGGAAATATACATAATAATATGTCAAGAATATCTGATTATGGAAATAAATCACATATTGTAGGAGCTTTCCCTAAACAATTTAAAATAAATGTAGTAGCTATTGAAGATTCAGGTAAAATTAATTATTTAAATAATGATTTAAAATGGTATGATGATTTTTACATAAATTAGGAATCTACTAATAACTCTAATAAACCTGATATAGACAGTTATAGAAACTTATTAAGTTCAGGATATTCTGTATTCCAATCTAAGGTTTCAGGTAAATTAGCTATATTGATAGAATTAGAAAGAATACAGACATTTAATAGTACTTATGAAGTATTAAAGAGTGAAGAAACTGCAGAAAACAAAGAAACTACTTAGACTAACTCTACTAATTAGGAAACCACTAATACCACTGTGAATTATTAGCCTTATGATATATATATTAATTTCAATTGGAAAACTAATAATCTTGATGTAAATCCGAAAAGTATAGTTATATATGATTTCAAATGGACTAGTAATTCGGGAAATAATAGTAAAGCCGGATAGTATTATGTTACTGGAGATACAGAGGTTAAAGTTGCCCCACTTCCTGAACTTCCTAAAATTGAGACTGAAACTGGGACTAAAACTCAGAAATATATAGAATTAACTATATCAGGACAAGCTAATACTGAGAAATACACTGATTTTTTAAATTCTAACTATCAGAAACTATCCGATATATATAAAGGACATACTAAAATTACTCAATTGGTTTAGAATGGTGTTCCTATAGAAGGTAAATACTATTTAGATTTACATCATATTATAGATGGGGTTTACTATAATAATGAGGGGAAACCATTAAAAGAGGAGGATATAGAGGAAGTAAAGGACTGTATAGTAAACAATCATTTTAAATCCTCTATAACTAAAAAAGGATTTACAATAAATATTCCTGATACCGATAGTAAAGGAAATAAAATAGATAAGAGGGATTTGATATTATCTTTTAAAGTAGCTCCTATGATGGAATATGGGGTGTTATCTGATTTAGTACAAACACACTATATAGATTTTAGTAAAATAGGAAGTGGTGAAATTAACTTAGAAGGCTATAAGTATTATATAGGAGAAAATTTATGTACTCTACAAATAGATAGTTCTATCTACCCAGAGGATAATAAAGGGGTAGCTGAAATAGAAGTATAGTTCTATGATAACCAAGGCTTATGTGCCAAATACTTTATTAATAATTTGGTTTCTTATTCAGGTATTATTACAGAATATATACCGTTAAATGGTAATTCTTCAAATTATAAATTATCTAAATAGGATGGTAAAAAATTAATACCTCATGCGGGTCAAATGTTTACAGATAAAGAAAAACCTGAAAATGTTGATACTACTTTATCTTATGTTTATTTAGATACAGAAATAGAAGAGGGTGGTAAGTTAGAACCTATAGAAGTTACTTATAATAAAGAAAATAAGAGATTTTATAAAGATACTGAGGAAGAGGTGACTATTAGTCCTACTTCTCCAATATTTTATAACGATGCAGGTACTTTGTATAGTAATATGTTATATGCTGTTAAGATAATATATAAATATACAAGTAAAAATGTCTTAGGAGAATATAATACCGAGGATGGTAAGTAGTTTAAGTTTGAGTGGAGATGGTTATGGACTAATACTATGTTTAATTAGTACTACTATAATGTAAAAGATTTCAAAGATAATTAGTTTGAATTAACATTAGACATAGGGGCTTAGTATTATGCTAATTTTAAGACAAAAGAGGTCACTGGTTACGAAGGACCCCAAAATGATACTTCTGATGTTTTTAAGGGATTGGGTTTAAATTTAAGTTATATAAATAATGGGGAAATATAGTATACAGCAGACCTTGGATTACAAAATACATATAATTCATTTAGTTTAAAAGAAGATTCTAGTGATACTGGAATACTTAGCACTTCAATTAATGTATATTCAGGAAATTCATATATATAGATTCAAGAGGATACTCAGAATAATGAATATTTAAAATAGTCTACTGATAATACAGCTCCTAATAATATTGATAAGAAGTATGAATGGATCATAAAAAGATAGAACAACGATTAGTCGGGTATTGCAAATCCGTGGGAATCTAAAGATGCTTATAAAAATTATAAACCTTTATTTACTAGTAGCTTAGGTACAGAAGAAGTTTTACCCTCAATAGAATATGTAGGTAATGATTTAAAATCTCACATCTCTTCTTTAGGTGTAACTAAGAACTTAGTGGAATTACGTAATAAATAGTCTTTAAGAATTAATTTAGTTAATCCTACTTTATATATAAAAACTTATATTAGTTAGGCAACTACCCATAAGGAAATGATTAATCTAATACAAAAAGGATATGAAGAATATGGTTTAACTCTAGAAGGCGATTCTTTTAACTTTAATTATGTATATTCATTATGGGCTAATAGAAGTGGTAATGACGGCAAAGATAAACAAAGATACATAGTAAAGTGGAATCAGAGTAAACCTTTAAAAGATATTAACTAGAATGTAGGAGATTTAGATTATTTTAAAGATGATGATGCTAAAGAAAAATGGGATGAAATAAATAATATGGCAAGTATGGCTGAATTATGGTAGATAAGAAAAGCCTATGGTACCTCCCGACACTCAATCTGGAAAAGTAGTGGAGATTATTTTTTGAGGGAGGGTAAATATGATGTAAATTCTTCTGCATCTTTTGATCTTCCAAATGGATTTTTTATTAATTTACTAAATTTTGGTACTAAGTAGACTTATATATCAAAGACTAATGATACTAATAATGCCTTTAGAGACGGGATATTTTCAGATGGTGGAAGTTTTACGAATAATACTATATATGCTTAGCTAGCATTTAATTACGGAGGTGATATTCATTTATTAAATGATTATGTTAATATATCTGCTGGGGGTAACGACACTTCACTAAAAACTGCATTACAGGATCTTGCTAGCAAATGGGCAGGATGGTTAGCTAATACATATATATTAAACTAGTCTAATATAGTTTCTAGTTTACAATTAAATGAGTTAATCTATTCCAACTCAGTGACTACTTTTACTAAAGATATTGTTTATTGTACAAAGGTAGAAAGTAATAATAATTAGTTATTATTAAACAATTATGACTATAGTAAGTATCTAAGCTAGATATAGAAACATAGTAATAATGTTTTTAATTCAAATGTTACTGTATAGCTTAATAATATAACTAAAAATATTCCTATATAGATTTAGTTAAAGTCCTTAATACCAACAAGGCCACAGCAATCTCAGAATATTACAATAAAGCCTTTTGCTAATAGAACTTTTGATAATGTTTATATATCTAATATATCAGCAAATAATTTATATTGTATTTAGAATGATACAATGATACCTATTAATAATAATTAGGAAGTATATGCGCTAACTAGTTATAATAAATCTGGTGCTACTTTCTCGGGAGATACATGCACGTTCTCTATACCTAAAACTTTTATATATTAGGATGAATCTTTAGTTCCTAAAAAATCTTCGCCAGCAGGTATTTAGTTATATTCTTAGAAATTTGAAGGATCAGGTTGGGGCGGAGCTATAGGAGACTTACTTATTTCAGATACAATACTGGTAGATGCTAAGCATGTTAAATAATGAACAATATAATAAATTTTAATGTACAAACTAAGGTATTACCTACTAAAGGTAACCTAGTATATGAGTACAATCCATTTAGAAATTATAGACTAACCCAGATTAAATATGAATATTAGGAATAGCTATATACAGAATAGGAATTAGAAGATAATTTTAATATAATTATAGATAAAACATATGAAGTAGTACCAAATGCAACAATAAAAGATGGTAAAAAAATAGAACTTAAAGATAGTCCTGCGATAAACATACCTATTACTGCATTTAAAGATGGTTCTTATAGACAACACTTCAAAATTGAAGGTAGGGACCCCTCTAATAATCCTGTAACTGATGAATGTGGTAATTACTTACCTGATGGAACTCCTGCAGTTGCCTGGGTAGTACGATATAACAATAACCAATACTGGGAAGATGATTTTCTTAGTAATATAAATTCATTATTTACATATACTATAGGCACCTAGTGGCTTAAAAAGACTATCGTTGAAGGTAAAGAAATTTATGAACCTCTCACTGAAAATTTACCTATACTACACGAAAAAGGAGAATTAGTAGATTTTGTAACAGATGAATTAAAATTTGATTTAAAACATCCAGTAAATATTGTTCCTCAGTATAGTTATGACGGCTCTGTCAATTTAATTATTAATGATGGTATAAATACTCCTAAATTGATTAATAGTAGGTTCAGCGCCACAGGTAAAAATACTTATGAGATAATCGACAGAAAAGGTAATAATGACACTAATATTTATGATTAGGGAGACTAGTTTGAGATAGATACCTCATTATATAAAAGAGTAATTAGTATTCCTAAATTATCTTATGAAGGCACATCTTCAGGTGGTAATCTTAAAGTTGGTAACTATCACTTTTATATTAAATTATCAGATGCAGATGGTAATGAAACAGACTTTGTTGCAGAATCAGGATTAGTTAGTGTATTTATAGGATTTGGTAATCCAGATAGCTTAACTACAGGTGTCAAAAACTAGAATAGTTTTAAAACAGTAAATCTGTATTTATCTAACATAGACCCAGCTTATGATTATTTATATGTTTATTATTCTAGATATACTGCAGAATAGGATGAAAACTTTAATACTGAATATATAAAGATAGATAAGAAGTTTGTAGTATCTAACTAGGGTACTTGTAACATAAGTATTAATGGATATGAACCTACTATACCTATAACTGCTGCAGATATTAATGACACCTTTGAGATTGTGGATGCTGCTAAAGCTCAAGTTTCTTGTCAGAATATGCTGTTTTTAGGTAATGTACATAAACCTGAAATACCTTATAAAGAATTGTCTGATTTGTCTTTACATTTTTTACCTTATTTAAAGAATAAAGATTATGAATGTAAATTTGATTAGAATTATAATATAAATACTTCATCTTTAGGTTATTGGGATTCTCAGTATATTTATAACTATGTAGGTTACTGGAATAATGAGTTCTATAGACTTGGAATAGTTTATATACTGCCTAATGGTGAATTAACTCCTGTATTTAATATTAGAGGATGTAGTAATATAGTTGAATACGATTCAAATCTTAATTTGTATTCAGACATACCATTATATCTTAATAATGAACGTAATTATGTTAATTATAATGAAACAGACTACTAGTTAATAGCTACTAATACTAGAAATAAAGAATCAAAATCTACAGCTCTTAATGAAAATGTTAAAGGGGTAATTAGATTTAAATCTAGTAAAGATGCCGATACTATACATAGTTTAGACATTAGAATTAATAATGAGGCTATGTAGGAATTAAAGAAATATGTTAAGGGATTTTTCTTTGTTCGTCAAGCTAGAATCCCTACAATATTAGCTCAGGGTATTACATTGGGGCTGGATTAGAATTCTTATACCCCAACTATACCAACAGCAGGAGGTTTGTTAGAACAATTATCTAATTCTTTAGATAAGACCTATGTAACTACAAAAGATATTAATGATGTAAATTACATTTCTGAAGGATTTCTATCTAGATATTAGTTTAAGTTTAAAAAGAAATCTTCTAGTTTATGGAGTAAGATAGGTAAGATAGCTGCTATTACTGCGGGAGTTGTAGCTTTAGGTGCCGCCACTATAATTACTGGAGGCGCTGTAGGAGCTTTGGCTGCAGGATCTACACTAGCTGGTGCTGTAACTACAGGTGTGACTACATTAAGTGGTGTTCTAGTCGCAGGGGGAGCTATTGCAACAGGAGCAACTGCTTCAGCTGTACTAGGTACTACAGGATTGGTAATAGCAGGCGCGGGAGCTGCTGCAGGATTACTAACAACAGTAGCTGCAACAAGTTAGGAAATTAAATATGGTATTTAGACATGGTAGCATAAAAAACTAGATGGAAGAAATACTAAATGCCCTAAGGGATATAAAATAGCTGAATTAGATGAGTCTAGAAAAGTAGGAGGTGACTTCGAGAATAGAATTATAATTAAGGATAATTCTAAGAATAAAACATAGGTTATTTTATGTCCAGACTTTGAAGTAAACCAAGCTTATTTTAATTAGTTGTTTACAGGTAACGAACATTTAATAGAATCTACAAAAGCTTAGGGAAATAACTTATTATTGGGACACAGTTCTAATTATTTCTCAGAAGATGTCATTAATAACTATAGACATTATTATATGCCCGATTACTATGATACCAATTCTAGTATATCAGGAACTTATAAATTGATTAGTGTCCCTGAAGATGTTAAATGTGTAGGATTAGATAATTTAAAGTTTAGAAGTAGAGCTGGTTATGCAGAGGAAGCTTGGCGATATGAATCTGTAGGTGATGAATATAAAACACAAAATGATAGAAATAATAAATCGGAAACAGATGAAGAAACAATAAGTAATAAATAGACTAATTCTGATATAGTTAGGGGTATCTACGGAGCTTATTTAGGGGTGGCTAATACTACAGATAAATTGACCCCTGCAACTACTGTGAATATTTATATACCCAAATATGATAGTAGTAATATACTTAAATATATTTAGATAAGAATGGATGATAATTCTACATATTCTGCTATTACTGATAGAATTGACATATCAGAATCTGACGATTACTTAGTAACTAAGAAATCTTAGCTAGTTAATGATTCTACTGACTTCTACAAAGAGGGATATTAGTTTTCTGCATTTAGAGGAGATTGTTATATATGTCAATTTACTCATAGAGTAATAAGAAATTTTAATTCTCCTTCTGCTCCCTATAATGATGAAATCGTCGACGAGAATACTTGGAAAGACAATTATAACCCATCTAAAACAGAGAGTTATGAGAATATAAACTTAGGAGATGTTAATGCTGTTTAGTTAGGTATGTGGGTAACTTTCAGAGTACGTTCCTCTTACAATTTAAATATACGTACTTTAGATAGTTCTAATGTTGATGAAAAACAAATGACAGGACACTCTCGAGGTTATTTCCCATATACCCCTATGAGTGTAGAGGGTACTTATAAAATTCCAGAATCTCATATTTATAATAAAGGATTTAGTAAATCTTTAAGTGATAGATGGAATAACTTATTGCCTGATGTTCCTTATATTAAGAATTGGTTTGGAACACGTATTATGTATTCCGATATTCATATTAACGATGCATATAAGAATGGTTATAGAGTATTTAGAAAGACTAATAGTGTTGATTATACTAGAGAATATGGAGAAATAACTAAGTTAATTTCATTAAATTCTAATTTATTAATTATATTTGAACATGGAATTGCAGTTGCTCCTGTTAATTAGACAGCAGTTCAATAGACATCAGGATAGCTTGTAGCTACTTCTAGAGTGCTCCCAGAGGCTCCAACTATTATTTCTGATATGTTTGGTAGTCAATGGGCAGATAGTATTCTGAAGACTCCAGGAAAAAGAGGAGATAGCACTTAGTATGTATATGGTGTAGATACTGTAGCTAAGAAGATTTGGAAGACTGATGGTAACTCTTTAACTTGTATTTCAGACGTTAAAGTACAAGAATTTTTAAATAATAACATTACTCTTGGAGAAAGGGAGATTACACCTACATTAGGAGTTCGTAATGTAAAAACTTGTTATAACTCCTATAAAGGAGATGTAATGTTTACTTTTTATGATAATACTACTAGTTTCTAGGAGAAGGTCTGGAATTTATGTTATAACGAGTTACTGGATAAGTTTATCACATTTTACAGTTGGGTTCCTAGTTTTATGGAGAATATAAATAATATACCATTCTCATTTAATAGGGAAACATCTAAGTGGATAGCTAAGTTAGGTACAAGTCATTCTACAAGCTCTTTTGCAGATGGTATTACTTTGACTAATGTAGTATTTGACCCTACTTTAGACGAAAGAGTAGTATAGAATATATCAGTACCTATTAGTTATTTAACTAAGAATGGAACTTATAAAACTACTTATGGTACAGTGATGACTACAAGTTATTTTATAGGTATATTACAATTATCTAATAGAGTAATTCCTAATTATAATGTACCATATGATATTAGTTATGAACTATGTAGAGACATTTATGGTAATTATAAAAATTTCACTTTACAGAAGCTAAAATTTACTAATTCAGAAGGTGAAATGTAGGAGTCATTTCCTTTAAGTAATGTAGGAGATGCCTTATTCCCAACTCACAATGTCTCTGTATATGGCTTATATATAAATCCTAAATCACCATTATATACAAGAGATTTAATGGATGAGACTGGAGTTCAGAGGGTTTATTTAACTACTAAAGATGAAGAGAAGAATAAAATAAGTAGTGTATTCATACATAAAGATATGAGGTCTATGCTACTTTCTGAACTTTATTATAGAAATAAAAAGAACCATGCTTATGCTGATACAGATGTAAATAAATGGGAACCTAATACTAAGGAAAGTATAGATATTATAGAATAGCAACTAACTACAGATACTGTATAGGAAGTAACTTCTGATAACTATTTGGAAAAGTTTAAAGAAACAGAAGCATACAAAACTATTAATGATTTATATAGCTAGTATGGTAAGTTATCAGCTTAGATAGAAGTATCTAATGATGTTTAGTTATCTAAATCTACTAATATTATGTCTATGTACTTTAAATGGAAGGAATTAGTTACTTACTCTGATAATATGTTTAAGTATAATAATAGCTCTATCCAGACTTATATAGTTCATGCACAAACTATTACTTATTCAGAGTTAATTCATACTAACGCTCCTATATTTAAGAATTTGCAAGGTAAAAGAGAAATGTTACCTAAAGATAAATAGATAAATCCTGATACTATAGTTAAATTATTAAATATCAGAGCTACTATAAATGCTACTATACCTAATTCTACTGAAACTTTAGAAGATTATTATTATAATAAGACAGCTAGTTATAATGTAGCTACTTATGAATCTACTGTTGCAGTTATCCCTAAATGGAATATGTAGTTTTTAAGTACAGATTTCTGGAAACACGGTTAGGCAGGTTCATTTGATATAGCAGATGACATATATCCATGTTATTGGTATGGTAAATAGCATCCATTTGAATTTGAGTTTATTGTAGTTAATGATCCTAGTGTTCATAAGATATTTACTAATTTGGAATTAATAGCTAATAAAGCAAAACCTGAATCTTTTCATTATGAAGTAATAGGAGAGGCTTATGATTTTGCAAAAGATAAACCAAATATGTATTTTAGACAAGAAGCTATGAAGGCTCTTTGGCAATATAATGGCTGTGATATTGAGTATAATAGTGACTTCCTGAAGATTTAGACTAGACAATAGAATAAGTCAGCAGATTTACCACATAATTATTTTGCAAGAGCTAAGCACATTAATGAAGTAGAGGATAGTTACATAATGGCTTAGGTTGGAAAACACGATTATAGACACTTATCTGGAGGTGAAATTGTATATTATCCGAATAGATAGGAGTTCAGAGTTTGGAATCACGTTCCTGCTATTGATGTTGACGACCAGCCTGATACTTCATCTTCTTCCTTTGGAGGAAGAGGGTTAATGGCTTCTAATATGCGTTATCTTGAGGATAGATGGAAAGTATAGATAAATCCTTTACTAATTACTTATAAAAATGAGTATGAAAGAAAGGATTCTACTAAGGCTTTGTGTACTCCTGAAAATTCTACTTGGAAAGATGGAGCAGGTACTAGAGCAGGGGATAAACTACCTCCATTACCTTTGTATAATTCACCTATTCCAGATGCAGTAAAAGAAAGAGGTGAAATAGCTATTCCAGGATATTCATCTTCTGCATTGACTGAATATTCAGAAACTACTGAAGGTAGAGATAATGCAATGTATAATTTATATAAAGTAGATTTTGAGAATGGAATACACCCATTTGATACATCTTCTTGGTTAGATGATGTGAATATTTACAAGTATAATTTTGGAAGTGCTCAAAATAGAAAGGAAACTGATATGAGAGATAAATTTATAAAAATTAGAATTAGATATTCAGGTAAAGAACTAGCAATAATTGATTTTATAAATACTATATATCAAGTTAGCTATGCATAAAAAAATAAGACTAATATAGAAAGGTTAGGCAGGATTTCAGTTTGTATAGTAGGGATTAGTTGGAGGATTAGTCCCTACTACAGCTGGTTCTGTATTAGATTAGAATACTATTAATGCTATTAATTAGCAATAGACTAATATATGGAAAGCACAACAAGATGAACAGACTAGAATAAGATAGTAGCAAATAAGTTAGGGTTATTAGACAGCTTCTAATGTTTTAAATCCTGTCTCTTAGGGATTGACTAATTTCGGAATAATGTCAGGTAATTACGCAATGGCTAATCTAGGTTAGTTAGGCAATTCTCTTAGTAGTAGTCTTTAGTTAATGTCTAATTGGAAAAATTTATCTAATTAGGACAAGACAGCAGGAGTAGCTGGAATTGGTGGTCAAGCTATGGACACTTTAGATAATATATTCTTTGGTAAACAACATGCTAAGGATTCAGGGTTAACTAAAGGATTAAATAGTGCTTATGATTCTATATCTAATGCTGCAATGATGTTTTCTCCTGTAGGAACTATTTTTGGGGGTGCTATGAAGGCTGGAAAATTTATAGGAGATGGATTATCTGCATTAGGAATAGGAACTGATTAGATGACTACTACCGATAAAATATTAGATAGTAGCTTTATGAAACTTACTCCTGCAGGATTAATCAATGGTATAGGTGCAAAAAGAGCTAAATAGTTCTCTGCCAATAATGACACTATTGAAAAAGTTGGAGGAGACTATGCAGATTCTGTAAATACTATAGAAGATGCTGTTTCTAAGGCGGGTAAGAAATATGGCTTATTTAGTAACGGTGCTAGAAAACGGGCTAATAGACTTATTGATACAGCCAAAACTCAATAGAATATTATGACTAATATATCTAATGAATATCAAGATTAGTTAGCTAATAAATCGTATTTAGCTTACACTAGATATGGATAGGATATTAATGGCGGTATACAACAATAGTATTTAAGAGCTGCTAAGCATGGTGCTATTTTATAGAGAATTAATCTAAGAAAACATAGAAAAGGCGGTTAGCTTAAAGATAAAATAGATATAGAAGTTAAATAGGAGTAGTGGCAACCTATAATTAATCTTGAATATCCAGAAGTATCTAAATTGAAAGAAGGAGGATAGTTAGAAGAATCTAAAGAGTGGACTCCTATAATTAGTTTAGATATATAGAAGTTAGAAGAAGGTGGTAAAACTGATAAACCTAAACAAGAACCTGATAAGGTTGAGGAAACTAATTAGAAAAATGTTATTCCTGAAGGCGCTTTACATGCTCATAAGCATCATATGGAAAATGCTGAAGACTTAACTAAGAAGGGTATACCAGTAGTTGATAATAAGGGTGAACAACAAGCCGAGATAGAAAGGGCAGAGTTAATACTTAGCTTAGAAGTTACTCAAGAGTTAGAATCTTTATATAAATAGTATAATGAAGAAACTAGTAAAGATAAAAAAGATAAGTATGCTGAATAGGCTGGTGAACTATTAGTTTATTAGATAATACATAATACAGATGATCGTATTAATTTAATTAAGAGTATAAATGTAGAAATTAAACAAAAATAATTTTATACCTAGGGCATTAGAAATTCATAATGGTAAATACTCTTATACTAAGACTGTATATGTAAAAGCTAAAGAAAAAGTTATTATAACATGTCCTATACATGGAGATTTTGAACAACGCCCACAAGACCACATTTTAAAAAAATGTGGATGTCCAAAATGTAAAGCTGAAAAAACTATTTAGGTTCATTCGTATAATAATGATATTTTTCTGGAAAAAGCAAAAAAAGTACATGGAGATAAATTTGATTATTCAAAGGTAAACTATGTACGTTATGATAAGCCTGTAACCATAATATGTCCAATACACGGTGAATTTCAGCAAGCTCCAAAAGTACATTATGAAGGTTCTGGATGCCCTAAATGCGGAAGAATTAAAGCTAATAATTCAGAAAGTTTGAGTATACAAGACTTTATAGAAAGATCTAATAAAATTCATGGTAATAAATATAATTACTCTAAATCGTTATATACTGGTAATAACGATAAAGTAATAATTATATGCCCCAAACATGGTGAATTTACACAAACCCCTGCAAATCATATGATGGGTTAGGGATGTCCTAAATGTGTTAATAAGGGATAGTATGCTTTATATGAAAAATTAATTAAAACATTTCCCAAATTAGACATTTTATATGAAGTAAACAATAGAATAGTATCTTGGCTAGATTTACAAAGATTTGATATTTATATACCAAGTTTAAATATTGCAATAGAATATGATGGAATACAACATTATATTCCGGTAGAACACTTTGGTGGTGAATTAGGTTTAAAATAGACTTAGGAAAGAGATAAATTAAAAGAACAAAAATGCAAAGAAAATGGATGTAAGTTGTTTAGATTAAAATACGACTATACAAATAAGGATTATCTTGAATTATGTTCTCTAATTAAAGAATGTAAGAAAGGAGGAATATTAGATGGGAATAAGTGATTTATTTGTATCCTATAATTAGGTATAGGCTCCTTCTTATTTAGAGTCTCCTTAGATAGAATATACTCCAATAGGAGAAGAATTAACTAATTAGGAAAATTTAGATAGAATTTAGTCTAGAAATTAGAAAAAAGAAGGATTCGCAGGATGGAATCCTTTAGAACAAGATACTTCAGAAGACAATTCAACAAATACTTCTCATACTCCTGCGAAAGGTTCTAAATCCTTCAATTTAGCTATGACTTCTTATTTAGCTAAACATCCTGAAGATGCTAAATATAGATAGACACTTACAGAAATAGCTGCAAAAGAATCTAATTTTAATCCTACTGTTAAAAATGCTAAGTCATCTGCTAGTGGGTATTTCTAGTTTATAAATAGTACAAGAAAACAATATGCACCGCATTTAACTAAAGAACAATTCTTAAATAATCCAGAAGAATAGATTTCTGCTGCGGTTAAGTTACTTAAAGCTAATAGAAATATATCTAGTAAATTTGCTAATTTAAGAGGACTTAGTTAGTTACAAGTTGATTATGGAATGTGGTTTAGTCCAGCAGCTTTAAGTCAATATCTTAAAACCGGTAAATCCAATTTTAAAGACCCACAAGGAACTAGTTTAATGGCAGTATTAAATAAAATGGCTTAATGGATAAGAAAAGAATAATTATAGGAGAAAAATCCTATACTTGCGATTTATTTGAAACAGAATAGGAACACAAGAAAGGTTTGATGGGTGTGGAATATCTCCCTCCCGATAGAGGTGCTTTATTTGTTTGGTCTGAATAGTAGCCAGTTATAGAAATGTGGATGAAAAATACTAAAATTCCACTTGACTAGATAGCTATTAATGACGATGATGAAGTAACTGCAGTATATAAAGCTTAGCCGGAAGATGAAACATTACACCCATTTCCTAATACTAAGTATATACTTGAAGTAAATTAGAATTCAGGTATAGAAGAAGGAGATGATTTTGAGTTTGATGAATCTGATGACCCTAATAAATATGTAATGAAGGTACTTGCTCCAGATGGTTCAACTCAAATGGATCTATAGGGTGGGGAACGCATATTTAGTAGAATTTCTACAAAACAGATGATTACTTGGGCTAAGAAAGCGGAAGCTAATAAAGATAATAAGGAGTTATTTAATAAATACTGTAAGAGACTTGGTAAGAGAATGTTTAAAGAATTATATGCTCAAGACCACAGAGAACCAGAATATGTAGATGCTCCTGAATCTAAAAAAGATTAGAACGATAAAAAATAAATAATTACATAAGTCATCAAAATTATTTGTATTTTAGATAATTGATATGTACTATTGAAATACATAATATTATTAGATAATTAACTAGTTAATTAACAAATTAAATTTAAACACATGCAATTTATTAAGAAGTTTCAAGAAGGTGGAGCTGCTCCAGCACCAGAGGCTGCTGCTCCACAGTAGGGTGGTGAAGACCCAACAGCTATGTTGATGCAAGGTGCTCAGCAAGCAGTACAAAATCAAGATTGTCAAATCGCTATTCAGGTATGTCAAATGGTACTTGAAATGCTTGGTGGAAGTGGTGCTCCAGCAGAAGCAGGTGGATCTGAAGCAGGTGGTGCTCCACAATCAGAACCTGTTTATCGTAGAGGTGGACGTCTTGTAAGAAGAATTTAGAAGTAATCAATTTTAAACGTAGGGATATATCTAGATACTCATTTAGGTATATCCCTAATTTTATAATATGGCAGAATAGACTAAAAAATCGAAATATAATTTTGGAGGTCACGAATTAGATGCTAAATTATATCTCTAGAATATAAGAGATAATGCAGAAACATTTCTTAATTCTAAAACAGATTGGACTCCAGAACAAAAAGAAGAATGGAAGCATGCGTACACTAATTTTACTAATGCTTTATAGGAAGATATTAATAATGGAGGTGGAAGATTCAGTACTGATGAATTTGGAACTATAACAGATACTAAGGGGGAATTTTCTAATACAGATTCTGATAATTACTATTATAATAGTAAGGGTTAGCAAATTAGTTAGGGGGATTATGATGCTTTAAAAAAGAGAAAGCAAGGTAAATATTAGACTTTTGAAGCTAATAGACAATTTGCTTCTTATGCTAGTTAGATAGGTAAAGGATTGAGAGAAGCTTTAGCTGCTAAAAATAAAACTTCTGACGATACAAATGGATTCGATTATGATAAGAATGGATTTGATGCTTATTGGCAGAAGAAATATAATCCAGCAGGAACAGCTAATGACCCTCGACCTTATTGGAATAAAGACAAAGAAGGAGAATATACTAATAGAGTAGCTGAAACTATGGTAGACTTAGATGATTATATGTCTAAGTAGGAAATGAATGATGATGTTAAAGCTGCTTATACTAATTATAGAAATATCTTAGGACAATATAATCCAAGTGATAAGAATTTTAATTTAGATACTTGGAAGAATAATATGATACTTGCAGCAAGTAGAGCAGGTATTAGTGGATGGAATAATAGATATTTTAATATCGGTTCTCAAAGTACTACACCTACAGGGGATAAAAAGCCTGAGGCTTTTGATATAAATAATGATTAGGCGGTTATTGACAAATATAAATTAGCAGACCAGATTGCTGCACATCCTGAGTAGAGAGAGCATCTTCTTGATTTAGCTAGAAGACAATATAATTAGGAATCTTAGAATATAACTGATGAGTACAATGCAGCCATTAAATAGCAACAAGAAATTGCTAACAATAAAATATGGCAGTAGTATTTAGCTAATGAAGGTAAGGGTTATGCTAATGTAAGCAAAAGAAATTTCGGAACAGAAGTTTTTGGTAATGGTTGGCAGAACGGAAATACTGATTTTGAATATGCTAGTGGAACTAGTCAAGAGGCAATGAGACGTTTATAGAATGCTTTTAAAACTGGAAATAGAAAAGGAGATTTTCTTAGAACTGCTATTAATATGACAGTTAATGGAGGTAAATAGAAGATTTCTAATCTAGGTGAAGCACTTGCTTATTACAAACCATTACTTGATAAAACACAAGGTGGTTGGGATTAGTTTGAAAAAGTATAGGATGCTGCAGGTAATGAAATATATAAATTAAAGGGTTCTGAAAATGCAAAGGGACAACCCCTTTATATATGGTTTAAAAATGGAAAAGCACATGCTTATAGAGACGATCCATATTCTGTAAGAAAGGCTTAGATTATCTCAAGAGCTTAGTTAGGTATGAAATTACAAACTAAGGCTGAAAAGGAGATTGCAAAGGAAAAAGAAAACAAAAAGACTCTTAGTAATCCAAATACACCAGAAGATAAAAAGAGACAAATAGCAAGTTAGAGAAGACCCGGAGATACTGAGTTTACTGCCACTGATATAGCTAGAATATCTGCGGCTGGAATGGATGTAGCTTCTGCTTTATCAGCGTTTGTTCCAGTGTACGGTACTGCTATGAGTGCTGGATCAGGTTTAGTTTCTTCTTTAACTAATTTTGGTGCAGATATGTTTGATAAATCTGTATCTGCAGGAGATATGTGGAAAAATCTTGGAACTAATATTGCTATGGATGCCGTAGGATTGGTTCCGGGTTTTGGAACTGCCGGAAAAGCAGGTAAAATAACTAAAACCTTAATTAAATATGTACCTAAGATAGTAACTGTTCTATCTGCGGCTAATGCTTTATCTCCTGAATCTAGAGCATCTTGGGCTAAATTAGCTAGTAACGAATCTCTCACGGTTAAAGATTGGCAAAATATTGCAGCAGGTTGTTCTGCTTTAGCAGGAGTTTCTAGAGGCGCAGTGGGACATTTTAACGCCCACACAATGGCTAAGGGTACTAAAACTAAAGACTTTAATATAACTGCTTCTGATGGTAAATAGTATAAGGTAACTGCAGAGTAGTTAGAGACTTTAAAGAAACAAAAGTCATTAGAGGATGTAAATAAAGAATTTAAGAAGTTACATCCTGATGCTGAATTAGGTAGTTTCTTTAGAAATGGTAAATGGTAGTAGTTAAGACATTTGCACTTTAATAATCCTTAGGTTAAATTAGTTTATGACTTTAGTCGATTAAATAATTAGGGAACATTTAGTAACTCTAATATATGGAAAATAGCTAGAGAAAATAACTTACGTGGTATTAGTTTAGATGTAAAAAACCCATATAAGAACTCATTACTTAAACAGCCAACATCTAGTAGTTCTCCTAAAAGAAAATATGAGAGATCTAGAGCAACTGCAAAATCTAAATAGTAGGTGACTAATTCTCCATTAAATAACAGCCCTGAACGATATAATTATGTTCGTAGAAGTGTGCAATCTAATACTGGTGATGAGGTAAAAACTTGGAGAGATATATTTACCAAGAATCATTTTTATTTTAAAGAAGGTGGTTCTATTTAGAAATTAGCTAATGGTAATAATATAAATGGTAATCCTTATGGAGTTCTTTAGGCGTTTGGAACATACGATCCTTCTAATTATGTATCTACTTATGGTGGAGAACAAAGGGGTATGTAGATTGATGGAACTTATGGAGCCCCATATGTTTCTTAGGGAGTCGGAATTGGTTAGGGGAGAATTAAAACAGACAAGAATTATTCTACTTTTACTAATGAATCCAGAGAAAAAGCAAAGAATATAGAAAATCAATAGTTATATAAGAATTATACAGATGCACTCATTAAGGGGGCAACAGATTATTTAAATACTCCTGAAGCTGAACGTTCTATCAAATGGAATAAAGACAATAATGAGTTTCTATATTGGTCTGAATAGTTTGATAATTAGTATAAGAAGGGAGACAAGGGAAGATTCTTTTCTAGCCCTGGAGTATTAAACACTTCTTGGAAAACAACTAATAATGATAGCTATAATAATCCTGCAGGATAGCAGAATGATGTTATAACTAGAATTAAAGCAGTTCGAAATGATTAGTAGTTAGCCAGAGCCCATAATGACAGAGAAAAAGAAGGCAAGAGATATTTTTGGGAAGAGAATGGTGTGAAAAATTGGGTTGATGCAGCTAATATTGATAAATTAGATAAAAATAAATTTAGCATTACCTTATTTGGAGACTCTTATGGAGATGATGGTACCCATTGGAATGATTATAAAATTACAGCTAATTCTCAAGTAAACTCTACTGGAGATAAAAAACCAGAATAGTCTAATAACTTCAGTCTAAAAGATGTTATAAATAAGATGGATGTTACTGATAAATGGGGTATTCCTAGAGCTATGTATGCTGACATAACTAATAGAAAGGTTACAGATATGTTAAAAAAGTAGCCTATATTATATGATCCACAAGAAGACCATCGTTATGTTCAATCTGATTTGGATGCAGAAATGAATGGTCAATAGGTTGCAGCTTAGTTAGCTAGAACAGCTAGTCATCCTATTACATCTGATGGAAATTTACAATCTATGCTTCAATTGGAAGCTACTGCTAAAGGTAATGAAGCCATTACTGCAGGGCGTCAATAGAGTAATTAGAGATTAAGAGAAATGTAGGAATAGGCTTGGTAGCAGGAAGTAGCCAATCATACAAATAGACATGATGTTGCTATGAAAAATAGAGAATCTCTTTATAATACTGCTAATGAAAATAAAGCTCTAGAAGCAGCATATCTTAATCAGAAATTTACTGTATGGGATGCACTAGCTTAGGAGAAAGAATTTAAGGATAAATCTGATTATGAGCAAATGAGAGCCAGAGCAGATTAGTTCGCGCAAGGAGATATAAATAATGCTATTAAATATGGTCTTTCTAATTATGCAGATAAATATCGTTTAACTCCTGAAGATGTTTCTTTATGGAATAAGGTATATACTGACGGTACAGTTAAATTGAGTGATATCTAGAAAGATCCTATTAAATTAAGATAGTGGAATAAGGTATTATCAGCTACTAGATAGATTCAATAGGATTTATTAGGAGAATATTACGGCATTCCTAAATCTAAATATTGGACTATTAGATAGTCTACGCCTATTTATAACTATGCCTTAAAGAATGAAACAGCTATGAAAAAAGGAGGTAGCTTAAATTTACGTAAAGTAAGAGAAGCTGCAAAGGGAGAAAAACTTGCAGCAGCATAGTTAAAAGCTTAGACCGCAGATGCTGATAGATTCTATAAAACTACTAAAGACCATATAGATAGAATGTATAATGCTATAAATAGAACTATGAATTATAGTAGTACTAAGAAAAAACGTAAAAAGAGAAAGAATTAATGCCTGGCTAGCAAGATATAGGGTTATTCACAAATAATGTAGAACAATACTTAGGAAAGATAGACAAAATAATCTTTACACAAGTAGATTGTTTATATGGTTTATTAGATTCTAATTTTAAAATGAAAACTCTAACTGTAACCAAAAATATAGACAAAATCCTAGAACAATGTACTAATTTTCCAGGTTCTACTAATTATATAAATGCTGATTTATACAAAAATAATAGATTAATAGGAAATATAATGATTGATAAATTACCAGAAATATGATATTTAAGTTTCAATAGGGAGGAACTACTCCTCCCTTTGTTGCTTATTAGCCAGTAATAGTGTCTGATAAGCGAACAACTGCTACTTAGGAAGAAGCGTTAGCAGCAAAGGCTACTAAAGAATCTGAGAGTGGCAAGTTATCAAGCAAAGATTTGTATACAATGCTTAAAGAGAAACTGAAGGGTCTTCCTAATGATGTAAATATAGCTATGAATTAGTTACAATAGCTTGAATAGCTTACATCGATGGATTTTGATGGTTCATTTACTTAGAACATTGAATCTAAATATTTATCTACTTTACAGACTATGAATCAACTCTCATTTAGTAGAGAATAGTATGATAAAGCTTTAGATAATGTAAAATCTAATGGGGGGCTTAATGAAGCTGCTATAGATTAGTATGGTCAAGTATATATGACTAATGGTAAAGACTATAAATTAATGTCTCCTGAAGAAGCTAAATAGTCTGGATGGAAACAAATGACTAATTAGGATTTACTCTATTTAAGAGCTAATGATCCTAGTTTATCAGGAAAGGATGAGATTTTAAATGTAGTTAATAATGGTATAGGAATAGATAAGGTAACAGAATATATTCAAAAGTGTATTCAGGGATTAGGGGCTTCTAAATCTGAAGAAAATCTATATGCTAATGTTAATGCAGGAACTATATTAAAAGGCTTAAATAATTTTAAATAGGCAGTAGCTTAGTCTGGAAACTATGATGCAACTGTTCAAGATTTATATAGTGGTAAATTGATGACTAAAGATTCTGCAGAATAGGCTCAATAGGCATTAACTTACATATATAGAAGTTTACCTAATAATATGAAATCCCTTTTAAAAACAAGAACAAAAGGAGGCACAGATGATGAAGCTTTAGTTATGATAGGACAATTAATTAGTTCTAAGACTTCTCCTGAGAAATCATTTGAACTTAAATTAGAAGATACTGCTTTAGACCACTAGGAGAAATCAGGTAAAGGAGATAAAGATCCACATTCTATAGAAGGTTTATCTATGAGTCCAGTAGATATGTTACAAGCAGGTTATGGTTAGAAAAATGAATTTACTATTTAGACAGCTGCAGGTGCTTCTAATGGTATATAGATTCCTACAGTACAAATGCCTATAACTAAGAAGGGTGAAGGTATTGGTATGGCATCGTTAAGTGATGTGGCATCTAGTGATTATGCAGGTTATCTGGATTTTAGTAATGCCTTCATGGGAGATGTTTAGATACCACAAGCAGGAATGCAGAATATAGCTATAGATGGTACTGCTTTATACACAGCTTATTTACCTTTAGATATGCAGTATTTTAATGAAACAGGTTAGAAAAGACCTGATATAGCTATGTTAGGCAGATATAAATAGGCTTAGGAAGAAATAAGACAATCAGGAACTAAAGATCCAAGATAGATTAATGCTATCTATAAGAATCATAATTTACCAGTAATGTATGGTCCTAATGGAGATGTTTTAACTAATTATATCAAGTTTGGTATAGTAAATGGAACCGCTTTAGATAATGCCTTTGGTGATGAAGCTAAAGTAGCTGATTATTTATCAGAAACTACTGATAAAAATACAATAGCTAATACTCTTAATATCTTAAATAAGGGTAGAGGTGAAAAAAATAAGGTAGAATATGATGAAAAAAGTTGGTGGGATTCTATATCTCCTGTATTTAATGATTATACTCATGTCTATAAAGGAACTATATTTATGCCTATTAATGATGATTACTTTACTTATTCAGCAGCAGCTGGTTCTAAACCAACAACAGCTTAGGCTGAAATGATTGAAGCTAGACAGTAGGCTGCTAATAAAACTCGTAATTATGTAAATCCAGGACAACTTTAATGAAAGAAAATGATATTATATTAAATATGCTAGCTAACCCTAAATTTACTCTTGAAGATTTTCAAGCTGTAGGTTTAAATAGTAATAACACTGGGTTACAATCAGAAGATAAATATTTACAAAGTGACAAGATTAAGTCTGTTAGTGCTTTTTAGGATTCTAATGGACAGTTTGATAAAAATAAATTTCATAACTTTTACTAGAGTGCAGGATAGTTTTATAATTAGATGTCTAATGATGATTATGAAAAAGCTATTCTGGAACAAGCACAATATAGTAAAGATAACATATGGGTAAATCCTAAAAAAAGAACTGTAGATTATAAACCAACTTTAGTTAAAAGAGCTAATCCAACTTTAGTAACTAATAGTTTGGAATAGATGGGTTAGATGGGAAAAAGAACATTATCTACTTCTGAAATAGCTTAGACACAAGCTGTGGTAAATCCTATTACTGGTGAGAAATCTGCCAGCCCTAATGACTCCTTCTTTTCTAATCTATTTAATACTTTAGTACTTGCTTCATATGATAATGATGTAATAGACCCAAAGACAGGAGAAGTATTACACAAGAAAGGTGATTTAAAATATAATGAGGAGGGTTTACCTTATTATGAGACTTTATCAGGACGTGATGTGCATGATAAATAGGTTCTTAATAAGATGAATACTCTTACCACTGATGGTTCTGTATGGAATAAATTTGACTTTTTTGATTCTGATGATTTAGATTAGAAAGGAATAGGTTCATCTTTATTAAAGAATGCTGCATTGGTAGGAAGTATGTTTATTCCTTATGTTGGTCCAGTAATTACTGGATTAAGTGTAGCTACTTAGACAGCAGGATTACTAGCTACATTAGGTAAACTTGTTGCAGGAAATGATAGCCCTACTTTAAATAATATATAGGGATGGGCTAAGTCTGTTAATAGACAATCTGCTACAGAATATGCTTAGCAACATACTTGGTGTGCTGAGAATTTTATTAATATGATTGGTGACACTGTAGGTTAGTTAGCAGAACAGCGATGGATATTTAAAGCAGCTCCTGTACTGTTTGAAGGAAGGGATGCCTGGAAAGTAATGTCTAAAGAAGGCTATGATGCCTTAAAGAAATCAAAGCTTACAGAGTTACAAAAGACATCTAATTTAACTACTGACAAATTATTGTAGGATGCAGTAAGTGAAAAGAATGTGCCCTTATTACAATAGTACATGACGGAACTTAATGCTATTAATGAAACTAAAGCTGCTAAATATGTTGATGATTTAGTTAGAAAAGCTAACAATATAGGTAGTCCTCTTTCTAAGGCTTACATGATAGGTATTACTGTATAGGATACTTATGGTGATGCAAAAGCTGCAGGAGCTTCAGACTTGGAAGCAGCTTTACTGACTCTTGGTTATGCTGGAGGTGAGGCTTGGATTCTTAATACAGGTTTAGGAGAATGGATATTGCCTGAATTACATATTGACAAGTTTAAAAATAAAGCTATAGCAGAAGCTTTAGTTAAACCAGTTAATGATGCCAAAAAGACATTTGAATAGACTGGAGACAAATAGGGATTTGTAAAAGAATTACTCAAGATAGGTAGAAATGTAGCCACTAATGTATATGCAAAAAAGGCTATGGCTAAGAAATCTGCTGAAGTTATAGGGGCGCATGCATTAGGTGAAGCATTTGAAGAAACTTCAGAAGAGTTATTAGCAGATGCCTCTAAAGCAATATTTAATGTAACTAGATGGTTAAGAGGAAAAGATGCTCTTAATTTCTGGGATGGAGATAATGCTTTAGATAGATATACTATGTCAGCATTAGGAGGTTTATTTGGTGGAGGAATAACTTCTGCTGCAACTAATTTTAGTTAGGTAAAGAGCTTAGCTGGAATGGACAATTCAGCTGCTATGTAGCAACTCTTATATATGGCTAATAATAACTAGTTAGGTGATTTCTTAAAGCAAGTGGATAAAATGACACTTGGAGACAAGAATAAATCTGCTACTAAAACTATATACGATTCGGAACAAGGAGTAATATTTGCAGAAGGAACTAAGGATGACAATCAAGACCTTGCTGCTAAATAGGCTATTCGTAATTAGGTTAAATTTATTGACAATATATTAACTACTAATGGCGCTAAGATAAGTACTGACTCATTACTTAGTAAATTAGCTATGGAGGATTAGTAGGATGTTCTTAGGAATCTTAAAATAGGTAATTTAAAAAATACCAATGTCATAGGTACATATGCTTAGGACTACTTGAATTTACAAGCAGATTTAATAACAGCCTCAGCTTAGTTAAAAGCTATTGATGATGAAATAGGTGATGTAAAAAGCGCTGCTACTCCAGAGCAATAGAAAGCTAGAACTGATAAAGCTGCTGAAATTGACGGAATTAGAGGTAGATTACAAGAATATCTTAATGGCACTATCTCTCCGGATTTTATTAGGGATGCTGTATTTGAAATAAATCCGTTAATTAATGATGGCTTTGTTATCACTTCATTAGAGCAATATACAAAAGCTAAAGTAGGAAAATTACCTAATTAGCTATCCGATACTGAGCTTGCAAAATTGACCGAAGAGTTTAAGAACTACATGAATGGTGATGGTAAGTAGTATACACATACTGCTGCTGCAGCTTACTAGAATATGATGGAATTAGGTTCTCCTATAGTGCAACAATATTAGGAATTAATTAAATAGGCTAATACCAACAACAATGCTCAATTTATATAGGATTTTAACCAGTTTATCACTAATTATTTAATTAAATTAGATAGTATTGACACCTCTGATTAGGAAGCTTATCAGACTAAAGCTTAGTTATTAAATGATTCTTTAGCTTACGGAGCACTTAGATAGATGGCGCAACCTTATCTAAGTGAAGATTAGAGAAATCGTTTATAGAGTATTGCTGATAGTACAGAGACTGATCCAAATGTTATAGCACAATTAAATCATGAAGCTAATAATATTCTTATGGAAACTATCTCAACTAATGTTGATAATTTAATTAAACCAGTACTATAGTAGGGATTTATACATCCAGAAGCTAGAAAGGCTTTGTCTTAGGGATTATCTAAGTTAAAGGATTTAATTGTAACTAAAGCCGATAATGACTTTATGGGGGTTTACCCAGGACATCCTGATTATGAAGAAGCAAAAAAACGTCGCAAAGAGTCTGTTGAGAATATCCATCAAATTGATGATTTACAAGAATAGATTGAGAAACTGCCAACCACACCTGCTTTAGAGTTTATTGATAAATTCAAAATAGGAGCAACTAATTCTTAGTTAAAGTTTTCAGACCATTGGTAGCAGACTATGGATTTATTAGATAACAATAAGGATGATATATCTGAATTTGGAACGGATGAAGTATGGGAAGCTAATAATCAAGAAGCACTTAGACTAGCTAAAGCATTCAGGTCAGTACTTAATGGTATGAAAGTTGATAATGCAGATATAAATAACCCAACTGGTTATTCTAGAATGCTTAATTTAGTATATTAGAAATCTGCATAGAAAAATTATGTGCCTTTAGCAGAAATAAGTACTTAGGAAGCTAATATGATGCTAGAAGATGTTAACAAAATTATAGCTAGACTAGAATTTGCTGACACCTTAACTAAAATGAATAGAGGCTAGAAGCTTAAAGAGCAGAATAAGGTAGCCGCTAGAAAAAATCAGTTATTATATAATGGTACAAAAAGACTTATTGACACTTTATCAGACTCTGATTGGAAAGACACTAGTATAGCTGATTTAAAGAATACCTTTAACAATATTACTGTAGAAGTTAAAGACGCTTTAGAAGGTGATGGAGTTAAATAGAGCAAAGAAACTAGAGCTGCTGTAGAGAAGTACATGATGTAGTTAGATAATGCTATATATGATTTCTTTCAAGCTAATAGGGATTCCAAAGGAGAATTAAGTGTTGAGAAAATAGGAAAGTTATTAAAGAAGTTTGCAGGTAATGCAGGTTTCTTCTAGAAAACTAATAACATACTTAATGAATCTACTAAATCTTTAAGTGATAATTCTTATATTTGGTATTTAGCATCTAGAGCAGCAGTTAGAGCATCTGATTTTTATGGTTCTTATAAAAAGGCAGTAAATGATAAGGTTGCTCCTATTGCTAGTTAGGAACTTGCAACTTATTTAGGAGTAGCAGCTATAGCTAATATGAATACTCTTAATAAGTTTGTAGATGCATATAGAAATACTGTTGTTTAGGAATTTAATAACTTATCTGAAAAAGAGAGAACTGACTTACTAAACCAGTTTGATAATAGTGGTGAAGCATACTCTAAGGATTTACTTAAGTATTTTGGAGCACATGATGTTCTTCCTCAATATAAGAATATGATATTTATAGAGGGAATTGCTGGAAGTGGTAAAAGTAAGGCAGTATTTAGAAATGTAATCAATACTATAAATCATATTGATCCAGAATACCTAAAAAATGCTTATTATGTACATGAGACTAGTGATTCTGCGTAGAAAACAGCTGAAGACCTAGAATTACAAGGATAGACTTTTGGACGAGTTGATTTTTTAAGACACTTATCTTCTGAATGGAAAGATATTAGAGACAATAGTAAGGATAGAAAGAACTATTTATATAAAGATTCATATAAATTTGATCCCCTTACAGGTAAATTAGAGAACACTTGGAAATTAAATAAAATAGCTGACGCTCCTAAGGTAATCTTTATAGATGAGATTTCTCACTATAATTAGTAGGAAGTTAGTATGATAGAATAGTGGGCAAAAGAACATGGAACTATTGTACTTACTGCTGGAGACTTTGATTAGGATACATCTATCGCTTTTATAGATGATGTCAAATATAAGGGAAATCCTGTAAGTGTAACTTTAAATAGGAATAATTTTATAAGAAGTCCTAAGTTGGGAGTATCTTTACGTACTTTAAATAAATAGCTTACTAATTGTACTAAAATGATGTAGTTAGCTATTTAGAATTTAAATGAGGGTAAAGATGTGGACCTAAATTTCACTTATCTAGATAATGATCCAGAACACCTAGGTTTATTCGGTGTAAAAATAGCTAAACCAGTTAATGTATTGAAGGGCTTGAGTAAAGAAGAGCTTGACAGAGTTGTTCCTACTATAGATTTGATGGTATCTACCTCAGGTGATGAGAAAATAGGATATATTTATCACGATACCAATACTGAGTTATATAAGTTATTAACTACTAAATATAAAGATAAAATAGTACCATATAAAGATTCTGATGCTTAGGGTCTAGAAGGTAAATATTATATAGTAGAGAATGATATTCATTCTAATGTACCTGATTCTGTCTATTTAAGATCTTTATATACAGGTATAACAAGAGCTTCACAGGGAGTTTTAGCTATAACACCAACTACTACTAAAAGTATTAAAACTATAGGAACATCTTAGGATAAGAAATTTTAGTTAGAGACTATAGGCGCTGAAGCTATTAAACATGCTTCTAAAGAAAGATTAGAATAGTTAGAAGATATGGTAGATGATAATGATGCCATAACTAAATTAGAAGCACCTACTAATACACCTACTCCTACTAAGCCTCCAGTTACAGGTGGTTTACTCCCAATTCTAGCACCTGCAAGTGTTCCTCCCGCTAGTACTAAAACTAGTTAGGCTGATGCTAATATAAAAGTTGAAGAATTTAAAAAGCTTATATATAATCCTGATGGTACTATAAATTCGATAGCTAAGAAATTAGATCAAGAATTTGATATAATAGGTGTTGAAACTAAAGAGGATAATGGTAATTGGATTCCTACTGTAAATTTAAAGAATGGAGATGACAAGTTTAGTGTTCCTTTAGTAGATTTCAATAAAGAATATACTTTATAGAAAAAGGATGATAAAACAACTGTTCCTCTTTATACAGTTGGACAAACATTTTTATTACAAACAGGTCCTACGGACACTTAGATAACTATTGATGAAGTCTTATCAGGAGAACCTCTTACATATAGGGTGCACGATAAAGAAGGTAAATCCTTTGAAATAACATAGGAATCTATTTAGAAATTGTATAAGGGAGAAGTTCCTACTGAACCTATAACTCCTGAAGTTACTACCATAACTACTGGAATGGAAAATACTTCAGAAGAGGAATATGAATCTGCAATATCCCAATCTAATATAGAAGATACTGTTGAAACTCCTAAATCAGTAGGCACTTTATATACTATGAATACTTACTTACCAGGTATGAAAAATGACAATGGTAAGGCTGTATTTGATGATGATTCTCCAGAAAGTCAAGCTAGACATGATGCACGTATTGATGGATTTGTAGGTTTATCAAGAATACTAAAGACTGATGATTGGAAGGAGTTAGATGACTACTTTGCTTACTGTAGAAATGCATTATTTACAAATGAAAGTAATGCTGATGTGGTTAAATATTTAGCTAATATTCTAGGATTAACAGGTAATGTTAATATTAGATATGCCTTAAAAAGTTCTGCAGGTAGAATTAATTCCTCAGACCCTCGTTATTATAGATATGATTAGGGAGAAAATGAAAAATGTGAGTATTTACATTCTGATAGTAAAGATGCAAACGATGCTATGAGAAAGAAAGTAGTTGCCATTATATTTAATGATGGAAAACCTGTTCTCGAAATTCCAGTAGCATCTTTAAATTCACCTATTTCATTAATTTATTATACAGATGAAGAAGGTAATTTATTACATCCTGATTTAAATAAAGCTTATACAGATGCATTAATTAAGTATGAGGGTAACAAGAATTAGAGTGATTTAGCAGTATAGGAAGTAATTAATTAGTTTGATAAGAGTGGAATAGACTAGGATATAGTTGATTTATTTAAAGTGTATAGATTTACAGGAAATGGAATCTTCTTCTTTGATAAATCATTTAATTTGGCTAAATAGTCTCCTACAGGAATTATACTCACTGGAGAAAAAGGCAAGTTACAATAGAACGGCAGTTATCAGACTTCTAATAAGTTTATAGATGTGTCTGAGTTAGCTAAGAACCCTTAGTTTAGGGTATCTAAAATATTGACATCTAGGGACGGTTTAGTTAATGGAGTTCATGCAGTAAATCCTGGTCATTCTTTTATTCTAGTTGGTAATTCTAATGAATTTGCGGGAACCACTGATTTAGTTAATTAGTATGAAAGACAAATAGCAAATCCTAATGAACCTAAAAAAGTATCTTTATATTATGTAATGCCTCCTAAAACTACAGTATCTGCTTGGCTTACTAATTAGCATAATTTATATTTAAATACCTTGGGATAGAACAAATAGGTATATAATATAGGTAATGATTTTACAGGATATAGAGTATTAGACTGCTTAGAGAAACAAGGTCTTTTAGATTCTATACCATCTATAGGAAGTACTGCACAAGGCTATAAATCAGGTAAAGATGTATTAGATTCTGTTAAGACAATACTCTCTAATGTTAGAGCTATAGAAAGTAAATGGAAGGGTGATTTAGCTTTAGATAATTCTAATCAGATAGAGGGTAGAGGTGAGGAAGAATACTATTAGATGTTAATTAACTAGGGAATGAAAGAATCTGATGCTAGACGAGTAATATCTATTAAAGAAGTTAATTAGTATCTTAGACAACCTAGTTCATTATTATTTTAGGAAGGACGTACCAATAATTAGGTTCTTAATGCTTATTTAACTTGTATGGTTTGGAATAGAACTAAGGCTATTGGCTAGAAAGAGGTTATTACATATCATCCTGAAGTACTTAATCAGATATAGTAGGCATGTGAAAACGCAGAGGAACCTTTAAAAGATATATTCTATAAAACTCAATATACAAATAAAACTCATGGTTCATTTCTTGAAATATAGTAGAGAGATAATTGGCAGTTAGAAGGTATAGGTGGGGATGCAGCATTCAGAATTAATGCTCGTATTGATACAACTAATTTTACATCAGATGAACTCCCAATAGCTAGAATTGCTGGAGAAATAGAATAGAAAGCTATAAGAACTAAAGATGGCAGGGAAGTAAAAGTATGGAGTATGACTCCAGATGCTAAATAGAAATATGAGGCAGTTTATTTAGACTAGAAGAAATTAGAAAATAAACCAGACCCTATTGATGAGTATGCTCCTTATATGCAAAAAATAGGAATATCTGAAAAAGAATTAGCTAACATAATAGCCTTAAACCATGGAGACAAATCTGCTATACAAAAAGATATAGCTAGATGGTTTAATTCTTAGGATGCTCATAATTTTGGATTCACATATAATGGTAATATTTATTTATTTAATAATTCTGAGTATTCATTAACTTCTAGACCTACAAGCTTAGCCACAACAGATAACTTAGTTTTAAAGGGAGTAGATAATAATGGAGAACATGATATAACAATCACCTTCAATGTAGATGGTAAGGGCAATATTACATCTATGTAGGGTAATGTAACTACTTTTAAATAGATAAAAGCAGAATCTAATGGAGTTACTATATCTAAGGAAGAATGGGAAGAAGCTTAGAATGGTATTAGAGATTCTATACCTCCATTATTAGCTAAAAATAGGGTCTTTTTAAGAGAATATGATAAATCTATCACAGCTCAAGGTAAACGAGACTTAAAACGTAGTTTAGGGACTGCGAAAAAATTCCTAGCTACTGTTAAAAAGAAAGGAGACAAAGTTAAAGAAGAAGCGTGGAATAAAATGATTTCTTATATAGAATCTATAAGCTCTGAATCTACTCCTACTATATCTTTAGAAAATGGAGATACTGTTACTTAGAATGGTAAAAGATACACAATAATTGATAAGGAAAACTTAATTGGAGAAGATGAGGTTACTAAAGAATAGGTAACTTTAACTACAGATAATTTAATTAAAGAGGAAACTTAGTGTATTCCTGTTAAATTTAAAATGATTTAAAATGGCAAAATGTTCACTTAAAAAATCACCTAATGGAGTCTATGGAGAATATAGTCAAGAATCTGTAGAAGAACTAGAAGGCTTTGTGACTACAGCTTTTAATGAAGCTCTTATGAATGCCGGAGACGGATCAAACGGAGGTTTAATTAAAAAAGCAGTTCGAGATGCATTGCATAAAATTGGTGATTAGTATTCTATGAATTAGTTAGATAAAATAGCAGAAATTACATAGAAGTTAATTGATAATTCAGAAGATTTAGTATTTTTAAATGAATATATACCAATAGAAGGTATAAAAAATGCAATAAATCCTAAATATAGACAGACTGTAAAAGAATCAAACTCTTCTCTGGGAGAACCAGAGGAGGGTGAGACTCTTGCTAAGAAGTCTCAATTCCTAGATGATGTATGGGGTACTAATGTACGATTGAAGAACGCTTATAAACAAGAAGTAACTAATTAGTTAATTAATAAGTTTATTATAGATAGAGAACATGGTAGAATTGTAAAAAATGCTGTGGAAGCTAATTAGAATATTCGAGATTATAAAAATGAATTATGGGGAGATATTAAAGAGCATCTAATCGAAAAGGGCTTATTAGATGAGTTTACTCCAGATATTTATGAAGATGGAGAATATACCGGTGTCTTCGAAGATGAAGAAGTCAGAAAAGCAATAAGAGTTTTTGGTTCTTGGGATGCTCAGAAAATACAATAGAATAGAGATTCTGAGGATTATAAAATATTTAAGAAATGGTTTACTTTAAAGAACTTTGATAACTTTACTAAAATGTTGCTAGGTAAGGCTATTATTATCAAACCAGGAACTGAAAATACATTTAGTAATGAAGATAATTACTCTTTTGCTACTAAAAATGACGCTGTAATAACAAGCTGGAGAACTAATGAAGATGTTGTACTAGAATAGGAAATTGGGGCATTAGCACAATCCTTAATTAATTCTACACCATACTATTAGTATAAAAATGATACAGAAACAGGTCAGTATATAAAGTTCTCTGATTTCTATTAGATTATAACTAAATTGAAGGACTCTGTTTATAATCCTGTAACTTCTGATATTACATTTAGGAGATTATATGATAGATATCAGAAGTTATCCAATTCAGATTTACTTACTCAGCATGAATTAGATCTTATACAAGGTAAATCTTTAAAAGATTTAATATGTAGTATTAGAGAAAATCCTGCATTATATAGTAAACTGTTATTTACGGCTATAATTAATGACAAAGACGCTTTGGTGAAATTGAATTTCACAGATGAGGACTTAAATAAAATGTACTCTTTATATAAGGGTATATTTGCTCCTAATGATAATTCTATTCAGGCTATTTAGGCTAAAGAAGATTATAGAGCTTAGAACTATTATAACTTAATAACTTAGGTAGTTGATTCTATCAATTCTGTAAAATTCTTACAGTATAATATTGAAGATGGAGTAGTAAAAACAAGACTCTTAAAAGATTATTCTGCTGAAAATGTAAGAAGGTCTATAGAGAATAACATAGCATATACTAATTCTTCTCATATTTTATCTTCTTTATTTAAAGAGAGGGAAGCTAAATTATATAAGATATAGACATTAGCTGATAAAGCTAACAATTTCTCTGGAATTACATGTACTATTCCTGATATTGGTATAACTATAGTTGTTAATGAATTGGGAAATTCCATTGCTTACAGAGATAAGTCTGGTAAACTTTTAAGTTCAAAGGAAATAGAGAATTTAGTAGAAGATCCACAGACATCGGAATCTTTATGGCAATTTATTGATGATAACTTAGCTATTGGAGTTTCTTATGATACAGATTTAAGAAAAGCGATTAAAATGTATTCAGGCGGTCATACTATATAGGATTTATTAAAATTAACTTCTACAGTACTTCTTAATAAATACATAGCTAATGTAAAGGGGGAAAGAAGTCATGGTAAAGCCGCATTAAATGACTTATTTGATAATATATATAAAGGCTATCCTAATAAACCTAAATATAATTCTGAATTAATGGAAATGGGATTATATAGTGATGCTATGACTCCTATTCTTGATAATATAGCTAAAGCTAAAGCACTCACTTCTGGTATTATGTAGTCTGCTTCAGTTAAAGATGCTGATGGTAAAACCCTATCTCAATAGACCCTTAGTCGTTTATTAGGTAACTTAATTCCTTAGTATAATTGGATTAAATCCTACAATTGGATAGGTAATGATAAGACTAATCCATTCTCTAAGATGTCCCTTATGTAGCCTGGTGTATTTAGAGGTATATATACTACAAGAGAGGTTAAATCTCCTTATGGAAATAAACCTCAAACATAGTTTACAGTATCTGAGTTTAGTTAGAGTGCCTTTCTATATGACTTTGTTGATGGTTTTACTACTAAAAAGGATATTCGAGGAGATGTAGTTATTGGTAATGGAAAAGTAGGATTACTTCCATCTGTAAACTCTGATAAAAATGCTATCAATAGAATGTGTGTGGATTTAAGACAGAAAGTTAGTTCTGAGCATCCTGAACTTAATGATAGACAATTTATAGATCTTGATTCTAAAGAGCTACAAACATTAACCAGTGAGTAGCTAGGGTATTATTTCAAAGCAGTTAATTAGAATATACAAAAAGATTTTGATAAGTTATTTAATTGGATAAACGGTAAGCATCATTTAGCTATATATAGTTTAGAAGATATTAATAGCCGTTATAGTAATCCTGCTGATTAGTTATATCAATGGGTAAAAGAGTACAATGACATCCACAATGACGTTATATAGTTAATTGATTAGACTCACTATTCTGTTGATAAAAAAACTAAGAGACTTAAATCTAATATACTTTTAAAAGGATTGGAAACTAGATTTTCTGACCCTAGTAAGTTAGCTAAATTTATGTAGTGGAAAGAGACAGAAGTTTTAAAATCCTTATTAGATGAAAATGTAGAAATTCGTCTGGTGGATGGTACTAATTCTTCTGCTAAAACCTATTTAAAAGACAATTATAAAGATTGGGTTCATAATGGCAAAATGGTATTTGCTAAGATTAATGGTAAGGATATATTAACTAAATAGGATTTAATTAATCTGGGACTAGATATTAACGATCCGCATTCTTGGAATATAGAGTTGCATCCTATGCTTAGTAAGTATAATGCTTTAGACTATTTCTTTACTTCTCAATATATGTATGCAGGAGTAGGATGTCATACTAATCATCCATCTAAAGCAAATTATGATATCCCCGTAATTTATTCTGGAACTGATATTGGTGAGGGATTAGCTCAATCATATTAGTATTATACGTAGAAGCTTGATCAATCATATGAAGATGCTAAACGTATAGCCCAGTAGAATAACTAGATATTAGTGTTAACTAATGAAGCTGATGTTATTAAACACGCTACTGAAGTATCTTTAGTAGTAGATGATGGAAGTGTTAACTAGGATATTTTTAAAAATCCTGTTCTAAATAGTCATAGAGCAACAGATACTACTAAATTAGAAATATTATAGGATAAACTCCTTCAAAATGAAACTGAAGATGAAGCATCTCGTTTTGCAGCATAGCATAAGAGAAATGTGTCTTATACAGCAACTATGCATGAGTTTCAATTAAATCAAATAGATGGTGTGCCTTCTGTTTATAATATGGCAATTATGTCAGATTTGAAGTCTGATGTATATACAGTATAGGCTGATGTGGACAAAGCTACTAATTTTGACGGAGCTACTTTTGTAAATCCATTTATAGTTATTTGGGAGAATAACTCTCTTAACGGAGACAAGGCAGGTATAAATAAAAAGCAATTTGTACACTTTTATGATAGAGCCACTGGTACAGGAGGTATTATTAAAACTGCAGGATTTGGTTTAACTAATGATAAAATAAGACAGTTTGACTTCTACCGTAATATGATGTATAATATGACCAGTAAGAAATGGAAAAATGCTGATGGTTCCCAACATATTATGCGTGACGGAGGTATTCTTAAAGACTTTGAAGGTAATGATATTGATTATGGTGATTTCTATTATAGAAAAGGAGCTAAATTTTATAAGAGACGTATTTAGTCTTATGATGGAGATAATACTTATTCTATATTGGAGCAAGAGGTTGATGAGAATGGAGAAGCAAAGGGTAATGAGAATACTATTCAAGTATAGGTAAATTCTAACTATGATGTATGGCAAATGTTTGGAGGTATGAACTCTGTAGATTTCTTAGATGGGACTCTCCAAGGTTCTGAAAAATCTATAGAGATGACTGCACATGCTGCTAATATCTATGGAACTAAAAAAGAGAGAGTTATTAAGGCACAAACAGCAGATAATGTTATTAGGGCACAGACAGCAGATGACATTATTTAGCCTATGAAGCATTCTGATATCCATTATATGCCTACTATAGGTGCTGTTAAACATGGAGCTGCAAACATAAATCCAGTCTCCTCTTTCTTCAATAGAAATGGTCTAAGTTTTATGTAGGTAGAAGTGAGATAGGCTGGTATTTAGCTGGATAAGGAACACCAAGCTGATAATGAAGACTTGTCTCTTATGACCCAGGTTATTTCGGCTGCTTGTTCTATGGGATATACTAAGGGAGAGGCTACTAATCTGTATAATGCTTTATATAGCCTATCTAAATAGGCTACTAAGGCATTTAGAGATGAAATGGGAGACCTGTTAAATGGATTCTCTGATAGCTTTAATGCTGCTGTAACAGAAACTATTATGAAGTCTCTAGTTAATGCTTCAGCTACCGACGGTGATATGTTATAGTTAGTAGCAAAGAATATTATAAAGAAAATAAATGCTGAAAAATAGTTTTCTATCAATAAAACTAACTATGCAGACATTGATAAAGAAATTCCTTATAGCGATGCTGCTGTTTCTGCCAAAGTAGTTAGTTCATTGACTTCTGCATTAACTAAAGCTGGAATTAAAACTAAAATGCCTGGTCTTTTAGCAGTATTAAATCCTGCTGAAGGTATTATAAAAATGTATAAGGTACCAGCTAAGGATAAAGAAGGCAAGGCTCTATTAAATGAAGATGGTTCTACTGTATATAAATATGTAACTATGGATGCCATAGAAAAAGAGTATGATACAGAGAATGCTTTTGAAGTAATGGAATAGTTACAAGCAGAAACAGAACCACTTAGCTATAATACTAATGAAAAAGGACTAATAACTAGTATGCCTGATGTTAAAATAGGACGTAAATACTTAGTTACTTTCTCAGACAGGACTACTAAGGTTATAAATGTGACATTACCTCATAGAGTAGAATCTGATACCAGCACTGTATTTTATAATAATGTTCCGTATCAAGAATAGACTATGGGATATAGAAAGCTTATAGACTATTTAAACGGTGTAGTTGATGAGGAAACTGGAGTTACTAACCAAATTACAGAAGTTAAAGAATTTCTATTAGGAGGTCAAGACTTAGATAGCTATGATGTAAAATTTTAGGATTCTTTAGGTAATAGATGGCAAATGTCTGATTTAGATATTGTACAGGATTATTTCGAGGCTAGAGAATCTAAAGACCCTAGAAGAAAAGTACTAGAAATATTATCTAAGTATGATAAAAACTAGGAATTAAAAGCAGCTATAATTAAGGAGTTTAATGAGTCTAATAATTCAAATAAAGTTAAGATTGTCAATGATTTAAATGATAATTTTAATGGAATTTTCTTAACTGAGACTCCTATGTATAAAGAGTTCTTTTAGAAATATGCATTGAAGTTCTTAAATAGAGAAATGCAAAGATAGTTAGCTGCTTTAAATCCAGATAATACAGAGCCTTTAAATGTATTAATCAATAATAAGGTAGTTACTGTATAGCCCTCTACTATTGATATAACTAGTTATGGAACAGTAATACCTAAGACAGCAGCTTCATCTTTTGGTCTTAATTAGTATGACTAGGTTAGTGATATTGTTAATAATCCTGATTTCTTCTTAGATAGATTAGCTAAGAGACTTAATACTAAAGTTTAGGATTATTATAAAGATGGATAGTTAGTGTATAATTATCATCTAGAATTAAAAAGAAATGATGGTAATCATGTTTATATACGAAGAGGACTGGATAATTCGGATTTTGCTAATGAAATTTAGTGGTTTAGATATGTTGATTCTGATGGACATGTATTTAGAGTAAATAGTGATGGTAATATTATGCATCCAATGTATAGTGAGAATGATAAAATCTATACTGACTATGATGGAAATGAAATAATAGCTACTGAAGCTAAAGATACTTGGAAAGATTCTAAGGGCAATGAAGTAAAGAATCCTGATATAAAGAAAATTCGAGGTATTGCTATTGACCAGAAAACAGGAGAGGAAATTCATCTGGATTCTCCATTTACTTTCTACTTAGATAACCTTAATTATAACTTTGTAAATTTAAATGCAAATTGCTCAGAAGCCGAATTATTAAATCTATTAGATGCGGCTAGAAGTAGTAAATCTAAAAAAGCTAATGGTTTTGCAAAGAGACTAGCTAAAATAGGTGATTATGATAAATAGGTAGATTATTTAGATAAACTTACTAAGTATGAAGATTTAATAAAGGGGGATACTAAAAATCCAGCATATTTAGCCTTACAAAAGGAATCTAGATAGATATGGACATCTTTTATGAAATATCTTGAAAATGTAGCAGCACGTATTCCTGCACAGTCTTAGCAGTCTTTCATGGCTCAAAGAGTAGCTATGTTTGAGAATACGGATACAAATAATGCTTATGTAAGTAAATTCTAGTTCTTCTTACAAGGAAGTGACTTGGATATTGACGCTGTATCTATACAAACATTTGATATAAATAGAAACGGTATTTATGAGACATATTCTCCATATGCTAATTTAGATTCACCAGCACTTCTTAAAGCTTCTGAAAAATACTTACCATTCCCAACTGGAGAGAAAATAGATTAGTATTTGGTTTTTGATCCAACATAGACTACTATGCATTAGTTAATAGCTGAATAGCATTACAATGGTAAAAGATTATTTGGATTAGCTAATAAACTTAATTAGTAGGATGCCTTATTCCTAATAAATTATACTAGAAATAAGGATGTAACTGTAGAAATAAATACTAATAGCGAATAGAATATAAAAGACTTAGCTACTATTATTAAATCCTTGGATGGGGAAACCTGGAAATACTATGAAAATGATACACTTAATACCAGCGCTCTAGCATCTTTATTATCCACAGATGCGGAAATAAAATTAACTGTAGATTTATATGATAAAATAGAAAATGGTATAATAGAAGCTATAGATAAACATAATACTTATTTAAAGAATAATTCTAAGACTAAGAATGATAGAATATTAAAGAATTTTGCTGTAACTTCATTATTAAATATTATTAAAAATCCAGTTAATCTTAGAGAGGCTTAGTCCTCTGTAGACGTTATGACATCAACTGCTAAGAATTTAACTAAGGCTTCTCCTAAAAATGCAGTACAAAAAACCTTTACTCCAGGTAATATATTTAATAAAATCTAGAGCATTAATGAAAATATGGTTGGTAAAGATGGTATTGCTATCTGTGCGACAGGTCTCAAATCTTTCTTTGCATTAACTCATATGTATAATACAGTATTAAATGATGAAAATACTAATAATAAGAAAAAAGAGGCTTTAATGTGTAAGGTAACAATTGGAGGTAAAACATATAGAGGACTTGCCAATGTAAATGCTAATTAGGAGTTAATGGAAAGTCTAGCAGATGCTGAGAATGGTAGTTTTACTACTTTACAGAATTACTTATTAGCTCAAGAATGGGAATCCGATGCTGCTAATGAAGCTTCTGCTTTTCTGTCTCTTTCAACTGATAATGCTAAGGAGTTAGCTTTGGCTAAATTAAATGCAGGTATTTAGACATTAGGTATGTATCTATATGGATTATCTCTTGGAGTTCCGGTAGACACTCTATTTAAAATAATGACTTCACCACTTGCTTTTAGATTAGTAGAATTGGCAAAAGGAGATATATTTAGTGGTAATAGTGGTTGTAGAACAATACTTGGTGCACTTGACTACTTACATAAAGACCCATTAGAATCGCTTTCTAGATTTAATACATTTGATTTATCTACATATAATGAAGGTAAACCAAAAGATTAGAAAATACTAGGTCCAGCAGACTTTGCCTAGTAGTTATTGCAGAATAGTATAGCAGATGATTATAATGAAAAATAGCCACTTCTTAGATAGTTAGCTTATAAGAGTAATGCTATTTAGTTAATTGAAGACTTAAGATCTAAAGTTAATTAGATTAGTAGTGTTATTTAGACAGAAGATGAATTTAATCTTTACTCAACCCTATATAATCAAGCATTAGACTTTATGGAATAGTATATTTCTGATGTCTAGTTAGAATTAAATAGTGGGAATTATGACACTGTGTATGGAAAATCTGTAATAGCTACAGACTTAGAAACTCTTGCTCTTGGTGCTGATGAATATAAAGAGATAGGTAAAATCCTTAAACTCAATAAAGAAGTAAGTACTAATGCTTTAGATTTACAAAACTAGGTAGCTAATATTGAAGAGGTTATAACTAGGAGACTTAGACAACTTGCTAGAGTTAAAAGTAGAGGAGGTTCAGATACTCATGGTGCCACAAAAGATGAGTTAAAAAATCCTGATAAGTATAAGATTGATTTAGAAAAGTTTTTATATGATGAAGTATACTAGTAGGAAAAAATAGCACAGTACGATAGAATTAAACAATCTTATAATGTTTTACGTGTTCTTACTACGGACCCTTAGTATAGAGGTTATATGGAAACTTTATATATGGCTCATCAGGGTCTATTAAATAAATAGTTAAAGTATAGATTTACAGTAGGTAAAATTGCAGATTTTATTTAGAAAAATAAAGTTACAGGTAATTTATAGTAGTAGGTACTTAAAAATGGTAACAATTATGTTGACTATAAACTAAGACAAAATTGGATGCGAGATAGTAAGATACAGATTACTATTCCAGGTAGTACTGATAAAATGAAAACTTATGCGTTTATAGGAACTCCAAATAGTTATAGTTAGTTATATTTTGATAAGACTATACAATTAGGTACTGATATGGGAGATGCTAACTTTAAATTATGGATGGAGCAAACTCTTATTCCTAAACTTAAAGAAGATCCAGCATTAAAAAATAATATATTTATTTAGCATTTAAGTCCTATAGTTAATTCAAGAACTAATTTGGGTATGACTGCAGTTTATTATGGATTAAATGGAATAAACATGTTACCTTAGTCTGACGCTGAAAGAGAAATGTTTGATATACATAAGGATGCTTTTAATTAGTTAGCTACTTATGATCTTATTAGAGATGCTAAAGGTAAAACTTTTGCTATAAAAGACCTATTTTATTTATATTCTTTAATATGTAATAATGGTAAATTTGGTCCTACTTCTTTGCATAAAATATTTGAGGATTATTTAGATTCAAATCTAGCCTAGAGTTATAAACATTTTATTGCAGAAAAAGATAGAGACTTAGATTTCTACCAGAATTTAGTAAATACGTGTACAGATGAATGGCTTGCACCTATGAGTTCTCCTTATGTTGGAGGTTCTAAGGTGCTCAAATATAAGGATTAGAATAATGAATAGATTATACTTTATAAAAAGAAGGAAAAGGAATCGAAAGGGATATATGATGCAGACTTTGAATAGGACATGGATGATGCATTTATGAATGATATGGGATTTGATCCCGAAGGTGGAAAAGACCCTATGGCAGAAATCAATAACTATGTTAAATAGCAATCTAGCGCCTTAGCTAAAAGAGATTATAGCTTCTTCTCAAATCCTGAGATTAGGTATAATGCAATTGGTTTATAGGTAATGCCTACGACCTTAGAGTTAACTAAATAGTATCCTATAACTTATGAAATTAGAGATGGTAAACCAGTGATAGTAAATATGGGAGGAGATAAAGAAGTAGTAAATAAATTTATCAAATTAATGAAAGATCGTAAGGGAATATTACCTACTAAGTAGATTCTTGGGACAGACGGATTTACTACAGTAATTAATGAAGAATAGATTGAATCAGAATTAAATAGTATAATAAATTGTGAATAATTGTTTAATTAAAGATTTAGAATATCGGACTAAGTTATCTTAGTCTGGTATTCCTGAATCTATATTTTATCCATTTTGTAATGGATTTATGAATAAGTATGGGAGATTACCTAATCTAGATGAAGTTCCAAATGTTGATTCTTCTCAGCATATAATTAATAAACTACATTTAGATAGTAACAGCTCAACATCTATAGATAATATTATATCTTCTACTAATACATCAAGTATTGAAGAAGCTAATGTTAGCTTAAATGATACCTATAAAGATAAAGATATAAATATAATTCCTCTATATAAGGAGGCTTTAGTTGACATAAAAGATAGACCTTCAGAATATAAAACAATAGAATAGGAAAAACATAAGGTAGATAGAAATCCTAATATGTAGGGAGTATTTAATTAGTTATTTAATAAGCTAGAAAAATAGTATGGAGTACAATTACATACCATTTCTGATAAAGAGCTAACTGGTGATGAATGGTGGGGAATACCTGAAATTTAGACAGCTAATGCTTTTATTTATAATGGTGATGTGTATATAAATACAGACCATGCAAGAGCAGATGCTCCTATACATGAAATGACTCATATGTTATTAGGTTCTATTAGATTTAAGAATCCCGATCTTTATTATGGAATTGTACAACAAGCTTAGAATTTTCCAACATTTAATTAGTTTATGGAGCAAAATCCAAATAGAACTATAAATGATAATATGGAAGAGTTATTTGTTACAGAAATGTCTAAGTATTTGGCAGGAGAATCTAGTATTATTGAATAGTTGGATGAACCTGTTATTAATGAGTTACACTATAATATGAAGAGACTATTAGATACTGCACTTATGGGTTAGTATAGTGTAAAAAGTATTCCTGATTCTAAGTTATATAGAATGTCTTTAGCTGATTTAGCAGAAACTGTAAATTCTTAGATGTTAGAAACAAGTTTTTAGGGAAGTCTAGATGATGCAGCTTTGCATAGAGTACTAGCTAATACTAAGTCAGATTTAATGAAAAAAGGTGATTTAAGAGAAGATTGTGTATGAAATGTACTTATAATTATAAAGGAAAGCAGTTTTAGTCCATACAATAGTTAGATGATTTTCTATTAGAAAAACAAATATATGAAAGTAAGTATGGAGATTTAGTATTCTCTATGACTGAAAGATAGCTATCTGCTTAGAATAGAATTGACAGTATTAATAAAAAAGCAGAAGAATTAAATAAAAAATATGCTGAGGCTAAGAAAAACGCGTCATTTATAGACTCAGAAGAAATATTAAAAATGACTCGTCCTTATGTTGGTGTGAGTGAGTTTTTAATGGACTAGAGAAATGATAAAGGAGAACTTTGGGTACCTACATTTACTACAGAGTATTGGGCTAAACAATACTTAAATTGGAGTTAGGGAATTTACTCAAAAGATGAAATTGATACATTTTTTGACGGCGATAATTCTAAAGTATAGCCGGTAGAATTAGGAAACTAGGGAGATTGGCGTAAAGCAGACGGTTCTCTAAAGGATGATTTCGGAACTGCTGAATAGAATAACTTCCGTAAAATAATGGAAGATAAATGGAAACACTAGGCTAAGTATGGTGATGATATTCACGCTATTATGTAGAGTTATTTTGCTAGAATAGGTGAAGATTCCGATGGAAATCCTAAGTATCGATATGAGCTATGGGAAGGAAATTAGGGAGCTATGCACTTAGCTAAGAGTATCAAATATATGCGTAATAAAGGAATTATTACTGATGAAATGACTGATGCTAAAATTAATAGTATATTAGAAATAGCTAGAAATTTAAGGGATTAGTTATAGAGTTAGTATGGTAAAAAATGTATATTTTATCCTGAAATTACTGTTAGTGCTAAATTGAATCATGAATATGAAGGCAGAGATGATTTAAGTGTATTAGGTCGTCTAGACTTATTAGTTATTGATGAAAACGGCATTCCTCATATTATGGACTATAAAACTTCTCCTAAAAATTATGATGATTTCGTGGAGGCTAAGAAACTTACATTTACTTATTAGTTAAGTACTTATGAAAGAATGCTTAGGAGACATGGATTCAATACTACTGCTACAAGTTTAAATATTATACCACTTAAACTAAATAACTTTAGAAAAGAGAATGGTAAATGGACTTATGATGATGTAGTACCTGGTGGTAATCTACTAGAATCAATAACTGATAGAGCCAATAAAGATTATATAGCTAATAACCTTGATGAATATATAGAAGCCCCATTACTATTAGATGGAGATTCTAGTAAGATTACAGAAAATGTAACTGACTTAATGAAAACTTGCTTTCCTGAACATGGTAATGTAGCTACTGATGAATAGATAAAAAAGATGATTGATGGCTAGGGAGGTTTCCATGAAAATAAAGAAGCAGGTTCTTTAGAATTTAAGCCCAAGGGATGGACTAAGACAATCTCGGTAAAATAGAAAGAAGGAGCAGAAGCTGAATTATTTAATAAAGTTAAAAAGTTCTTTACAGGTTAGAGAGAGCGTAGTTTAAAGAGAACTCAAGAGATTAAGAGAGCACTTAAATAGGCACAAGCTGAAGACACTAGATAGATTTAGTTACCTAATTCTATGAGTGATTGGACTAAAACAAGACTATCTAAATATTGTAGTAAATCTTGGGAAGTAATGGAAGGTCATGCACAAGATATTGCTGAATAGTTTGGTATGATATTCTTATATAACAAAGCTAATGACTTAGTAGAGGTAGTTAAAATTAGTTCTGCAGATTTATCTTTTTAGCATTCTTGGGGAAAAGGTAGATAGAATATTATTGGAGCGAAGGAAGCTGATTTGGGAGAAAATTCTAAGTCAGACAGTTTAATTATTAAAGCTACTAATGGTAATATAGAACTTATGGAAGCCATGGCAGTTTTAAATAATATTCAATTTAATAAGTCTATTTAGTTAGGAAACATAAGTGTTCTCAATCCAGTATTTGGTTAGGGAGCTGAAACTAATTCTAATAAAGAATTACTTTATAACTGGAGAAAACTTAGAAAGACCTTTAACATAGATGGAGAAGATTAGTTTAAGTAGGATGGTACTATTAAATTATTGTCTTTAGCTGAAAGAGCTTATCTAGAGTATGCTGATATAATGGATAGGGTTAATGATAGATGGCAAGCTCAAGAATTTAGTAAATTCAAACCTGCTATGACTGAATTACAAAGTTCCTTGCAACCTAATAATGTAGAAGAAAGTCTTGAAGCCCTTAATTAGCTTAAAACCAAATTGGAGAAAGACTTTGGAATGAATAAAGATATTTTAACTAGAGGGGAAAATAAGGGTAAAAGTATATATTCTGAAGTATAGAATTATGACTAGCAATATACTAAATAGATGTACCAAATGACTCTTAGAGCCATTGCTGAACTTAGTGGTTTTGATATTAGATAGGAAACAAAAGCACATAGTTCTTTCTTAGATAGTTTAAATATCTTAGAAAATGGTATGTCTGGAAATATGATAGATAACCCAGGTAACTTTGGTAATAGACTTCTTAATTAGGTAACTTAGTTAGCCCTTGATGGTTATTAGAATACTCGAGATATGTCAATTAAAAGACTTAATGCGCTGTCTGAAAAAGTACGAGAGTTAAAAAGAGGCGAAAACTATGGAGTTGTTAGTGAATACGGATTTGGTAATTAGGCTTCTCTCTATAATGGTATGACTTATTATGATACCGATGGTGATTTCAAATTTAAAAATCCTTGGAAAGATAATTCCCTACCTGAACATAAAAAAGAGTTTTTAAAATGGGCATTAACAGAAATAGCTAAAAATAAACATCCAGATTGGACTCCTGAAGTTATTAAGGATAAGATAGAAGCAAACGATCCAGATTTCTTTTAGGTTCCTTTAATAAGGGCTGATGCTGCATCTAAGATTAATGCAGATGGATGGTTAGGTTGGTTAAAAAGTAAAATGAGACCTTTAATTAGTAAAGATAATGGAGCAACCTTCAAGGAGAGAATTCAAAATACCTTAAAAGATATACAATCTAAATATTTATCAGATGAAATAGATTAGTAGCAAAGTATTGATGGTGAAGTATTTAAGGTCATAAATACTATGGACTAGGGAAGTGGTCCTGGTAGATTAGATTTAATTAAACATCTGTAGGGAAAATATGGATCTAATTGTTTCGAGACTGATATTGAAAAGATATTAGGTGCCCATATGATGGCATACGCTACACAACAAGCTATGGAAGATAGAATGCCTTTAATTAAGGCTGCTTATATATCCTTAGCAGTAATGGGTAATAATTAGGGAGTAGACTATTCTTCTGATGAGAAATATATTAAAGAATATGTTCAAAATAAAATAAATAAATTAGCAATAGATAATCCTTAGTTAAGACATTTAAAAGGTGCTACCGGAATGTTATAGAAAAGTGCTTCTTGGATGGCATTAGCTTTCTCACCTTTATAGATGTCTTATCAAAGTTTAGAGGGTGTTTGGAAAGCTGCTAAATTAGTTATAACTAAACCTGATGGTAAAGAAACATTTAGTTTTTCTAATATGCGTAAGGCTATGGGTATTGTATATAAGGAGTTGTTTAATTACAGTGAAACTAATTCTGTAATAGAGGGATGTAATGCCCTTTATGGTATAAATGATATGGACGCTGCTTCATTTGCTCAAAATAACAGTACTAATAAACATGGTCTGTTTAACTTCTTTGACAGAATTGCATATTATTGGTCTTCTCGTCCTGACTTCTATAATAGAATGTCAATATTCACAGCATAGATGCTTGAAGATGGTAGTTATGAAGCTCATTCAGTAGATGCCAATGGTAACTTAATATATAACATTAAAAAGGATAAGAGATTTGAAGCATTATTTAATAAACCAAAGGGTTCTCCTGAATATAATAAAGCAAAAGCATTATTTTTAGCCACTGCTCAATAGTTAGTAAGGGAGAATGCTAGAAATGCTGATGGTTCATTATATACTATAGATTTAGATAACCCAAATTTGCCTAAAGCATACTCTAATAAAGAGTCTGAATCTATGAAAGCTATTGGAGACACTATGTATGGATATTACGATAGTTCTAAAAAGTCACTGTGGCAATCTACATTCTTAGGAGGTCTTATGATGCAAATGCAAACATATTGGTCTGGTAAAAAGAATTAGTATCTTGCTCCTGGAGGTATTAAAGCACAAGGTAAATGGGTCTAGATGGTAAGTCCTAATGGTAAAAAATGCTACTATTCTAAAAATGAAAATGGAGATATTGATAATTCCTCAATGCCTGTAGAAGAAGGAGATCCTAGAGCTAGTGAAGTACCTTTTATGCAATGGAAGGGTAGATTCGAGGAAGGTGCTTTTATAACCTTATACGATGTACTTAAAAGAACTATGGGACATAAGGGAAATCTTAAAGCTGCTTGGAAGGAGAAATTAGATGGAGCCGACGAAGACCTACAGAAACTTTATAAATAGAATATGAAGCTAATGGTTAGTGATTTATTTGGCATGTTACTTATTGGTTCTTTACTAGGTGGATTATTAGAAGATTTAGCAGATGAAGAAATTAAAAAGGCTAAAAAATCTGCACAGATTGGAGATGCCATGGCTGCAACAGCCTTAAATCTGATAGCTAAGACTGTAAGAAATTCAGCTCTAGATTTTAATATGATAAACTCTTTATTTGGCTTTGTAGGAGATTGGAATCCATTCTCTGTTAGTTATGCAACAAATTAGCTAAGTAATGGTTGGAGTCTTATAACTGGAGATAAAAATTGGGAATAGACTCTATGCAGTGCTTTCTCTGCAGCACGCTAGATGAGACCTATTCTTAATTGTATTAATTAGTCTTTACAAGAAGATTAAATACACTAATATGAAACCTAGAGACAATTTATCTACTAAATATCCTAGATGTCATTATAATAAATTAGGTAAAACTAAAATGACATTTGATACTACAGATTTAGCTGAGAAATATCTCAAAAAGATGCATTTAGATACTTATACCATTTATCAATGTACTTATTGTAATAAGTATCATATATCACACATAAATTAAAAAAATAGGGGCAAGCTAGCATTTGCTAACTCACCCCCTATAAAGTAAAAAAATAGGGTAGTATGCCAGCTTTACGCCAACATACTACCCTTAATTATTATTTATTATACCATATTACATGTGTATATTCCATATTTTTGTTTTCATCTTCATCCAATGTGAAAGAAGAAGGAGACAACCATTTACCTGTCCAATCCCCATTCTCATTAGAATATTGTCCTTCACCATCGGTATCAATAAACCATCTGTTCTCAACGTTCTCTCTAAACTCATCTCTAGTATAGAGATTTCCATTATTTAACTTTTTCATATTAATTATTTTGTAATTGTCTTATTCTCTCTTGACATATATGAATAATCTTTTCGTAGTCTTCTATTCTAGATTCACTCTCAGTCTTTCCCTGTAATACTTTAGTTCTATATATACGTTTAACTATATCAGCATCCCAAGGATTTAATTTCCAATCTTGCCATACAGACCAAGGTTGAATTATAGACTTAGAATAGTTACTTTCTCCAATATTTTTATCTCTTACATTAGAATCATCTGGAAGTATTCCAATCTTTTGTAAATATTTAAAAGGATCAAGATTATTATTTATATATTCAGGAGTTATTAATTGCATTATTTGATATGTACTTTGTAATGAATTTTATTTAACAATTCTGCCAGATTTACTGGTGTGAAGTTATTATTATCTACACCTACATCATACTGATTATCAAAATAATTCCATGGCTTATCTGGGGTACTATGCACATGACCATGTAATTGAATTATAGGGCGATTAGTAGCTGGGTCTGGTAAAGAACCAAAAGGGAAGTGATTAAGAATAATAGTTTTCTTCTCCACCTTAATTACCTCTTCCCAAGATACTGTTTCACATCTAAAAGGAGTTTCAAAGCTTTTCATAATATTCAAATTATCATGATTTCCCATAATAAAGCTTATATGCCCATTTAGACGCCTTATAAAATCAGGGATGAGTGATTTATCACCTAAAGCAAAATCTCCCAAATGATAGACTATATCCCTCTCAGAAACCACTTTATTCCAATTTGCTATTATAGTTTCATTCATTTCCTCAACAGAAGAAAATGGACGATTACAATACTTAATTATATTAGCATGATTAAAATGAGTATCTGAAGTTACCCAAATATGTTTTGCTTCTTCTATTGTATATTTAACCATTTTTTATTAAAATAAAGAAATTAAACCAGCCCCTATTAAAGCTCCTACAATTAAACCCATAAAGAAATCAACATTTGGTTCAAATACGATTTTTATGCTGCTATTTTCTACTTTTCCTACTTTCATATTAGAAATTTTTAATTAAATTCTTAATCAAATTCTTTTGATTATTGTTCAATTTCATTGGTTTTTTATTTATATAAATAAATTTCTCAATGAATTCTGCAGTACTGGCTTCATAAAACTCAGGATTACTTTGGCTCATATTCAGTTACAGTTACTTCCTTTGGAGTTACTTCTATTAAATCCTTGTCTGCTTCTACCTGGTCTGCGAAAGTCCAATACCAAGTATAATACCAATCAAAAGAGTAATACTTATCTTCAATCTTTATAATAGCAGTATAATTAATAAAAGCCTTTTCTAAATCAATATCATTAGTACGATACTGTGTATTTATTACTTCTATATGTGAATATAGATTTTCTAAATACTCAAAAATTTCGTCTTGGGTATGAGATTCCTCAAATTTCTCGAGTTCTTCTGCCATATCTTCTGGCATATAATTCTCTATTTCTTCCCACTCGTCATTAATTATTGCGTAATATTCGTCTAGTCTTAATTTCATAATTCCAAAAAGTCTCTAACGTCAATATAATCTATACCAAAATTCTCAGCACACTTCTTATCTGAGTCTGAAAAATCTCCAGGTTTACCAGAAGCATCTCCTATCATAATCATTTCTTGTTTATTTCGAGCATCCCATTCTTCTGATAAACTTTCCAACATTGCAGTATTAGGCTTTCTATATGGATTTGTTTTATCCATAGAAAGACAACATTGTGCGTCGGAACCGAAGAATTCAATAAGTCTACTATCTAAATAGTTACAGCAAATATCTTCTATAGCATATAGCTTAGATTTAAAATCATATTCTGCAGAAGCACTCTTTAGACCACCTTGATTAGTTACTATAAAGAATCTTCTGAGATTAGGTAACTTTTCTACAATTTTATCTAATACAGGAAGTTGTATTCTAAAATCTGTAATATCTTCAGGAAATGTTTTACCTGAAATAGTTTTAATTAAAGTACTGTCCAAATCAATGAACAGTACTTTTTTAGTTTCAAAATCAATCATTCACAATATTGCTTAATTAATACATCATCAGTTATGGCATCCTTTTGATAACCGGTATTAAGTTCTCTTATAGCTAAGCTATAACCTTCCCAATTATCAACTCCTTCAGCCTCTAAAGCGGCTAATTTTTCAGAGTCTCTAATTAATTGTAAGAGAATATCTTTATTTACAGATACCGCATTATTTATGACTTCAATAGTACTATTACCCCAAGGAATATACTCTTCTTCTCCTTTTTCATTTACAGGAACTTTACTTCCCTCCCAACAAGGGAAAGGCATACTTGTATCCATTTCTAAGACATCATGTGCTGAACAGAAGTCATCATAATCATCTACAAGATATTCAAAAGTCTCTTTAACCTTATGCATTATACCAAAATACTTTTAAGATTACCTACAAACTTATTTGCCTGAGCCTTAATATTCTCAATATCCTTAATTTCAGACTGAATTTTCTTCACTTCCTCTTCCTTTTCTGAAATCTTATCATTCATTTTAGAAATCAAAGTAACTGCTTTATCATGAGCAGTCTGAAAAGAAGACTGAATACTATTCAACTTAGAGTTAAAAGAAAGACCAAATAAATCCTGTAATGAGTTCATATAACAATATACTTTAAAAATAAATAATTGATCTAATTAATACTAATCTAAATATTTAATTATTCATAAGTTACTTTTATTGTATCCAGTACATAATTATGGTAATACTCTTCTAACTTAGGTATAATTTCATTTAAAAGAGTTGACTTATGATTAAATGCCCAGTTATAATTAGGAATTTTCTCTATAGGCAACCATTTAATTCCATCAACTTCATTTTTTTCTCCACCTTCTTGAAGTTTACCAATATGTTTTCTAAGACTTAGAATACATAAATGTCTTAAAGTAACATTACCTTTATTACACTTTTTAGGGTCAGTCTCCACGTTAATTAATGCAAAAGCTTCTGAAGGAATACTAACCCCACATTCTTCGGCAACTTCTCTAGAACATGCTTCAGTGGCAGATTCTCCACCATCTAAATATCCACATGGCATATTCCATTTACCTTGGTCATCAGGTGTTCCTTTACCTCTTTTGTTAATTAACACATACCACTTATCATTCTCTTTAGCTAATACTACACAACTGACTGCACAATATCTACCGCTCCAAAGGGTTTCTCCCTTATGGGGACCCTCTGGAATAGTATAAGAATAAGATTTTTCTATTTTACCTATTTGATTCATTTGCTTAAAATTAATGAAATTTTCTCGAGGCATTTATCACATATATATTTCTGTTTATTAAGTGTTCAATACCGAGTATAATACTCCAATATTCCTACTTGCTTATCTAGGTTTATAATAGAGCCACAGAAATCACAAGTATAACTAATGTTTTTACTCATTTACTTATAATATTTATATAAAGAAGTTACATTAGGGTCTTTACCACCATCATAAATACACACAGTCTGAATGATTTTGCAACCTTGACGAATTTCTTTGAGGGCTTTTTTAGTTATATTACCACTACTAACTAATTTCTTAAAATGGGAATCTAGAAATTCTATCTCTACATGTTTTGAATCTATATAATTTATTATTTTAAATGATTCTCCCTAATTATTAACATAAATATCACCTACATTATATTTTCTTTTCATCAATAAATCCTCTTTTTAAAAATTCTTCACATAATTTATCTGCTATTTCAGCTGCCATTGGGTGTGCTCCGGGATCTCCATATTTAGGACTTCTTCTTCTGAAAAAATTCTCCCAAGCATCTTCAAATCCGCAAGAGATAAGTTCAGACTTAATGCCTAGAGGAAGTATAGAACGAGCCTGCTGAGGAGTCCAACCATTCTTTAACATTCTAAAATAGCCCCACTCAGCGTGTTGTAAAAAATCAATGTAGTTACTACCTCTAATATCCCAACAAGGTTGAATAAAAGTTAACTCATTACCGAATTTATCTTTAGAATAGTTACAATAACGAGTACTTTCTGCTAAATGAGACAATCCTACATGAGTTCTGAACTCGTCCATAACTCCACGATCGAGAATCATATGAGCTGTATATCTTGCATGATGGTGCTCAGTAGGTTCACAAAGATACTGTAAATCATCCTCCCAGTGATTATCTTTAATTACTCTGTAATTAGTAGATATATAAGCGTGGTCTTCAAAGTCTTCTTTAATACTCCAAGGACTAAGAGAATACTTACCAACAGCATTTATGTATTCATAACCAGGCTCTATATCCTTTGTAGGAATATACAAATAAACAGTGCCAAACTCAAGGGGTCTATCATGTCCTCTAGATTCTAGCATATTTACAAACTTCTCATAGGAGGTATCTGTAATTTTATCCTCGCTCTTGTAACTTACTCGTGCACATCTTTCAATATGCTTTTTGATTCCCACTAAGGAGAAATCTGTTTGATTAATAAATTCAAATGACTGTTTAATTAACTTCATATTAAGATTGATTATTTAATTTATACACTAATTCAGAAACAGAAGCTTTTAGACTTGCATTTTGCTTAGTCAAAGCTTCTACCTCTTTCTGCAATTCAAGTATTTTAACCTTGGCTTTAGCTAAATCAAAGTCTTCTGGAACTTCGAGTTTAGATGCTTTAATCAAGGCACTCAAGTTAGTTATAGTTTGCTTCTGAGATTGTATTTTGCTCCTTAGCTTAAATTCCGGATCAGACTCGTCTATCCAGGATTCTAGTTCTCCAAGACGCTGCATAGCTTTACTATAATAAACTTTTCGATTAGCATCATACTTCTTAAAGTTATCAACTTTATGTTCTAAACTTTGAATTGTACTTTTTAATTTACCAACGTATACTCTAACTGGATCTAACAGTAGAGGATTCATTGATTTTACCATAATCCTATCGTCTTTCCTACTTCATTATCTATTAAACAATACTGAGAACCATCAGACAATGTTTGAATAAACTTCTTACAATGTTCAACAATTTCAGCTTCTTTTTTAACACCAACAATTTGTCCTGTTCTATAAGGGTCTGCTTTAGTAGATTTAGAAGCATCTATACCTACAAAAAATACAGCTTTATCCTTATAGGCAGCACACTCTTTACAAGCATGGTCAGCATATCCAATAGCCTTATTATGTAACTTCTCTACTTCTTTAGCATTTTCCTCAGTAAGCAGAGAGTTCATAATAATTCCATTATCCGCTTCCTTACCACAAATTGGACATAAATATTTAACTATTGAAACTCCTAATTTATCAGGCATTTCCTATAATTTCATAATTCATAAAGTTTTGATCTTTATATTTAATTAAATTATCTAATTGCCAACAGGTACAAGGTTCTATTTCAGGATACATATAGCTAGGAATTATTGCTATTTCTCTAGCACATCCCCAACAGTATCTTCTAGAACATCCCCAATACTTTGTTGGATTATCTTCTTTAAGCTCTAATTCTGGAGTATCATAAAATATGTGTAGTTTACCCTTATGTTTTTGACCATAGTCATCATTAGGGTAATCATACGTTATATAATCAGAATCTCTAGCTATCCATAATTTCTTACTCATTTGAATAATAGAGAACTGTTGGATTATCCTTATGTATATCTATATTATCTAAATTAGCTATAGCTAGTTTCTGTTTGAACTGTTCTAAATCAAATCCTTTAGTTAAGGCATGAAATCCATTCACAGTTGGAATAAGATCGAAAATTAATCCACTTCCAGAATGTCTACATTCCATAGCTATATTTAAGTATTTGTTAATTAATTCTGTATCCTTAGTATCAAAATCTAGAATCCAGATGGATTTATAATTAGAACTTCTTTTTCGACCTATTGATTTAGAAACACATTTAAATAGTTTATGAGTTCCTAGTTCTATAGCTTCTAGAACCTCTCTAATTATTTCGTATTGTACTTGTTTATAATTTCTAGGATTTACCCAAAAATAAGCTCTAGCATTGAAAGTTTTACACAAAGTAGTAATTTCTTCTTTCTTAGCTAAGAAAGTTTCTTTATCAAAGAAATGATAATCTTTAATAACATAACCACTACTACTTACATTATTTTTTTCTTTATTTCTTTGCATTACTTGTACAAAGAAAAAATCTCCTTGGTCTGAGAGATTATCAAACCAAGGAGTAAATGCATTAAAATTATCTATCGTCATTTAATTACCATTTAAAGGATACATATCTTTATAATTGTTATAAAAACCTCTAATAACTTTTTCTGTAACTTGTAACTCTCTATTTTTATCACGCTCAATACATACAGATAAAGGAGTGTCAAAGAAGTCTTTGTATTCTATTTCATAATCTTCAAAAGTTTTAATTAAACGGTCAAACTTTTCTAAGACTTTTTTATTTAAATTGGTATTATCGATAACTACGTCAAATTTTCTACATAATGCTTCAACTATTGCATCAAATTGTATCTCTTGTACTAATTTTTCTCTACTAGGAACCCAGTATTTACCAAGCATAAGACGAATATCATCTTGATTAATTCTAACTCTATGTTCAGGGTCTTCAAGAACCCATTGCTTAGCCCATGTAGACTTCCCACTTGCGGGAAGTCCTCTACAAATAATAAATTTATTCATTTTCTTCTACAGTAATGTTTGGTTCACCTATCATTTCAATACTATCTACGCCTTCACCGTTATATCCTTTTCCAGATGAAGCCAATCTAATAGCATCTTCTTCTGATTCTGCATCTACTTCATATACACGGCATAATCTACCTGTGCACTTATATTCCATAATAACTACATAATTCATATTATACTAGCAAAGATTAAAAATAGTATCATTAATACAATTGTAAACATACTTACAATTATGCCTTTTTCATAGAAATATGCATCTTTCCAGTTTTTATTCCATCCAATATTATTAGCTGATTTAATCATTAGATATTCTTTAAAGCTTCTTCTATGAATCTCTTTGTATCCTTTATTGCCTGTGCAATAGTTTCTTCATCTAAAATAATATCTCCCATAAAGTCATCTGCTAATCTATCTATCATACATTCTCTGAATCTTTCAGGAGTTCGCACTTCTTCTTCTAAATAATCTGAAAAAGCATATTCTAGATCTCTTTTATAATTAGCTTCATCAATTTCAATTATACCCTTTAATTTCATAATTATTTAATTATTAGTGAACCCAATGGTCATTTATATCTATATCTGCACCCAAAAATACATTAGGACAGAATGGTTTACCTCCAGCTATCATACAATCAATCAGCACTTTACCTATCTGCTCCTTAATTGCTACGGGGCATTCCAGGTTAAATTCATCATGGGCTGGTACACACATTTTTACCTTATCTATTAACTTATGATCCACAATCCAATTAAATAGTTTGATAGAAGATAGCTTAAAACACATTGCTCCTCTATTTTGTCAATTTTGTTATCCAAGAGACTCTTTATTCTCTTGTTCTGTCTCTTTCGAGCAGTTCGGACTATATCTTAATATATTTTTACAGAAATTTATCAATTCTTCTTGTGTTGCGGAGTTTTTCATTTTATTGGCTTTTGTACTTATAACTTGTATATTTCCTTTTATATAACCTTTTGAATTATCTATTCTATCTAAGGACGGTGAATAATCATAATTTTCAGAGGTTCCATAAATAAAAGGACATTCTAATATAGGACACTTTTCCGGAATAACAATATCTTCTAATTCAATATTAAATTCTATTCCTCGTTGTTCTGCTCTATATTTAGCAGCAGTAAACATAGCTTTATTAAAATTTTTTATTCGAGATTTTCTATCAATTATACGTTGCTCTTCTCTATAATCTGGACAAAGTTTTATTCTAAGTTTTCTAAAATAATTTTTATCTTGCCCATTATTAATTAGAGTATGTTTTTGTCTACAAGATTTACAAAGCCAATCTCTACCTGTTTTACTTTTGCCCATTATAGCAAATTCATCTACAGATAACTCTTCTTCACACACTGGACATATCATTGTACCTTCATTTATAGCCGGTATTATTTTAGAATCTTTTCTTTTTCTTCTTTGTTCACGTTGACAATCTTTACAAATATTAACGTGACCATCTCTCATTGCTTTGTTTTTACTAAACATTTCCAGTGGTAATTCTCTACCACATTCTTTACAGATTTTTGATTCAATTTCCATATTCCTTAAATTTTTAATTACATTCAACTATAATTAAAAATTTTGGAATTAAAAAATATATTCTCCCTTTTCGTGGAATTTTACCTTCCTGCAAGCAGGAATCCATATTCTAGTCTCTACACACTTCTTAACATTACTGTTAAGGTTGGCTCGGGATTATCATACCTTTAGTTTCACAACTCAAGCTTCAGACTCCCCCGAATTTAAGGAGTTTTGACAGGACACTTCCATCCTGTAATTAATGGATTGTTTCTCAGAAGCCGCTTTACGCTGCATATAATGTCTTACTTCCTGTACGATTTCATCTTGTGGATTACGTTTTCTTACATTCTGATAATACTCCCAAAATCCAGGTTCCTGCATTTTATTATGAGTCTCTTTTAACTCTTCGGCATCATAAATATGTGCCCTATGTCCAGTGAGAGGATTAAGTAATATATAACCATCTCTCATAACAGCTGCTCTACAATAATCTTGGTATCTTTTTATTCCTGGAAAACCCTCCATAAAATTATCATAAATTTCTTTGGCTTCTTCTACAGGAATACCATCATTTTTGGAGATAGTATTATAGTCACCCCCATAATTAATAGCAAACTCAATAGATTTAGCTTTTTGTCTCCAATTATGATAGAGTTTCTTTATATCCTCAATCTTAGTGTCTCTTGGAATTATATTAGGATAACTCATGTAGGCTACCAAAGAATGAACATCACCACAACCATGTTCAAATAGGTCTATCATCTTCTCATCCTTAGAAACAGATGCAATAATGCGGGATTCTTGACTTTGATAATCAGCAGATAACCAAGCATTACCTTCTTCAGATGTGAAACATGCTCTAGTTTCTGAATCATTCGGTAAGTTTTGAATGTTCAGTTTCCAAATACCGCCACCAGAACTAACTCTTGCAGTATCAGTACCTATAGAGTGAAAGTCTACATGTATTCTACCTGTTTTAGGATTAATTGCATTTAACCAGTTTTGTCCATAAGTAGATACGACTTTAGCAGCTTCTTGATACTCCAAAAATATAGGAATAATTGGAAAATCATTCTTTTGAGGCTTTAAAACATTTGCTTCAATAGACTTCTTTTTCTGTTTAGTCTTTTTATCAAATGTTTCTACATTAATTCCAAGTAACTCAAATAGAGGTATTACTTGTTTTTGACTACTCCAATTTATCACACATTTAGGTTTAGTATCAAATCCTGTAAATAAATCACCTTGAGTGTCAATTCGTGTGAACTGATTCTTAATTACTTTCTTATAGGCATCAACCTTACCGTCGGGGGTTTGTAAGTCTTCCTGAGGAAATCTTTTATATCCATCCTTAGTTAATCTCTTTACCTCAGCAGGATAATCTGCAGAATACTTTGGATATTTAAGTTCAGGATATTGAATATCATAACCACTATGGGGATTTTCTTTATCCCAAGCTACTACCCAAGCATTTAATTCTGAAATAGCTTTATTAAGTTTAGCTTGATCTTTAGCCATTTTAGCTTTCCACTTTGTGATATCAAGGTGAACTCCACAATATTTAAAATAAGCAAGAGATTTAACAAATTCACATTCTAGCTCTACTGCAAGCTTCATGCCTTGTTTTTCTACTTCAATATCTTGCTTTTCTTTTATATCCTCTATATACGTGACATCTCCTGCTGCATAAATAACAACTTCCGTAGTTAAACCATCATTAATAATTTTACCTCGAACAGTTTTATCAATGTTAATATTTAAATAATTCCATGCAGCTGCCCTTAAACTCTTTTCTCGCATTTGAGCTGGATATCCTAAATATAAGAGCTGCTCTACTATCATACCATCCCAAATATGCTTAGGATAGATTCCTTGAACATATAAAAAGGTTAAATCAAACATTAAATTCCATCCTAAAAACAATCTATCTGACTCTAGGTAGTTTTTAACTATTTGCTTTTCTCTTAGAGTTAAAGTAGTCCAATCAATAACTACCTGATTATCTTTATTACCTAACTGTATAGTCAGTAAAGCTTTAGTATGACAGTCAAGTCCCTTAGTCTCAGTATCCAATTGACATAGTTTAAGCGGCAACAGAACAGACATTGCCTGCTCCATTGTCGCTTCTATATATTTGTCAGTTTGAAATAAGCTTTTATTATGACTAACTAAATAAATCATTGATAACTACAAATAGATAAGTTATTCAGAACTATATCTTCATTATCAATATTTAATTTATCTTTTATAGCTTTTTCTACAACTTCTTTTAACTCTTCTTCATTAATAATCAAATATCTACCTTCTTTATACTGAGGAATCGTAATATCTACAAAAGTACCCAATTCAACATTTACTTCTACAGTAACATTTCTATCATTAGGTTCATTCCAAGGTGCACTTGGGTCATTATAAGCTCCTGCTGGATAGTTCTCTGTCATGCTAAATAGTCATTTAACCACTCTACTCCGTATTCATCTATTACCTTTTCATCTATCTTTATAGCTTCAAGCTCAATACCTTCTCTTTGCTGTTCATACCAGTCTTCAAATTGATCCTCTTCTCCATACTCTTCACCTTCTTCCAAATCTGGATCATAAGTAAATTCATCTAAATAACCAAATGAATCAACACACTCTTCTATTAATTCATTTGCGTAACTAGATTCTAACGTAGGATCTTCTTCACTCTCAATTACTTCTTTTATTGAAGCATCACAAGCAACAGGATACTTAGCAATAACTAACCACCAATTTCCATTAAGAAATTCTTCTTTAGATATCATTATATTAATTTAGATAATTGTAGATTACATCTTTTTCTTATTTTATCTAAAGCTTTTTCTTTTATTTGTCTAACTCTTTCAACACCAATGCCAAACATATCCCCTACTTCCTGTTTAGACATAGAGTTCATTCCTATACCGAATAACATAATAATAATATCATGTTCTCGAACAGGAAGTATATCCAAGCACTTACATAATTCTTTATTAATAAAGCTTTTATTAACTTGCTCATCAAGAGAAGGTTCTCCATCCGGAATCACATCACATACTTGACTATTCTCTTCATCACCACCAATAAAGTCATCGACACTAACTAATCTGTTAGAAAATTGTGCCAAATAATCTATTTGTTTTTCAGGGATATTAGTTAAAGTATGTAATTCATTTGTAGTCGGATTTCTACCATTCTTTTTGATAAACTCATTAGTAGCTCTTAATATTTGAATTACTTTTAAATGTTGAGTTACTGGTAATCTAATCTCACGACCATACCAATATATAGTAGTATAAATACATTGTTTTATCCACCAAGCAGAATAGTTAAGAAATTTAACACCTCTAGTTGGATCAAACTTATTTACTGATTTACATAAGCCCTCCAATCCTGAAGATATTAAATCCATAAGAGGAATACCTCTATTCTGAAACTGCTTAGCTATAGTTACTACAAATCTTAAATTAGAAGTAATTACTTTTTCTCTAGCCTTTTCATCTCCATTTTGAGCTTCAACAATTAGTTTGTTTATTTCTTCATTATTTAATATTTTATATTTAGATATATCTCGAAAATAACTCTGAAGTAGAGAGTCTGACTTGTCAGAAAAAATAATTCTTTTATTCATTAATTGTAGACTTAGCTAGTGCTTTAGCTTCATCTAACTGCTTTTCTTCTTGGGTCGGTCTGTTAAGACCTATACGTATACTAAGAATAGTGAGATAAGCTTCCATTGCTCTGAGTTGAGCTATCAATAAATCTTTATTAAGATTATCTATAGAAGTTTTATCTATTTTATGAATTAAGAAATCTCTAAGTTCTGTAGTTTTAATTTCTAATTCTTTATAATCAGTAATAAGTTGGTTAAATATTTCTTCTTTCATTATTAGTATTTTTAATTAAAGTAGAATCCAGAACAGTAAATATCTAATATATCATTTTCTTCTTTATTAGTCGATTTCCAAATATGTAGGTTCATAACTAATATGATAATCATTATCAAGAATAGAAACATTATATATTTCTGTATTATTCAGTTTCAGATACTTATCTTTACAAGTGTGTAGATGCCCACAAAATACATATCTAGGTTTAATTCTCTGAATGGCTTTAGCTAAACTTTGACCTCCAGCATGGATAGATTCTAGATTCCACTTACTAGGTGGTAATAAATCTAAATCTTCTAAAGCAGGAGTGTCATGAGTCAACCATATATCTATATCATCTGGAACCTGAGTATATAAGCCTTCTAGAAATTCCTCACTATACATAAATGCCCATTTACCAAATAGATGACACTGTGGAGATCCATATACTTTATAATTTTTACCATCAGGAGCCATATAGGTAGCACAATCGTTAAGTAAATAAGTAAACTTAAAATCAGAAAGATACTCCAGAGCCTTCATTACCGGATATTCCGAAGCACATATGAAATCGTGATTACCTGCTATCATATACACTTCTTCACAAGGTAATTCTTTAATCCAAGGTAAGAAGTCTTGAAAGAACCATACAATAGATTCTACTCTATTTTTCTGTATATTTAAAGGTATAACATCTCCCGCAATTAAGCATAAATCACACTTTTGTATATGGATAAGATTACCATGTAAATCAGATATTGCGCATATTTTCATATTCTATTAGATAGTTAAAACATCCGTCATAAGATAAGTTATTCTTTATTGTAATAACTTCCTTTCTATTATCTACAGATTTACACCATTGGTGCTCATTAACTACTTGATAGAGGGATTTATTATTATATACTATATCCAACATAGCTTCCCAAGTAGCTATATTTCTAGTGCTTGAATTTTCATCCCCTTTTACTACATAGTTAAAGATAAATATTAATTGCCACTTTTTAAATAAAGTAATAGCAATATAAGGGTCCCATTCATGCTCTATTCTCTCATACTTCCATTTCCAACCAACAGCACTAAATCTAATATCTAATATCTTATTATAATATCTATCTGTTATAGGTAGTCCAAAGAACCATATTTTCTTACCACAATAGATATGGCAGTCAGGTCTTCGAAACCAGTCCTGACACTTCCACCAAACATAGAATGGATTTTTATACTCATTCCAATGTTTGATGAAAGTGTTTATTTTATTAATTAAATTAACCTTCATCCTCTAAATCCATTTCTGGATGTGCCTGAGACATATCCAAGAACTTAAAACACTTTACTTTAAAAGCTCCAGTAATACCATTCTCATTTCTAATAACTATACCCTCGTGAGGTACCTTATTAACACAAGAAGGGGACTTACATTCCATATAGAAACGCTTGTCATTAGACAGTTTGTCCAAAAATAGTTTTGACCAATTTTTATCATTACTATCTAACTCAGGATATAAATCCTTAGCATATCCATAATAATATTCAGTTACAGGAGTTAAGCCAACAGCCTTACAATACTGCTGTACTTCTCGAGCACTAAATTCATGTACGTCTCCGTTTACATTAGTTATAGTAATTCTGTAAGGTCTTACTTTAAAATGCTTCTCAGGTATGTACGAAAGGGTATCAGATAACACGTCAGGTTGTTCGCAACCATAATCGTATTTAGGCTGGATATAATTTCCCTTTGGAGTATAACCTATAATTTCAGCGTAGATTGTCATACCCTTCTGAAGATATGGGCGAAGATACTCATCTGCATACTTCCAAATGTCACATCCATAAAAACCTTCAGTAACCCCAGGATTGTAATACTGATTCTTAATTACAGAATGAGAAGCATATAGATGGTCATAAATATCAAAAATATTACCTGTGAGCCATTTAGCTAATTTCTCTTTCCAAGTAAGTTTTTTATGACACATTACATAAGCGGAAATATGAGAAGAACCGTGAATCTTTTCTGTAATACTTAATAAGTCATTTGGTTGAATTACATTAGGACATTTCTTGAGTATAATTGTGTCGTAATGGAATCTAAACTGAGAAGGGATGACTCGGTCAAGTGACTTCTTAACCTTGCGTGTTGTTTTTGAACCTCTCTGTTGAGTGCCCTCTGTTCTTTTAACGATGAATTTCTTATTAACCCAAAATGTCTTGCCTTCATGTTCTACTGTATCAAATTCAGTTCCATCAATTAATTCAATATCTCTATTAGTTATAGATGTAATCCAATTAGTAAATTCTACAGCAGGTACAATAAATCCTTCTGATAGTTCACCTTTTAACTTAACTGCTTTAACTTTACCATTATCTTCAAATAGACCAGTTTTATGTGGATTGCTGTTTTTCTCTGACTTTCTAAATAAGTTGTTATAAGATAGAAAATCAGGATTAATACAACAAGCTGTTGGGAAATATATATATAACCCTGGTTCAGCATCTATTGAAGTAATAATATTAAATCCATCAATAGTACAACATTTAAGTTTAGTTACTTCTGGATTTGAATGTTTTCTAAAAACCTTAATATCAACTACTTTAGCTAAGTAATTAATGTTACAATTTTTACTCTTGATTAGTTTCATTATTAATTAATTCTTGAGAGAACTTAATATTATCTAATGAAATAATCTCAGATACCCAAGGACATTTATCCAAGATTGCTAATCTAATTGCTTCCTTAACTTTAGTTACTATCTGTTCCTTAGTTAAGTTGGCATATTTGGTTTTATCTACTTTGATACACCAAGGTAGGGCTGATTCAAACCCTCCTTGATGTATTTTTATAGTAGCATCGAAATTAACAGTATATTCTTTTAATTTAGAAACATACTTAACTTTTGGTTTCTTTTCGATAACTACTGGTGGAACAACTATTTTCTTTTTAGGCATTATACAAATTCATCATCCGAAGCAATGGATTTGAAGTACTCACACATGAAATTAGCATAAACTTGTGATTGTGCTTCACTATAACTATTATCAAAGTAGAACTGAAAACAATGGATAAGCTCATGCCAAAATGTATTGGTTATTTGATCCTTTGTCAACTTTACCACAGTTTTATCTTCTAGTTCTATGGTCTTAGCTATAGTTATAGTATTAGTAGCATCGCACCAATTTCCATAATTATCATTATAGGTTTTCTCTACCAATTTTACCTTAATAGTATTTCCTGCACACTTAAACTCGCTCGGCAATTGCATCAATAATTTTCATTACTTGTTCGGGAGTCATCTCATATATGTCTTCAGAATCTTTTAAATCCCCTTGGTCCTCTAGATAGTTAAGTAAATCATCTGTTACGTCTAAGGTACCTATTGGTAGATGATCTTTAATAACAGAATATTCTATATCTGAGAGTTCTACTGGTTCAAATTGTAATAGATCCAAACCATATTCTTGACCCTTGTATACCTCATATTCCCAAGCCTCATTAGTACCAAACCCTTTTGTAGTAAATGCATTACCTAATTTTAGTTTGGCATACATATAGATGCGATACATATCCTCGTCTAATAATTCATAGAAAGGCATATCAAATTCATCACACCAATCTACACTATAATTAATTAAATAATGTTTCATACTCCAGTTTAATCTGTAAAGAAATTAATATTTCCAGTTCCAATTATATGAGCTTCATCATTAGTATCAACATAGTATTCTACCTCTCCATCGAAATTAGGAATTGTAGTAACACACCAAGAATGCTCTTCTGCCCATTTACTGAAATCTGGATTATATTTAAGTATTTCATCTAAATAAAATACACTAACTAGTCCGGTATCGGCACAAAAATCTCCTAAGTCTTTTATTATTTTTACACCTACTCCGACATACTCATTCTCAGATTTCTTATAAGCAGCTGCTAGTTTATCTATAGTTTCCTTAGGATTCTCTTCTATTTGATAAGTGGTACAACTCCAATCTCCATAAATAGTAGATTCAGAAATATAATTATGGATACCTAATACTTCCATATTTTCTCCATAATCACATTTATCCCAATCGTCATACTTACGAGACTCTTTGTAGTATTTGTCTAGAGCAGCTTTGTAAGCTAACTCTTCTAGAGTATGATAATCCTTAAATGGTTTACTAATTATAGATGCTGGAAGTCCAAAATCCTTTTCATTAGGATGCTCAATAGGATTCTTCTTAATTATGTAACATGGGTCTGTAATTACAATAGTTCCTTTGAAATACATTAGTCTGCAAAATTTAGAGTTGCTCCTACTTGGGCATTATTTAATGTATCTAAATCATATTTATCAAATCTACCTATAACTTTATTTTTATGAATTACTTCATAATGTCCCTTACCTATCAGTTTTATTTTCATATATGTAAAATCACTAGTAAAATTTACTCTAAATCAAAGCGGAAGATTCTCAACTTAGGTTGAGTAGGAATACCATCGTCTGAATAGTTAAAGAAAGTACATTCAGCTTTGTGTCCTTTGTACTTAGTTTCAAAGTTTTCAACATATTCAGCCTTAATTTCCCTATTACCTACTGGCATAGCTTCAAAAGTACGTCCATCCTCTAATTCACAAGTAAAGGTCATATCCTCAGAACCTCTAAGTCCCAATTTATATCCAATTACTTTGAAATCTTCAGACTTATATTGCTTAATCTTTATAAGATTATTACAACGAGAGCCTACTTTATAAGGTTTAGAAGGGTCTGTAATTACTGCTCCCTCAAATCCTTCAGCTACCCACTTATCATGCAGAGCTTTCATATTATCCCAACCAGTCACATATTCGTGATATAGTATTCTAATACTATCAGAAATTTCGTCATCATCCACTCCCATATATACAAATATACCATTAATCTTATTTAATTTATTGATAAGAATATCAGTATATCGGTCCTTTGCAGGCATATCTATATTAGAAGAATCATAACAATCATAAATCCAATATTGCAACCAATCACAATCATATGCATTTTTCTCCATTCTTGCAGCACCACTTATCTGTTGAAGAGTCTTACCCCTTACAAATAGTTCACCATCAAGAATAACAGTAGGATTATCTTTAAAGAAAGCTACTAGAGAAGGGTTGGTACGCAAATGAGTGGTAGAATAGTCATAGTGCTCACCCCCTCGACTAGCTGTATGGACTTCTTTACCATCCCAGTAGAATAATGCTTTTACACCATCAAGTTTTCTACTAATTAACCATTCTTTATTAAATATCTTAGGATTTGTAACCTTATCGGCTTGTTTAGCTAATTGAGGTTTAATCACACCGTACTGATTGGTTTTAACATCTCCAAATATACTAAGGAGTTCATCATCAGTATATTCGTTAGGATGTTTGTCAATTTCCTTATAGCCTTTATCTAAATATTTCTTAACTTCAGAGTTAAATTGTAAAGTATATTGTTCTTGCCAATTTCTCTTCTGTTTAGTTCTATCTACAATAATTTGAGGTGAGAGGGTTGTTTTTCCTCTCACCTGACCATAACTACGTTGAATTATATAACCAGCTCGTCCATCACCAATTGAATGCCATTCTTCATCACATTCTACAACTGCAAAACGAAATTTACCTGTTAAACCTCTACTTAATAAAAATTTCTGAAGCATTCTCTTTCAAGAAATATAGTATATCATTGTAATCTTTTAATTTATAAGGAATCTCTAATAATTTAATATTGTTTATTTTACAATAATCTTTTATATACTAATCTCTTTGTGTCTATTTCTTAAAACGCAGTTCTCCGCCAAAGTGTTCTACTGGAATATAATGTTGTATCCCATTATACTCTATAAATATATTGAAATCAGGTAAATAAAAGTCTATATAAGAATATCCGGATGAATTTATAGTTTTGCTTATATTTATTCTATACTAATTCTAGTATTTTACATAATATTCTTCCATAATATTTCTAATTATAGCTTCACCATGAGATTGTTTACATTTTGGACAACCTATCCCATGAAGATGGGAGTTTGCTTCCTATTTAAACTCTCCATGTTCTGGGCATATTATCTAAACCATATCATGTACTCCAGTATAATTAGTTTTATTATAATCGTATCTATCACCATGCACTTTTCTAGCCTTCTCCACAAAATCTTTAATACTAGATCTTTTAATATTACCTATTAAAATATTTCTACATATAGGACACCCTTTGTTCTAAAGATGATCATGTGGAGATTGCCAAAACTCTCCATGTTCAGGACATACTATACATACTTTCTAGTAATTTCTAGTATAATTTACTTTAGAGTAATCGTACTTATCTCCATGAACTTCTTTAGCCTTTTTTATGAACTCTTCGGTAGTTAAAGATTGTGTTTCTGCAGCTTTTAACTTACCACATTTTGGGCATCCCTATTTCTAATTAATGTGGTTAGCAGGTCGCATTAAAAATTTACCATGTATAGGACATATAATAGTAACTGGGGTTTTAGCATTTTCATATTGTACTAAAGAATAATCATATTTATCCCCATGTATCTCCTAGGCATTCTTAATAAATTCCTCTGTTGTTAATTTTCGTCTTCCCATATTTTACTTACGAAACTTTTCTACAATATTCCAAAGGTCATCTACTGTTTCTGTTGGAATCTCTGTACCATCTTCATTATAGGCTTTATTTACTTCATCACCTTCAAACAAAGCTGGTCTTTCATATATCCACCAGTTAATCCAATCTACTCCATCCTCATCGAATACAATATTCCAAATTGATTCTGTAAGACTAGCTACAGTATCTCCAATAGGGAGTTCCCACAGATTAATGCCAAAATCATCCCATCTATCATATTCTTTATTTAACTTCAATGTGTCTTCAATAACCTTTGTGAATTGTTCCTTAGTAATCATATTAATTAATATTAAATATTAAATATTTATCTAATTAATCTAATAAATCTAATACAATATCAATTACGAACTCCAGTGTGCCCATAACCGCCTTCTCCACGTTCTGTTTTGCTGAGTTCGTCAACTAATGTAAATTCAGCTTGTTCACATTTATAAATAATACCTTGTCCAATTTTATCTCCTTGCTGTACCGTAAATGGCTCAAATCCATTATTCTGTACAATAAGACCAATGTCCCCACGATAATCGGCGTCTATAACTCCGAAAGAATTAGCCATAGTTACTCCCTTCTTGAGACCAAGACCACTTCTGGTTACAATAGCCAACATATATCCTTCTGGAATAGCCATATGCAAACCCGTAGGAATTAGAGCACGACCTCCTGGATGAATTGTAATCTCAACAATCATCTTATTTATATTACGTAAAAAAGAGCAATTCCAAGTAAGCTTTTCGTTTACTTCAGTTACATTGGCACAAAAATCGAATCCAGCAGAGCCAGGTGTTGCATATTCAGGGAGAGCATTGTTAGACTTATTAATTACAGGTACTTTCAACATTACAATAACGATTTAAAATTTCAGAAATATTATCTAAAGTACATTCATTTGATTCGCTATAAAAAGGAATCTCGTGATTATTATCTTTAAATAAAGCAAATGGAGTTAATCTAGCACTATAACCACCTTTTAATCGGTATGCTTTCTTTTTCTCTAAATAGTGAGACTCGTTATAAGCTCTTATAGTGATACTATAAATAGCAGCTAAGTCCTCCAATTGTTTTTTAAAATCTAAAATATCATTATTATAAGCTAATTCTAAAGTCATTAATTACTTTTACGCCAAAAATAACTAGTTATATCTTTAGTTATTGGTCTTCCGCAAGTATTATCAATTTCCAACATTACTTGATTTGTATTAGGATTATCTAGTCCTCCTCTTTCTTCTACATAAGGACCTAGCTTTACATAATCAAAATACTGTAAATCAATTTCTGGAGATAAATGACTTCTACCACTATACCAACCAACTTTTAAGTTATATTCTGTTTTAATATATTGTGCAAGAGCATTAACACTTTTTGGCTCTATATCTCCGCCCATAAATCCAACACAAGTAATACCCTTATTTCCTGTAATTAACTTATGTAAGGTTAATTCTAATAAGGGTTCTCCTATGTCCTCAGCAAGATAAGATGAATGGCAACCAGCACAATGGCAAGGGCATTGACTAATATTGATGCACAGACTAATTTCGTTAGGAAACTCTGAGAAAGTAACCATCGAATTGACATATTTAATCATTTAAATAATCAACACATTCATCATAAAGGGTATCTAATCCATCATCCCAGTTAATATCCCCAAACATTAATCCTAAAGAGCTTAAATAAGCTTCTATAAGACTCTGGATATGGTCATCTATATAACTCATTAAATCCTCGTTAGAGAGTGAACTACACTGAGGATAATGGGACTTTATATAATCTATAAAATCCTTCACTTCTACCTCTTCATAAAGGTCAAGATTTATATACGCCATTCTTCAATTTTATTAGTTTCTGTATTTAGTACAAATGGTTTACAGCAATCTAACATAGCATACTTATCTGTAATTAAAGGCTTAGTTCTACCTCCCCAGGAATGCCCAAATATTTGATAATAGTCTTTGTATGGAGTTTGTATCTGAAAATCCTCTAGACTATTCCAAACACAAGAGCCATATTTATCATAACCTCCTCTAGAGTATGGAATTTGATCTAATGGACTAAGATTAGTTATATCTATATTATCTAAATCTTTTAACTCCAGATTATTATAATCTAACCAATCTTTAGTAATACCTGCATGAGAGAATAAGTATTTATTAGGCTCTTTAGTAGTTAAATCTTCATATATATAATATAATTGAGGACTCAAACTACTAATTAATTCCTTTACTTCTTTTTGTTGCCAGTAATCAAATCTACATTTACCATTTCCATTGAAATAAGAGCAATCGTGGTTACCTAATAAGCATATAACATCAGAAATCTTACGTCTATTCTCTACAAAGGTAGCTAATTCTCTAAGATTAGTTAAAGATTCTGCTTTATTAGGCTCTTCATCTACATATTCTCCATAAGGGTCATGATAATCTCCTAAAAATATAATTCTATCTTTCCAATTATTGCATGGTTCTTTCCAAAAACTACGACCATGTAAATCAGGTATGATTAATATTTTAGTCATTTTCGTACCACTTTTTAAATTTTTCTAGGAACTCATCTTCAGTAACTAAGTCTGTAATATCTTCAGAATCTATGTCACCATTAGAATAATCATATAGAGAAGCATATTTAATTAGTTCCTCTATGTAATTTTCTATATTGTCTTGAATGCCTTCAATAATTTCATCTATACTATCATTTTCATCTCCTATATAATTTACATATACATCATATAATGCTTGATATAGTTTATAATCTTCAACAAATACCTGTCGAATTTCACGCTATGTTAAGTCTATCATTATAACAAAGATTTAAATATTCTTACAATAGTACTCTTTTGAGCAGTAGGAAATCTACTTTGAACATTTACAATAACCCCTTTAGTATCTTTAATAGTGAGAGTTGTTGCTTCCATTAATTCAGCAATAAGTTCCTCAATCTCTTGCTCTGAAGGTTCTTTAGGCATCATTTCTTTAATACAATCAAGTTCTTTAGACTCTATACGAGCTAAATCATCACGACCTGCTTTCTCATAGATAGCTATAGCCTTTTCACGCTCTTTAGCCATTTTCTGTAAAACATCTAGTTCAGAAACTGGTTTCTCAGAATGTTGATTATTAATCAACGCAGCTTTAATTAATTTAGCTGTTTCTAACATAAAGGTATTAGAAGTTTTTCTAGCACCTTCAATCAAGATGTCAACTGTTTGTTCTATTGTCTTTTTATTATCGTTCATCATTAATTGTAATATTTTTATTAACCATCCATTCTATGTCATCTAAATTAAATCCCATAGAATCTAACCAATCATCTATAGCAGTATCGTCCATATTTAACCATGGTAATTTATAAATCCAGACAGAACCGTCACAATAGTCTAATACAATTATTTCTTCCACAGTTATTTTAAATGAGAGTCATAATCATAATCTATCATAGAAGTTAAATAGTTAATAGCTGCTAATTCACCACTATGTAAACTAATCTGTTTATCGTTAATTGTTATATCCCAACCATCTCCATTGACCCATTCTGTTACTATTATATAATCAGAATCTTTGCCATGTGTGAAATTGCGCAGAGAACAATTAACTGATTTAAGTTGTTTTCTTTCTACACTCATATATAGAAAAAGGAGACCTAGTTACCTAAGTCTCCTTAACCGTTTATAAATTGTTTTCTAAATAATCTAAAATATTTTGATAGGTAGAATCATCTATTTGCATACCAACCTCACCTACCAAATTACATACACAAGATTCTAGATATTCAAGCCCCTTATCAGTTTCTAAATAGTCTAAAATCTCATCTATGCTTTTATATTGAAATTCTTGATTAATAAAGTCTCTTAGAGCTTCTTCATCAAGTGTTTCTTCTTTAACTAATGTTATTTCCATTATTTACTAAGTAATTCCTTTATCTTATTAGCTGGAACTGCTCCAGACAATCTACCTACTTCTATTCCATCTACTAAATAGATAAGAGTAGGCATATTTCTAATCTGATACTTTAGTGTTTTCTGCTCTTCAATCTCACAATCTACTGTTGTTAACTTAACATCAGGAAAGTTCTTAAGTACATTATCCAATGTAGGTTTAAGAGCCTTACACTGACCACACCATTCTGCTTCAAATTTCAATAATTCTTTCATTAAAAATCAATTTCTGTCATATTAATAATTTATTTCAGTAATACTACCACAATCTTCAACTCTAAAATCATCTACTTCCACACTTCCTTCATCCCAAAGCCATTCTTTTTGTTCTTTTAAAGACAAAGATTTAAATTTCTCAAAATCCTCATCATTTAGCTCCATTTCTAAATGACCCATTCGTAAATAACCCTGGACATAATCAAGGTCTCCATAAATTGTATGCATATTATTAAAGATTTGGTTTATATGTAAAGCTTCTATCTCCACTCTTATACTTACGTATTGCAAATTCTAGCTGTCTAGGATTGCTCCAATTATCTACACACACAAGATAACCAATAATTCTAGTATAATACTTGATGTGTCTGCAATGGCAAATAGGGCACTCGTCAATAGGAGCATTTACTACATGTCCACATTCTCTACATTGAGACATTGGAATATTAAATGTAAAGTAACTAGTACCCTCATCTTTAGCCACATCCAGTAAGTGTAAATATTGATACCTACTTAAATGAGCATCAAGATTTGCATGAAGAGCCTGACCTCCATCGCAATACTGAGCTACTCCTCTACCATGAAGTTTAAATTTATCAAGAATAGAAGTCTCATCCCATGGATTATAGAAATAACAGTTATATAGATTCTGGTTTTCAGGTACTACATAACCATCTTTCTTATCCCAATTATAGAGTTTTACACCCAATCCTTCTCCAGGGATAGCTTCACTATTAAATAAGAATGGTCTCTTGCTATCGTGGATAGAGTTTTTCTTATTTTCTTCCTTAACAGTACCAAATACTAATTTAAGGAAATCTTTATATTCCTTATTATTAGATACAGATAATCCTAAGAACTGTGCAGCTTCACAGTAACCTATCAGTCCAATAGTAGAATACAATTTACGCATATAAATATATCCTGCATTACAATCAGAAAACATTTTAGCGTCTTCCATTTCGTAAAGCATTGTCTTATATGCAATATGATACTTATATACTCTTTCAAGGATATTAGTAAGATAATGCTTTAAATTGTCTTTACCATAATTATCCTTCCAACAAGCATTAATTTCTAATTCATTATAATCATCTGGGTGAATTAAATTCTTAAAACAATCCTGAACAATTCTATTAATGTTAAGAGTAATTACATTACAAGAACCAGTCATAACTCCAGTCATACCTGTAGTAGAACTAAAGGTATTATCAGACATTTCATTTAAGACTCTACAGCAACTAGCTAAGGATGTAGGATTGTCACTAGTGTAGCAGAAGAAACTTCCACCCTTAGCCCATTCTTCAGCACATAACTCTTTGTATTCAGGATCAAGATACTCTTTACCATTATGTACAAGAGCCATAGTAGTTACTGGGAATGTGAGAGGTTTAATTAGTCTAATCTCTCTTAAAAGCTGCATAAAGATTCTCTGCAACTTATCTATAGCATTCCATTCAGGTTGTGTTCCATCAGGATAATAAAATTCTCCAAAGAGTGATTTAAAATATACTTTATCATAAAAAGAAACATTGGAGAAAGGTGAATTGTAGCTTCTATTGCCCGCAGGTTGATTAACTCCATAAATAAACTGCTTCATACCCTTTCGGATATAATGTCCAACAGTATACTGATGCAAGAAATGAGAATTAGTTACAACTTCATCTACCTTATCATACCATACAGGTCCAAACTCTTGAATTACATAATAATTAAGGGCTATAAAATAATCACCAAGAGCTACAGCTCCTTTACACTGAGAGCTGAACAAAAATACAGCATTAGTTACCTGACCACTAAAAGACTGAATATCATTTGGAGCACTAGGAGTAACTCCATCAATATTACCTACACCTTCAAGCATTAATGGATACAATGTAACTGCCTTACAATAAGGTTTAAGTACTGGAGTACTAGCCTCATCATGGGTATAAATAATATGATTCTCCAAATCCTTAATATACTGTCTTCCAAGTTCCTGACCAGGATACAATTTATTAAGTTCATCTTTCATTCGCTGTCTTTGGATAATTCTATTGGTTACTTTGTATACTTCGCCCTCAAGATTAGCTACATTTTTAGAAGCAACATTAGCATTAGCATCAGTTTCTGAAGAAGTAGATGCATTTACACCAGAATCTTTATAAGTGTCCATGTAATTAAGTCTACCTCTAATAAATCTAGCTTTCTTGTGTTCTTCTCTATAAATAGAATAAGCTCTAGCTACATCAAAATATTCGTAATTATATAAAGTTTCTTCTACTTCATCTTGAATTTCTTCTACAGTAATATTATCCCAGAATCTCATTTCTGAAACCATATCTCGAATAACATTCTCAACAGAAGTATAGCCGCAAGCTTTAAATGCCCTAGTTAAAGCATTAAATATTTTATCTGCATTAAATTCTTCCTTTGTCCCGTCTCTTTTTATAATGACCATATATTCTTTTTATTCATTAATTTTTTAGCATCTGAAGATAATTTATCTGGATTATAATTATCTAAATCTATTGTGAAATTAATGAGTTTAAAACTATCAGCAACTTTATCTTTTATGAGCCATTTAACTAAATTAGCTAGGGATTCATTAGCATAATCACCGCCATGAACATTTTTAACTATCATACTATTATCCATAGTATTAAAGAACGCCCAAGGATCGGGTTCCACAGATGTATAAGCTATGTAACCAACAGCATTATCGCCTTTATAAGATATAACTATACCTTTAGTATCTTCATCAATAGCACCTAAATCAATAGCATCTGAAGTTTCACTTGGCAATATAATATCTTTCATACTATTTATTTTAAAGACTCTAAAAATTCATCTACAGCAGGATACCTATCATCATAGATAATATCATCAATCTTAAAATCCTTAATAGCGAAATCAGGTCTTCCATGAGATTGCCAATACTTTGTCACATATTCAGCATTGGAATTAGGACTGCCTACACCTAGAGCCATAGTCATATCAAATTGATTTACTTCTCTAGAATGTCCACAATAGAAATTCTGACACTTTTTAATATGTTCTAGACACTTATCAGTAGCTTCCTTACCAATTAATATATCTAATGCTGGGACCTTTTTATAATCTCTATAAGCAGGTCTGTCTTTAGTAGCAGGTTTATAGTCATCCTCCATACCTCCTTTAACTAGATAATCTATTAGTAATTCAAAAGTGTCATTCCAATTATCAGTAATTCCATAAGCATCTTTATATATGTCTCTCAGATAGATAAAATTCTTTTCTGATAAATAATGTTTCTTATATAGAGGGTCTTCCTTAGAATCTTTATATCCATCTGCAATAAGTTTATCTAAGTCTATAGCTGGCTGAGCCCATTTATACATTTCAACCAAGCACTTGTGAATTGCCTCACTTAAAATATCACTTCTAGTTAACATATAGTTTCTATTTTTCCACGATTTGATGCTCATCTAGTTACTTCCTTTAACTGTACCCATTAACATATTATCTTCTGTAACTACAGAATAATTAATACTCCATTTAGTATGTCCAAAATTAGCAACAATATAGTTACTACTTCCATACATACTACCTACTGAAATATAATCAAACTGCTTACCTGTAGTATAAGCATAATTATGTAAATCACCCTTTACTATATAGATATATTTATTACTAATATTCTGTTCTGCTATATAGTTAGCAAAATATAATTCAGTTTGAGGATTAAGCGTAAGTGGAAATTGGCGAGACTGATTGTTATTGTCTTTCAGTTTTGTTATCATACGGCTTTTTATCCGTATTTCTATGATTTCTCATTTATCATAGCTCGGCGTACATATTCACCTTCACCATTATGTGTTAAGGGCAAACCACTCTTGGAGATATTTTATTCTGATTTCTCAGGTTCAATCTCTACGCTCTACGATGCTATAGATTCTTTAGTTTCTATAGTTATCTCGGTATTAGCTTCACAGCCTTCACCGATATTGGTCTGTTTTAACATATCAGATTTCTCTAATATGCGGCAAAAATAAATAAATCTTTCATATTTTCTGTTTAAATAAATAGAACAATTATCATATAATTTATGAAATAAATCCATAGCTTTTCTACCTGTACCATGAAAAAACATTGTAGATTCTCCATTATTATTATGATTATGAAACAAGACTTCATCTATTTTTAAATATTTTAAAATAGATTCTAAAAATTCTTTAGTTCCTAATATTTGATAGCTTGGGATAGTATGTTCTTTATCTAAATAAGTAATACATCCATCACCATCAAAATAACCTCTAATGAAATGTCTTATTAAATCCTTAGACTTAAATATATTTTCATCAGGAAATTTTAATGTTAAACTCTTTCTAGGAGTACACCCTAGAGAATATAATTGTTTCCAAAGAATTTTGCTAGATAAACATACCCTACATCGAGTATGTCCTTGTTTATCTGATTTGGTTATTTTTAACTCCTTATTATAGTTTATAGCTTTTGCAAATTTTTCCATGTGCGATTTATCTTCTCCCTTTGTACATAATTCAAAATTCCAATCAATTCTGGTTTTAGTAGCATCTAATGGTGCACCATAAATATATCCATCAGCAAATATGAATCCTAACCAATATGCTTTCTCTTCTGTATCTATAGAATCGAAAAAATGCTCATTATAATTTTTCTGTTTTATTCCTTTTCTAGATTCCTCATAAAGGTTTAAATTCTTTAAATACTTAATGAGTTGTTGATTATTTACATTATATTTATTTGCTGATTTAGTTGTACTACTATTAGATTCTAGATAGTCAATAATAGCTAATTGATATAATCTAATGTTATTACCAGTTATATAAGGAGTGTTTAAATAATAACCATTATCTTTTAATAATTGTTCTAATCTATTTTTATTGACTTTAAAAGTTTTGCAAAAATTCCCTATTTTAAAGTCTGAATGTAAAAACTTGTATAATATTTCCATGTAACAACATTATGCATAAACATGGAAATAGTACATTAAAAATATGTAAAAATTATTTAAAATAGCTTACCGTGCATGAAAATCCATGAATGTTTACCAATAGTGAAATGGTCAATGGGAAAGTTACTAATGAAACTTTTAACCCCTTCATTAGCTAAATATGCAGCTAATAACTTATTATTTAACCATCCCCAATTGCCATCATGATTACTCTCACCTATACAGAGATAATTAAATTCATCACTCTTTACATTAGCTTTAAGAGATTTAAAGAATTCCATCATACACTCTATATAAGTCTCACTAATTTCTTTATCATCCATAACTTCAGGAAGTTGATGTCCACCTCTAGTAGTTTCTTTATTATAACCATCAATGGAATCACCAAGATTAACTACATAAACTGCTCCATAAGACTGTCCAGCAAATGTCTGTACAATCTTAGTTAGTCTAGCCTTAATCTCTTCTTTATCATAATTAGGAAGAGTTACAAAACTACTATACTTAGCATTATAAGCTCCAATATGTAAATCAGACAACCATATAATTAATATTGGATATGTTGGATTACTACTATTAATGTTAACCGGAAGCTCTTTATAGTCCTTATTAGTTTCTTTAATTAATTGAATTAGTTTCTCCTCACTAATAGAACTTTTCATTTGTTCCTTAGTAAGTTTAATAACTAGTTGTTTGAGGTCTCTCACCTCATTCTTTTCCACAGCTTTTAAGAAGTCATTCTCCTTCTCTCTAAGTTGCATTTCCTGAAGTTCTTCTGGTGTATGCTCTTCAATTACATGAGGAGCAAATGGACTAGAAGCTTTAGTTATATTAAAAGCACGTAAGATTCTCTTAAAATCAACCAAAGAATAGTCAGGAAAATGTCTACTTACTTGTCGCTGTGTGAGACTAGAACCATAATAAGAATAAAGTCTATAGATAAGATTCATTTCATCTCTAGTTAAGGCTCCTATTACAGGAGTCTTATCACGACGAAATACCTTAAATCTGTAACTAACTATTGTGCCATCCTCATTACGAATCTGTTCAGTCTCAGCTCTTTCATCAGTATCAATATGCTCTACAGAATTACCTGTAGGCTTCTTTACAGAATCATATAGAGAAATAATATCTTCATCTTTACCAATACTACGAGTATATTTAATAGTATTCATTAAAGTGTTATAATTATAGTTCTTTGCAGTACAAGCCGCTTTTACACTACAATTGTTCTCTTTAGCATAGTTCAATACTTTCTCAATACGATTTCTGGTTTCCTTTTTCATTGTTAAATGTTTAAATAAGCTATTAAGCCGTTAAAAATATAATCTTTTTATAAACATCTAATTATTACTGAATCTATATTATATTTTATTATTTAGCTAATTCCAAATATTTTCTTATTTAATACCTAGAATCTCTTTAACTAAATAAATCTTCTCAAATTTATTAACTATATCTCTACCTTTATCATGAGTAATGATGTCAGTAAATGCCTGATAAGCATCGAACATACAAATATCCTCATTATTAGGTACAAAATAGTCAGACTTCTCGTCAATTACTAATTTTTTATAAGCATCAATAGCTGTAGATTCTGCCAACTTTACAGTACCAAATCCCGAATTAAATTTGCTACTAATACAATTATCTACCCAATGTCCCAAATTGTCATAGAGTTCATTTCTCTTAATATATGTATTAGCTAGATTTTCCAGCATCACCTTTGTATTATCAGTCATTTCCATAACTTGATTTACAAAGGTATATTCCATAGCTGTCTCAGGCTCTAATTCCCTAACTTGCAGCATATTTGGAGAGAATACACACATATTTAAACAAGCACTACGCACTGCATTTTGAAATATCTTATACACCGGTTTACGGGTATCCAAAGCATACAGAAGACTAACTGATTGAGTATGACCCTCATAAGCATATTCTCCTGGAAGTTGTGCTTCTACCCATACTCTATTATATACAATATTTTCAAAATTAACTTCACCATCATTAGTTAGACTAATTTGATCTGCAGGCTTAACCTGAATTTCAAACTTATCTGTAAACTTAGACATTCTGTCTATAAATGGCATTACATACTGCTCAGTTGTGAAATACTCCTTTTCTTTAATTCTAGTGGCTTTTCCTGAATAAAGTTGCTCTAAAGTTACTTGCATTTAATTTAATTACTTAATTATTTAAAGTAATCTAGCTATTAATGTATCTAAAGAAAAAAAGGTGACTATCCTCACGGACAATCACCTTACTTAATTCTAACAATAATGTTAGTTATCCAATATATTATTATGCATTCTCAATACCAAAAGCAATGTATGAACCTGGCTTAGTATTCTTAGAAGGAGTATACTTAGCTGTAGCTACAACAGCATTACCCTCTACTACATCCTTTGTCTTTACCAACTTAGCATCACCTCTAAATGCACCACTCTTATAGAGTTCCTTGATAGCATTCTTAGCATCTGCCTTATTAGTATCAACCTGACATACTGTCTTACCTTCAGCGTCAATCCACTTATACATTGACTTAAACTTTCTCTTACCCTCGCTCTTTACATCTTCAATCTTATATGGACGCTCACGAGTGTCACCAATAGCAGCCTCTACTACAATAATGTAACCAGCACCTGGGCAGCTCTTACCTTTCTTCTCCAAATAATCCAACTTAAATGCCTTGTCGTCACGCTCTGTCCAAACACCCTGATGCTTAGCCTTTGCGTTCTTGTAAGCCTGAGTTGCATCACCGTTAATATGGAAATACTGCTCTTCAATGTTTGCGATTGCTACATCCTTAGACTCTGCTGATACTGCTACACTCTTAAAATTCAAAACCTTTGTACTCATAATTATTAAATCCTTATTAAACATTAATCATTTTCATGTCATCTACGAAATACTTATCTAAAACCAGTTTTCTTGACTGATGTAAACAACAATAATCCATTTAGGAAATTATCCAAGGATTATAGTGTTAATTAATGTTAATCTAAATAATTGTACAAATTTTTGATAAAATATTATCAAAATGGTACATAAGAATCTAATAATTTTTTAAGCTGTTTTGGCATATTTTTGAGAGGTACTCCATAGTCTGGGAAGTCTTTAACTCCATACATAAAGTCCTCACAAATAGCACCAAGTGATTTCAGAAAGGTTTCTTTTTCTTCTTTTCCGAAATCTTTTCCCACTTTCAACAGAACATCATAACAAGTGATTTCTTTGTTCTTTTTCCTGAGTTCATTAGTTATATAACAAGTTAAGGCTATTACAGCTAATTTATCGCCTAAGTTACTATTTAAAAAATGAACACTAAAGAATTTTTTATATATTGCTAGAGTCCTATCAAAGTCTAAATCTTTAAGTTCCATTAAAGAGAATATCCTTTATAGCAAATTAGATATGCTACATGACGTAACAAAGTTCCCAACTCATACATACCTTCTTGTATTTCCTTATTAGTTACAGGTCTAACTTTAGTATAGTATTGTGGAATAGTAGATACTACTAAATAATTAGCCTTTATTGAGGGTTTTGATATATTATACTCCTTTGCTACATACAAATTTAATAGGTATAAATATTCAGCTAATTCCCTACTATAGTGATATCTATTGATATTATCATCGATAGCAGACACTACTTTACTAATGGTTTTAACATCATTTACAGTAATAATATCTTGCTCTGTATCAATAGTAAAATTATCAAGTTTAGCTTTTAAGTGTAATACTGTTTTCTTACCATTAGCACATTCAGCCTCTATATCTAGTAGGAATGCTTGTTCATTCATAGAAAGAGGAGGGTCTAAGAGTCCTGAAGGATTAAGTAACTCTTGGATTTGTGGATTCTTAGTTAAGGCTTCTACACAATTATATACAGTATCACGACTCTTATCATCTAAATAGATAAGTTCCTTGGTACTATTTAATTGTGCATTCTTTCTAGCTTTCCAATATGGAATACATTGCTCATTCACTCTTTTAATAATATCTGGAGTAAGCTTATTTTTATAGTAATTAACCTTACTTGAAGCTTCCTCAATATCAGAGGTTCTAATAGGATGTTGCAACCATACTGGATAAAGTTCATCTGCCATAGCTCCCAGTTTAGCAGTAGGCTTTCCTAGAGCCGGAGCAAGTTCAAAACTCTCATCCTGTAAAGTAAGGCAATGAACTGCAGAACCTATAACTAAACTAGAAACAAATCCTTCGTCTTTGAATCCTGCAAAGAAAGCATCTGTTGAACCTCCCTGAAATGGATTAAGTAACCCTAATCTTGAATTACTTATATAACTTCCATACTTAGAAGAGAAATACTCTGCATCATCAATTTTAACTAATTTAAGAGTGTCAATTAATGGAGTAAGTTTGACTAAGTCTCTTAATTTTGCCATCCTAAGACATTTAACTCATTCATATATGCATCTAGGATTTCTTCATAATCTAAGTTATAAATGCGAAATTCACACTCCACATTTTGATTGTGCGGTCTATCAATAAGAAGGGCAGGTAATCCACTCTGTATAGCTTTAGTTACATTAAATAAACTATCATCTACAAGAACATCACACCTTCCCTTTATCTTGTCAGCTTTATTACCATTTTGGTTATAAGTCTGATAAATAGGTTTTATTGGTAAACCATTTTTAATTAAAGAATTACGAGTGTAACTCTTTTGATTTATACGCTTAGTTGAGTAAATATGAGGTTCAAAATTAGGACGTTCTAATAGTTCTAGATTCTCCCAAAATTCTCTATCATATTGTAACTTACGTACATTTCTTGTAATTATATGTTGCACTAAATTACGTTCACCAGGGAAACGTTTTTGATAAGCCTCAAACCACTTTAAAATGGTATCGTCTATATCTAGTGCAATACGTAGGTTATTCATATTCTTCAATTTCATGAATGCTTCCCAAGAAAATATCGTGATTATCATATATCAACTGCATAAATTCTTCGTAATCTGTACACTCTGCTAAAGCATCTGAGTCAAATTCCTCCGCATAATGTTTAATTACTTTGTCTACACAGTCTTCATAACTATTTGCAGTAATTTTGAGAATATCACACTCTCCCGGGTCACTCCAAGGAATCAAATAAGTATTCATTTTAGTTTACTAATTAGTTGGTAAAAGTAATCTATCGGTATAACGGCAACTGTACCAGGACTTTGTTCTCCATCTTTGCCTGCTTTCTTCCAACACATTACAAATGGCTTGTCTTTTAAACTACAAGCATCTCTAATTGTGAAGTAATTAGGCATGTTCTGAGTATATTTAGCTTGTATATAACAAGGAACTTCCTCATCACAAATGTCTACTTTATTAGCGTCTAAAGTTTTATCTTTATTGCGGCTAGTCATACAATTAGGATATCCAATTTCCCTTAATTTATGTACAATTTCTAGTTCAAAGCTAGATCCCTTTTTCTTACTCTTCTTAGCAGTAAGACTTCTTCTAACAGCAGGATCTGCCCATTGAAATGTCATTCCATCTTTAGATTTAGCTCCAGAGCCAGGCTTATTAGCTCTAGACTTAATTGAATTAACTGTCAATTTAGTTACTTCGGAAGCTTCTTCTATTGTTTGGAATGTTTGTGTGTCGCCATTCTTATATTTTACTGTTACACTAGTATTCACCTATGTCTTTCCCATTCTTTTATATATTTAATAGATTCTTTAATAAATTTAATGGTCTCCTCTCTCCCATACTTCTTATAGAAATCACTAATATCCTTAGCCCCATACCTTCTAGGTATGATACAAGGAATTAAGAAATCATATTTCCTACGCAGTACATTAGTGTAGTGTATTCCCGTAAGATCTGAATCAAATAAAAGTACTATTTTATCAAATCTCTGCCTTAAATCTTCTAAGATAGTATTAGAAATAAATTGAGTTTCACTTTGTGGAGCACATGCGGGTATTCCCATACCATATAAACAAGCACAATCTTTTAAACTCTTAGTTATTACTAGTAACTTACCATTCTTAGGTAATTGTCTATAACCTTGAATAGTTTTAGTAGATATATTACCTATAAATCTATAATCAGACCTTTTCGGATAATATATTTTCCACTGTTCTACGTGTTCTTTCTTTCCAAAGTAATATCCATAACTAGGACACTTCGGAGTAGATTGACTGACTATAGAACCATTTAAAAAGACTGTTCTGCAACTAAATATTCTATACTTATTTAATATAGGCTTAGTTATACCATACTGATTCCACCACTTTAGTTCCTCTTCAGAAAATTCTTGTGCCTCTATTTGAATGAAAGTTTGTTTGTCCCCTTTAAATTCAGCTTGCTTAACTATAGGTTTAGATACAGGAGATTCTCCCTTAATAAATCCAAAGTCTTTAGCTATAATTCTTAGAGCTTCATGGTAATTACAATTAAACTTTTTCATTACAACATTTTCAAAGGCAAAGCATTCTCCAGTAGCAAAGTCCTTAAAGTAAAGTCTACCAGATTTACCTCTAAAAAATCCACAAGTTTTATGATGGTCAGAACGTAGAGGAGACACATACAAGCCTTTATCTACAGGTATTCCTAAATAATAACTCATATATGTCTCCTCATTGTTTTCACTTAGAAGAAACTCCCTAGTAACTTTAGGTTCAAAACTAAAGTCCATAGAGAATTATTTAATTAAAGCAAGCTATCGAGATCCAAATCGTCCTTAGGAGCTTCATCTACTCCCGTTGTATCTGCGACAGCCTTATCTGGGTCAGTAGGAGTTGACTTCAAATACTCATCACGCTTACCTGCCTCATAATCAGACCAGAAAAGCTTTGGACCAATATAATTGTCACAAATAAATGCTTCTCCCTCCTTATTCAAAGCCAAGATACGTGGAATCTGAGCAACTACCTTACCGTCACGATTCTTACCTGTCAATTTAATTTTAATATCTGTATCAATAGCTGGTGTAGTTACTTTAATGAAAGTCTTTGCAACATCATCAAAGCTCTTAAACTTAACACTCAGCTTTTGCATCTGTTCAAAACCTTTAGGGTTAAGAACTTGTGCAGTCTGTTTTACTATTGCCATAGTGGTCTCAAATGAGGAAGCCATCTGAACCTTACCACCATTAGCACCATTAAATTCTGGTCGTACATCATCACCATCTTTAGGGAAGAACAAATCTACATTAAAGTAGCCATCCTCATTCTCATATTTAATGGAGAGCAACTTATAATGAGCATCAGGGTCTTTCTTACCGTTAAACTCACGAATTTCAGCTCCCTTAAACTTTACATCATGGATTTCCCATGGTGCAAGTGGACGACGACTGTTACGAACTGCAGAATCAGATGAAATAGCAAAATTAAATGACATATATTATATAATTTTCAAAATTTAAGTAATCATAATCTAATAAATTAATTGTTATCTAATATATTTAATTAACTCTATTTATTAGAGAGTATAACTCAGACCAGATAAATCTGTAGATTCCTCTTCTATATCATCCAAGTTAGTTACATCAAGTTCATCCTCAATGTTAACTAACTCTTTTGGAACCTCTTGTTCTTCAGGCATTTTGTCTCCTACAAGCCAGTAAATACCCTCATCTTCAGTTGGTTCCATTTTAAAGGTAGTACCATATCCTGCTAACTTCTTATTATTAGCACCTCCATATCTTACAGTATTCTTACCTGAAAGTAAATTACCTCCCTTAGATTTAAAAGCAGCATCTGTTCCAATCTTTGGAAGTAACTGCTTGCCTTTCTTGTCATACTTGATGTCTATACGACAGTCTTCACAGACTTGTAATAAATCAACTGCTCCTTGGGTAAGCGTTAATTTAGTAGAATCAAGTGTTACAATAGGCTCAGGATTTTCATCTTTCTTAGTAGAACTCTTTCTGGAAGAAGAAGTTTTCTTAGCAGTATCTACCTTAATCTCATCTTTACCAATAAAAGTGATTTCTCCTGTTTTCTCATCAACAGAATAGTGCATTACAATATCCAGCTTCATATATTCAATAATTAGTTAATTAGTTAGTTAAATAGTCTTAATCTTCGTTTTCAAATGCATTGATAGTATCTATAACTAGTTTCATATCAGGCTCAATATATAAATCTTCAAAACAGCCTGCTGTACTTCGGCATGTATCAGGACCTAATGAATGTGTTCTAAATTTATAACTAACATCGCCTGACACACTATCAACTAATTTTTCAGCATAGAGTAAGTAATTAAACATGCCATCTATATTTACACTTCTGTCAAGAAGCTTACCTGTCGTAAATAACTTATACTTAGGATCTAAGTCACTGCCGTCATTAACGATATGAGAAATAAAGACTACCGTTAAATCATCTCGAAGACCCATAGCATCAGTAAGTAAGGTATAGTAATGCATAGCAAGCTCAGTATGCTTATCGTAACCCTTTTCAAGAGCTCTAGCCATCACTTCTTGACTTAAAAGGTAATTAGCGTCATCTATTACAAGTACCTTAATATTAGGCATTTTAGTATCAACAACTTTCATAATATTTTCAACCTTACCAAAGTCGTTACTATAATACCAGTTACCTGCATAACTAATTACTTCCTTTCCTTCTTTATTCTTGGTTTTAACTTTAGCTAGTTTTTTATAGTGCTTTCGGAAACCTCTAATAGATAATTGTTTTGGAGTACAACTAATAATAAAAGTTTCCTCCGGTACTAATGTTGCTAAAGAACTACTCTTTCCGCTCAATTGTGTATTAACCTTTGGCTTTTTATCCAAAGCTCTCAGTTTATTAAGTTTATACTGAGTTTAGACTATCTCATACTATTTTAAACATTATTCACATAATATTCTAATAGCCTGGTATTTCTTGGAGGATTTTGTCAGACTACATATCCTCTAGTCGTTAAACGTTTAAGATACCTCATGTCTGTTCTCTTAATTCGTAATTGATTACCTCAGTTATTTCACAATAACTACTTACAAGGCTTCCCAATTTTAAACCAGTTTCATTCGGGCAGCTGTTTCTTTTAATTCATCTGCTAGTTCCTTGTATGTATAAAATTCTGGTCCTTTAGATATAGTTGCTCTAGATACGCCACACATCTTAGCAAAATCTGTCTTAGTTTTACAAGTATCACAGGCTTTTATTAATTTCCCAACTTCTACCATAGAACAAAATTGAGAACGTCCTTTTTTAATACTAATAAACATATTCTCATAAAAATCTGCTAACGAAGTGGGCAATCTAGTACACCAACCATCTATTGTAATTCTATTATTAAATAGTTCGTACAATTTATCATTTTTAGATTTTGAGAAATGTAAAGAAAATTGTACCTTAGAACCAAAATGCAAAACTTCTTCCGTAAAAATATTATATAAAGTATAATCCCCCTTATAAACTTGTATCTTAGTATCGGAATTTGCATTCAAAATATTATCTACAAGTTCAGGTTTAAATTCATTCTTTTTAAAAGCAACATACCTACCTTTAAAGGGGATTAGTATTTTATCATTAATATTTTTTTGTAAATGTTTATGTTCTATCAAAGAAGTGGCATCTCCTACAGAGGAAAATTCTATAATTTTCTTATCTAAAATATCATATATGATAATTGGAATAGTACACATTTCTATAACCTTATATCTATGGGCATCTAAAATTGCCTTTTGCTTAGCCTTCCATTCTTCAGACCTTTCTATGGCAAATATTTCATTACTATCTAGGCTAATACATGTGGGAAATTTCTTTTGCCAATTTTGTTCAATTCTTTTTAATTCCAATTCATCTGTAGTATCTAAATACTCTAAAACTTCTACTGTGATATTTTCCTCTCCATATTTATTAAATACATTCTGCCAGATAGGATTAGAATGTTTATTTTTTCTAAGTAATGAAAAGTGTTTTTGCAATCTTCTTGATAAATTTACTGTTTCTCCAATATATACTTTATCTGTTTTATTGCAAGACATCATATAAATGCCAGGACTTTGTGTTAATTGATTTTTTACTATAAATTTACGTTTCATATTAAAGTAATTGTTAATTACTCTAATATATACAATAAATTTTAAATAAAAAATCAAATTGTCTAAAATTATTGGTTTGTAAGAAACTTAATTTTATTTACCCGAAAAACCACCAAGACCAATAATTTGTGACATATTTTATAATATAAATGAAAGATTTGAATTATTATCTATTTCTTTTGGCTCATCTATATTATTAAGTTCAACATTTAATTGTTGAACCCCATCTTCTAATAAATAATTAGGACTAGTATATTTCTCCCAGTCAAATATATTCTCAGGTTTAGGTAAATCTGCATAATGACTACAATCACCATAAAAACCAGTAGGAATCATTAAGTCTGAAGAACCAAATCTACTCTTTAAGATAAATACACCAATAAAACACTGCTCTAGTATCTTGATATTATATTTCTTATAAGTAGATAATTTATATTTATGTGGACTAAATAGACCTATAGCTACTTGTGAATCTTCAAGTAATGATCCACTGTCTTTATAGTCTTCCATAGATGGGTCTTGTAGACCTTGTTTCATTCTCTCTTGACCATTAGCATTTCTATTAAACTGAGAAATCATTATAGGAGATACAATTTTAGTATTATTTCTGATTTGAACAGAATCTCTAGAAATTGCATCAATTTCATCTTTCTTAGTTCGACCTCCACTTGCCTTTACCAAGGTCATATGGTCAATCATAATACCTAGAAACATGTTAGGATTATTTGGAATGTATTTACCATTCTCAAATTTACCCCATTTCAATAATTCCTCATTTACTTCCTTTAAATAGACTGCTTCTGTAAGACTACCTTCATAAAAAGATAATCTTTCATCAAGAATTTTGATAAAGTCAGCACTCCTAGTTAAGAGTTCATATTCTTCATCAGACAATACACAGTCTTTTCCTCTAGAGAATATTTGCTTAAATCGCAATTCAACTCCAAAATTGTCAAATATGTACATACTAACTAACTTAGCATATACTTGACTTCGAGTCATCTCTAGTGAGAATAATAACCATCTAGGATCACGCTCCGGACTATCCCCATTTAAATAATGTATTAATGGTTGATATACATAAGTCCAGAGTGCCCAGGTAGATTTCAGTTTTGTTATCATTAGGCTTTTTATCCTAATTTCTATAATTTCTTTTCATTATAGCTCCGCGTACCTGTTTACCCACTTATTTCAGTTGGGGTATTAACCACTCTTGGAGACATTTTATTCTGATTTCTCAGGTTCAGTCTCTACGCTGTACGGTGTTACAGACTCTTTAGTTTCTGTAATTACCTAGGGATTAACATCACAGCCTTCCCCTATTTTGGTTAATGATAATCTATATGATTCCTCATATAGACGGCAATATTCTAAATATTTTTTGAATTTTCTATCAAGATATATTGTGGCATCCTAATATAAAAATTTAGCAAGATTATATGCGTTTTTCCCGCACACATTAAAACTTCTAGTTACCCCAGTTTTACCATAAAGAGCATAATCAAACTATAGAGGAAGATTGTGCTTTAACTCAGTTAAAAAATCCTCTGTGCCAAGTACACTCATATTTGGGACTGTATGTTCCTTATCATGCCATGTTAGACTTCCATCACCATCCCAATATCCTCTAATAAAATGCTTTATTAAAGATTTGTCTGCAAATATGGATACATTAGGAAAATTTAGAGTAAGGGACTTTCTAGGAGTACACCCATAACTGTTTAGTACTTCCCATAAATGTTTATTAGTAATATCCCATCTACATCTTTTACATACAGTACCATTACAAGTAACATTAGATATTTTTACATTGTTCTTAGTATGCTGCATAAAAGTATTAAATTTTTCTAAGTGACCACAATCATCTGCGTTTAATGAAAGCTCAAACTGGTATCTAGACTTTTTATTTGGGTCTATAGGAGTAGAATCAATATATCCATCAGCAAATATAAATCCTAACCAATATGCTTTTTCTTCGGTATCAATAACATCAAAGATGTCCTCATTAAATTTTACTTTATTCTGATGATTAACAACAGAATATCCGAGGTGCTTAAGCCTATCAGATAAAGTCTATCTACCTATCTTATATTTACTAGATATTTTAGTTAGACTTGGATTGTTCATACAAGATAAATACTCTTCTACTGCTAATTTTAGAGCTTTGACCTAGGAGGCTTTCGCTCCATGGTACATATGATAACCAAGTTCTTCTAATCTGTTTGAAATTGGTTTAGTACTTGATAACTTAAGAGAACATCTTATTTCAGATAATGTTCCCTCTTCATTTAAAAATTTTTCTACTGCTAAATTGATTTTTTCTTCTGTTGACATACCATAAAATTTAAAATTAAAATATAATTAATCTAGATTTAACTGGTACAAATATAAGCCGACATTTTAGTATATCCAAGAAAATCAAAAATATTTTTAATTACCACTACCTGAAGCACCTCCTATTAAATAAGAGGTACCAGGAAGAACTCCATCGGTATATAAGTCTAACTTAGGTGAACCTGTACTAAGTCCTATATTGTGTCCTTCTCTTCCTTCTTTAACTAATTGAAAGAATTCCTCTAAACCACTAATTTTCTCTACCATAATATTTAATTATACAACCTTAATGGCATCAAAATTAGTATTAGCTAAATCTCCATTACGGAGAGCCTCTAATTCATCCCATCTATGATCTATTACAAAGTTACACAGACTTACACAGAGGATATTATTTTCTCGAGCCCATTTAACTAGTTCAATAATATGGTCATGGGTTTCCTGTTTCCACCTAATAGTCTTTCCATAGAAGCGATAAAAGTCTTCTAGACTATCAAACTTCTTAGAAACACTACGTATACCCACGGGATTCCCATTGATGAAACCGAATTGAGGATATTCTTCAAATAGTTCTTTTCCTAATTCAAAGGAACACTTATAAAAGTCTTTTACAAGATTTCTGTTAATAGGAATACTAAATAAATCTAATCGTTCTCCCTTTTTAGGTAACTTATAAGACTTTAATATTACTCCTACCTCTTGTAATCTAATTAATTGTTCCAATAGGCTACCCTTTGCCTCTGATTGAAAATAAAGCTGGACAAGTTCTGCATCGTCACCCTCTTGAGTGATGAGAATAATTTCTAGCAACAATAATTGATTTGCATCAATTTTATATTTTTCACAAAATACAAGTTGCTGTTTAAGTTCTAAATTCTTCACGTATAATTAACATATTTAGCTAGTTAACACTAGACTTGTAATACTTGTTATAGCTTTAGAGTCTAGTTACGTGAATATTATAGACTTATCTATTCAGTGGTTTCTTCAGCCACTGGATCCATTTCAAAATCTGGTTCGAATACCACCTCTTTAGTGTATTCTAATTCCTTTACTTTCTTCTGAAGCTTTTCAATCTGCTTCTTCAAACGCTTATTCTCACTAGTAAGAGCATTTTTCATTTGATTGTACTCTCGCTTTGTGTAATACATTTCCATTTCTAATGTCTTAAAACCTAAATGTAAAATTCTTAATCTTTCTTTTATAAAGCTCGTATGGTTCCCCTTTAAGGACATGCATTAAATTCTCTACATCAATAATTTCAATCTGAGAATCTTTCTTAGCATTTTGCATCCATTTAGTTTCCACAGTGTCATTAATTACTAATGTAAAAAATTCAGCACCTAGTTTACCCTTCGCTAATCGTACTACTCTTCCAAGACTTTGAACTGCTTTAGTTTTACTACTATCTATACCAGTTTGTATACCTACCGATAAATCGGGTACATCTAACAATTAGTGTGATATTTCTATCTTAATATAACTAATTGGACTATGTCTTTAACCCTCCAATAGGGTTACTTCTGCATCTAGTCTCTGGGGCTGAATCTAATCTTATAGTTTCACAACTAGGATTAGCCTATGCCTCTTCAAGTTAGCATATCAATTTCTTGACTTAGCCTTCGAAGATATTCAGAAGTAATAAGCCCTAGATTACTCTAGGGCACGGCTTATTCATATTTCCATATATATCCATAAGCAGATTTTTTATATCCAGCAGCACAACTTCTTATAAACTTGTAATTTCCATTAAGTTCTTCTGCTGCCTCTTTAGCTGATTTAAACTTTTTTATTAAATTACCTTTTAAATCATACTGATAAACTGGTTTATAACAATTTTCAGAATTATATTTATATTCATAAGGTTCAATATTATCTTTAGTATCTGCATATTTCCATTGACTATCGTAAGCTTTTCTTTGTTTACCTTGTAAACAGGCTTTGATAGAAGTTACACTTTTTATTCCTAGTGCAGTAGATGCTGTGTAAGTTGAATCATACCTAGTTAGGTATTTGCCATTTAAATCATATTGGCAAATCCAATGCCCTTCTGACTTTCTTTGTTTATGTGCTAAATACCTGGATATTGCAATTTGATAATCTTCTAGTTTCTCAACCACTAAATAGCCATTAATAGAATTATTTCTTTCAGGATGATTAAGAGCTTCGCATATTCTTGTTTCTGTTGTAAAGTTATCTCTTTCTGCATCCATAATACTATTATATTCCTTATAAATATCTCCATCTAAAGTTAGTATATAAAAATGTCTATAGCTTTTTACATTTAAAGATTTTTGTAGTCTAACTTTATCATCATTGGTTATAGGATCTCCTTTATATCTAAATATAAAAGTTTTGTAATAGTTTCGTATACGTCTACAAACTGCACCAATAGAAGAAGTTACACTTATATCTAGATTATGTAATTCACAATATTCAATCATAGAATTACAAGATTCTATATAATTATATTTTAAATCATAAACATCTATAGGTTTTCCTATTCCATAATACTCTCCACCAGATGTATAATTAGTAAGATTCCAAATATCTTTATATTTAGCTATAGCTTTTATTTCCCAGTCTATTACTTCTTGAACTTTAGATGTTTTCTTTAAAATTACCATATTTATCTTATGTCCCAATTCTTTTGTTTTTCTTATCCATTCAGTTTTGGGAGTATCTGCTTTATCTAACAAATGTTTCCTTAATCTTTCTTTAGGATTGTTAGTAATTCCGATATACTTAGGGTATTTACTAACTGCGAGGTCTCTTAAACCATATAAATAATACGTTCTCATGTACTATTTATATACAGCTAAGTAGTTTCTTGCAAGTTAATAAATGTTAATGAAAATTAACCTTCAATTGCCATCTTACAGCTGTTTAATACTCCGCTTGGCATTTTAGAAAACTCTTCTAGGGTTATTCTGTTCTTCTTTTTACCTTCTTTACCAGTATAAACATATCCCTCCTTATAAGCTTCAGCCATAGCAGTATTAGCATTAAAAGTGACAATTTTCTTATCACTTCTATACTTAATTATCTCTTTAGCTATTCTTATTTTCTCAGGATGATTTTGTACAAACTTCTTTCTAGATTGCATAGTTTTCATAAAACCCATAGCATGAAATGTAACAGATTTTAAATAGTCTTTTTGCATAGCGTAATCATCAGGATAGGTATCCTTACAATATTGCCATCTATTAGTAAAACCATTTTTACCTGTCATAGACATAACCTTGTTAAAGTCCCATTGAAAGAATTCAAAGTGTTCATTAAATTCTTTATTATATTTCTGATAAACATCAATATCAGGGACATCAATAACAACTACATAGTCTTTATATTTAGCTACCCATCCATTAAAGAGGGCATCCTCCATAGTTATAGTATCTACAACCGGAGCATACTTAGCTAAAATTTCATGCCTTCCATCTAGTCTTTCAAAAGTAGCAGTTAAGCCAAGTATTAATTTAAACTTAGTATTTATAAGAACATTACTAAGAACTTCACTATTGATTTTATGGGCTTCATCAATAATTAATAAATCACAAGACCACTCCTTTTTAGATGCTCCCATCATTACTCTTACATCAGTATTAAACCCCAGACCTCTTTCATCAAGTTCTTTAGACCATTGTTCTTTTAAGTTATCGAAAGGTACTACTACTAGTACTGACATTGTAGGATACTTTGATCGTAATTTAGTTATAGCATTTATAGCTACTCTAGTCTTACCGAATCCAGTACATCCTACAATAGTTCCGTGTCCTTTAGCTTTAATCCAAGCTTTAAGTGCTTGAGCCTGCCTTTCATCTCGAGAAACAGGCTCAAATAAATCGTGCATTACTGGCACTTATGACAATATTTTCACTAGCATGCTAACTTATTACAAGTCAGCACGTGTTACATCCCAACCTTTATCTGCAGCAACTTTATTAATTTCATCTATCTTAGTAAGCCATTGCTTAGCCTGCTCTTCACACTGAATCTGGAAACGATACAGAATTTTATTAGAAAGTAATTTAAGCTGCTCACTAGTTAAGTTAGAATATTTATCTCTCTGCAGCATATAGATTGCCTTAAACTCAGTATAAGACAAACCTGTATCACAAATACGTAAATACTGATTAGGTCTCAAACTAATTCTAAGTTCTTCCTTAACTACATCAAGACGATTTCTAGCTTTACCAGTTTCAGGGTCTTTACGATACAAATCCTTTTGCATCTCACGTGGAGTAAACCACAGACCCATCTTAAGAATAAAGTTAAGTGTAATATGGCTATTATCAAAAATTCCTAAAAGGTCGAGACAAGCATCCATTACCAATTTAACAGGTACTTGCTGATAGTCAATAGGAAGACCATCCATTACCTTACTAATAGGGAATGATTTAATAGCTTCTGGGGTTAGTGTATCTTTATTGTTACTGATTAACTTTCGTAAATCTTCCAAACATCTTGTGTTAGAATACTGCTTCTCAGCCATAAGCCATCTTACGAGAAGTTCTGCTCTACAACGACTAATTTGATCCTGTACAATCTCAAGTAAGGTAACTCTTCCTGGATTTTTAGAATCCTCATTATAAAGCATTTGCTGGCAATGACGATACCACTGTTTAAGTTGATCGAAAGAAGCATCAATCATTAAGATTTCCTGCTGCTCCCCATTAACCTTTGGACCTTTCCATACATAAGTAGTAATGTCACTTGCCTTCTTACTCATAGCTGCCTGAAGCTTATCTCCTAATACTGTCATATAATTAAATTCAAATAATGTTTCATAGTAATCTAATAATTAATAATCTACAATATAAATTTAATCTAAAATAATTTCACTTATATCAACTTTAGGTTTATCCTCAATAAACTTGAGAAATATGACATTAGTATATTTATAAGGTATTAGGTTCTGACCATCAAACCATGTATCTTTTCCTCCTTCTACATATCTTATATTTAAATATCCAATTTCATCAATTTCGATACTTTTTTGCTCCCAATTAGGGAATCGGACACACATTATATATCTGAAGTCTTCATCCTTAGGATTTAAGTCTTCAAATACATAATTAGTATATCCCATTCCATCTATTTGTTCTGCAACTAGTTTAGCATGAATTGTTATTTGCTCCATTAATGAAACACATTCATATCATCAAAGTGCTTACATCCATATTTGGCAAAATCACTATATAGCTTATCCATATTAGCTATACATGGATATTTTAAACATCTTTTACAACTTCTTTCTGGATGTTTATAAGTTAATCCATTTGGATCTTTATAGTTTACTTTACCAATAGGCATGCAAGAATGATATTTAATATTATACTAATCTTAGTTACAACTTTATATTTTTTGTGTGAACTTTGTAATTGTGTTATTTTAATACTATCCTTTTTAATAATAGCGTTATATTGCTTTTCATTAATTCTTCTTATAGAATCAGTATGTAACCAAGACTTATTTATCTTTTCTAGTGTTTCAATCTTCTTATTCAACAATGGAACTTCTTTTGTATATTTCTCATGCTCTAGAAATATAAGATTAGTTGTCTTCAGTTGTTCTGGAGTTATTGTAATGGTTGATGTAGTTTGTGAAAAACTGTATGTCGGCAGAAGTATCATTAGACATAATAATAGCTTTCTTATCTTCATACGTCTCTCTTATTTTTACTATTTTAACTGTTAAGGAATCTTTAGTATGATTTAGAGTATCCCTAACTAAAGAATCTCTAATTATTTCTTTATTAGAAGGGACACTCTGTATATTGTTATTTAATTGTTCTATACGTACAATTATAAATAAAATTCCTACAATTATAAATAGTTTAATCAACCAGGCTAGAACCGTTCTCAACTGCATCTACTAGAGTCTTTGTCTTATCAAGAACTCCCTGCACATCTACACCTTTAGATATTAAAGTCAATACTGCTTGTTCTGCAGGAGAGGCACTCAGAATATACTCCTTCTCTCTCTGAATCTGCTCATACTTAGCCTTATTAGCATTATAATCCTTAATAACTATCTCAGGATTCTTGATAAAGTGATTAATTTTCTCAGTCAAAAGTGCATCAATACACTCTTTAGTAATTACTCCATTCTTGCCAATAAACCAGCAAGGATCTCCTGCAAGAGCTTTCTTATAAGCTTGTTCCTTACCAAAAGTAAGATTGAACTCATCTTCTGGATTGTATACTGCAATACCGATAGATATAGCTCGTACAATTTCAAAAGAATCTTCAACACCTGGGATATTCCAAGTTGCAGTAAGTCCTTCTTTCACTGGCATACTTACAGCACAAGCAACTACCAATCTTTCAACACCCTTAAAGTCAACAAACTGACCAAGCTTATAACTAGCAATTTCTTTCTTCATTTTCATTTACTATTAATTAGTGTATAACCCTCTTTAATTAAGTAGGATTCTGGAGCAAATTCCAGAGTTAGAAATCTAATAAAATACTCATCTGCTTTTTTCTTCCTATTTATAAAGTCTTTCTTTTTAAGTTTTAAAGGTTTATTAGTACTATATTGTTTTTCTTCAAATAAAGAAATCCCACCTTTAAATACCTTATAGATAGAATCTTCATAAATAAAAGAACTATGTGTTTGAACTATTTGACCTTCCTTCTCGTAAATCGCTACTGAAGTTGTCATATATTAAATTAATTATATATTTAATAAACTTATTTTTAGCAATTTCATAAAAAGAGTTCCAAATATTATTAGTATAGAAGTTGTATATATCTTGTGAAGTGACATTACTATAATGAAAATATTCTTCATCACTATATTCACCTACATTAATTCTATATGTATTCTTAATAGGTTTAGCCTCTAAACATATATGATATACTGAATCATTTAAATCTTCAAAATCATCAGGATAACCATCATCTTCATAGCAAGGTTCTGAAACTAATACTTCAAATGGAATATCTTCTCTCTCAAGTATTTCTGCTATTACATAGGCTACATAACAACAACCTCCAGAATTTGTGTGATATATTGTATTTAAACAATCACACAAACTATTTATTTTATTAAATAGGTCTAAATAATTATCTTCCGACTTCTTTATAGATCTCCTCTTGAATTTGCTTGAAAACATTTAAATATTCTTTCAAGGTCGTAATCTCATCTTTTCCATATTTGCTATTAATAGCATATCTAATTATTCTACCAATAGCAGAATCTAAAGGCATACCATAGCCTTCTAATTGAAATTCTTCTCTAGGATTGGTCTTACTATTCACTTTTCTAAGCAAATATAAATCCCATAATGGAGAATTATCATTAATTGGTTCAATTCGATAAAAATTACCCTGAATTATCATTTAAATATCGCGATTAAGCATTTTAAAGAATTTAGAAACTGGATTAGAACCAGCTAAATCATAACCATTATGACAAGCCATAGTTAACAATATACCAGATATTACTATCTCTATAATATTGAGACCCGGCACAAACAGCATTAATAATGCAATTACAAACACATAGAGAGGAATCCCTACCTTTGGCTTTAAATCTATGACAAGCATAAATTCAATAGCTGCTACAACTAAACAGAATATAAATAAACCAAACATAACAAATTATTTATCAAGTCCTACTAATGTTGATGAATTACCTGTAACCTTAGGTAAATTACCATTCCATTTCTCAATCCACTGTTTCTTAACAAGCAATGGTGTAAGAGAAGCATTTACAATAGCATTAGCTTTAGCTTCTGCTTCAGCTACTACAATCTTCTTCTTTGCCTCTGCTTCAGCCACCTGTACTTCATTAGCTGCTTTCTGTGCCAACTGAATAGCTCTGTTCTTAGCATCTACAGCTTCTACAATAGTCTTAGGATATTGCAAGCCACTAGTAAACTGGTCAAGTACAAATCCTTCCTTGTCAAGAAGTTTAGAAAGACGCTTCTCAATTGCCTGTTCTACAGCTTCCCGATTTGATACAATCTGGTCTGTAGTAAATTTATTAATCTCAATGCGGCAAGCATCCTTTACATACTTAAATACAGGACCATTAATTACATCAGTTAATTCTTTGCGATATTTACGAAATACTTTTGGAGCAGCACCATCTTTAATTTTAAGATTGACATTTGGATCAACCTTAAATTCAGAACCATCCTTAGCATTAATTGTAAACGGCTCATAATCAATAGTCTGAACATAAGTAGGATATTCATATACTTCCTGAGTAGCTGGATTATAGAATACTCGTCCAGTTACCATAGATACATCATCTACACCTCTTTCAGAGCCATAGAGATTAACTAAGATACCCTCACAACCAGCATCAATACGTTCACAACTAGTGAAGCTTAATGACAATATTAAAGCACTCGCAAATAAAAAGACTTTTCTCATTTAAATAAACTTTTTAATTTATTAACATTCTCAATAATTAAGGTAATTACTAATGCAGCTATAGTTACCAATATTAGCATACCCATAACACAACAAAATGTACTCTCACTACTAATTAAGTAAGTACTCATACTTACTAAGTACATCATCGCTATAAAGCCAATAACATATTTAATAACCTTAAAAACTAATTTATACTTTCTCAAGAATTTTGGGGTTTCCATAAAATATAATGTTTTCTTTCAGTAAACCAATTATACCAAATAATTATCTTATCTTGTTGTATGTCTATATAAGGATTTAGTAATATAAGACATACTAGAAAAATAATTAAGATAATCATCGAGTTTTTACTGAACCTGGTTTAGTTGTTGCCTTCTGTACTGAAGTAGGTAATTTTGACCACCAATTCTGTTTCATTTGTAACCACTCACGCTTATGCTTTGCTTTCATTTTCAAATTAATTAGAATATTTAATTGTAATCTAACTAATCTACAAAATGACTAGCTTCCACAGCTAATCTATCTGCTAGATTATTATATTCATCTATGTTATGTCCTTTTGTCCATTCAAATTTTATATCTGAACAGAACTCTTTAGCTTTATTATGTACTTTGTCAAACAGCTGCCAATAATTCTGATTCTTCTTGCGTTTCCATCCTTTATTGATACATCCTAAAACGTATTGTGAATCAGATACTACAGTAATAGAGTCAAAATCTGAACTAATGGCATGTAGAGCATAAATAACAGCCATTATTTCCATTTGATTATTAGTTACATCTTTAAAGTGTTTATTAAATTGATAAATTATTTTATTATCTTTAATAAATACAACCCCAACACCTCCATTGCCTGTAGACACTTGACAAGCTCCATCTGTATATATAGTTAATAATTTCCCCATGATTCTACCACGAAATCAAGGGTTAAGTTACCATATAAATAAGTCACTTTAAATGGACCTGAAGCTATACCGTGGTAATTACTTTTAGGATCTTTATGTACTTCTTTAATTACATCATCTAGTAATTTTTCTGCACAGCAATACAAATCATAGATATTAGGTACTCTGAGTCCATACTTTGTAAGTATCTTCCAAGGCTCGTATCCAACGATTTCTGGTCTGTCATCCTCTTCATTCTTATAGATAGGAAAACAAGGAGAAGCCATAATCATAGCTACTTGTTCAAAGTGGAAGTTACTCAGAATATCCATTTTTTGGTCTTCTAAGCTACCTCTATAAGCATTCTCTAAATTGATTTTCTTTGGTTCTAACATAAATAAATAAAAAGAGCTACCCCTTTCAGAGTAGCTTAATCAGGACACACCATAGAAAATGATGTGCTATCTACAGAATTTACAGTATCAACTTTAACAGAATCTACTGTATCACAAGTGTCGACAGATGTAGAATCTACACTGTCTGTTGTCCTAGAACAACCATTACCACAACTTGAACAGAGGGCAATGATTGCGAAAGCAAAAACAAATAATTTCTTCATAACTAAATAATTTAGATTAAATAATAAAGGGTGGAGAGTTTCTCCACCCTCGATTGTAGGAAATCAACCTCCCGATTTCTCATCTTGAAAAGTATAGGAATTAAAAGTCACTATAATCTTAATTATAGAAGCACCTACAGTTTAAAGGAACATAGGACAAACTAAAGAATATCATAAGGATTAGCAGCATAGACTTAGAATGTGTCTTAGCTTTAGACTCGTTCCCACGACTTAGACTTAGACTTAGACCAAGTAACACCGCATAACATTTTTAGCCTTATTATGTTTAAGTGGTACTTAGAGATAAAAAACTTGTGTGGAAACGACCATTAAATACCTAATACATGGTATTGCGACAATCCTCGCAACAAATTATATATTATTCCTGTAATATATTTAATGCTAATCCTTAATCTATTCTTATTAATTACTTAGTAAGTAAAGCTTTAATAGACTTATATGTTTCCATCAAAGAATCCGGAACATTAATTTTAAGTCTACTAATCTTCTCTTTCTCAGTAATTATATATTGATTGAATCTTGACTGCAAATCTTCAGTTTTATCAAGCCAATCATTATATTCTTTAGAATAAGCAGTTCTAGCCTTCTGATACTCTTGTTCATTAGCTATATTCTGTTTATTTGCTTCCTCAATAGCATCTGCTTTGATACTATTAAGCTGAGCATTTAAATTTCTATGTTCTGACATTAAAGACAAGAACATATCATTCACTTTATCAGCATCAACAGAAGGTGTATATCTATATACAACAGTGTCTCTACCAGCTCCACTAATCTTATTTGGTTCAGCAAGCACCTTACCTAACATTACCTTAGCTCTGGAAACGCCACCACCTTCATGTATAAACTTACCAATAGCAGCGGCTCTAGATTGTAAAGTAAAATACCTATTTAGCTTAACTGTGTCTAGATTTCTAATTACATCCTCCTTAGTTACCGTAGCTTTTCTACTTGGTGACATGGGACTAGGATAGTATTCAAATTCTGACCATTCTTGAACTCTCATATCTGATAATTTGTCAATAGCTTCATTTTTGTTTTTAATAGCCTCTTTAAGCCAAGCAATTAAAGAATTATATTGACCAATTTTAATTATAGCGTCCTGAATCCATGAAGTATCTGTAGTACCTTTTCCAGCATCTATTGCATTATCTGAAGATACAATACTAGTTATTGTAGTATTATAAAATTGAACAGTATTTAGTGAATCTGTCAATCCTGCAATAACTTCATTAGCTACATTACAAATATTTTGAGCTTCTGTTGATGTAAGAAACCCATCTTTAAAAAAGACATTATTCATGTTCCTATGATATATAATATTTAATTACTTATTAGTTAATAATTGTTAATCTATAAATTCAATGGTATCTACCATTGTATTATATTTTAATCTACCATCTTCTAATTCTATGATATAATAATAGTCCTCCCAAGTTTCTTCCACACCCTTAAACACACCTACTATATCATGTGATTTACATTTGTGTCCTATAAAAGGTATTAATTCTTGTATTTGAGAACTACAGTCTTTAGCATCCTCTGAATTCTTTATTATTCTTCGGGTTTCAAATATGTAAGCTGTTCTAGCCCTTTCAAGAGCCCTCATCATAGCGTCTTTCTCTTTCAAAGTGGCTTTGTTCCAGTCAACAATATATCCCAATGTACTTACTTTAAATATCATCCGAAATTACCTCCTAATGGTGTTTCTGGTTCCAGGCTATCTATAAGAACTTCTTGTAGTTTAAAGGATTTCCCTTCCACTTCTACATTATTATATACAAAGTTGTAAAGATAATCAATGGACATAAATCTAGTTGGAGTAGTAATACAATGATCATGTTGAGTGTCTTTCGTATACTTTTCAACATGTTTAGTTATATTACCATCTTTATATAATCTATAAATTATAGTTCCCTCCCATTCATTTATAGGAGAGATACCTGTGATGTATAAATCACTGCTACTATTTAAGTGTACCTGTTGTATTATCACTCTAATTGTATTTTTTGAATTTCTCTGGATTCTAAACTTTTTATATAATTATATACTTTACTAAGATTTCCGTTACTAAATGGGGTTTTATTACTGAAGATTAGTATCTTATATAAATTTATAGCCTGTATAAAACTTACTTTATTCTCCTTTAAATATTTAGTAAATACAGTATTAAACCCACAAGATTGCTTAAAATATTGCATGATTGCTTGTTTAAGACATTTTATTTCTGAATTTGACCAGTACTCTTCTTTCTTTTTAAATATCTTATTTGTTGCAGAATCCCTTATAGGTCTTGGTATATATAAAGTTTCTGGTAAAATTAATTCATTCTTCTTTACAGCCTCAGTAAATGTTATAGCCGAGGTACTTAACAATTCATTAACTTGTGCATAGTGTATTATAAAATCTATAGTATTAGAAGCATTAATTATCATAATCTTAGCACTTCCTCTTATAAATACAGCATAGTTAATAGAATCAAATACAGAGGACTTAATTATTTGTAAATCTCCAGTACTTTGCTTTGCCATATGGTCTGAATATCTAATCTCTAAATTTTTATAATAGAAATATAAAGAATTACTAGTCTGTCCATTGTCTTTTAATGTACAATTAACCCATAGCCATTTTTCAAGTTTATTCATTTGTCTATAATCTGTTAAATATTAATCTATACGAAAATAGCTCACCTAAATTAATAGATGAGCTATATACTACAAGTAGGTTGACTTTGTAATAGGATCTTATTCTCTACCATTACTAGTTCTCTACTTTATTAATTAGTTGTCTAGGAGAGATTCGAACTCCCGAAGCTAAATAGCGGCAAATTTACAGTTTGCTGTGGTTGACCACTTCACATACTAGACAATTTTGTTCGGGGTGTGGGAGTTGAACCCACTGTTTTCTGCTTATGAGACAGACGTGTAAGCCGTTTCACTCACCCCAAATATAAATAAAGAGCTTCAAGTAGGATTTGAACCCACGACCTGCACTTTACAAGAATGCTGCACTACCACTGTGCTATTGAAGCTTTAATAAAGGCGAATAAGGCATCAGATGGGCAAACTATCGTGACCATATTCTAATAATACATTGAGCTATCAGGCAGACTCGTGGATTGCCACCGCTACCTCTAACAACCGCCTAGTTAAATGCTAGGTCCTCTCCATTATTTGCGGAATATAAGGGACTCGAACCCTTAGTTTTACTAGAGTGACAGTCTAGTTCCCTTACCAACAGGGCTTAATACTCCATAATTATTTATAATTTCCTTCCAACATCAGTAAGTACCCCTTTGGCACTTACTAGTAGAAATCTAATTAGATTACTGTAAAAGGCAATACTCGATAATCTCTAACATCATACCAAGCTGCTACAGTTTTCATTCCTCTCCACCATGATTTGATAATTCTTTTCATACGGTTTAAAATTTAATTGTTAATTAAATAATCTAATTGTATAGAAGGAAGAAGTAAACATCGTGTAGAATGTGGGGATCGAACCCACGCAAGCTTTCACATTGGAAGTGTGATGTGCGCCTTCAGCTACACTAATCTCGCTTATTTATTAGTGGACCACGGTGGGGACTCGAACCCACGACATCTACCTTGCAAAAGTAGCGTTCTAGCCAGCTGAACTACAAGCCCAAATTGAATATAATTCTTTAATTAATTATTTATTAACTTAACACATCAACAGTATATTGAACTATTAAATTTAAATAGTTAATAAACATTAAATATATATTTATAATACTACCTATATAGGTAGTCTTTGCCTTAACGGCAAGTTCTCTACGAGAACAATATAAGAGCATTTCCTTCTCTCCAAGTTAAGAAATGTTAAAAATTCTAAACAGAGATTAAGAAATGCTCTCCACCTAAATAATCACACTACTTTGCAGATGGATGACTATTTGTAGGTGTTGTCTCACTAAAATAATTATCTGTTTTCATAATTTAATCTTGTTAATAAATTCATTATATTTATCAATAAATTCTTGCTCTGTAATTATATCTCCTCTATTAGCCAAAGTTAAAGATTCTTCGCAATATGAAATAGAACCAAATTTGTTAGATTCTCTTAAGTGTAATTCTAGAACAGTACAGTTACATTCATTAACCGAAATGATTTTATACCAATACATGTCTTCACCATAATCACAATATCTATATCTATTTTTGGATAATTCAGCTTTCAATATTGTATCTTGTATCTCACTTTGTTTAACTAATAGGTCAGCTATTTGTTTACTTATGTCTTTTAAAGTTTCAGAATCAGTCATTAAATAATTTTTCAATAGATTTCTTATAATCTGAATTCTTATGTACGAAATACAGAGCACATATAGTATTTATTAGAGGACATAATACTATAAATAAAGTTAGCAAATTTATTTCTACATGCTTAAGATCCATGCGATAACTAATGTAGAAGCAACTTGCAAGATATACTACTATGCAAATAAGTCCTATAATAAACAACTCTCCAAAACTCATAATTCTTTAATTTTGGAATCTTCCGACTCTCCTAGATACATATCATTTATAATACAATTACCTGTACGCAATTGTTCTATAAAACGCATTATGCCGATAATTCTTGGAGATCTATCTTGATAATCACATATAGTAGGAATGTACGTAGTTTTAAGACAATCCCAATGAGTTATGACAATGTTAAATTTACAATGATACGTCTCACTGTAATTATCTAAACAATGTCTTTCTATAGCTCTTTTAAATAAAGGATAGTCAAAAGGACCTGTCTTAAATTCTCCCTGTGGTCCATCATTGGTATTTGATGGCTCTTCTAGAGTAAAGTACATTCCTAAGTCCATAGGATAAGGATTAAATCCATTTCCATGTCTAGTTAAATATGGACGCATAACTAAGTATACTTCTGCATTTTCTAGACATTTTTCTGGGATTCCATTTAATCCTACTTTACTAGGAGTACAGTGGGGCATAAATCCTCTTTCCATATCTAAAAGAAGACCCTGTGAACCCTCCCAAATGACAGTATCTACTTCATCAAGATAATAAGTTCCAATTATAAATGTCTCTGGATGTTCTTTAATAAAGGTACAAGCCTCTTTAAAAAGATCATCTAGTTCAGTATCTCGTTCTAGATTATGATAATTTCTTACAGTTTGTAGAACTACATCTGCGTATTCATTTATATAAGGACACATATGAGCACTGTAAGTTACATTATCTTTGTTTCTTTTAAAACAAGCATGTATACCTTTACCACAAGTTCCATTATACTTTACTCGTCCATCCATAGAGTCAGCTAATACATCATAAGGTGTAATAACTCTACAGTTAGGATTTATATATAGCTTAGGGACTTCAATACCTTCACTAACTAAGACTTTATATTCATTATAAATACATATTGGGTCAATGAATACTTCCTTATATAAACAAGTTGGTACTCCTAATAAAACACCACTTCCCCAAGAAGAGCATACGTGTGATTTACCCCTATAAACCACACGATGTCCAGCTTGTGGACCCCCACTGAATCTGATGACAACAGGTTTATAGCTATTCATACATAACCATTGTACTACATTGCCTTTACCCTCATCACCAAATAGAGATCCAAGTACTATTTGATTACGAATTCTTTTGTTGTCCATAACTGTTAGAAACAATACGAGCAATAGATTCACCTACATGCTCTTTATCTGAAATAATAAGGTTATCACCTACATAAGGCTTCCAACTATCAGAGACTCTTTCTACACTATAATAACCATCATGTTCTACATGAATGTGATAAATATCCCACTTCTCAGCACATTCTCTATAAATGAAAGAAGTAGCTAAATCTTCACCACATTCATCACCTATATAATGGGTTATCGCCTCTTTAGAAAGAGTTTTATGAATTGGCTCATCACTAATTGTAATCAAGCAGCCCTTGATACCTCTTTTCTCTAGAGCATCTGTCTTAATATGATTAGCTGCAAAGTACCAACACATATGAGGATCTTCTCCTCCGTTGCCACCTCCTTTACCTTCAAGATCAATTTTACGAAGCCATTTCTCCATAAGTTCATCACTTGATTCAAATTGTCCTACTTGTAAAGGAGCCTCTTCATAACAGCCCTCTACATCACCAAATGCCATGAAACAGATTTGAGGATTATCAATACCTGCCTTCATAATACTAGCTACACAATCTGGTAGAGTATTATCAATAAGGTATTTAGGGACTTTACCCATAGAACCTGTCTCGTCTAGAGCAATAATAATAGGGAATGATTCTGGATGTTCCTCAGAATCACAAGACTCTCTGAAATTAATATTAAGAGGATTCATTTCAGGGTCTAACTTTTTCTTGCTAAATGTCTTTTCAATAGACTGAGATCTATAACTATGACTTCTAGTTACAGCATCATTGTAAGAATAACTACCACATCCCATTATGCTTCCTCCTTTGTTTGAGTTTTGATATTACTAGCTAAAGCACTAACTAATGCATTTACATTATCTGTAAGTGTATCCACCTTAGCATTAATTTTATCTAATTCTGATGGTTCTGGAGTTTCAGTAGCAGGTTTGTTTGCTGCTCCAAACATATTGCCAAACATATTACCTCCTCCCATAAGCTGACTCATCATCATCATAGTCATAAAATCAGAACTATTATTATCAGCGAGAGCCATAAGCATCATAGGATTGAATCCCTTACCTGCGTTATTAAATAGCCCACCACCATTCATAGCAGACATCATAAGCAAATTCTTAACATCGAATTTATTTCCACTCATATAAGCAAGAGCAAGTGGATTAAATCCATTAGAAGAATCGAAGTTAAATGGATTGATAATAACTCGGAATGTAGCAGAACCCATCAACTCATCTTCAATGGCAATCTTATTGTTAATATTGCCATTAAAGTTCATAATCTTGATAGAACCATCTTCTGCCTTAGTCTTAACTACGCCATAAGATCTGCCTGATTTTACAATATCTCCGATTACAATCTGGTCAGAGTTCTTACTAATATTGTAAATACAAGGCATAGGGAAAGTCATCTTATACTTCTTGAGTTTGCCTGCTGGAGAAACACCCACATATGCACCATCGCTGTTCTTAAAGCAGAGAACACCATCAGTGATACTGATTCTAGCACTCTCCTCAGCTTGTGGCATAAACTCATTATACATATCCTTAGTTAAATCCCCAAAGACATTATCAACATTCATTTTTCCAAATTGTTCCATATTGTTTTTACCTATAGTATTAATTTGTTTACCATTAATCTCAGAAATTGTTATTGTCTCATAATTTTCTTGTTCCCTAGAACGTACATAAATCCAGACAACTTGAAACTTAGTATCATAACCTACAAATTGTACTAAATCGCCTCTTTTAAGTCCTGGACATTCATTAGCTACTATATATGGTACAGTAGTTTCTGAATTCATTCTTTCAGAACTCAATTTAGTATTTGTAAATATACCTCTAATTATCATAATTATAAACTATTAAGTATACTTTTATATCTATCTAAATATTTAGAACCTAATGCAGACATTATCTTATAAAATCCTGACCTAAATGCATCATCAGAGCTAACTAATTGTTTAATACTCTTTATATAATAATCAGGTATATCAGACCTACATTCATGTTGCATTAAGTTCCTAGCTAGTGTCATTTTATTTAATATTTCACCAGCTGTCTTAGCTTTATCTTCAGTCAAGTTTTACTATAGCTAAATATACTAATAAAAAGACTAAAGCCGCTCCTAACATATCTATAAACACTTAAATAGCTCTAATAGATTTAAATGGATAACGTCTCTGATCATAACTACTAATGAAGTTCTCTTTTACTTTAGCTTCATTAGTACCTGTAAGTCTAATGGTTTGTTCTTTGTTTTTTAAAGAATCAAAATAAGTTATTTCAAATTTCATATAAAAGATTCTCTGTTATTAAATTTATTTTGAGCATCAAGTACTCCTTCTTTATCTGTAATATCTACAATAAGTCCTATTTGTCGTAACCAAACATCAAATGGACCACTGTATCCTAAGTCACTAACCCAACCTTCTTTACAAAATACTATCTTCTTCCAAACAAAAACAGCACATAATATTCCATCAATTTCACATAAATGTGTACCTTCTGGAATATCTAAGAATGTTGGAGCTAAACCTATTCCTTCTCGATAATATCTAGATATTCGAGTATTAAATACATCATCCTGCATAACTACTGCATCTGTCTCATAATTAGTAGACAGTTTACCGTGCAAATAAAAATCAGGCTGATAAATCCAATTCTCGTTTCGACTACTTAATGGCTTAAATTTAATCATTTATGTTTCTTTTTCCATCGAAACCATATGCCTATTACAATACCAATTATAAACCAAACTAGTATTGTAACAATAAAGGTTCCAATATTAAGTACAATCATAATCTAATATTTATAGAGAGGGCTAGCTATTAACCAGTCCTCTCTCGTTAATTACTTAAATAACTTTTTAGCCCAATAGAGAAGTTCTCTACAAACTGGTACAATTGCAGTAAGACCTACAATCTCTAACCATGTTTCAATACTTAATGGCTCTGTTCTGAACACATCGCCACCAAATTGAACTATCAAAATTTGACCAATAAATATAACCAAACATATACCAATAAATGCAGGATTACTTAACAAACCATTAAAGATACTTCTGTCTTGTCCGAATACTCTTGCATTAAACAAGTTCCAGAATTGTAACATAACAAAGATGGTAAAGAACTCTGTAAGGCTATATGTATTACTAATCAGCAAATATAATAATATGCCAAAATACAAAATACCTATACCAAAGATATCATACCACATTCTCTTTGTGATAATAAATGCTTTAGGATCACGAGGCTGTTCAGACATTACTGCTTCATTAGCTGGTTCTGTAGCTAATGCTAAAGCAGCAAAAGTATCCATAATTAAGTTAACCCATAGCATTTGGATAACAGTGAATGGTAAGTCTACTCCAATAAATGGACCTACACAAGCGATACCAATAGCTACAACATTTACAGTAAGCTGGAAGAGAATAAAGTGCTGAATATTCTTATACAGGCTTCTTCCCCACTTAACTCCTAAGATAACAGAAGGGAATGAATTATCAAGAAGAATAACATCAGCTGCATTCTTAGCAATATCAGTACCATTATTCATAGCTACACCTACCTCAGCTTGATTTAAGGCGCTTGAATCATTTGTTCCGTCACCAGTTACAGCCACTACTTCTCCCATTCTCTGGAATCTCTTAACAAGTGTCTGCTTATCTTCAGGTTTAGTTCTGGCAAACACATCTACCTTACGTAAATTAGTATCTGTCTGAGCTTCAACTTCCTTACCAAGCATTGTGTTAGGAGTTTGAGAGATATTAGCTTGAGCAGCAATAGAAGCAGCTGTTTCAGGATTATCACCCGTCACAATCTTAACCTTAATTCCTGCGTTTCTGGCAGCCTGAATTGCATCAGGTACATTACTTCTCACTGGGTCTTCAATAGCTACGTAGCCATCCCATATGAAGTCCGAGAGAATATTTATGTCAGAACCAACCTTGTGTGCAAAAGCAATACATCTTCTACCTTTAGATTGCTGTTCTGCAAAATTAGGCACTTTCTCATTAGAGCAGAAATTCATTACTATTTCTGGAGCTCCCTTAATATAAGTAACTGCTCCGTCACTAGTAATCATATATTTATTCTTAGAATTAAATTCTACTCTACCTGTTATATGAGTTTTATTTCTTTTATCAGTGATATCAACTGATTTTTGTACGTATTGTAGACAAGCACCCTCTGTAGGATTTCCTACTACCTCTCCAGTAGGACTAAGATTAGCAGTAGAATTAAGTACAATATTATTTATAACAGCATTTCTATCTGTAAAATTCTGGAATACTACTTTCATTTTATTCTCTGTAAGAGTTCCTGTCTTATCAGTAAGAATAAGAGTTGTAGCACCAAGAGTCTCACAAGCATGCATCTTTCTAATAAGATTGTTAGCTTTAGCCATTCTCTTCATAGAATAAGCAAGGGCAAGAGTTACAGCCATAGGTAAACCCTCTGGTACTGCTACTACGATAAGAGCTACTGCAATCATTAAGAATTGTAGGCAATCATTTACAATATCAATTACATCCTTACCTACATATCCTTGTTCTACAAATACATAACGTATAGCAAGAGATACAATAAGAATACCTGCAGCTGTAAATGCTATCTTATTAATTAAGCTAGCTAATCCATTAAGCTGTTTATTAAGAGGAGTTTCTACATCAGTGATAGAGGATGCTTCTCTAGCCGTCTTACCTACTTCTGTTTCATCTCCTACTGCAAATACTTCACCTACACAAGTACCCTCAGCTACAATAGTACTTTTATAAATTCTATTTGTAGGATAAGTAGCGGTCTCTGATTCAAAATTAGTTTTAGTTACAGGATTTGTTTCTCCAGTTAAAGAAGCTTCACTTACCTTCAAATTGCTATATTCTCTAACAATAATATCGGCAGGAACTTCTTCACCAGCTTCAAGTATTACAATATCCCCTACAACTAAGTCTTTACGAGCTACTTGAATTACTCCATTATCTCGTCTTACCTTAACTAGAGTATCATCACTACTAGTTAAAAGAAGGTCAAACTTCTTAGCTGCTGACCAGGTATTCCAAAAACCAATACCTACAGCTAAAGCAATGGCTACAATAATACCAATAGGTTCTGTAAATTCACCCTTTACAAATCCCAAGGCAATAGATACTGCAGCAGCAATAAGTAATATTACAATAAGTGGGTCTTTAAATCCATCAAGTAACATTACATACCAAGCATCTCTCTTCGGAGGTGTCAACACATTAATGCCATGTCGGGCACGTGAATCTTCTACTTCTGTTAAGCTAAGACCGTAATTTATATCTGTCATTTTTTCTGTTATTATAATTAATTAAAGAAATGCAATTGTTGGACGCTTCATAGCTTCAATTGAAGTCCAACCTCCGAACTCACCAACTGCCTTAAAGCGCCATTCACCATCCTTCTTATAAGCAACACCAAGAACAACTGCCTGCTTATCAGAAATCTTAGTACCCTCCTTACCGTCTTCAAGATTAAACTTAGCTAAGACATTTACAGGGGTGTTAGTGTTTCTCTGTACCTGGTCACCTGTATAGATACGAAGACCCATATAAGGAATCTCACCAAATGTCTGGTGTGTAAAGTTATTGAGGGTGAATGCAATATACTCAACACGTGGGTCAAGCTCATTCAAACGTACCTCAATAGTCTCATTATCAAGACCATCGTTACCATTTGTATCACCTGAACGATCATCACCACTATGACGAATACCTGGAGCACTCAAATTGTAATAAGCTACTTCGCCAATACAATTCTTATTGGCATCATACAGAAGAACAGTAGAATCCAAATCTACCTTTTCAATAGAACCACCAATACCGAATAATCCACGACGCTTAATAGCTCCCCAGTTTGAACCAAAGAACAATTTACTCAAACCGTTATTAGACTCTTTAGACAGATTAATTCTGCCACCTTTACTTAAATTAATCATAAAGCTTTATTAAATAATTGTGAATTACTAACTAAAAATGGGAGCACCTAATTAAAGATACTCCCTTATAGAATCAAGAATTAGAACCTAATTAATTATTAATAATTAAATAGCAGGAGCGTCTGGCAAGATGAATCCATAGCCACGAAGAATATCACGATAGATAACATTCTGATAGCTACCCTTGTCTTCTCCAAGAGCCTTGAACTTCCAATCACCATTGTGGCGATAAAGTTGACAGAATACAATACAGCGAGACATACTTGCATCCTCAGTAAGGTCAAACTTAGCCAAAGGAGTGGTATTACCTTTAGCATACAAGTTACAATAAGCATTGTTAACCATACCAAAGTTCTGCTGACGATTCTTAGCATCGTGAATATTAACTACGATAATAATTTTCTCGACACTTGCAGGAACCTTAGTGGTATCTACCACAATTGTCTCATCATCTCCAGCACCAGCACCTGTGCGGTTATCGCCTGAATGCTTAATTGCATCTTTCCAATTCGGATGATTGTAGAAAATCAAGCCATCATCTGGATCATCTGCCTTATCCTGTGCATTCAAAGGAATAGCAGCTACATCCAAATCAAATTCTACATTTGTCTGAGATGCTACATCCCAACCCAAACCAATTGAAAACTCTGTTACACCATTTGCTTCTTTAGCGAGGTTGATGTTACCTCCTTTACTTAATTGAATCATAATTGTGAATTGAATTAATATTTACCGCAAAATTCACGGCTAATTATAGTCATAATTTTATCATAAGTTAACTTCTTAGCTTCTTTCTCAGAATAACCTTCTATAATATAGGAATCTACTATTTTCTCAATTATAGCATTCATTTCAGAGAATATATACTTTTGTTCTTTAGTTAACTTGTCATCATATAAATAAGATTTATTCATCTACTTGTAAATCAGCCTGAGTACTTTCTATATAATCTTTTACATCTAAGTCTGTAATAAGATTAACTAAGTCTCCAACAGTCTTTAGATTCTGAACTTTATCATCTGTAATAGGATAACCAAACTCCTGTTCACATTCGATAATAATCTCTACTAAATCAAGACTGTCTGCGTACAAATCATCAAAAGTATCTTCACTCTTGGCATCTACACCTAGTTCTTCATTAATTATATTAATGACCCTTGTTTCTATACTCATGCTTCAGGTCTTACTGGATAAATAGCATCTTCAAAACCATCAATGTCATCAGCATCAAGACCTGTAATAGGCTTATCACTGAATAATTGATTATGAATAGCTACGTCGATACTAATAGAGCGAGCGAGAATAACTAACTCTTCAGCTGCAGCATTAACATCTGTAGTGAATTTAACTGGGTCAATGCTTCTAATCTTAGAAGCAATATCCATAGTAGTGTCATCTCCGAGGTCTAATAGAGAATCAAACTTCATTCTCTTGTTACGAAAATCCACTACCTTACTCTGAATGTTCTGTTCAGAGACACTTGCCATGTTCTTTAAGGCACTACTAACTCTGGAGTCCTTCAAATCCTTAGTTGAGGCTCCTACAATTTCTTTAATACTTTTCATTCTTAATTAAATTAATAAACGTCTATTTAAAATTATTGGTGCACCCTTTGATTCCTTAGTTGGACCCGGTGCGGGAATTTCTTCAGACTCTTTGACCTTAAACTCATCAAGATGCTCTTGAATATACTTTTTAAATGGCTCAGAATTAAGTAACATTGGAATATGCCAATCAAAAAGCTTATAATGGTTAGCTACTTCATTATCTACTTTATAAGTACCTGTATAAGCTAAAACTTTTTTAAGATCCATTTTATTTTCTTCAGGCTCATCAAATATATAAGCTATTGAGTTATTCTTAGGTATTAATCCTATAATAAATAGGAAATCACCTCTGCGCTCATCTACAGGCGGAACTCTAAATAAATCTGTACAATAATCATTTAAATATGACATGTTTTTCTCACATGCTTTATAAAAAGGTCCCTTGTTATAATCAGGTTTCTCCTTCATTATATATACTATCTTGCTATCTTCAGGACGTATTAAATAGTATTTAGCATCAAGAACAGAGTCTTTAGAACTATTCCCAGAAGGAGCTACTTCTGTCGAGGGAATACAACCCTCTACTACCTCATCTTCATTCATTATATATCTTCCTTTTTAGTTTTAAATACATGTTCTGTATGAGTAGAAGTAAATCCTGGATTATACTGTAATTTCTGAATACCAAGTACTTTATTATACATCACATTAGGGAAAGAATCCAACATAGAGTTCTGTTGTCTTACTGTTTCCATGCATGCTTCTTCTAACTTGTAATACTCTTCTCGTTGTCCATTTACAAATCCAGATAAATCACCATAAAATTTAGTAAACTCAGAATAAGGAATATTTTGATTTTCTTGGAGCCATTTCCAAGTAACTTGTGCTCCATCATGTCTTCCTTCCATAATCATATTAGTGACTTCTAAGAAAGTATTCTTATTTAATTCACAAATCTCATACTTCTGAAGATACACTTTCCATAATTTATCGAAGAACATTTTACGAGCGTACTGTTGCTTGTCTAGCTGATTAGTATATTCAATATTCTTATTATATAATTTTATTATAGCGCCAATAGGACTTATAAACCAACACAATATAATAATTCCAGGAATTACAATCCACCTTTTCTTAATATTTACGTCTGAATAATCTCCCTTATCATCCCCAAATGTACAAATAGCACCAATAGTTGAAACAAAGGTTGCAATGAATAGAAGCATTTGAATAACACAATGACAGAAGCCCATCCTTATAGCATTAGGAGACCCTTCTAAAGTTAGAGGACCTTTATCACTAATTATATCATCTAGCATCCGGGTATTCTATAAGTATATAAACAAAATAGCACATACAATAGATATACCTAAAAATAATAAACCATGCTTAATATTATTCTTCATATTATTTAATTAAAAATTTATTAAATTTATCGTGAAGAGGCTGAAATTCTTTTCTAAGTTCTACTAGTTCTCCCATTTCTTCTAT
>NFYZ01000001.1_pt1 | contig 143192 bp, 233 predicted proteins | sample 1092561 | NCBI WGS metagenome assembly NFYZ01 (sample SAMN03609887, study PRJNA323583) | gut metagenome | isolation source: feces | host: Rattus norvegicus | place: Malaysia | collected 2013 | reverse complement strand
AAAAAAAAACGAAGATAAGGCAAAGAATATTATAGCAAACTCAATATAAAAATCAAACCACTATGATAGAACAAATTAGCAAACGTCAGGAAGCGAACCTTAAGATAGCTGATATTCTTAAGGGTACCACATGGCATCAACTAGCTATTCAATTAGAGGCTCTTGCTAAGGAGTTTCCGCAGCAACGTACAGGTCAGATTATATGTAATTATATATGTCCTGACTATAGAGATCCTATTTCTTCAGTAGCAACTCAGGCACTTATGGGATTTCTCTTCCCAGAGAATCCTGATCCGTTCTTTGAGGAATCAGTGGTTACTCTTGAGAGGCTAAAATCCTATTTCAAATAAGGCATATAAGGGCATAGCTCAATTAGGCTAGAGCACTGATCTCCAAAATCAGAGGTTGGGGGTTCAAATCCCTCTGCCCTTGCAAAATTTTAACAACTATGGAATTTAACAAAGACGGAAAAATAGACAGATACTACAATCTGGATGAAATTCTTAGGTTAGACCTAGACAATGAAGTTCGAGAAAACTTCAGACAAAAATTTGGAAAGCAAGTATTCTTTGACTCTAATGGGTCATGTAAAATGGGCAGACTATGTGGAATAGAGAAGAACTATCAGTTAGCTATGGTTTACTACATTATATCTGACTTTAATGACAAAAAGATGTTTGTTCCAGTACACCAAAGTATTACTGTAGTATGAATGACGGAGCTTTAAAGCATGAATTGTTCGTGTGTGAGTGTGACAATGTAGAACATCAACTTATTTTCTCTTACTTTCAGGACGAACAAGAAGGTGAAGTTTACATGCAGGTATACTTAATTCCAGAATATAACATATGGAAGCGTATTTGGAATGCAGTGAAATACATCTTTGGCTACAGAAGTAGATATGGTCATTTTGACTGCTTTATCTTCCAAAAGTGTGATGCTTCTAAATTAGCAAAAATAGTAAAATATCTAAATCCAAATGTGTCTATACTCGAGTCAAACAGCTCCACTGGTAGCTGATAAAGATATAGTGTGCTTCAAGATTTTAATCCCTATAGATGGTAAGTTCATTACTCCCTATAGGGATTTTATTTTTAGCACAAATATTGTTGTCAAAGATGAAGCAGAAGAACATGTAGGTGAGGTCTTTGGAATGACTGAAGTATCCTCTGGATTCTTTCATACTTTTACAACTAAGGAAAGAGTCTTAGAAGAAATAAAAACTCTACAAGGAAAGTTGCCAAAAGGCACTAAGCTAAAAGTATTCAAGGCTGTAATTCCAAAAGGCTCAGCATACTATGTTGGACAGAGATCCGATATGTGCTCAAAAGCTTTAATAATTGTGGAATGATATCATTTACTGTTAATCCTCTTTTTGTTTTAGACTTACGAGATGACTTCTTGATGAATAATTCTAAGAAATTATATGATTTCATAGATAAAGATCCTATTAAAGCATTTCATTTAGGGATACATGTTGCTAAATGGTTTGAATTATTAGATAGGAAACAGCAATATCTACACTCAAAGTCACTTAGACATAACCAAGAAGATGTTGAACCATACATGGATCAACTAAAACACTGGTCCGAAGCATTTCCTCATAGCTCAAAAGATGATCAAATCGACATGATCGAATTATCTGAGTATGTCTTTAACAATATGATTTGGAATGATAGAGAAACAGACTCTGTCAAAGTTGCTTTATTCCTTGGAATGATTGTTGGTAAAAATTCTAATCTTGATAATGAACAGTTCCTATATAATGTACACTGATGGAGCATACTCTTCAACTAGAAACCAAGGTGGAGTTGGAATTGTTGTTCTAAAAGATGAAGAAGAAGTTTTTCGCTATTCTAATATGTATAAAAAAACTACAAACAATCAGATGGAGTTAGGAGCTATTATAATTGCTCTTAGAATGATTAAAGGGAAGATTAATTCTCTTACTATCTATTCTGACTCCCAATATTGTATTGGATGTGCTGTGCAGGGTTGGAAAAGAAAGAAGAACAAAGCAATGTGGGAAGAATTTGATAGACAGTATGAAAGAGTTAAAAAGTTATGTTCTGACATACAGTTTGTTCATGTAAAAGGGCATGATGGAAATAAGTATAACGAAATTGTAGATAAACTAGCGGTTGCAGCTAGTCAGAGAATATGAAAATAACAAGCGACGAGGTTTCTAACCTCATACTTATTTTTATACTAGTTATATTATTTGTACTATATGGTATCTCCTGGATCTTTATAGCGTTCCGGATAAGCAAGTACTTTATTATTCTAGCAATAGCAGTTCTGACCACAGGATATCTTGTAATTAGAGAAATAATCAGAAAGTACAATGAACCTGAAGACTAAACTAAAAGACTGGTACGAAGACCTAACCTACGACATTAGACATATAAGAGGGAATATAAGGTACTTCTTTGAGTCCTTAGGTAGATGGTTTTCCTACTATAAGGTACTTAGAATGATTTATGACTTTGACTACTCCAGTATTATTGAGGTAGAACGACATCAGATAACAAGAATTAGAGACTCTATAACTAAATACCAAAATCATGTAAACTGGGAAAGAGATGTTTACTGGATGAGTATGGCTCTCAAACTCTTAGATATCATAAATGATGGAGGGGCTGAACTAACTGGAAAAGGATTCAGCACAGAACCATATGGAGACGGTCTCTATAGAGTAGTAGACGATCCTAACTCTGAATGGGTACTTTCAGTCTATGTAAATACTTCCAACTCTAAAAGATTTACTACAATAGAAAAGGAGAAATTTGAGGACCCAAAAATTGGACCTCTTATGAAATCTCATCTTAGAGAGGAAAAGGCCTGGTACTTATACCATAAACTAAGAACATATAAAATGAGATCATGGTGGGATTAAAAACAAAAATTTAAATAAAAATTAAGACATGGCAAAGTTAAATAAGCAAGAAGTTAATGCTATCGCAGGTAAACTGCATCGAGAACTAAAAAAATCTGCTAAAGAAAGTAGAGAAAGAGCAATAATGAATTACACTCCAAGTGAGAAATATAATGCAGTTAAAGACTTACTTACTCAAAGAAATGAGATAAATCTACAGATATCTGAACTTAAAGAGAAAAAAGCATCTATAGTAAGTCAAACTGAGAATATTCTTCGAGAGTCTTATGATATATGGTATTGTGCAGAGTGTAGACCTGTAGAAGAAGTATGTAATATGATAGTAGACTGTGAGTGTCAGCTTAAACCAGTTCCTTCAGTTGATGAACTCAAGGAAGATGTAACTATTGCTGCTATTGACGATAGCTTTAATACTGCTTCATTTATAGAGGAACAACTTGCTAAATTTAAATAAAAATCAGTCTTCTAGACAAACTGGAACGGCTTCGAAACCAAGTACGGAAAAGTAGTTTCTATTATTCCTTAAAACGTAACTCAAATAGACGTAATATGAAATACAAGAAAAAACTCAGGAATCTTGAGTTAGCAAAAACCTGGTGGGATAAGCAGCCTGAAAGGTTTAAGGCTGCTACGACACGTCCAGGTAGTGTTAAACAACGTATTATAACTGGAAATAAATGATTATAGAAGAAAAAGACTTTCGTCTGACTCCGGTTAAGGACTTAGGAAATAGGTTCGATTTAGAACTACTAAGGACAGTTAACAAGGGGAAGGAAACTGAAAGACAAGAGTTTAAGAATGTAGCTTATAGTATTACTATAGAATCAGCAATGAGATATATAGCTAATGCTAGGATAGCTGCTAATAGCCCTGATGTTATTGACTTAAAAACATACTTGGAAAAGTATAAGAAAATCATAGATGAAATTAAAAAACTATGCGGAAGTTAAACTGCCATAGTCTGCGAAAGAATTTAAACTCATTATGTAAGTTTCTAAACGAAACCTACCATGTAAATTCGGGAGGATGCTGCTTCTTAGCTTCTCTAATTGCTAGACACTTAGACAATCTACATATCAAATATGACCTAGTTATTTACGACAGTTATGCTAAAGACAGATTACGTATAGAGAATGAAGTTATTACTTGTCGTAAGAACAAAGGTTTGAAAAGCTCAGTTACTGGAAACTATTCGTGTAATCACTATTGTATCCAGCTTAGAGGAGCTGGAGTGATAAATGATGATTATAGTGGAGAATACCGTTATACCATTCCAGACGTTTCCTATAAGCACATCCGATGGATTTATAAGAATAGTGAATGGAATGATTGTTATGGAGTACAACATAACAAAACTATTAAAAATATAGTAAAAGAATTCTTTAAAGAATATGAAAAAATTTCCATCTTCTAAGTTATGTACGTGTCCTAGATGTAGGATACTATCACGTCAAATACTTTTTGACTATAAGTATGGAATTTATAAATGTACAAAATGTGGTAATATACACGCATGAAAAGAGAAAATACTAAAAGTCCTAAAAAAGGTAGTCCAGTTGAGGAAGAGGATCGCTGGATCGATGTGCATGACGATAATGTCATGAGAGAGATGGGTTTCTTCAGACCCTTCAATCAAGCTCCCCGTGATGAAAGTGTTTGGACTAAAACTCCCCATGAAAGACGAATCCTAAAGAAGATGCGTCATTCATGCAAGAGTGGGGATATGCATTTCCACTCAGTACCTAAAAAAGTTATGCGAGTTCGCTGTAAGCTCGTAATCAACTTGTTTAAAAACAAGCGTTTCAGTAAAACAACATATTCTACAGAGTGCTGGCAGCATGAAATTCCAGAGATTCTGGCAAAATATCATGTAACTGATCGCAAAACAGGGTATTCTACTAGTGTAGTAAGAAAATATTCCTGGAATGGAAAAACCTATAATCCCTCAGACTTACCTTTTTGGAGATAATAGGGTTGAAATTCTACCATATTTTTTGTATGAAGTAAGTGTTTATAAGATTACAAATAATATGGCAGCTCTTATGGCTTCTCAATTCTACAAATCAGACAAAGTTCTAACAATTAAGAAGGATGTAACAGTTAAGAGATACGGAGACTATTCTATAGTTAGATATGTTGATGTATTAGGAGTGACTAAAGAATTTGTAGAGGAGAACAGCCTTCCAATATATGAATCTAAAGTGAAAAAGAAATCAATAAAAAGAAAGAAAAAATGAAAGAACATGCTGAATTTATTACTGATTCTTTTATCGACTACGCTGGTAAAGTCCATCAATTCGTAATTGCTGCCCTCAGCCAGAATCTCCCAACTCGCACAGGTCAGCTGGAAAGTAGCCCTGTTGACAATGATAATGTCTCCGTAATACACGAGGTAGGAATCTATGTAGAGAACTACGGCACCGAAGACTATCTTGGAACAGTGTCTAAGGTCGTTCGTCTCGGTGTGTCTATATGTAATCCTACTGACACTTTCGATGAGAAAGTAGGTGCACTTAAAGCAGCTGCTCGTGCTCGTGAAGCAGGACCTGCTCTCTATGCCTGCAACCCTGGAACTATTAACACTAAAGTTGTAAAGGCTCTTCTTGAGCAGGAGGCTGAATATCTCAAAAACAATCCTGAACACTTTATTCGTGGCTATGCAGATATGCGCGATCGTTATCTTACTCGCCAGAAGATGGAAACTATGAAGGACCAGTTCTCTGAAGTTGAGAACCAGGTAGTAGAAGGTCTCCAGCAAGATCCCAAGTTCCTTGATAACGCTATGCAGTACCTTGAGTGGTTACGCAAGCAGAATAATGGATGCAACAAGTAATCAAGAAGTACTGGTATATTCTTTTAATAATAGCTGTAGGAGTCGTCCTTTGGCATTGTCCAAGGGGTGACTCCCCAGTTCCTAATGTTAGTGAATATGTTAATAAGATAGACTCATTACAGTCTGAAATTGATAGTATTACCACTCTTCGGGACAGTATAGACCAGAGAATTGATACAATTACGATAACTATTGAAAAGACTCACATTCAGTATGAGAAGGATCGTAATATTATTCTTAACAATACTACTAGTGAGGACTATGTGTTTTTCCTCAAATACATCCGAAGTAACCAAGCAAGACTCGACAGTATCAATAACCTCTAATCAATTGAAGTATGCAAATCTTATATTTGTTGAGCATAAGAAATTGTTAGAAGAGAATGGGTTGTTACACCAACAAGTTCAGAATTATCAAGTAAAAACTGATTATCTTCTAAAGGTTGACTCACTTAGAGTCATGCAAATATCAAATTATCAGAACATAAATGAAGCATATGTTACACAAATCGAGGATTTGAATAAAGCTATTAAGAGAAAGAATAGAGCTGTCACTTGTTGGAAGATAGGAGGTATTACGGTTAGTATTGGGCTGGTTTTATTCCTACTTTTAAAATGAATCCTATTAAAGTGAAAAAGGATGAGTTTGGAGTAAAACTCAAATTTCCTGATAGAACTTGTAAATCATGTAGAAAGTATCCATGCTTCGACGGAATCAAGAAATGTTCTTGTGACTTTGCTAAGTATGGATGCATATACTACTCTGAACCATTAGTTGAATAATGACAGTTTTAGCTCAATTGGTTGCAAGTGATACAGACAATCTTGGGTACATTACCTACGTATTCAAGTGTTTAGAAGATGATGTGGCTTCTATATCCAAGTATATAATGTGTGTCCGATATCCTAACTGGGATCATAGGAAACTCACACTTGGGGAGGTAGGCTATCTAACTTTTGAAGAAATAAAAGCTGGGGTTGACACTTGGTATAACGGGAAGAAAATGATCCCCTATAAGTACAATGCCGTCCAATTTCTTAAATTTGTTAGTAAGCCAGAAGAGTTAAGTCACGAATATGTTATGTAAGATAAACAAAAAAAAATGACAATTATGGATAATAGAGTTTAAAATTATGACAGTAATGAAAGAGAAGCTTACAGAAGCTATAAACGCACGCAACAATGATATTAAGTCTTTTATTTGGAAGTTTGCACGTCATTCGGACGGTACTCAGCCCGAGATTAGGTTAATAGATGCTACTCCAGAGCAATTAAAGACATTCTATGCTCATTGCAAATCAATGCTTTATAGCACTGATAAGACCAATCCCGGAAGATACGTTCTTCTTGACATCATTAAGGAGCAAAGAGAAAAGTGTAACATTGAGTTGTTCATGCGTAAAATGGAACTTGGCAGTATTAGTGCTGATGGTAAGGGCTATCCTAAGTTTATGTATTGGCAGAATATTCTTGATTTTAAGAAAAAGAATGCAGAGTATTTTGCTGACCATGACTTTGAAAGTTCTCCAATTAGCATTTTTACTGGTAAGCTACCTCGCGAATTCGAAAATATTTCTATTGGCTCTATAATGGATGCTTGCCTAGACCAACTTGGTCTATTTAACAACAAGCACATCACATTTAGCTTCATACTCAATATGGGTGTATATCTTACTCCTGAGGAAATGAAGGAATTTAATGAGCAAGATAGTGATGGACACAAGAGAAGCAAGCTTGAACTTATCAAGGAACGCCTAAACATCAAGAATTCTGTTAAACTTACAGTAAAACCTGGAGGACTTAATTTTACTGAACTTAGAGCTATGATTAACCTTCGTACTAAGAAGTATTCAGAGCTTACTACTGATCAGCTTACTGTTCTACGAAATAAAGTTCTGTTTAGACTTGAAAATGAGGTAATGTTCCACGCTTCTCAATGGGAGAAGAAGATGGAAGAACTCGAGGCAGTTGCAAAATCTAAAGGGATTGTATTAGACTAAATGTTTAACTTTATAATTAAATTCATTCTAAACTGCCATAATTTTAATAATATACCTGTAGATAACTATGCTGCATTAATGTATATTATTGAAACATATGCAAGAATCTCTCTTTAAAATCCTTAGCAGGGACGAAAGACAAGAGGAAGGTAGAGTAAAATGGATTAAAAACAAATGCGTAGGCTGCTTAGAATATCCTACAGGTACAGGTAAGACTAGAACAGCACTTAAATGTCTAAAATCAGTTATAAGCAAGTACCCTCAATTAAGGATTCTTGTAGTAGTTCCTACGGAAAATCTTAAGGAACAGTGGATACCCCAACTTGATGATTGGGGTCTAGGTCTGAACTCTGAGGTTCAGATTATCAACACTGTCATTAAGAGACATTGGAAGGCCAATATATTGGTCCTTGACGAGTGTCATAGGTACAACTCTGACACATTCAAAGAAGTTTTCAATAGAGTAGACTATAAATATGTTCTCGGTCTTACTGCAACCTTTGAAAGGTTAGACGAGAAGCACGCCATCATGATGAAGTATTGTCCAGTAGTTGATAAAATCACGACTGAAGAAGCACTAGCGAACGGCTGGATATCGGATTTTAAGGAATATCAAGTACTTATTGATGTGGACGATATTGACGTGTACAAGCAGTATAACAAGGAGTTTACTGAACACTTTGAGTTTTTTAATTTTGACTTTAACCTTGCTATGTCCTGTGTAGGACCAAAAGGCTTTATAAATAGAGCCAAACTCCGTGACGAAATGTGTCCTAATGGGACAGATGAACAACGGAAACAAGTATTCAAAAATATAACATACCATGCCACTGCATTCATGCGAGTGATTCAGAAGAGAAAAGCTTTCATAAATAACCATCCTAAGAAAATTGAACTAACTAGGAAGATTATAGAAGCGAGACCTAATGCTAAAATTATTACTTTCTCTAACAATGTTAACATGGCTGAGTCAATCGGTATTGGAATGGTATATACAGGAAAAGATAGTAAGAAGAAAGGAAGAATAACATTAGAAGAATTTAGTAGAAGTCCAACAGGAGTCATCAATTCCTGTGCTAAGTTGAATGAAGGTGCTGATATTGCAGGACTTTCTGTAGCCATTGTTCTCGGAAGAGACTCCTCAGAGACCAAGTCTATTCAGAGACGTGGTAGAGTAGTTAGAAAGGAAGGGGACAAGATGGCTGAAATATTTAACTTAGTAATTGATCAAACAGTAGAAACTAAATGGTTCCAGAACTCTCACAGTAGTACTGAGTACATCACTATTGATGAACAAGGTCTTAATGATGTGCTTGAGGGGAGAGAGCCTCAACCATATGTCAAAAAGATAAAGGATTTCACATTTAGATTTTAAATAGTATTATGATACAAGAAAGAATGCTAGAACTTCTCCTATTAGACTTAATATTAAAAGATGTATCAGAAAATGCAATTAAATTTAGAGGTAAGACATACAATACACAAGCAATAGCAAAAAGAATAGGTGATATATTAGAGGAGTTCTTAGAACCGTATGTAATTGAGACCAACCCGAAAGGGTAATAATCTTTTGCAGTTTAGAGATAAAATATTATGAATTTTGTCTTTAAACTCTATTGAAACATTTAACATTAACTTTAGAAGAAGAAGTCTGTCTTTTGGATAAGTATGGACTTACTCCTAATGAGCTACTGGTGGTAAGAGTTCTTTTAATTCTTCAAGATGACAATAAGGAAGAACTATTCCAGAAGCTAATGGTTACTTTAAAACATATTAACCTCCCATTAAGAGAAGTCCTAGCACAGTTACAAAAGAAAGAAGTAATCTTAAAATCATATAAGATACCGAATTATGGGGAGAAATTTGATCCTCATGCTATTCCCATCAATAAAAACTTCATTAAGGCTCTTTATAAGAGCTCCTTTGAGATGGGAAAAGAGTTATTCGATTCTTATCCACAATTTGGAACCATAAACGGAAGCGTAAAACCAAGATTGCGCCACAGAGAATCTGTGAAAACCCTTCTAATTGCTGGGAACACATTTCACTTTTTAAATTTTTTATATTTTAAAATTTTTAGTTTATATTTGATATAGTATTAACAAATAAAACCAAAAATTATGAATTATAAGAAAATAAAAGAAGGAGAAAAAACTGAAATGCCAATCAGCAGCCAAGTTACTTTAAATGATAAAAACTGGAAAATAGTTAAAAAGTTTAGATTTGTGGAAAAAGGTAAATATAAATACACTTTCTTAGCAGAGTGTATCCATTGTGGATTTAAAAAGGAAGTTAGTAATTCTGGAATATATAAAGGAAATATAAAATGCCCAAATTGCTTCTGTAACAGTGAAGTAGGAAAAGTATATGGATGTTATAAAATTTTAGAATTCTTAGGATATACCAACCATAAAGAGAGACTTTACAAATCAGTTTGTTTAAAATGTGGTCATGTTTTTGAGAGTAGGAGAATTGATGATATTAAAACTCCTTTAAAAGAATCTTGTAGGTTCTGCAAGTCTATAAAGGATAATTTTGCTTATAATCACCTACTAACAGAATATAAATCTAGTGCTAAAGATAGAAGCTTATGCTTTGAACTATCTGATGAAGAATTTCATTCTATAGTTACTCAACCTTGCTCATACTGTGGGGCTCTTCCAGAAGAACGTATCTTTAGGAAAGGTCGTACTGGAGAGTGTTCAGCATTTGTTAATGGTATAGACAGAATAAACTCTTCTGAGGGATATACCTTAGCTAATGTAGTCCCGTGTTGTATAAAATGTAATAGAATGAAGTTAGATTATAGCACAAAGGATTTTATAGATCATATTTCTAAAATCTATAATTTCATTAAAGTAAAAGGTTCAACGACTATCTCGAAAGAGAGTACATCACAAGCTGATGGTGATGGAAACGGAGGGTCTCTAGAAATAGGGAGTGATATAGTCTGATCTACATAGTAATATGTAGCAGTTCATAAGAGAACGTATATAGTATTGCAAACTATATAGAACATAAAATGAATTCCGTTAAGAGGTATTTCAAAGAAATTTGATTCTCTAGAACAGGCCTACTTTAAGTATGGCAAATCCATTGGATTCAATCCAGAAAAACATAAAACAATTATAGAACTTGTTAATTGGGCAAGAGAAAATAATATTCTGAACTGTTCTCTTGCCTCCTTTATAGTTAATGAAGGATGGCAAGATCTCAATGCTCTTAAAAACAACGGAGATGTAGCTAATATTAATTATGATGCTGTCCGAATTTTATGATTGCAGAGTCTCTACTTCGTCAGATAGAAATTGGAAGAAGTGGTAAACAATGGGGATATTCTATGGGTCTCCCTAAATTAGAGGAAATAATTGATGGAGTATCCAGAGGAGTTTATACCTTAGTGTTTAGTCCAACTGGAAGTGGTAAATCGTCTTTAGCATTATATTCCTATGTGTATCGACCTCTAATGGAACACCTAGATGATGGAAACTTTAAAGTTAGTTATTTTAGCTTGGAGATGAGTGCTGAAATGATCTATGCTAAGCTTTTAAGTATGTATATATTTGAAACATATGGTATAGAACTATCTACAAAAGAACTCCTTTCCAAAAAGAAAAACTACAAGCTTTCTTTAGAATATTATAAAATGGTACAAGACTGTATGCCTTGGCTAAAGAAAGTAGAAAAAGTTTTAACGATATATGATAAATCTCTGAGTGCTGGAAGCTTATACACTATCCTGATGAAGGAGCTAGAAAAGTGCGGGCGCTTTGAGGATACAGGAGGAAGAAAGATATATCACCCCGATAACGAGAATCTCGTTCATCTCGTTGTAATAGACCACTTAAGTCTAGTAAGAAGATCTGAAGGAAGAACATTGAAAGAGGAAATGGACTTAATCTCGTCTTATCTTGTAACATTGAGAAACATGTGCAAGATTAGTCCACTTGTAATAATGCAGGCAAATAGAAACTCTACTTCAATGGACCGAAGAAAGGAAGGCTTGAATAATTTAAGGATTGATGATACTAAGGATACTGGTGCGCCAAAAATAAAATTTATATTTGATATTAAACATTTTGGAACTCCGAAAATTAAACCTATATTTGCTATTATTAACAATAAAAATTGAAATTATGGCAAAGAAAAAATAGGAAGGGATTTTTGGAAGTATCCGCATGAACAAGGAGAAGTATATAAGCTCATTTATAGAATTATACAATCAAGGGTTAAATGACACTGAAATAGCTAAATGGTTAGGAGTTAGTAATGCTACTATTACCACTTGGAGGAAGAAACAAAATCTTCCAAAAAATTTCAAGTACACCCACAAATTTGACGAGGAACTCTTTATTAAATACTATAAAGAAGGGTTAAATTGGAAGCAAATTTCAGAGAAATTAAACATTTCTGACAGTGCTGCACAAGCATATGGATCTTCTCTAGGATTAGAAACTAATCATTTAAAATATGAGGAAACAGAGCTTGATAATATAGAATTTCAAGTTTTTCTGGGAACTATGTATGGAGATGCCTATTTAAGGATTCCAGAAGATTCTAGAAATGCTAGTGGGCACTTTGCCCATTCTTTTAAACAGAGAGACTACTGTAAGTGGAAATATAATCATTTGTCAAGATTCTGTTCTCCTCCTAAAGAAGTTTCTGAGATAGACAAAAGAAATGGAAAAGAATATTTTGCAATAGACGTAAAAATCTTAGCAAATCCAGTGTTCACAAAAATGTATCCTATGTTATACAAAAACAAGGTTAAATATATACATCCTGACTTAATTAATAAATTAGAACCTTTAGGTATTGCTGTATGGTTCATGGATGATGGATGTTATGATCATGGTAGCTACGCAATAGCTACAAATTGTTTTACTATCGAGGATATTTCCCTTATATTAGAGATGTTTAAATCTAAGTTTGACCTAGAATTTACCGTTCATGCTAATCATGTAATAAGGCTAAAAAAGAAAGATGCAGGAAAATTCTGCGATCTTATTAGACCCTATATACATGAAGATTGTTGGTACAAATTAGGGCTAGACGCACCTAAAACTCCGTTAAACGGGGAAACTCCTGAAGGGGACAACCCCGTGCTAAACCCTTAGGAAACTGAGGAAAATGCCTAACGACTAGAGGTGATGCCAAACAAGTAATGTTGTGGCTATAAAATCCTCCACGAAAGCGGGGCACTACTCACTATGTGAGCTAAAGAGATAGTCTGAACTTCTATAGTAATATAGAGAAATACTAGACAAACACTAGTATGTTAACATAATGCAGCCCAAGATAGTGAGATTATAATCTCTATCTTTAATCCTCATAGGGAAAAGTTAGCAACCTATAGAGGATATGACATTAAGCACTTAGGGCCAAACTTTAGAAGTATCACTGTGCTTAAAAATAGATATGGCGAAGCAGATGTAGAGGTTGGATGTGCATTTTATGGTGCAGTATCGGTCTTTGCTGAACTTCCCAAACCTGATGATATCTATGACTACGAGAAGTATAGCAGCTCCGAGTGGTTATTAGAAGATATCCAAGAAGATAATATAAAGATTGAAGATGAATCATCTACTCAAAAATACAACTTTATATTATAATGGCAGCAGAAACACTTTGCATTTTAGGAGAAAGTGGACATGGTAAGTCAACTTCATTAAGGAACCTTAATCCAGAGGAAACATTTATCATTGCTACAGTTCCTAAGCCACTCCCTTTTAAAGGGTGGAAGAAGAAATACACTCCACTCAAAATCACTAAGGGAGAAATTTCTGGAAACTACTACGTTAGTTCAAAGTATGACGAAATTCTTAAGGTGCTTCAGGTAATCAATAACAAGATGCCTCACATTAAGACTATTGTCATAGACGATTTCCAGTATATGTTGAGTTATGAATTTGTGGACCGAGCTACAGAAGTAGGTTACACCAAGTTCTCCGAAATCGCTCAGCATACTATGGAAATCCTTCGATATGCCGAAAAGATGAGAGACGACCTGCTGATGGTTGTTCTAACTCATACTGAGAATGTCGGAGACAGTATGAATCCTAAATATGTTATCAAAACTGTAGGTAAGATGCTTGCAGAAAAGGTAACTCTGGAAGGCTTGTTTACTTATATATTCTTCTGTAAAATCTTAGAGGAGACTGATGGTAATTACCAATATAAGTTTCTGACCAACACAGATGGTGTAGCTATGGCGAAAACCCCTATGGGTATGTTCCCTGACAAACTCATAGATAATGACTTAGCAGAAGCTATTAAAGTCATTAACGAATACAATAACGCTGACTAATGGATCCTATTGTTGAAGAGTTCACTATAACACTTAAGTATCAAGTTACAGTTGATACTGAGACTGGAGAGATGACCACTAAATGTATTAAACGAACAGTGGATAAAGCCAACTTCGAAGTCTCTGAAGCAGCTCCTAAGAAAGCTGCTAAAAAGGCTAAGAAAGAGGAAAGCTCTTCTCCTCAGTTAATACTCGAAGATAACAAGTATTGCCTCAACTCTGCAGCCGTGGAGCTTATAGGGGTTACCCCAGACGACAAGCTCGACATCAAGTACGAGAAAAGAGGAAGTACTATGGTTCCAGTAATAGGAACTGATGAAGCCTTTAAAACTAAGGGAGGCAACAAGTTAACTAAGAGTAATACTGTAGCTTGTAGAGGAAGTAAGAATGAAGAACTGTCCAAGTATGGTCATGTATTTGAAATAACACCACATGACTCTAAGGATGGATTATTTATCCTTACTGGGGATTCTGCTCCAGAAGCGCTCCCCGCTGGAGATGAAAACATAGCAATAGATAAGTCCGATGAGGACTTACCACTTGACGTAGATTTATCATCTTTAGTAGACGAAAAAGATGCTAACATAGAAGAAATAGATTCATCCTACTTTAAACTCTAATTCGTAAAATCGTGAGAAAATTAACATAGGAAGAAGTACTCCTAAAATTCATTCATACTCACGGAAATACATATGACTACTCCTAGACCCATTATACAAATATGAGAACGAAAGTAGTTATAAGGTGTAAGAAATATGGAGAATTTCTATAGCTTCCTTACGATCATATAAAAGGAAGTGGATGTCCTCTATGTCATCCTTAGACATTTCCAATGACTACAGAAACTTTTATATAGAAAGCTAGAAAGATTCATAAAGGGCGATATGATTATTCAAAAGTTCAATATCTAAACTCATAGACAAAAGTATGTATAATTTGTCAGGAACATGGAGAATACTAGCAAACTCCAAACAATCATTTGAACGGTTAGGGATGTCCCATCTGTAATAACTCTAAAGGAGAATAGTGTATAAAAGAGATTTTAGAAGAATTAAATATTAAGTATGTTTAGCAATTTGAAATTCCTGTCCCTTAGGAGATACGGAAAACTTCTAAAGCTTTTATAGACTTCTATCTTCCTGATTATAATACTTTTATTGAATTTAATGGAAAACAACATTATGTCCCAATAAAACATTTTGGTGGAGAAATTAAATTCCAACGCCAAGTTAATAGGGATAAATATATAAAAGAGTATTGTTCCAAGAATAATCTTTCGCTAATGGAGATAAAATTTGATGATTCTGTAGATAAAATTAAATCTATTATTTCAAATTTTATTAATACATATGAGTGAATTTAATTTTGGATCTTTAGCAACAACTCAAGCAACATCTAACGTTCAGCAGCGTCTTAAACCTTGGGATATTTATCCTGTAAAGTATGCAGGTGCCCGAGTTGAGACAATTCAAGGAAAGAAAGACCCCTCCCAAACGTATACAATCCTTAAGGTGCGTTTTGATGGAGAGGATGGATTCTACGAAGAGTCTATTTTCTATCCTAAAGCAGGTGATGACGTTCGTCCTGAATATACAAGTAAAGACGGACATAAATATCTTGGAGCCTCATCTTTTGATAGGACCATGACTTTCATCGCTCAAGTTGCAGAGGTTCTGAACCCTGAAGGATTTGCTAAAATGCAGGCAGCTAGCTCTAAGTTTAGGACTTTTGATGATGTTGCTAAGGCATTCATTCAGATTACAGATAAAGCAAAAGGAAAAGAAACCAAACTTAAATTAGTAGGTAGAACTCAGAACGGAAGTCTGCAGGCAGCACTCCCTAGGTTCGTTGCTGTTAACAAGCAGGGAGAGAGATTCTGCTGTGATAACTTCCTTGGTGATAAACTTTTCTTCTCAGCATATGAGGAAGGTAAACGTGCTGAGTATCTTAAGGCTAAGCCAACTGCCATGCCATCTGAGACTAATGACTTAGGAATAGACTCTGCTTCTACAGAATCAGATGATGAAGTAGATTTCGAATCTTTACTTTAATTAAACTGACTTTGGTTTAGATAGAGAATTTTTAGTATATTTACTAAATGACATTATTAAATATAACTAATGAATTACACGTTTGAACCAAAGGTAACTAAAAAATTAATTCTTTCCAGGTTTTCTGAGGAACAAATAATGGAATTTTATTTGCGTGTTCCTATAAGAAAAGGACTCTTTAGATCTCCTTTAAGGAGAGATAGAGAGCCCACCTGTAGTTTTTATAGGAATAATTCTGGAGACTTAATCTTTAAAGATTTTGCTACAGGGCAGCATCTAAATGCATTTGGAGTAGTACAAAGTATATTTAGCTGCAATTATTTTGAAGCATTAAAAATTATAGCTAATGATTTTGGAATAGTAAATAGTAATTCCATTGCCCGGAATCCTGGGAAAATTAATGAAAATCCCGTTAAAATAAAAGATAAAGAGATGTCCAAGATCCAGATAGAAGTCCAAGATTTCACCGATTTAGAACTAAAATGGTGGAAGAAATATGGAATCACTCTGGATATTCTTAAGAAATTTAATGTTTATTCCTGTAAACATGTTTTTCTTAATGATCAAATATTTGCTAAATCCCAGCAACACTGTCCAATATTTGGATATTATGGGAAGAAATATCATGGGTTAGAACTCTGGAGATGCTATTTTCCAAAAAGGACTAGTTATCGTTTCATAACTAATTGGCCAAGCAAGAAAATTCAAGGATATGACCAACTACCCAAGAAAGGAAAGCTAATGGTAATCACGAAGTCCTTAAAAGACGTTATGTGTCTATACTCCATGGGAATAACTGCTATTGCGCCTAACTCAGAGACCCAATTTGTATCAAATACTATTCTAGAAGATATTAAAACTAGGTTTGAACATATAGTAGTGTTATTTGATAACGACCTTACTGGGATTTCATTTATGAATAAACAAAAAAGATTACATCCAGAGCTAATATATACTTGGATTCCTAGAAAATATGGAACAAAAGATATAAGTGATCATTATAAAGAATATGGAAAGAAGAAAACATTAAATTTAATTAAGAATTTTATATTATGGCTAAAAGAAAATAGAACGACTTGAATACATCATGTAAAGCCACTTTTAAAAATGGAACTAGCAAGGAATTCTCTTCTATTGAAGACGCTAGTAAGGAAACGGGGCTGAGTGTAGCTTCCATAAAAATCAGGTGTAATAAGCCTGGAACAGGAGGGAAAGACAAAACTACATTCGAATGGTTAGATCCTAAGACTGCTGCCCATTATAGGGCTAAAAAGTCTAAGAACAAAGGAAAAGACCTTGAATACGAGATTGTAGAAAGGCTTAAGGAGATAGGATATTCTGGTATATGTAGATCTGCTGGAGAGTCCAAGAAATTGGATAACAATAAGGTGGACATCGCAGACACCAATGGGGAGTTAGAAGTAGCTATTCAAGCTAAACACTATGCTAACTTTCCTAACTATTTCAATATTAGGTCTGAATGTACTGATCCTAGAGATCTAGTTATGATTTGGAAGAAGAGTGCTGAAGCTGGGTCGATTAGCAAAGGGACGCTTGCCGTAATGGACGTTAATTTATTTTATAAACTCTTAGAAAATTACCACAAAAACAAATGAAGTATTTATTCAGTCTTCATGATAATTCAGAAGGAGTTACAGAATTGATCTCTGTGGAAGCTGAAGATGAGATACAGGCAGGCAATATACTAGCATCTAAGTTTATGCCAAGAATAGCTAGAATTTGTTATGGGCCTTTCGTCAGAGCTATGGAAGAACTAGACATCATAGTTGATAGTCTAGGTCCAATAAACGAAATAAAAGAACTCTCGTGAACAAGTATATAATTCCTGTTTGCCTTGTACGTGAGGATATGAACTGGCCAGTAGTAATAATGGCCAGATCTATATCTGATTGTCAAGATAAACTCATTGCTATAATCTCAGAGAAATGTGGGATTGAGGAAGAGTTTGATAACTATAGAGAATTTAAGCGTACCGTCGACTCCGAGTATGATATTATAATTGGAGATATAAAAGATTACGAAACATTATGAACTTGAAAGTATCCATGGACCTAGATGGTTGTCTATGTGACTTCTATGGTCCGTACTTCGAAAGGTTTGGAAAGCCTGAGAAGGATTCCACGATAACCAAGAATGTAAACACAGTCCTTATTAAAGATAGGGAGTTCTGGATGAACCTACCTGTCTTAAATGAGCTAAACTGGACCCCAAGACAGTATACTACTGCTAGAGTTATAAGGAAGCAGTGGATAAAGGAATATCTTGACAAAGAGATGTTTCCCAAAGCCCCAATCTATCAAATCCATGGGTATGGATTAAGTAAATACAGTAAGGTCAAAATGGGAGGTTGCCATCTACATATAGATGACAGCCTTTCTGTATTTAAAGACCTTAATTCTAAAGGGATTCCCTGTCTTCTCTTAGATGCACCAAACAATCAAGAATGGGGCCCTATAGGACGTATTTATACTATCGATAAGGAGGAAATAGAGGACGCTTATTGGTTATTCAAGGATACTCTCTTTCCTTACTTTAAAGAGTTACTATGAATATAAAAATAACACCACTTATGGATACTCTTCGTCTTCAGAAAATTGACGATGAAGAGTATTTCTCTGAAAGATATTCCAACTATATAAGCAATTCGAGACTAAGCTTAATCAATCCTTCCCAAGAGGGAAGTCCGGAAAAGTTCTTTCAGGGATTTAAGCCTATTTATAGTGCAGCCTTTGATTTAGGTAGTGGAGTACATCAAATGTCTCTTCAGGGAGATCTATTTGAGATATGTGAGACTGTTGATAAACCTACTGCAAAGATGGGAGCGTTAGCAGATAGACTCTATCCTACTTATTGCAAGGGAGAAGTCACAGATGAGGATATCACAAAGCAGGCAACCATCATAGATTATTATGGTGGTAATCTGTCTGAAGCTAAAATACAGGTAGTTAGAGAGAAATGTGAACCTTATTGGAAAGGGAGAAAGGAATTCGAAGAATCCTATCTAGGTGATAAAGAACCTCTATACTTCGATCCTCGTAGTAGACAAATAGTGCATAATTGTATAGACGCTCTTAACTCTAATAGGAAAATTCAGAAGCTCTTGCATCCTAAAGGAATACTTGAAGATCCGATTTCTGATACTGAACAAGCTATTCTTCTTGATATAGATGTTAAGGTAGAAGGTTATCCTAAGTTTCTCTTGAAACTTAAATCTAAGCTTGACCATTATTCTATAGACAAAGAGTCAAATATTATTACTATAAATGATGTTAAGACTATAGGAAAAATAGTATCAGAGATGGGTTCTAATATTGAAAGATTCCATTATAATCGAGAATTGGCTATGTATAGTTGGCTTCTAAGTCTATGTGCTAAAAAGTACTATGGGATGGATAGTCCTACTGTAAAGGGAAACTATTTAGTAGTCTCTACTATTCCTGGACACTATACTAAAGTCCTTCCTATGACTAAAAAAATGTTTAAGGAAGGCTGGAACGAATTCGAACAATTGCTTAAATTAGTTGCTAAACATGTTGCAACTGAACATCATGAATTTGGAATATGGATATAATTACAACCCCTCCTTATGAAGAAATGCAAGCTCTTTACAGCAAGTATTTCTCCTTAGGCTTTTTAGGACCAGACATCAACAACAAGTTTGCCCTTATTAGTCTTACTTGTCACATCACTGAAAAAATTAAGAAGCAAAAACCAGACTGGACTCATTGGAAAACTCTATATGAGATTAACAAAGGGTCAGTTCCTGAGGATCTTCTAAAAGGCCTTGCAGTAATGTGTTCTGATTTTGCGTACGGGTGTACGTCTTTTCCAACTTTCGGAATAGCTGACAAGGATATTCCAGCTAAAATCAAGGAGTTGTTAGACAAACACCTACCTTTCTGAAATAATCAATATGTAGATCTAAATAATTTGTGTAGATTACAAGTGTTAAAAAATTTAACACTTATTTTACTCTCCTTTTATTTTGGGGAACTATATAATATTACTATATTTGCAGTACCCTAAATAAGGGAAGAGAGAAGATAAAATTCAAGAAAATTTTAGATTCTTTTACAATTTATTATTTTGATAGTTCGATAAAAAGTAGTAAATTTGTAGTAGAGTTGATGAAGATGTTAAATACGAATTAATGTTTTTAAATTTTATTGAATTATGACACAAATTATGAATTTTAAGAGAATGGAAGTAAATGGAGCTACTAGAGAAGAAGCACTTGCAAAGGCTCCTTTTGACATTATGGGCGATGCTACTCAGGCTTACAAAATCTGGCGTAAGAAACAGGTAAACGGTGTAACTGACTCTGATAAGAAACAGTTTATGCTTGATTACCTCAATAAGAAATCTAAGAATTGCGCTGGTGTTGGTTTCTCAATCACTCTTGAATCAGCTGTTGTTGATACTCGTGAACGTCCTTACCGTATTGATGACGTTAAGAATGAAAAAGGAACTCGCAAATATAAGACTGTTTATCAGATAATTGATCGTGCTACTGGTGCTGTACTTGCAGAGACTAGTGAAACTAAAGCTAAGGCTAAGGAAATCGCTAAGGCTCTCTACACAGAAAAAGGCTTCAAGGGAAATCTTATCTGTACTTATACCAAGCAGGTTCTTGATGGAGAACCAACTGCATTTACTGTTGAGTATACTCCTTCTAAGAGTTCTCGTATCGGTAGCTACCTCGTATTCGGTATTGAAAGAGGCTAATTTATCCAATCTCTAATTTATAGGCGGTATCTGTAATAGGATACCGCCTTTTTCTTTTTTAAAACCAGAAATGGAATCTAACATTGACTACATCAATTAAAATATGGCAAATAAAGAAAAACCTACATTAACTATTACAAGAAACAGTAGTGGAATAATAGAGTTCTACGATCTTTATTATCCTACAAGTACTCCTTTTATTACTAGACTTACCCGGCAAGATGCCGAAATTATCTTTGGACTCTACACTTATTATGGAGGAAATATAACTGCAAGACAGATTGCAAACGAATTTCCGAAGTATACCTTATCTGAAATAAAGAAAATATTTAAGTGTTTTAAGTTGACTAAGGATAGTTCTTTTGCTCCACCTCACTTAATTGAGGAATTAAATGAGGAACAATTATCGCAATACAGAATGAACTTAAAAGAGAGAGCTGCATTTAAATATTGCGATGCTAGACAAGAACGTGATTTCACTAACCAGATTAAAAAGATGGCTAGTGAAATTAACCAACTTAAAAATAGACAAGAATTAGCAAAATCACTCCTTGGAGATATTGAATATGAAAAAGTAGTTACTAAGCCTATTACTGATGTAAATGCTACTACTGGAATCATATGTTTAAGTGATTTACACGTAGGAGCGTTTAATGTACCAGAAGGATATATTGATCTTCCTGAATATTCTGAGGCTGAAATTAACAGAAGACTTGATAAAATTATTTATAATATTCAAGGAAAACACTGGAATAAAGTAATTGTACTTAACCTTGGAGATAATGTTGATTCTTATAGAAAGATGACTTCTTCTATGACACATCAACTTCCATGTATACTTACTGATAAACAGATTGCTCAAATGTATCTGAGAGTAATGACTCGTTTTATGGATGCTGTTAAAACTCTGTTTAAGGATGTTCAATATATATCTATAGGTTCTGGTAATCATAGTGGTAGTTGGGGATGGCTTCTTGATATAACCTTATCTCAGCACTTACAGAATATTGGAATTAATTCTTATGTAAGTAATAATGAGATAGATAGTTTTGATGTAAATGGAACTTCATTTATATATTTGCATGGAAAAACTCCGCAAGAGAAAGGTCAACTTAAAGGGTTTCCTCTTAATTTGAATGATAAAACACAATGCTGGTTTAATGATTTCTTTGCAGATACAGATCTTAAATTACAGAAACGTAAAGTAGTTCTTAAAGGGGATTTGCACCAATATTCTATAAATAGTGTGCCTTCTTTCGATTATATCAATTGTCCAAGTATTTATGCAAGTAGTACCTATATTGTATCTAACTTTGGAAAGACTCCCTGGGCATGTACATATTTAGAAGTAGATACAAAAGGAAATTATACAACTGGACTGATAAGAGAATGAGACAAAGACTTAGTTCTAAGTTCGTTAACTGGGTTTCTGTTAAAGGAAAAGTTAAGAAAGAAGAAACTAAATATTTATCTAAGGCTCAATGTTGAGCTTTGGAAGGTATAACGATGTACAAACTTAACAAATATTTACAATTAGTATGAAAAAAACTAAGGAAAATAAATTTTATTGGCCGGAAAATTACAAACCTAATAAAAATGCTAAGCCGGTAATCTATAAAGGTATTGAATATCTTTCAAAAGCTCAGTGTATGGCATTAGAAGGAATTACTCGTAAAGAGCTAGATGCCTACCTTAAGGGAGAAGAACCTGAAACTCCTGTAGAGGAGGTTGAGGAAGACGTAGAAGAGCTTGAAGAGGACAAACTTCCTGATGATTACTTCGATGTTGAAGACGACTTCTAAAGTATACGTCGTATCCGAATTCGGAGGCGAATATGAGGACAAGTGGGAGCACCTAGTAGGGGTTTGCTCCTCACTTGAACTCGCAGAAGAGCTAAAGACTAAAATCTTGGCTGGTAGAGAGATTAAAACTAACATTTCTGAGGAAGAGTATGAGGAAATGCTTGATTATTTATATGAATATGAAGACAAGCATGGAGCTATCTGTAATGAAGAGGCTGAAGGCATCAAGAAACTTTTCCCAGATCGTGACCCAGAAGATATAGACGCTATTGACAAAGCATACTTCTCTTATGATGACTTTGGAGGAGTAGACATCCAAGAAATAGACTTTTATAACTAATAATGAATCTAACTCTAGACGAACTTCTGAAAGGTAAAGCAACAATTATTAAAGGAAAGGAATACTTCAACACTGAAGCATATGTCACCCCTTTCCTTGAAAGAATGTCTAAGTTTACTAATGACTTTAGAATTCAAGCTAAGTTGCCTGACCAGATTAGCATTACTAAGAAAGAAGATTTAAATCTAGAAGATATAGTATTTAACAGAGTTTGGGTTCAGGCAGTACTGCCAAATGAATTTTCCTTTGAAAACCATAAAGAGGTAATTGGAATGGTTTATGGTCTTGATGCTAGAAAACCAGTGTTCAAGATCTATAGAGGAGCATTAAATATGGCATGTCTAAACCTATGCGTATTCAATCCATCTTTCCTAAGTGTTCAGGAAATCGAGCCTGAGAAAGCTGTAAATTATAAGCCCCTTACTTCACTGTTAGAAACAACCTCTGACATTAAAGTATGGTTGGACAAACTAACTCAGACATTAGTTCCTTATGATGAACAGCTAATCAATGAGAACTTAGGATTATGGGTAAGAAATTCAATTAATTCTTCCTATGATTCTGGTTATGGTAAGGTTAAACTTTCTTCCAGCACTCCCATTGATGCTTATAAGCTTCTTTATGAGAAGAAGGATTCTCCATATTATGTGAAACCAGGAGAGGTAACTAATATGTTTAATGTTTACAATGCATTTACTGAACTTATCTCTAATGATGGAACGAAAGACGGAGGATGTAAAGATATACTTAATAAGTGTGAAAAGACTCTTCTTTTAAAGGATATATTAACTTTACAATAAACTATGACCGAACAAGATTGGCTTAATAACAATCAACTCTCTCTAGATATTTGGAATAACAAATATCGCTTTAAGGATGAGACATTTGAAGAATGGTTAGATAGAGTTAGTGGAGGTAATGCAGATATACGTCAACTGATAAAAGAGAAGAAATTCACTTTTGGGGGACGAATTTTAGCTAATAGAGGACTTAATAAAACAGGTAAGAAAATTACTCTTTCGAACTGTTATGTTATTCCTCAACCAGAAGATAACTTAGAATCTATCTTTGATTGTGCTGCTAAACTTGCAAGGACATATAGCTATGGTGGAGGTTGTGGAGTTGATGTTAGTAAACTAAGACCAAAAGGAGCTGCTGTAAATAATGCAGCTAAAAGCACTTCTGGTACTACTAGCTTCATGGATTTCTTCTCTTATGTGACTGGACTTATTGGGCAGGAAGGTCGTAGAGGCGCTCTGATGCTTTCTATTGACTGCACCCATCCTGATCTAGAAGAGTTTATCAACCTCAAATCTGACCTCAATCTTTGTACTAAGGCTAATATCTCAGTTAGAGTATCTGACGAGTTTATGAAAGCCGTAGAAGAAAACAAAAACTGGGAACTCTCTTTCTCTACTGAGACTGAAACAATTACTAAGACTGTAAATGCTAGGAAAGTCTTTCAACTTCTCGCTAGGAGGAATTGGGAAATGGCTGAACCTGGTATTTTATATTGGGATCATATTAAGGACTACAATATGCTTAACACTGATCCTAACTTTAGCTTTGCTGGAGTCAACCCCTGCGCTGAAGAGCCTCTTCCTGCAGGAGGAAGTTGTTTACTTGGGAGTATCAACCTTGCTGAGTTTGTTCAAGACCCATTCACTCCTAGTGCTCATGTAAACTATGATGAGCTAGAAAAGGCTGTAGCTATTGCTGTTAGAGCCTTAAATCAGGTACTGCTAGAGGGAATGGATTTGCACCCCCTCGAAATTCAGAGAAAATCTGTTTACAACTGGAGGCAGATTGGACTTGGAACTATGGGTCTAGGCGACATGCTTATCAAGTTGAGAGTAAAGTATAGTTCTAAGGACAGTATCAAGATAATTGATTCTGTATTCAAGTTCATAGCTACTGCAGCAGTTGAAACCTCTTTACAATTAGCTAAGATAGAGGGATGTTACCCAATGTGTAACAAGAAGGCCTTGGTAGAATCTTCATTTATCAAAGCGCTAGAACTTCCATCTGCAGTTCTTGAGGACATTGAGAAGTTTGGACTATTTAATAGTCAGCTTCTTACTTGTGCTCCGACTGGAAGTATTGGAACTATGTTCCAAATTTCTACTGGGGTTGAACCAAACTTTGCATTCTCCTTTAACAGGAGGACAGTCTCTTTAAATGCAGAAGAAACTGTTTATAAAGTAGACGCTGATATAGTACGCCAGTATAAGGAACATCACAATATCATTGGGGAGTATATGCTTCCAAAAGAGTTTGTGACGTCTGCCCAAATCAATCCTATTGATAGGATTAAAGTGCAGGCGGCTCTTCAAAAATGGATTGACGCTTCTATCTCCAGTACTATCAATCTTCCAGAGTCTACCACAGTTGATGAGGTGGAGAATATCTACTATGAAGCATGGAAACATGGTCTCAAAGGAGTAACTATCTGGAGGGATAATTGCAATAGACAAGGTATTCTTACAACAGACAAAGAAGAAGAACCTAAATATACTGAGAAGGAATGGCTTGAAATGAAGAAAGTCTCTCCTATTCAGGTAGAGGCAGATCACAGCCTAAAGAGAGGAGAAATTATTAAACCTGGTGATCATTGGTTAGGTCTTAAGAGGACATTAACTACAGGCTGTGGTACTTTACATGTTGAAAGTTTCTGGGACCCAGAAACTGGAGAATTACGTGAATGTTATCTTTCTAAAGGTAGTACAGGTGGCTGTAATAACTTTATGATTGGTTTAAGTCGTATGATTAGTCTTGCTGCTAGAGGTGGACTTAGTATAGAATCTATTCTTGATCAATTAAAATCATGTGGTACTTGTCCTAGCTATGCCGTTAGACAAGCAACACAGAAAGACTGTTCAAAGGGAAGTTGTTGTCCGGTTGCAGTAGGTAATGCTCTTAAAGAGATGCACCAGGAAATTCAAGATATAATTTGTGAATGTAAGGAAGGAACTATTCTTACTCAAGAGCAAGCAGAAGCTATAATAAATCAGCCTTTAATAAACAAAATTGCTGGGGAGATGATTAAACTTGGAACAGAATTAGAAGAATGTCCGAGTTGTCATGATAAAACTTTAATACATTCTAATGGATGTTTGTCATGCCCTAGTTGCGGATATAGTAAATGCGATTGATTTATGTATATATTAGCATTTATATTACTAATAATTAGTTTATCTAAATTACTATTATTAGGTTCTACAACGAGAGAAGAACTAAAATTATATTTTACAAATACAGAATTTTCTATCATTAAAGCATTACTATTAACAATATTAGCAGATGGTTTAATTGGATTATTTTGTAGTTTATATATATTAGTATGGTAACAGATGTTTATCTTATCTATAATGATGATATACAGCTTAGAAAGATCGGAGGTACCTATACCCTAAAGGTATCTCCTTTCTTTCATTTTATAGATGACAGAACCAGACAAGGTAAGAAAGATTCTTGGAAAGTCAAAGGAGGTTTTGGAGCTAAACTCACTCCTTTTGCTGTTGTCTATGAAGGTGAGAAACCTATAAAGGCATTCTATTCAGAAACTGGAGAAGATGTAATAGAATCATTAATAAAGTATCTAAATGGAGAATAAGAGACGTGGATTGTCTGGAATCTTCATATTTGATCAGTTCCCAGGTGAAGAGCGTAGAGAACCTACCTGCGTGGAGGACTGTCAAGAGGAAACCAGAAAGAAATGGTTAGAAACTCTAAGCAGAGAAGCTCTAATCAATACAATAGAATACTTATGTGGAACTCTGAGAGAAGTCTCAGACCAATTTGGAATTACAAGAGGATGAAAATACTAGTATTAGGAGACATTCATGGTAGGCTACACTGGTTAGATATCATATCTAAGGAAAATCCTGATAAGGTAATATTCCTTGGAGATTATGTTTCCACTCATGAAGGTATTTCGGCAGAACAGCAGATGTCCAATCTAGAAGACATTCTCAACTACAAAAATGAGAATTCCAATAAGGTAGTTTTGTTAAGAGGTAATCATGATCTTCAGATGCTTGGATATTCATGGGCTCAATGTTCTGGATGGGATCCAGAAGTTTATAAGGGAATGCAATCTATGAAAGATAGATTTCTTAAATTGACTCAGTGGGTTTATATAATTCCAGAAACTAATATAGTATGTTCTCATGCTGGCATTGGGGAATATTTCTTACAAGAATGTAATAAAAGAACTCAATCTGAACATCGTTCAACCTTAGAACAAATTTCTGAAATAAATAGACTTGTTCCATCTGAATTATTTGGATTTACCTCTTGTCGTATATCTGATTATACTGGCGAATCATCAACTCAGCCATGTACTTGGATAAGACCTTATACTCTTTTACGTGAAGGAGTTAAAAACATTATACACATAGTAGGACATACTCCTATTAAACATATCTGTAATGTAAAGGATAAGTGTATAAAACTTAGAGAAAAATACCATATAGATGAGAATGAACAAATTGTTAGAAACTATTGTGATATTTGGTGTTGTGATAACTTACAAAATAAAGAATATCTAGTAATAGAAGATGGAGAATTTATTTCTAAATCACTTAATGATTATGAAAACAGTAAAAGTGCAAGTATATAATATATCAAAAAATCCTCTTCCTAAATATGAATCTGAATGGGCTGCTGGAGCTGATGTAAGAGTTGATTTTAGTAGAATTACTCCAGAAAACTGTCCAAAGATTAAAGGTGATGGAGAAATTATATTTGCAGGAGAAAAGCATCATAAAGCCCTTATACGCCTTGCTCCTATGTCAAGAGTAATTCTCCCAACTGGTCTTTATCTTGGAATTCCTGAAGGTTGGGAAGTGCAGCTTAGGCCTCGTTCTGGACTGTCATATAAGGCAGGTTTAACAAATGCTAATGCTACAGGTACTATTGACGCTGATTATAAGGATGAAATTGGTATTATTGCTATTAATCTTGGACAAGAGGACGTCTGGATTGAAGATGGTGAGAGATGCGGACAATTTGTCCTTAAAGAAGCACCTCAAATCGAATGGGAGTCTGTAAATAGTAGAGAAGAACTTCAAGGTAAAAATCGTGGAGGCGGGTTTGGCCATACTAACTCAAAATGAAAACATATAATATATTGTACACTATTGATAATATAGAGTATCAAATAAATGTTAATGCTAGTAGCAAAGAATCGGCATTAGAAGCAGTTCAAGAAATAATTCCTAGTGCTACCAAAATTATATTAATTAATTAAAACTTACGACTATCGGACTGGATATATTTTTTGAGAAACATAGGACAGTGGGATACTTTAGGAAAGTAAATTTTCTAGTAAGATACTTTGCTGACCTAGGTTTTGACGTTGAAAACCAAACACCTTTCTATATTACTAGGGAGCAGGTAATCGAGCTTAGGAATAGGTGCCAGATGGTCCTTGATGACCACAGTCAGGCAGAAGACCTACTTCCTACTATGTCAGGATTCTTCTTCGGAAGTACTGACTATAATGAGTACTACTTTAAAGATGTAGAGCAGGTTCTCAAATATTGTGAAGAAACCCTACTTCCAATGTTTGATAGTTTAGATGATAGGGAAAGTATTTACTTTAGCACTTGGTACTAAAATGGCTTTGGATCAATTAACTATTCTAATTAATCGTTGCCGCCGCCTTAAGGCAAACAATGAAAACGGAGAGAATGATAACAAATTAGAAAAACTCTACGATGAGATAGCAGGCTTACTATCAGAATCTAAAGAGAAGGTGATTATTAAATGCTCATATGAAAGAGAAGTATGCATGGGAGATTTTGATTGTCAGGACTACCATGATTGGGTAATTGATAGGCTAGTAGATGAACGTACTGATCAAGAGACAGTACTATCTGATGACGTAAGATATAATCTAGATAACTATGTTTGCTGGGATGACATAACTATTACAATTGAAGACAAAAATGGAAACGAACTCGACTCCTTCTGCTAAATTTACAAAAGAGGAGTTTTTTGAATTACTTAAAATGCGTGCATCTCAGTCAGAGAGGCTTGACAGGCTTTCTGATGCTGGTCTACCAGTCTGGGATATGGACATTGTTGAATATGGAAATCTCATGTTTGATAAAGTCATCAGAGCTCATTTCACACGAGAGGGTGAAGACTGGATTTTCTGGTGGCTGTATGAGAAAGATGGGAACCCAGAGATGAAAGCATGGGACGAAGACCATGACGAGATTCCTATGGAAACCATGGAGGATCTCTGGCGATTTGTAAAACAATATAGAAAGTAATGATAACATATCTTCTAAGTAAATCAACTAATGGTCATTTTAGGTTTGCTGTTGTAGAAACTGATGAAGAATGGTGCGAACCAAAGCATGGATATATTATCCAGCGTAGCTATGGACAGGTGCAGGGTAAAACTACCCTGTCACCTGCTATTGTAGTAGATAAAACCAAACAGAATAGGACTTGGAAGGAACAATTAGAACTTCAATATAATTCTGAAGTAAAGAAATTTAAGGATAAAGGATACGTTGAAGTTCCTAAGCATCCTAATGAATATTCTGAATCTGAACTATCTGAAATCTTTGGAGAAGTAGCCACAAATCAAGTAGGAGTTATTAAACCCATGCTTGCAAAGCAAGAATCTAAACTCACTAATAGAAAGATTCTTGATAAAGAGTGGCTATGTAGTAGAAAGATAGATGGAGTAAGGTGTCTAATGTACTGGAATGGAGAAGAAGTTCTTACTGCAAGTCGTGGTGGTGGAAATTTTGATCCTGCAACTATTCACATTAGAGAAAAAGAGAGTCTAATCAAATTCTTTAAAGAAAATCCTACGATTATTCTTGATGGAGAATTATATAAACATGGGAAAACGCTTCAACAAATCTCAGGTGCTGCTAGAATGGAGAAGAATGCCTACGATTGCGATTGGCTCCAATACTTTGTTTATGATTGTTATTTTGTAGATAAACCAGATATGGTAGCTAAGGAAAGACAGTCTTTTTTAAATAGTAATTTTCCTTATCCTGTGAACTCTGAATTTAATGAAGTTATAGAAGCTAAGATTATAATTGTAGACCAGCATAAAGTATCAGGAGAGAATAATATTTGGAAATTACATGATAAATATGTAGAAGAAGGATTTGAAGGATGTGTGATTCGTAACCCAGATAAACCTTACAAACCTAATGGTCGTACTAATGATATGATCAAATTTAAGCAGTATAAGTCTGAAGACTTTAAGGTTGTCGGTTATGAGTTAGGATTAAGAGGCTCTGAGGATATGACATTTATTTGTGAACTGGACGATGGACGAACATTTAAAGCAATGCCATGCGGGACGAGAGAAGATAAAGAGGAGTATATTTCCAATTTTGATGTGAAATATAAAAATAAGTATGGGGAATGTACGTTCTTCAATTACTCTGAAGATGGAATTCCAACCCAGCCTAAGTTTAGGATATTTAGATTTGACTTAGAGTAATTCTCCAAAGTTTAACCTTGAATTTGGAGACATAAAAATTTTTCTATATATTTTCATATGTTTAATTAAAATGTAATAATTATGGAAGAAATTTTTAAACCGGTAAAAGGGTACGAGGGGTTTTATCTTGTGAGTAATCTGGGAAATATCAAGAGCAACGATCGTGAGAGATTGGGAGCTGGAGGATCGATCAGAAAGTGCAAAGGAAAGATTTTAAAAGCAAATCCTAATCAAAGTGGGCATTTACTTGTAAATTTATATGATTCTGATGGAAGATCTAAGAAAGTTTTAGTACATAGATTAGTTGCCGAAGCTTTTATAGAAAATCCATAGAATTTACCTTGTATTAACCACAAAGATGAGAATAAATTTAATAATTGTGTAGACAATCTCGAGTGGTGTACTGTTGCGTATAATAATAAGTATAGCCATCTTGAAGAAAATATATACAAGGGAACAGGAAATTACCCAATTAAGGTGATTCAATATTCCTTATCTGGAGAGGAACTAAACAAGTACAACTCCTTTATGGATGCTGAAAGAGCTACAGGAGTTGATCACGGAGGTATTTCCGCTTGTTGTAGAGGTAAACAAAAGACAGCAGGAGGATTCAGATGGAGCAAAGTAATTTGATCTTGAATAAATTATGGATAAATTTGACGAAGTAACAATAGAATACCAACCTCTTGATGAGGATTATTTTGGAAATAGCTATCAGCTTATTCCAGAAGAAATGCTTAGCTGTATTCCCAACTTGATGGGAATTAATCTTTGTTCTGTAAAGGGAATAGAGAGAATATGCATAGGCAATCAAATTGTAAGTTTAAGAATAGATTTCAAACCAAACGTAAAAGCTTTTGATAATATATGAAATTCAAAGGAAGTATTGTAATTACAGATCCTTGCTACCTAGTCAGGGAAGTAATCTAAAAGCTCTAGGTATTTATAACTATATAACACAAACTTGTCTATGAAAATTCCAAGTAAGTTTATGATACACGGTCATCCTATCAAAGTTATCCGAAGGGAAATTGATGATAAGGAGAATAACCGATATGGGTATTATGATAGTGTAAGAGAAGAGATTGTAATCTTTGACAAAGTAAGGTCAGATAATGAGCCAGTTCTATTGACTGATACTCAAATAGAGGCAACCTTTTATCACGAACTTATACATTGCTTTCAATGGCATATAAAAGGACAGACTGATGAGTGGGAAGCCCAGTCATATTCTGGATTACTTATAGAATTCTTAATGTCTAGCTTAGGTAATGAATGATACATTTGATTTTCAGGAAGCACTATCTTGTATAAAGGCGGGACTAGTAGTAGGAGTTACCCTTAATGGAACTGAAAGACGCTATTATCTCAATCAATTTGGTGAGATTATGTGTACTCCTAATGGTAAAGAGCATCTTACCTACAAAGTAAATACATTTCACATTGATGCTGTAATGTCTAATGAGTGGAAATTATTCTCTTAAAGATGAAAATATGAAGTTAATAAAGAGCAAGAAAGCAAGCGAGAACTATTTGTCAAAGATTGTTAATATAACCTCTTTCAGAGTTCATCCTAACGCGGAAAAGCTCAAATGCTGTACTATTGATGGGTTTAATATCATAACTGGGATTGATTCTGAGCCAGGTCTCTATGTCTATTTCCCAGCCCTTTCACAAATAAACAATGATTTCCTTAGCTATGCTAACCTGTATAGACATAAGGAATTAAACAAAGACCCAGAACAATCTGGGATGTTTGAGGATAATGGCCGCGTAAAGGCTATTAAACTTAGAGGAGAAATCTCTGAAGGATTTATCCTTCCAATTACTGTTTTCGAAAATTACATCATATCTGTTACTAATCAAGAGTTAAAACATGTCCAAGAGGGTACAGAGTTCGACGCGGTTGAACATGAAGGGAAAGAGTTCTGGATCAGCAAAAAGTACTTGCCGAAACGCACACAAGGCCAAGGTGGGGTCACTAGAGGCAAAAGGAGCAAGAAAGTTCCAAAAGGAGTCGACAAAGTCATCGATACTCAGTTTAGATTCCATTACGACACAACTCTTATTAAGAAATGTCCTTTCGTACTAAGTCCTGAATCTCTGATTCAAATATCTTATAAGATGCATGGAACATCTGGGATCTCTGCTAATGTTCTATGCCGCCAAGAACTTAACTGGAGACAGAAAATAGCCAAATGGCTAACTGGAGAAGAGTTTAATAGGTATGATTATCTATACTCCTCTAGAACTGTTATAAAGAATAAGTTCTACAACAAGAATGTGGGTGACGGATTCTATGGTGTGGATGTGTGGGCAGAAGCTGACAAGATTGTGAGACCTTGTCTAGCTAAAGGCCAAACAGCATATTATGAAATCCTAGGTTTCCTCCCTAATGGAGGATATATCCAGAAAGGTTTTGACTATGGATGTACTCCTCCTAGAAATAATGAGACTTACACTCCAGAAAAACACTTCAAAATAAGAGTATATAGAGTTACTGAAACTAACGTAGATGGTAAGGTACTTGAATATACTACTCACCAGGTTCAGCAGTGGTGCCAGAGAGTTGGACTAATTCCTGTAGAGGAATGTTTTTATGGAAAGGCTAAGGATCTGTACCCTGACATAGACACTGCTCAACACTGGAATGAGAACTTTATAGAAAGACTTGCTAATGACAAGAATTTCTTTATGGAACAGGACTCTCCTCACTGCAAGAACAAGGTCCCTCATGAAGGACTTGTAATTAAGATTGAGGATGGACTTTCTAGGGCCTTCAAACTTAAGTGTTTTAGATTCTTAAATAAAGAACAAGAACTCCTTGATAAGGGAGAAGGAAACATCGAGGATGAAGCGTGAGAAGCTTTAAAATCACTCAATCTATAACTGATAGGCAGGATGCATCTTTGGGGTTATACTTCAAAGATGTGTCCAAACAGCCTATGATTGATATAAATGAAGAAATTGCTTTAACTAAACGCATAAAAGAAGGTGATCAGAAAGCTGTAGATAAACTAGTTAATGCCAACTTGAGATTTGTCATATCTGTAGCCAAACAATATCAGAATAAGGGGCTGAGTCTTGTCGATTTAGTGCAAGAGGGAAATATCGGCCTTATCGAAGCAGCCAAACGATATGATGAAACTAGAGGCTTTAGGTTTATCTCATATGCAGTATGGTGGATTAGACAAGCTATTATGCATGCTATCTCAGATCAATGTCGAACTATTCGAATTCCTATGAGCCAAGTTGTCTACATGAATAAGATCAATAAAGCAACAGAGAAATTTGAACAGGAATATGGCAGGAAACCTTCTCCAGAAGAAATTGAAGCAGAAACTAATTTATCATCAGATAAGATTTCTTTTACTCTTTCTTCATCTAGTAGAGCTGTTTCTTTAGAAACTCCCTTTAATGATGAAGAAGCTGGATGTCTGTTAGACGTTATTCCCAATTCTAATTCAGACGATACTGATAAAACGTTAATTAGGGATAGTATATCACAAGAATTAGAAGACGTTCTAAATAATCTCTCTTTTAGAGAGAGGGATGTTCTTAGAATGTCTTTTGGTTTAGGAATGTCTGCTATGCAGAACGAAGAAATAGCTAGCCGACTTGGAGTTGGATGCGAAAGAGTAAGACAAATTCAACATGAGGCTATAGATAAGATTAAGAGCAATTACAGTCATTTATTACGAGAGTTATTATGACAAAGAAAATAATAGTCCTTAGAGGACTTCAAGGTAGTGGCAAAAGCACATGGGCTAAGCAGTGGATAAGTGAAAATCCGGAATATCGTGTTCGTTTCAATAGAGACGATATTCGTAATATGCTTGGTAAATATTGGATTCCAAATAGAGAAGGTCTTATAGACAGTATGTACTGGAATTTCCTTGAACAAGCCACAGCGTCTGGATATGACATTGTCATCGACAACATGAACCTCAATGAGAAATATGTTGAGGAGGTAAAGCAGTTTGTCGAAGAGACAAATTTATGGCTAGACCAGTCTAAAGCTGATTTTAAGTATGAAGTAGAAATTAAAGATTTCTTCCATATTCCCCTGCAAACATGTATAGATAGAGATGCTCAAAGAGAGAATCCTATTGGAGAAATGGTAATTAGGAATACTTTTAATAAGTATAAGGACAAAATAATTCCGTGGAAGTATGGAGGTAGACAACTTCAATCTGATACTTGACCAACTTTCATTTGATAATCGAGATGAATTCTACTTTGTCCAGATTATTCAACGAAGAAAGGATGGCAATGATGGACTTCATGTCCGAAATGGGTACAGGCTAATTAAGTCGTACTATATATATAGTAAACAAGAGTTAATAGATCTAAAAGATAGAATTATTGAACTCTGTAAAAATAACAACGCTAGAGCATATATCAATCCCAATGTTAGAAATGCTAAAGAAGTGGCTCTTGAATGTATCAAGAAATATGCTGATTTAGTGTTAAATGATAATTCGTTCATGGGAAATAACATATGGGACAGTTCTTGTGGTAGCACTAGAGCCAGAGGACATAAAGCTCTATGGATAGTGGACGTAGACAATCTAGAACACTTAGAGGCTATTAAGAATATGATAAGTCTTTGTCAGGGAGCTCCTGGAGACAAAATCAAGTACATAGTTCCAACTGTTCATGGTTGTCATCTAATTACTTATGGGTTCAATAGAGAGGAGTTAAATAATAGACTACGCGGATCAGGCATAGGCTATATAGATATTCATAAGGACAATCCTACTCTATTGTATTATGATTTATCTGGTCAGCAGAAACCGGAGACTGTACAGTCCTGAAAGTTATAAGGATATATCATTTAGAGAGGCAATGGAGATTCTCTATCCTCTCAAGGAGGTTCAGTTGGATTCGGAAACTATGGGTTTGGATTGCCATACTAAGGCTCTTCTAACCCTTCAGCTTGGTTGTACTGAGAACCAGGTTGTTTTTGACTGGACCACATTAACAAAAGAAGAAAAACAAGAATTAAAGGAGTATCTTGAATCTGATAGGTTGTTTATTGGTCATAATCTCATGTTTGACTTGACTTTCTTGTACAAACAAGATATCTGGCCTCAACATATTTATGATACTATGATAGGTGAGCAACTTATATACCTTGGATATCCTAGAATCCTATCTGCTGACTTAGTTGAGGAACTGGGAGTTGAATTTCCTTGGTATGAATATGTTGACAAAAACGATAAAGGCTTTCCTCTAGAGAAACCTTATTGGGAACTATCATATTCTCTTAAAGCTACTGCAAAAAGGCGTATCGCTGTGGACATTGATAAAACTGTACGAGGTACAATCATAAACGAAGGTCTTACTGAGAATGTTGTAGTCTATGCAGGTGGGGATGTCATGTGGCTTGAAAAGATTAAGGATGCTCAACAGGTAGAACTTGAGAAACAGGATTTAATGAAAGCTATGCTTTTTGAGTGTGAATTCATTAAAAGTTTAGCTTATGTTAAATACTGTGGTGTTCATCTAGATCCTGTTAAGTGGCAGGCTAAGATGAATGATGACCAAAAAGAACTCCAAAAAGCACTAGAAGAGCTTAATAAGTTTGTGTGTGATTTGGATACTCAAGAGTATATCTATAGATATGCTACTTCTAAGAAGGAAAGAGAGCGTATTGTATCTCTAGGTTTCGAAAGGTATCCCGAGAAAGATACCAAATATGAATGTTGGAGATATAGAATCAAGGGCAAATTTGCTCACACTAATATGCAGCTCTCCTTATTTGAGGAATATAACGATGTTGGTCCTAAGTGTGATATCAACTGGAGTAGCTCCCAGCAAGTTATAAAACTGTTTGAACTATTAGGAATACAAGTCAAAACCTTTGACAAGAAAACTAAAAGGGAGAAGAAATCAATTGAGGAAAAACTAATAGCTCCGCAGGAGAAAGATTTCCCGATTATTTCAGTATTTCTAAGGTATCAGGCAGCAGCTAAAGTGGTCTCTACCTATGGACAAAACTGGCTAAATGCTATAAATCCTCAAACTCACAGGATTCATGTCGAGTTGCATAGTATCGGAACGGATACAAGTAGATTAAGTAGTGGTGGTGGAGTATATAAGCTCAATCAGCAAAACCTGCCTCATGATGCTATAACTCGAGCCTGCTTCACTGCAGAAAGGGGAAATAAGTGGATCTCTTGTGACTATTCTGGTCAGGAGAGTTGTATTACTGCTTCCGTTAGTGGCGATGAGAGGATGTGTGAAATTCTTAATACTGGCGGTGATCTCCATAGTGAGGTTGCAAAGGCTTGTTGGCCCGAACTTTTAGGTAGTCTTACTGATGAGGAAGTAAAATCTCAATATAAATCTTATCGACAAGATGCTAAAGGCGTAGAGTTTGGTATTTTCTATGGAGGAGATGACAATACTCTAGTGGTTAATAAAGGATTTGCTAAGGACAAAGCTAAGCAGATCTATGATAACTTTATGAAAACCTTCCAAGGTATCAAGAGGTATCAAGCATATTGTCGCAAGGTTGTTATGGAAAAAGGCTACATATTGATGAATCCTGTATTTAAACACAGAGCTCACATCTTTGATGCTGAATGGTTGTTCAAAATGCAGGATAAATTCACTGAACCAGGCTTCTGGCAATATTATAACGAGATGAAGAGAGATGCTCCGTCTTGCGATACTGTTCAGAATGTTAAGAAGTATTTTAGAAGAAAGTCAGACTCTGAAAGACAATCCATTAATTATAGGATACAGAATAGAGGAGCTTGTTGTTTTAAGTTGGCTATGATTAAGCTATTTAATTGGATTAAATCCAATAACTACTTGAATATAGTAAAAATCTGTACAGTTGTCCATGATGAAATAAATCTGGAAGCCCCAGAAGCTATAGCAGAAGAAGTTGGAAATATTCTAGTTAAATGTATGGTAGCTGGAGGTAAGCCTTTCTGTCCAAATGTTTATCTAGGAGCTGATGTAACTATTGGAGACCATTGGATTCATTAAAACACTTTACTATGGGCTGGAGTACTGAACTATTTTGCAATATAACATTTAATAGAGAAACTTTCAATAGTAAAAGAGAGGTCGAGGACAAGATTGAAGAGTTTGAGGCATGTCTTCAGAATACCAAGGACCATCTAAGAGATCTTCTTATGATGACAGAACCTGGTAAATTCTGCCCTGAAAATTATGATCCTTTAATATGGATGCGTAACGAATACCAAGACTCTATTGATCTTATAGAAGAGTATTCGATTGAACTTTATAAACTAAATATTCTGTTATCTAATTGGGATGCCTGCCATGATGAAAGTGGTTTAGCTATAAGTCCTCCAGAGGGGATAGATTGGAAAACTGCTTTCCTCGATGGGGACTTTGTAAGAACCACAGAGCATCCTAATGCTAATGACATATCAAGATTTAAAAATGAGTAAATTCGTAAACGTAACAGTCAGTACTAGTCTTAGTACTGACTTTTATTTAGAAGTTCCTGATGATGCTACAGAGGAGCAGATTAGAGAACTTGCTGAGAAGGAAGTAATTCTTCCTCACACTTATCCTACTGTATTAGATAATTTCCTTAAAACACGAATGAGAATTAATGTTCAGGGTTTAGACAGTATGTTAAAATCTTGGAATATTGATGAAGTGGAGTATATCATTGAACAATAATGTCTAATAAAACAATATCTGGAGCTATTAGTAATTAGTACTACTGCAGATATGTATGTAGAAATTTTAACTAGAGAAAAATGAGTTTTATAAAAAGACTTGAACGAGTAACTTCCTGGAAAAGGGTATTAAATGCGGCTCGGAGAACTATAGGTAAAGAGCCTCTAGATAAAGAGCCTTCTAATTCTTGGAAAGCTAAAATACTCTTAGCGGAGCATTCTCCTATTAGACTTTTAGAATATGACTGGACATGGGGAGAAATAATGCAATGGGTAACAGCCCACCTAGTTAGACATCATGAAGGATGCGAAAAAATGGTACATTCTCAAAGAGGAGATAGGAGAGCTATCTTAGAAGAATATGGTGTGGAATCTAGAAATGATCTTCCACAAGGAGCCTTAAATGATATGGATATGATTGCTAATGCTCAAGCACTAATAAATATTTCTAGAAAAAGACTATGTTCTTGTGCTTCAAAAGAAACCAGAGAAGCTTGGAAACAGGTTAAGACTAAAATTGCTGAAAAAGATCCTATACTAGCATCTAAAATGGTTCCAGAATGTTTATATAGGGGATTCTGTCCAGAATGGATGAGTTCTTGTGGATACTCTAAAACTGAAAAGTTCAATAAAGACTTACAGGAATATAGAAAAACGGACTATGACAGCTGAGGAATATTTTGGAGATTGGATGAAGGTAATCGACAAGGATAAACTTATGAAAGTCATGAGATGGATACGAACTTTAGATGATTCTAATATATGTCCTTCTAAGAAAAATATATTTAGAGCATTTAAACTATGTCCATATAATAAATTAAGGGTTTGTTGTATTGGAATGGATCCTTACCCTCAACCAGGAATAGCTCAGGGTATCCTATTTGGTAATTCTAAAGAGACCCCAGAAGAACTCCTATCTCCATCTTTACAAGTAATTAAAGAATGTGTTATTAACTATGAAGTCCCTCACGGTCCTATAGAATTTGACAATACTCTAGAATCATGGGCTGAACAAGGGATTTTATTAATTAACTCTGCCTTTACTTGTAAAGTAAACGAAATAGGTTCTCATTTAAATATGTGGAAACCATTCACTTCTAAATTAATAGAAAATATAAGTTATAAAAATGATGGTTTAGTGTTTGTGTTATTTGGAAATCAAGCACAATCCTTTAAACCTTATATAAAAGGATTTCAGAAGATTATAGAGGTTCAACATCCTGCCTACTTTGCTAGAAATAACGAAATAATGCCTTATAGTACATTTACTGAAGTAAATAAGTTTTTGAAAGCGCAATATAACGAACATATAGATTTTTATAGAGAATGTTAACAATAATACTTTGCGTGGGAATAGTATACTGAAGAAGAACTAAAAAGAATCATATCATGACTAACGAACAATATAATAAGGCTTCTAGACTTAAACAAGAAGCATCAAACCTGAAAAGTTTGATAAATTTTATTAACTCTTCTAATATAAAGTGTTGTATTGGGAGGGAGGATTCTAATGATCCTGAAGTAATTATACCTATTGAGAGTATCTATATTAACATTCCAAGTGAGTATTATAGTATCTGCTTAGAAGCTAAGGAAAAACTACTAGGAGTTCTTAAAGACAAGTTAGAAGAAATAGAAAGAGAATTTGAAAATGTTTGAAGAAATTAAGCCAATGAAAATAGATTCCTCAAAGCAAGGAATCTTTTTCACTTCCGATCTCCATTTTGGTCACCAAAATATTATAAAGTTTTGCAATCGTCCTTGGGAAACAACCGAGGAGATGGATGAAGCCCTTATAAAGAACTGGAACTCTGTTGTCAAGGAGGATGATATAGTCTTTGACCTGGGAGATTTTGCTTTTGCTCCTAATTGGAGATGGAAGGAAATACTTTCTAGGTTGAATGGTAAACATTACCTAATCCTTGGTAACCATGACATTACTCGTTGGCCTGGGGATAAAATCATAGAATTGTTTGATGGAGTATTCCAGCAACTAATTCTTAAAATTGACAATCGCTTTATTTGTCTAAATCACTATCCTTACCTTTGCTATGGAGGGGCTTGGAGAGGTGCTCAAAATGCTGTATGGCAGCTATTTGGACATGTTCATAGTGGTCCAAATAGTGCTGGAAAGGACCGTGATAGGCTAAATAATCTATTCCCATACCAGTATGATGTAGGGGTAGATAACAACAATTATACTCCAATTTCTTGGGAGCAGGTTCAAGAGAAAATAGCTTACCAAGTGAAACATGGTGTTCCGACTTACGGAAGTGAACACACTATACCTGATGAAGCTTACAAGGAATAATAACTAAACACATGAATCCAAATACACTCAAAAAGATACAGAGACTCCAAAGGGGAGAATCTTTTATAACAAGTGAGCCTGGTAACTCTATGCTCCCACTCTTTAGGAGTAATGAGAAGCATAGAGTTACTCCTATTACTTGGCAAGAGTGCCAAGTAGGAGATGTAGTATTTTGTAAAGTACGAGGGTCTTGCATGACACATAAAGTCTATGCTAAAGACGATCCGAAGGGTTGTCTGATAGGTAATAATCACGGACACATGAATGGATGGACTAAGAATGTATACGGAAAGGCTCACAAATTAATATAAACATGTTACACATTGTTCCAATTTTATGTCTAATCCTTTTCGTAGGATTAGTTGAATATAGACTCAAGAAACATCTCGATGAGACTGACGAGAGAATTAGTAAGCTAGAGAAACTAATTACCTTAACGGTAGTGACCTCTTGTGTAGCTTCTGAAAGTAATCAAAAAGAAAAGAAGAGTGATGAAAATAGTAGCAATTAGTGATCTCCATGGAGATCTACTCAGAACTAGTTCTTTTAAAGAATGTGAAATAGCTCTTATATGTGGAGACTTTTCTCCTCTTAATATTCAAGCTAATGATAGAAAGATGAAGAAGTGGCTCTCTGAGACATTCAAGCCTTGGTGCGAAGCTCTCCCTTGTGATAAAGTATACTTTATTGCCGGGAATCATGATTGGGTAGCCCTAAGAGATCCAGAATTCATGAAATCTGTATTTCCTAGAGACGGAAAGGTGGTTTACCTGTTCCAAGAATCAATTATCCATACTTCTAAAGAGGGAAAGGACTATAAGATCTTTGGAACACCCTTCTGTAAGCAATTCTGCAATTGGGCTTTTATGGAAGAGGAAGATGAACTACAGAAGCTGTACCAGGCTATTCCATATGATCTAGACATTCTTTTATCGCATGATCAACCATATGGTTACGGTGATATAATTCTCCAGAACATAGAGTGGAATGATGGTAACCATATTGGAAATAAACCATTACTGGAAGCAGTCTTTACCAAACAGCCAAAATACATGTTTTGTGGGCATCTTCACTCCACTATACACGATTGCGTCCAGATAGCACAAACAAAACGTTATAATGTAAGTCTTAAAGATGAATATTATGACATGATATATAAACCACTATACTTAGATATATGAAAGATTTAATTGCTTACATAAACAGTACTACGAATAATAGCTTTAATCAGCTAAGTAGTACATTTCCAACGCTGCCAGCTAGAATAGGAGTAGGTTATGCAAATGGTTATGTTGCTGTTCCAAAAGATCATCCATTTTTTGGAAAAGGCTACGACAATGTAGACATTAACATTCATGGAGGTTTAACATTTGCTACTTCTGGCAACAACATAAGTAAGAATCTTCCAGAAACAGAAGTGTTAGAGGGATGTCTCTATGACCTAGACGAAAATTGGTGGGTATTTGGATTTGATACCTGCCATTATTCTGATAGCCTTGAAAACTGGCCTAGAGAGGCAGTTATAGAGGAAACTCTCAATCTAAAAAGACAATTAGAGGAGGTTTATAAAGGTGATGATAGGAACTAATTTCTAAACTGAAAGAGAATGAAGAAAATAGTATTAACGAAGGAGACGGTTCAGCAGGTAGCTGATGAGCTAGAGAAGTATAACATTATAATGTCTGCTGTAACAGAAGATGACAATAATCTCGGAAAGTTAGGAGTAGGGTTGTTTGACTTGGGACTTGGAGAACCTGCTAGTACTTTCTACCCAGCCGATGGAACAATAACTTTTATCTTCGACGAGGAAAATAATGAAGTTTCATATGAAAGAACAGGAAATGACTAAATATATTAAAGCAGACTGGCCTGAATATCAGGAGTTCATGGAACATCCTAACTTTCATGAAAGATGTTTCCACTGTGCAGATGATGATTCATATTTCATTCCAGAAGACTTGTATGAGGAGATTAAATATCCTCCTTATGAGTTACCTAACGAGTATAAGGAAAATTATACCACTGACTTTAATCGTATAAAGAGAGGACAAAATCTTCTCGTATTCATCTACGAGACTGAAGAGCTTAAGGTAGTTAAGGCAATGTCTAACTGGAAGGCGAGAGAATCGTTTCCTATACTATTGGAGGGAAAAGATCTCTTAGACGGAATAAATTGTGAAGTAATTGCAGTTGAAAAAGAAAGCATATAAAACAAGAATTGACGCCATACTGGCTCTCTACTCATGTAGAAGAGCTGGCAGGCTTCACAATAATCATAATAGACATGAGGTACGTGTCTATGAATATAAAGGAAAGTTCTATCTAACAAGCAAAAAGGATTATGCCTAAATTTACATTCAATCTTGTCTATAGAGACAAAGACGGAGAATTTATTGACGATGAAAATGTATGGGTTAGTGCTAGAGATAAACTAGAAGCTCTTTCTAAAGTTAAAGAAGAGTATCCAAGAGCTAGCAGCTATACCCTTATAAGATCCGAGTAATTATGTGGATAGCAAGAGATTATAATGGAGCGTTAAGACTTCATCTGGATAAGCCAGTGAGAATGGGACATGTTTGGCACACTGAACCCTATTTCGGAAGTCCGAGGTCGGTTACTATCGTTAAGAATCAATTTGAAACAGATCCATTTCCTAAATTGAAATGGACGGACAATCCTATTGAAGTCGAGTTTAAAAGGAAATAGTATGAGTAGTTTTTCAGAATATTATAACAAGTGGAAGGAGGAGACGATGTTCTTATCTGTTGGTTCCCATGACAATGAGAACTACAAGTCTCTTACAGATCCAGAAAAGACGAATCTATATGATCTGGTGGAAGGTGTAAATAGTATTTTGCAGAAACGTGATGACTCAGTAGCAACAGCTATAGATGATTACATATATAATCTAACGGGAAATCGCGTGATAGTGTCAGAAGGTTTTGTATCACTTTCTCAGTATTGTGATATAGTTAGAATGTTAACGTCGTTAATTTTATCTAGTGAAAAGATAACTAGAGATAATATCTCCTAATACTTTAAAATACATTTATCTAATAAGTCATGATAAATATAGACGAACTTATCAAACAAGCCATGAAGTCTAAAAATAAGACTGAGCTTGAAGCGTACAAGAACATCAAGGTAGAAATTCAGAAGAATCAAACAGCTAAAGGTGCAAAACCTCTGACTGACGAATCTCAGCTTCAAATAATTAGCAAATACGCTAAGTCTCTGGAAGACGCAATTAAACAGTTCTCTGAGGCTCATAGAGACGACTTGGTGGCTGAATATACAAGTGAATGGGAGGTAGTGAAAAAGTTGCTTCCTGAGCCTGTAAATGAGTCACAAATATATTCTGAACTCTGTGAATGGCAGATAAAAATGGCTTTTGAAAATGATTGGAAAGTTGATTTAGATAAACCTATTATTCCAAAGAAAGAAATGGGCACTGCAATTAAATACTTAAAGTCTAAGTTCCCAACAGCTGATGGTAAAATGATTTCTGAAATTGTTAAATCTTATTTAGTATGAAATATCAATGTATTAAGGATAAATGGATTGAGGATACTAAAATAATGTCATATGGTGATATTATAGTAGTAAGTGAAGATAAGAAACAAATATATAATATTACTAGTAAAGTTGATATTAAAAATGTAACTATTGACTATTTACTACCATGTCTAATGAATATATCTGACGATCTTAGATCTTCTACTATAATAAAAACAGATAATACTGATTTTTTTGAAAAAATTATGCAAGAAATGTATGCTACATATAAGAAAAAGAATCATGACTATGGAAACAGTTTTAACAAATCTCTTGATAATTTTGGACTTGTAGCATCTGTTATACGTATTGGGGATAAAATGAATAGATTTGAAACACTAACTAAAAAAGAGGCTCAAGTATGTGGAGAATCTATTAGAGACACATTATTAGATATGGCAAACTATGCTATTATGACAGTAATGTGGATGGATAATCAGAAATTTGGTTCAGAGTAACATTACAAAGAATAAGAAATAAACAATTAAGAAAGTTGTAGAAATGAAAAAGGCGGAAGCGTAGACTCATAGTGGGTTTACGTTTCCGCCTTAAAAATTTTAAGCCTCGGTAGCTCAGATTAGTCTGGGTTATCGAGGCTTATTTTTTTTTATTTATTCTATTGTTGAGACTTATTATATGCTCTTTGAGTATCCTAGAATGTTTTGAATACAGCTACGTTACCATTTAGGGCATCAGATAAACTTCTTTTTCCTATAAGTACAGAGCCCGTCTCTTTTAATAACTTAATATTCTAAGAGTATACTGGGGGATTAGTATTTTCTCCCAAATATTCAAAAACATTATAAACTCCTCTAAATCCATCATAAGATCTTGAAGAGGACTTATAGAGAAGTTCAACAGCTGCATTAGTTATAACGTCTCTATCTTTCATTCCTTTTTTAAAGTCCTTATACGCTGGATTGAGGGCGAGACCGTATATCATGGAGAATAGTAGCCAAGCTAGTAGGTCTGAGAATAGTTTGTCTAAATTCTTTCTCTAAACTGGATCCAGCCAAATATCCTCCTGGAAATTTCCTTTAGTGAGAGCCTTCAGTGAGTCAGTTAGAGTATACCAAATTCCTTGAATGACGATAGGGACCTTATCCATTACTGGTTGGATCTTAGTTAGATTTTCAGTAGCTTCCTAACCTGTACTTTCATAGAAGTATTTAACGTTTCCATCATTGCCAGTAATCTAGATAATGGTCTACCCAAGATCGTCAAAGAACTTTAGGTTACCTGCCTCATCAGTTGCTTGCTCTAACTTAAACTCACCATTCTGGTATTGACCTGGTTTCATCATATAGTTGGTATAAATACCGTTCATCCAAGTGGAGAACATTCCAAAGAATGTACCAAGAGCCATGTGTTCGTATGCTGCTCTAGTGCTTCTATCATAGGAGCCGTAGATACTATTAGCAACATTTTTCATAGCCTCTACTTCTTGGAAACTGTATGGCATGGGCAGATCTTCGTTAAAACGGATAGTAACTTCAGGGTGGTCTAAGTTATAAGCTCTTACTGCATTATAATAAGCTCCCATCTGCTCAGCATATTTAGGATCTGCCTTATTTCCAGATGCATAGATCTTAAATCTTTCATCCTTCTTCCAATCATATACAAGTTTACCATCTTTAATATCAAAGGCATCATATACTCCATCCTTATAGCACTTAGCAACGAATAATGTCATTCTATTAAGGAAGTCTGGACGCCTAAGAGTAGCATACATCCAATCTTTAAAATTCATGACACCTCTTTCAGACTTTAGACCTTCAGAGATCCTAGATACGTCAATGTTAGATAGACGATAGATTTGACAGAGCTGATTAACTATATTGATAGAACGTCCATCAGAGAACGAATTCTTAACTACTGTGGCATATGCTTTAGCTAAGGAAGCTTTATCAATATTAGTTTGATAATGATTGATAGACCTTAGAGTATTCTGCCAAACACCTTCGAAAGTATCACGAAGGGAAGATATCACATTACCTGCAATCAAAGTATTTGAAACTAGGCTTCTCAGTGGGGCGGTAACTCCAAGTATTTTCTGGGAGGTTTCATCCATGATAGAGGCATTAAAGATGTTGAGCTTCACGAAGTTCTCGATCATTTCTCTAGTCTATTCAACTACTGCAGCCTAGTTTGGATTCTCTCCAAGTAAATCTAATTGGAATAGCACGCCCTTAATTACAACTAAGGCTTTATTGTATTCCTTAGTTTCTATATCCCTTTCGATAAAGTCTGCAATCAAGGTCTCTAAGTTGGTTTCGAAATAGTCTGTTCCATGCTCCGCAATATAGTTGTTTCTTCCACTTCCTTCTCCAATGGAAAATTTATTATATAACTACATAGCTTCAATTCCAGCATCCCTCAAAGATTGCTCTTCTTGACTAGCTACCTTGTTAACAAATTCCTCTATTCCTTGCTTTGGATTTCTTAACAATTCCATAGCTTTATCCCTGGCGTAGGATAATTTTTGTTTAAGAGAATAGTTCTGTCTTCTGGTAGAAATAGAGGCTTTCTCAAGAGGAATGTTAAAGTAAGTATCTCTATGCTACTCAATGAAGGATTGAAGGGCTGGATCGCTCTCACTAGTGAAATCAAACTTGATACCATTCATAGGATATCTAATTTTGGCAAACTCAAAAAGAATCTTTTTCAAGAATTGTTGTTTGATTCCTCTATGGGTCTATATTTGAGCCATATCATTGGAATCATATGGGTTTAGCAATCTTAATAGCCTATTTCCGTTGGCGTCCTTCCTATAGAGATCATTAAACTACTGAGCTTGATTACCAATTATGGAGTTTTGTACTCTTGAATATCCAATGTCGTCATAGAATTTGTATAGTATATCACGAATTGGAATCCATTTACTTTCTGCCTATTCCGCTATGGTATTAATAGTTTTGGTGTATAAATCAGTGATAAGTCGGTAGTTCCTATTCGGAACCCTACTACTTACGAAAACATTCTTGTCTACAGAGCTTATTTTCTTTTCTACTGAACTTACTTCTCCTACACTATAATATGTAATGGCATCAATTACTCTTTGATATAGTAATGCTACTTTTCTGTCTGTATTTCTGACCGCAGTTCTAACACTTCCAGATGCTAGACCAGGGAATCCTTCCCTCATAGCAGATTCTATCTGACGTAAAGCATTCAGTCTAGCTTCTACTGTTTCTGCTGTTGCTAAGGCCCCAAAACCTGTCTCAATAAGTTCCTATTTTTCTGACTCTGCCGCTTTAGTATCTTTAATTACTGAGTCGTATTCTTGAAGTAAAGTTCCAAACCGATCAACGAATTTGTAATTAGTAAAGTTGTTCTTTATAGAAGTTTCTGGTAACTTATTTACTTCTCTGAGTATTGTAGAGAAACATTCCTTATTTAAAGACTCCATACTAAATGGAATTCCTTGTCCGTTTCCTTGAAGAGACAAGACGTGGAGCTTTCCAAGAGTGAAATCTCCTTCTAATTTAGGGAGTACCTAATTGAGAAGAACCATAGCCTTTACAGCCTCAATATTACCATAAGTGGACCTATAGTTGATTAAACCTCCAGATCCAGTATTGGTTAGATAGCTACCAAGCACACTATCTCCTCTCTTAAACTGAACAAATGTGCCCAGATCATATGGACTAAAAGTTACAACATCTAATTGGTCGGTAGTTTTATTCCTGAAGAGCATTATTCCTGCTCCATTTAGTATATCATTGTCAACAAACTCCCAGTCAGAAGGAGTGTCTTTTGATGTAGGGAAATATTTATTAAATATAGTATTTAGATACGCACCTGTCTTGGAGTACGCTCTATCTTGCAAGAATGAGAATCCCCCACTTTTGAAGCCTCCCCTAATAGCTTTTACTAATCTATTCATTGGGACATCTGAATTAGTATCAAGAAGTTCCTGTCTCTTTTGAATTTCTTCTAAGATTTCCTAGTTATATTCTGGTTTGGTGTGAGACTTAATCCTAACAGTATCTCCTTCTCCAAACTCTATTTCATAAGCATATTCAGGATCATTACTGTCTAGGATAGCTGCTCTATTCTTCTTAATCCATTCTTGAGCGGTCATCCGTATTCCATATGCCCCAATTTCTCTTTCTGGAAATATCAGTTTGAGCTGTTCTTCTACCTAATCTAAATCAGTAGAACGAATCTGATCAGCTCTTACTGTAGATCTAATAAAATGCTTAGCTACAGTATCATATTTAGTGAACACATATCGTCCATTGTTCACTGTTAGTTCCATTGGGTTTTTATTAGCTATAGCATTGTTTATTTCAGAGTAGTCTTCATTATAGCTAACTTTAATTGGAACTATATTTAATGTGGCATTTCTTACTTTAAAGCCATGACTAGCTAGGACTTGTTTAAGAAGTGCCATCTGATATTTATACTTTTCGAGTTTTACTGATTTTGGTTGAATAGAAGTGGTAGTTACCTTGTAATTGAAGAGGTGAAGATCTCCATCCCCATCAATAACTACCATATCTATATGACCAAATAGTGTTTTGTCTAAACCTTCCAACTCAGTTTTTAGGTTTAAGTTATATACTATCTAAGAAGCGGCACCTCTACTTCTAGATTTAATAGCTCCTAAGGAGTTTTTTCTAAAAGCCACAAGAGAATCATATAGAGCTCCTGCTGTTCTCTCAAACTTTGTTCCATTTAAGAGTTGCTAGAAGTCGGATTTACCTTTCCGAAAGTCAAAATCAGCTATCAGAGTATGAAGTTGTGCAGAGTCTTCTCCAATTATTTTCCAGTTCTCTACTTCTTGCCTAGCAATGTATTCTGCCTCTTCTTGCGATTTGCCCTCTGCTACTAGAGTACTAATTACACTATCTATATAGCCTTGATCACTCATTTTGGTGATTAAAGCTTTGCCATTGTATACAAATGACGGAGTATCAATCAGTTCCTGAGTACTAATAGAATCATTGTCTGATATAACTGGCTCCCCATCAGCATATGACATATTGCCTTTCACGAACCCTTCCTTTCTAAGTTCCGAAAGTCTTTGGAAAATAGCATCCTATGTAATTTCAGCATCGCTTTTACTGAATACAATATCTGATACATCACTTATACCTAGTCTTTGAAACATCTCGATAAGTTCCTTGTAAGTGTAAGCAGTATCCTATCCTTTTAAAAAATAATTACATTCCATATTAGCATCGTTCAGTTATATCACCTTTTTCTATCTAATCTGCTACCCAGTTGGCTGCTTGTCTAAAGACCGTACCTTTACTAAAATCTAGCCCATTTCCGACCTTTCCGATGTCTTTGCTGAATGTTTGGAATATAGACTTAACTCTCCCTCTATATAGAGAATTAAAGTCCTCGTCAGAGGCTAAGTTAAAGATACTTTTCATTTCAGAGTCCACTTCAGTTTTGACATCAGCAAACATATTGTCTGCTCTTTTTCCTGATAAGAAATCAGCAAAGAGTTTCACGAATACTTCCTCATTTAGGTCTGAGTTGGCTAGATTAGGATAGATTCGTCTTAAATATCCTTTTGTAGATTCTACTCTGTTATCTTTTGAACTCATAACTCTATCAAGCAATTTAGTATACATATCATAGTTCTATGCCTTTAACGCTCCAAGGAATAAATGAGTGTATTCGTGAACAACATCCTCAGAGGTAGCTATGCTCCCATTTATGTAAATCTTTCCATCTCTAATAAATGCTTTAGTTCCAGCAGGTATATCGGGAAATTGCTAACTTAATTCATCCTAAGTTAGGAGAGTTGCTCCTACATGAAACCTCTCATTGAAAGTGTCTATAATTTCCATCATTAAGTCTATAATTGGAGATGGTCTGTTATATAATTGATTTATCGTTACAGTATCAGACAATGGAATAATTCTAGTGTATCCACTCCTCTGACTTTGAATGAAGAATTTCTTGTATTTGGCTTTAGAGATTTCTTCTAAAATATTCTCAAATTCAGGGTTGTCCTTTAAATTCCTTCTAGACTGAATATGTCCTACTCTATCATTAACCAAATAAGTAAATATTCCCGCTTTTTCAATACTATCAACTACTTCTCTTAATTGATTAAACTAATCAGGAGTTAACTATTTCTGAAACACTCTATAGAAGTCATCCAAGAGCTTCTCACCTTTGAATAGGGCTTCCTCTTCTGGGTCAAGAATAGTATCCTTGTTTAGTTCGACATCCAACACTTGAACTATAGAGCCAGGAGTATGAAGTTTTGGAGTATAGATTTCATTAACCCTTTCGTAGGCTGGTATTACTCTAAACCCTAACTCAAAGTTCTTTTCAAACGTGAAGGAATTGTGCTGTCTTTGCGAATATCGTTCGTCAATTCTAGTTCTAATATCTTCTACTGACTTATATTTACTAGCACTAGAGTGCGGACTCAGTCCATCCTAACTATATAGATAATACTCAGACTATCCATCAGAATATTTATAAATATGAAATCCTCTATAAACCTCCTCTACTGTCACATAGTCCCTTATAGTGTCATATGTAAAATCATCCTTTAGTCCTAAGGAACCAAAATTTCTACGGATTACTAATCCTTTGTCTCTTACTTCGATAAGTCGTCCAGAAAACTCTTCAAAGCTTTCATAGAACTTCTTAAATAATTGAGTAAGAACTTCTGGTTTTTTCTAGTCTTCTTTACTTACATCCTCAAGTAATTCGGGTTCGAATTTCTAGACCAAATCCAAGAAGGTATTTGTAGCAATAAGGCTATCCTTAGTATTTCTAATTGGAGTAAGCTTAGCGTTAAACTCTCTGTCTAAGGGATTCTAGAATCCAGCCCTGTTTTCATTATCTAAGTTCTTTACTATTTCATTTAGTAGACCGAATAACCCTTTATCTACTAATATGTTGGTGTATTCTGATTTATGAGTAATAAAGTCTAAAAGAAGTTCCTGTTGAGAGGAAAAAGACTTTCCAACCTTTGCTAGTTCTGGCATTAAGGATGCGAGTTCAGCATTTCCTTCAAACTTGTTAAGGATTAGATCTCTAGCTTTCAAGTGACGGTATAGTTTACTTACTCCTCTAATAGAGTCTTCAACCACATAAACTAGGTTTCCATTAGCGTCAGTACCATAGATAGTATCACTTCTATTAACTCCTCTATTTCTAAAGCTATCTACAAGCAATATGTCTGGATCATAAGGAGTTGAAAGATTTGGAAATGATAGGTCTCCAGACCACTTGTATTTGAGAGAATGTAATTTAGTATTTCCAACAACTCCCTTCCTCTTTACAACATCAGGTGTTACTGTTCTGCCACTAGCATCCTGTAGATTTTTTATCATTGACACTAGTTGGGTCTTAATCTAAACATTGTCAGAACTTAAGAGTTCTCTAACTACGTTAGATAGAGAGACCTCTTTAAGCCTCTTTAAAGATTCATTCATGCCCTACAATCCAGCATCAGATAGTAGAGAGCTATCTTTAATAACAATCTAATTGGAGAGCTGTCCTTCTTCAGACAGCCCCCCTCTCAGATTTCCATTTATTTTAAATACTATATCACATCCCATTTTAACAATTCTCTGTGTAAATGTCTATAATACCTTGTTTTATATAGTTCTATAGAGCACTAAGCACTAGCTCATTTTCATTTGAGCTTAGGTTAGTGATATTAGAAGATCTCTTATTAGCAAATGGAGTTTGAAGAACTCCGTAGTTCATATAGTTCTGTAGTCTTATTAATAAGTCTACCTTTGCTTCTCTCTCGTCCAAAATGAGATCAGTACTCTTAGGAATAATTTCCTCTGAGTCAGAATAATTTTGGTAAACTCTTCTTTTAACTACAATTCTTCCATCTTTATATTCCTTAACTATTTTAGCAGTGCTATTAGCTTCCTGTGCTTTAGAGATAATAGGTGCTATCTTATAGAGAGCATCATCTCTGTTGTAACCCCACTCTACTAGGTCTTCTATAGTTTGAGGAGTATCAATTTCGCTATAATCAAGATTACCAGTTTCTCTCATTATAGAACTGATTACTGACTCTTCTTTGATCATTCCAATGAACTGACCAAATAAGGTAGTCAAACGATCTGACCCAAACTTATTTTTATTCACTAGAAGGTTATAAATCATAATCCAGTCCGTAATGGGGCGTCCTCCAAGCCTATAGTTCTTTAGTTTAATAAAATCACTTAAGCATTCTTGATAACGTCCTTCATTATCTGGAGTAGAGCTGGTGTTCTACATATCAAGATCTAGCTTTAAGTATCTCTAACCTTGATTATTTATGTCCAGAACTAGAGTTTGTAAGAATTTATTATTCTTATCAATCTCTTTCCTTACTTGATTTCCATTCTCGTCTACATCAAGATAATAACCCTCTTGTAGATGGGGGAATAGGCGTTCCTCAATTAATTTCTTGAAAGTACCTCTGCTAGCTTCCTCATCAATAATAATAGAGGAAGGTCTTCCTTGATGAATATCCTATCCCCAGTTAAACCTAAATATGGTATCTCCTTGGAAGACAGGGAATCTGAAGGCCTATTTATTTAACCATCTAAGAATCAGTAAGTCATCAACATAATCAAGAAGTCCAGATATTGTTTTAGAATCAATGTAATCAGCATTTCCAAACAAGTCTGAACACATCCTATTTAGGATATAGCTCTTCTTGATATTGACCTCGTCAGTAGTTAAGATAGCCTAGAACGCCTGGAATATGGCATTAAAATGCGGAAGTCTATCTACTATATCAAATATATTCCAAGTACCTTTAATAAGATTGTAATAATCTGAGGTAGCTCGTCTATATCCATTATAGTTTTCAAGCCATTTGTAGAAGTCAAAGTTATTGACTATTCCTAACTCCTCTGCTCTAGAAAGAGCTTGCTATACTTCTTCTGACTTAAGGAACTCATTATTCTCTAAAATAGCACTTATGATAGCTGCCCTACCTTCATCAGATCCTAGATTCTTCTGGTTTATTCCGAATATCTTTTCCCTAGTAGACATAGCCTACTGGATTTTAAAGACTTTGTTTAGTAAGTCCTCTTTAGAAGTTGGAATACCTTGGTTTAAACCAAGTAGTGTAGAACCTAAGGTGCTAGTCTCAGAGGCTAACTCATAGACTTTTTGGAATTCATTTAAGTCTTCCATGAAGTCACTTCTGTTAAGTCCAGAGTTCTTTATCTTGCTTAGAACGTTCTCAATGTAATCAGAGAATGCTAGTAAATTATTGTTTATTCTAGTATTTAGATTAATAGAGGGAATGAAGTCAGTCAATGGTTGGTCTATTTGTCCCTTAACTCTAGCTTCAAAATAATCTTGGATTATTGATTTAAGGTTAGAATATACCTTAGGTACTTCTGGGTATTCCCCGTTGATTTTCTTCTTGCTCTTCATGGTATATCCTAAACTTTGGAGCTTTGGCTGAAGCTGGTTCTTTAGTTTAGTGAAGGCTAGGTCAGATAGGGGTTTGTTCTCTCCATTAATTTCTGTTCTTCCATAGAAGAACTTACTTAGTGGGAAATCTCCTCTTAAGATTCCAATAGCATCATCAATATTAACCTTAAACATATATTCATCAAACATGTTAGCGGTTGATAAGTCATTGACGATTGAAACTACTGGGCTAATCATAAAGGATGCAATATCACTAATATCGAACCCCATCATAATTAGGTGTAGATAACATCTTGCAAGGTTAGTTCCTGCATTAATTTTAGAAAGGATAAGCTCTTTAGCATTCAAATGTGTTACACCTATACCGTTTCCGTATAGATTCTCATACTTTCATATGAGTTCAGACTATATCATCGCTGCGAATAAACCACAGGCCCAGCACTTCGATTCCACTTGGAATCTACTCTACTAAGTTCTATTTACATTAAATAGCTTTTCGATAGTCGTTACTCTTTTCTCCTTATAGGAGACTTAGATCGGGATTATCCAATTCTTTAATCTTGTTACTATACCTTAATGATTAGTTAAGCCATGTTTATATTACTATAAACATTTAGTAATTAAAGACTCTAAGGATTTCCCCCGAGTTCACTGGGTTTTATACCGACTCTGCTTTAAGTACGTCTAAAAATTTAAGTTTATAATACATTGAAGGAATCATATAAGGAAAAATTAGTCGTTCAAAATCAAGTCTAGATTTTTGTGAAATATGTAAAGTAAATTGGTTTTTGTTTTTCTGTTTTGTACACGATATATGCCAAACATTATTCATCCAATTAATAATTAAGTCATGTTCTGATTCAGAAAAACAATTAGTAGCAATCTGACCATTAAAAGTTCCATCGTCCATAAACCAGTAAGCCAAAGCAATAGGATTATGAATTTTATTAAGATAGTCTTGAGTAATAGTTTTAGTATCCTCAGGATACAATAATGTATAGATGTTAGTAAAGACCTTATGCGCTTTACTTTCACCCCTCCAAGTTTGGTATATTTTACCAGTTCTCTTATCAGGGCTAGGAGTATACAATCTGTAAGAACCCATAAATTCGTTAAGTATTTCTACTTTTTTCATAAAGAGTTCCTCTTGTTGTTTAGACTGTACTAAATAAAGTCGAGCATTACTATTTCCATTAGATTTGTCTAACCTTAAAGACATATCCCCGAGTAAAGAACCTAACATCATTTGTTCTTGCATTTCAGATAGTTGATGTTTTTCTTGAGAAAAATATCTAGTAATATTAAATTTTCCAGCATTCTTTCCTCTAGTTCTATAGGATTTAATAGTTAATTCTTCAACTCCAAAATACTCTGCTATTTCTTTATCAGATTTACCTTGATTCCATAATTGTTCAAATTCTTCTTGGTTTATTTTCTTTACTGAACGAATTTCTATTCCCATCTGCTTTAAATGGTAAAGAACTGTTTTCCCAGTTTTGCCAATAATTTTTCCAATTTCATTTGAACTTAATTTCTCATCTATATATAGATGTCTAATTTTTTTCCTCATTTCCTCTATATTAGAGGAAGTATTTTTAAATCTATCTCTAGATAAACCCATTTCTTTTATTCTTTTCTGTATTGTTCCATATCCACAATTCATTATTTGGGCTATCTCTGTTAGAGTTTTATTTCCTTCAATGTACAAATGTTTAATTTCGTCTAAATTTAATTCCTTTTTCATATTACATTTGCATTAATTGATTATTGAATCTCTACATGCAAATATATAAAAAATGTTTTAAATGACAAAATTATTTATGAACATATATTTTCAGCCTACGAAAATCGGTAGCCGCCGATAACAACTATGAAATTATGTCGTCTGCATAAACATCAGAATCCTATCGTTGTCTGGCGATTTGTATTAATTCATCTTTATATAGTTTCCACTTTTCATTCTATTGTTGAATGTCTTCATCAGTGATCATATATTTTTCCCTAAGCTGATCATCTACTGCTGATAGATTCTCAAACCTAAGTCGCATATCCTCAACTGATTCGAAATTAACATTAGCGAGAGTAGTTTTCTTAACTGAAGTTATAGCCTTCTTAGACCTTCCCTGTATCCTATTAAAGGTCTGGCTGAATTGAAGATTCTTAATCCATCTTTCATCTCTACTTCTAATACCTTCATTCCAGTAATGACTGACATTGAAGAACACTTTCTCACCTACAGCTGTAATACCAATTACGCCTTTACCTACCATATTCTGTTCTTGCATCAAGAACTTAGTAAGAGGATTAAGTAGCGTCATTCTATCAGATTTATTACCTTTGGGACTCTGCTTAGACGCATCACGAACTGTTTCCATTTCAATTGGTGAGTAAGCTTGATCCATGTTTCTAAGGTTCTAAATGATGTTAGTAATAGATGAAGATACTGAATTCTTTAAACACTTCTCTATTTTTTGAGGGGATAGATATGTTTGTGAGTGTAGATTAAGATTACTTAGAACTTCATTAGCTACTTCTTCTGGAATAGTCTCATTCCAAGTTATATATGTAAATTTCTTACCCTTTATCCAATTAACATCTTGATCCTAGAGTTCGATTAATAAATCAGCATATGCTTTAATCTTTCTAGCTCTAGCCTAGTTTAAGTCCTTAATTATTTTATCTAAGCTTCTACTTAACTGATACTATAAATCAGAGTTTTTATCTTTTCCAGCCTAAATTAATTCGTTACCAATTTTTTCTTGATTTAACTCTAGATTATGTATTAGCTCAGTAATAGATGAAATATTAGTAATTTGTTCTGAAATATCAAAACCGTTATCGCGCTTTTCATATTTAACTCCATCTGGAATTGGCAGATATTCAGAAGCTTTAAGCTCTTCAATTCCTGAGTAATCAAATAAATCACTCCATCCTACATATCTTCCATTATCATCAAACTCGTAACCCATGATATACGCTTTATCTATATCGTACCTTATATTATCGTAAAGTTCTTTATCTTTACTTCTGCAATTTCATTTATATTTGCAGGTTAGACTATATCATCATACTATTAAGATGTTGGCATCATAGTATGTTGTGCGCTCTTGGATATTTAACCTTCAACTCCACTTGGTAAGGCTACTTTATCTAGTCGTTGATCCTTCAATGTATTTCTACAAAGCTTGGATTAGGGTTGCCCCGTCGGGTTTTCCCAGATTCACACAATTTTACTCGGACTACGAAGTTAATCCGATCCCTATACATATTGTTACCTTATAGGCTCTTTATCCTATAATTCTACAGCTTATTATTAGGTTATACTGTAGCTCAGACTATATCTTCACATATAAATGTGTTGGGCACTCGTGGAAGGAATTATTGTTAGGCTCATCCTTCTAGTCGTTGAACCTTCTAAGCTCCTTTATCCTAAGCTTAGCTCGGCTGCTGATTGTCCACCTCTGGAGTTTCCAGCAATTCACCCAATTTAGACTTGGCAATAGGAAATATTTCTTTTTCAAAGAGATTTTGTAAAAACCCGTTTTTATATAAATCTCTATAAGAAATATAGATTAGTTTAATATTATTATCTCTGCACCAATCTTGTTTTATTTTATCTCTAATTTGTCCTTCTTCAAAGGCTTCAATACCTCCGAATTTATCTATAGGTTCGTAGTGTTGTTTACCTTGTATTTCTACTAATACATTATACTCTGGAAGATAGTAGTCAAATCTTAGATCTCCTCTGTAAGAACACCCTTCAAATGACTTTTGAGATTCAAATTCTATATTATTTAGTTCACAGAACTCTGAGAAATATAGCTCCAATGAAGATCCATTTACTCTTTTTAATCCTAGCTCAGTATTTAATTCTTCTGTACTAATTGAATACTTGAAAAGTAAGTTAGGATCAATTCCATTATGTTTCAAAACTAATACTCCAGTATATTTACGATTTTTTAGTATAATTCTTTTTATTTTATTTTCTAAAAAGCCCTTTCTTTCAGATAAAGGTATATCATTAATCGGAGTATCGAGGTCATAACCTAATGGTTCAAGTTGGACATTAGCAACATCCTCATCGCTTAGCTCATACTTGAGTTTCAATGTAATATTAAATTCTTTCAAATACTTTCGTATTGTAGAAGGGCAACATCCGACCTTTTTACTTGCCTCGTAGATAGATAAACAATTAGGACAAATTTCTTTAATTTTGTTTCTTAATTCTTCATATTCTATCTCTCTATTACTTTGAATATTTTCTTTATTAAGTATATTTTTAATAGTAGTCTGAGATTTATACCCTAGATATTCTGCTATATCTTTTACAGAATAACCACTAGTATACATTTTTATTATTTCACCTTTATAATCCTCTGCAGTCTTTTTAGTATACTTAATATTATATTTTTTCTTATACGTAGTAATAGTTGTAGTACCTATATCTAATACTTCTGATATTTCTTTATTAGACTTCCCACTCTCTACAAGTTCTTTTAGCTTTTGTATTAGCTCTGGCGTAATTTTAGTTCGACTTTTTCTACTATTCATAATTTATTAGTTTTTATATTCATAATACAAAATTAACAAATTTATTGTAAGTTTCAAAATGTCTAACTTAAAATTTATTTTTAAATTTACCAAGTCTGCCAGTGTGATACATAAGCAATATTCTTTGAACTTTGAGTTAGTCCTACAGCCCTCATCTGCATGAATGACTGTAAAGTCTGGGCAGGAATACGAGAGGCAGTAAATGTTAGAGACTTTTCAAATGAAGCAAAGATCTCATTTGTCATTCTATTGTAGAAATCTTTAAGGTCTTTATCATAGTCAGTTTTGTTGATAGAGAATGTAGCAGTTGGATCGATATTTATAAGATATTTAGAAAGAGTTAAGTCGATAAAGTCTTTTAAAGATCCTTTGGCTCTGAGTTTAGGGAGTACCTAAGATACTCTAAGTGCTGAGCTTCCAGACATTGCATAGTTTAATCTAACCCCATTGTAGCTAGAAGCATCATAAACATCACTTAGTATCTTGGCCATCTGTCCATTTACAGAATCTTCTGTAACCCACCTTTGGGATTCTCCAATATTCTTTCCACTTATGACATATAAATCATAAGTTATTGGTCTTCCATTCTTCTATAGTTCAGTGACCTTATAATTAGATATAAATTCTTTATATTCAACTACTTGTCCTCTAGCATTTATACGGAGGTTGGAATCTATAACCCTTTCTCCAGTTTCCTTATCAACAAATTGGCCGTTTACATAATCAATTCCTTCTCTGAGAACATTCTGTCCGACTTTAAATAGGATTTGTCCGTCTTTTGTAGTTGCATATATGCTTTCTTGACCGTCTTTTGTAACTGGTTTAGTATATTTCCAACCAACATTCTTAGGTTTAAATGCACTTTCTTCATCAACCTTTGGAGTCTTGAAAGATATGTAGGTATGGCGACCATTATTAGTTGTAAAAGCTAATTCGTAGTGACTAGAATGGATTGGTTTTATTTTACCAATTCTAAAGAAGTTTGGACCTCTATCTAAGATCTCTGCTAAAGATTTACCTTTAGTATTGAATTTAGAGGCGTACATGTTAGAAATTACTAGCTCAGCAGCTTCATTCTCTAAACTTCCTTGAACTATTTGAAATCCATTATAAATACCTTTATCTAACTGATCAAAGGTCTACTGAATTAATCGTCTATTAGTTTTAGCATTAAAGGTGGGGTCTTTCTTTCTTAAGAAAGTATAACGTACAGGAGCAGTATCAAAGATATTCATAGTGTGCTCAACCTGGTTGGCATCAAGATACTTCCACCTTATTCTAGCAGGTGCTAAATTTCTAGGTCTAGTTACGTTAACTGCAAAAGTAAGATTTTGAACCTTACTAATATCTACTCCAGAGACTTTCCCAATGAAACCTCTTCTAGTAGCTTCTGCATTAACCCCATCTGGATCTGCTTCTGTGAATCCTTTAAACTTGTAGTATGTACCTATATCGTTTAAGTCGATAGTTGTTAAATACTGACCATCTGCAAGTACATCTACAAAGTCGGTAGGCATAAACCATTCTGCATTTGGAGTAGCTTCCAGCCACTTTTCTTGCTAAATTGTTCCTAGATAAGCCTACACTAGGGATCTATTATAATCCTAAATACTTTCAGTTTGAGGATTGAAGGCTCTAAAGAATGGTTTACCAAAGTTAGCAGCTCTCGCTTCTTTCAAGACATCGTCAAACTGTTTAATCTTTCCATTATATTTGTAAGTCTAAATAATATCATATCCCGGAACCATTACACATCCAGATCCTGGATACTTACGTTTAATAGACTTAGAATTTATATTAGACACGAAGGTAGAAATCGTCTACCCATACAGGTTACTATCACTAAATGGAATCTTGAAGGAATCAAGTGAGTGATCCTCACTTAAGTTAAACTTCTTCTTGATCTCAGCAATAATTGGAGCTGCAAGGTCAGTTCTATCTTCGTCTTGTTTATAATTGTTTATAAGAGCCCTTCCTAAAATATCATATAGCTCAGATTTAATCTTATCTGTAGATAATCCAGCATTCTTTGCTCTTATATATTTAACAGCAGTGTCAATTTCCGCTTGGGATGCTCTAACAGCTAATTCACCTAGGGTTCGATATACTTGCTTAGACATATGATGTAGACGTCCTCCTGCCTCAAGAGCTGAAATTACCTGAGAGAACTCAGTCATTTCTGATTCATCAATTTCATGGTCAGCGTCCATCTGAATTCCTAGTCCATCAGTATCTATTTCCATATATCTTAAGGTAGTATTTCCTAACCAAGCATCTGAACCGTTTATATTAGCTATACCATTCTTCACAGCTGACTTATTAGCAGCATAGGCAATCATCATCTCCTTAAGAGGTTGATAGTAGGTATTCTAAGATAGGTCCTCAGTATTGTTTCCAACTCTAATAGAGATGTTATTCATGAAGTTTACTACTGCAAAAGAAGCTGCATCAGTATATTGAAGCTGTTTCTTTCCTTCCTCATCTTCTACTAGTTCCTCTGAGTAGATACCTCCCATTGCGTTGAATAGCTCAAAGAGAGAATTAATAGTATGAAAGCCTTCTTCAGTTGGAATTACATCTCTGAACTTACGGTGATTGCTTTGTTCATCGAATGCATGATAAACTTTAATATCGTGCTCAGAATCTCTCCTATCTCCAAGAAGGTTTACTTCTGCTTCGATGGTATAATAGCCATTTTCGTCCCTTCCAAAGTCTAGAATTTGGTAATGTTTGCCATCTTCCTCGTAGAACAGAGGTTTATTGGCTAAGATGTCAGAGAAGAAGTTGATTTTATCAAACTGATTTTTTCTAAATCCTTTAGTATCAATCAGATTAAATTCGGCATTTCTACTGTTGTTCCAAGTAACCGTACCATCAGGATTGACAGTTGACCACTGCATATTAGTCATCTACTTGAATAGATTGTATAGACTAATGTTAGAGTTAAGAGAAGTTCTCATTCTCTCGTTGGTCATTGTAAATGTAGCAAACTTTAGTAGAGTTGCTGACATCAACCTTGGGTTATAGCTATGCCAAATAGGTTTCTTGTCCACACCTACCTCCTGGTCCTGAAGAGCTTTATTCTCAAGGATTGATACAAAGGGATTGATATACGCTGAACCGTCGTGCGCATCAACTCCAGTATTGTCACCACGGAAGTTAAATACACTTGCACCAGTATCACTAATTACTGCAACTTTCATTCTGGCAGGAATACCATTTAGGGTATTCTACTGCTCATACTGAAGGGTTGCAGGTATGATTACGTTACGTTTTAGCTGAGTACCTTGGGCTACCGCTTCTACTTTTAGAATCGCCTGCTGGTAAACAGAGCTCAAACCAGGCTGTGATCTTACCCATATCAGGTCATTAAACTTACCATTAACAGCTGGGATGCTATTTCCTTTACTGTCCTTGGTCATTTTAATACTTCCATCTTCATTATAGGAGAAGTAGTCTGGGTTAGTTTGTGGGGTTATTCCAGCCTAGTAGACATATTCAGAATAATTGACTTTAGCTTTATCAGGATGTGCTACCTCAGAACCAGTTAATTCAAATCGTAGGTTATTGACTAGTAATGAGTCTGTATAGAAGTACTTCTCAAGTATTGGATTAAGTTCTACAACATCGTTAGGTCCAGCTGAAATTTCAGCACCATTTACAATAGGTTCTCCGTTTACTCGAGCTAGAACTAATTTATTATTTTTCACCCAACGATTCTTGAAGTGTTCTCTTTCCTCACCTTCCTTATAAAGTTGATTGATGATCTTAGATACCGGATTGGAGGTATGCTGACCCTTTCTTCCTTTAATAACATCGTCTGAGTCATCACTATAATTAGTGTAGAAAGATACCCCAGAAGTTAGTAAGTCATTAATAAAGTTGATTTTCTCAATCCTAAATCTTCTTTCTAATGCTTTTCTATCAACGTAAAGTTCATTAGCATAATGATATAACAATTCATTAAACTTACATACTTTTCCAAACTTCCTATAGTGAGTATCCAATTGGAGTTCTATACCCTTAGCTTGCGCTCTAGAGAGAAGTTCTTCTTGAGTTGTAGTATTTAATCTTGCATTAATTTCCTCAAAGGTGGCTCCAGGCATATCAAGGGCTGCTCTTAAATCATCCAGTACGTTGTTAAATAAGTTAACATAAGCAGCTCCGATGGTATCCTGATAAAGGTCCAGAGTCTGCTCTGTATTTAGTTCCCATACAGTTTTACCATCATATGACTTTCCTTCAGCTTCGATAGCCTTATTAGCGTTGATGGCATACATCACGAATGAAATCTTATCGGAGAAGGTAGTAGGCTGTGTTAAAAGAGTCCTGTACAGTTCACTCTTTCCTCTTCCAAACTTCTTTGAGTTAAAATCAGACTGTAGGTAGCTTCCGTAGAAGTTATATATGATAGAAGAATAAAAGAGCTCTGCAGCTTTCATATCCTTCACACTCTTCTTAATTCCGAGTCTGGATTCAGCATCAGTATTGAATACTGTTTTAACCACTAGACTGCTATCTCTAGTGAACAATAGTGGGCTAGTAGCTGTATCTTGTCCAGCTGCTTTATATTTAGATAAGTAGTATTGTAAATTACCTCCTAAGAATGATGTTCTATTATTGGCAATCTTATTACCGTTAATATCGCTAGTAACTGATTTAGATACCTCTCCAGTTATAATAGCCTCAACATCTGCCATCTGGTCAATCCAGTCCTCACTAGTTCTTACAGAAATGAGTTCTGGTATACCTAGCTTGTTTAAGAAGAAAGTTCTAGTCTCATCCACATTGTTAAAATCAATATTTCCAAATGGAGGATATTCTTCTTTTAAGAAATCTTCAAAGTTTAGAATGGATTGATACTTACCATCAGTTAGGGCATTATTAAACTTAAGGTACAAATCATTAACTACAGCAGCTCTTATAGCACTTTCTAAGATTTCACCTAAATAGTTTTCAGAGTTAACATTAGTTACTTTATACAGGTATAACTTGTTAAGTCCGTCTACTGACAGCAGTTTGGTTCCTAAGAAGGAATCAACAAACTGGAGGACATCTCTAAATATCTTTTCATCCTCTGAAAGATTTTGTCCAGATACTAGCCTGTCAACTGACTGTTTAGAGATTAAGTCTATATTAGTGTTACTAGGGTCAAAAATCTAAGCCATTCTTGGATTAGAAAACTTAATCTCAATAGGTTTAGAATCCAGAATACCCATCTTAGACTTAATTACACCAGTGATAGCGTTTGTTCCTAGAGATACAGAGAATGTTTGGCAGGATGAGTCATATTCTCTCTATGAGTCTGGGACTGTAAGATCAACTTTAGATAGAGGAAATCTCTGAGCCAGTTTCTACCTAACTTCTTGAGGTCTACTAGAGTTAGTGGCATTAATTTTATTAACTATATTGTAAGATACCTTACGATCAGTGTGTTTCTTTTTAGGAGAGACCTCTATCATTTCTGAGTCTCTAGAATATACCATCTGAAGATACGTAGCATCCATCGTCCTATCAATCACTCCATTTATTGAATCAATGATAGAGTAACCATCAATAGAGAATTGTTTCTTTAGAGAAGCAGTTTCTATAGACTTAATAGAGTTAGGATTGTTAGTGTCAAATACATGCCTAAATACAGAAGTCAGAATGTTAATGTTAAATCTATTAACTCCTGCATTGATTAAAGCCTGCTGGATATTTGTTTTAGAATTTGATAGTTCCCTAAAGATTATTTCAGAGTAGTAATACGGGTTTGCGTGGAACTTAGTTACTGCCTCTTGTAAAGCCAGATAATTATTTCCAAGTAGATGAGCATGTGTAAACAGGGAGGTAATCGCGTTGGCAAAGTTACCAACGTTTACATATCTATTTAGGAACTTACCATCAATAGATGAATATACTGGAATAGTACTAAGTACAAGTCTAGAGAATTTAGCAATGTCATTTAAGGCATTTCTATTCTCACTATTCTAGAATCCTTTTCTTTTATGTTCATCCCCTTTTGAGAATTTATATTTACCAAACTGAGCATCTAGTTCAATTCCTGAGTAACCAGAGTTAGAAAGCTGAATTACCCTTCCCATAGCATCTTCCAAGATGTCGTCAAAGTAAACTAAGTTCACATAAGAGTTAAGAGCATCATAGAATGGGTCGTTTTGGCCAGACAGCCTTTTTTTCCATCCTTCAGTAATTAAATCCTCTATTGATCCTTCTTCCTTTCTTGCTTTAAGCTCGTTATAGAATCTATTAAGGGTCTGCTCATATCCAGGTAGCTTTCTAAAATTATCCCCAAATACTCTTGACTCTGCAGAGAAATTAGGATCAATACTTTGTAAATAAGTCACAATGTTTCCTAAATATCTATTCTTAAGTAAACACAGAGCTTTATTTAAGTCAGCATTTGACCTAACTATCATTCTTTGATCAGTGTCAATAATTGCAGCTTTAACTAAGTCTAGACCAAACTGTTGCCTTCTATAGTTATTAGCTTTAACTACTGTACCGTAATAAGTTTCGATAATTGAATCTAGCTTCTGCTTAACTCTTTCATCCTCATTTATCATATCTGGATTATTCTCCATATATGGAGTTTCTGGGTCCGTATTGTTTTTCACAGATCCAGAAGCAATACCAGCATCAGCCAAGAAATTATCTTCGAACAGTCTCTTAAGCTGTACATAGCTATCAGGAGACATAAACTTATTAGCAATAGGTTCAGCTAGAGCTAATATAGCCTCCCTAAGAGAGGCTATAGAAGCATTGTACCTAGCATTAGAATTCTCTCCTCCGAAGAGGAAAGATTCCTGGTTATTGAGCATCTCCACAATTAACTTGTAAACCTCTTGTGCAGATTTATCTCTATTCTTTTTAATAATGGGGGCGATTTTTGGAGTTAGCCCTCCAGCATGAACTTCATTAAATAATGGCGTAGAGCAATTCATATTAATATTTACATTTTAATCCTTCATTAGCGCTTGATACTAGTTCTTCTATCTCTAGAATAACATCATCCCATTCAGTAGGCTCTTCCATGCCCTTAAGTGCTTTCATAAGGTCTTCTATTGAAGCATAAGATCCCATTTGGGTCTTAAGTTCATTATAGAGTGTTTCATATTCATTCTTAAAGTCTTCAAGTTTTTCAGCATTGTCAGGGTCAGATAGATAGGAAGCTATATATCCTTGTGCTATCTACAGCTTATTAACAGCTTTTTCTTCCACATTTCCTGTTTCTGTCTGAGGACTTTCTATTACTGTCGTTATGGTGAAGTCAGAAGAATATTCGTCAAAGCCTACTTTGATATGAGTTATTCCATCAGGCAAAGTTACTAAAAGATTTTCTTCATCCCAACTCATCTTAGCTCCCTCAAAAGACTTGCCACTTAGTTCTTCTAGGTGCTGTTGAACCGTCTTAGAAGTCATAGTTCCAAAGTCTGCAGACCAGTCCTCACTCATGATAGTAGAGACCTTTTGTCTATTCTTGAACAGTTGAGGAATTACTTCTTTCTACAAATAATTATTCATTATAGGCTCAGCTTTCTATAGGAACTCTTCCATAGACTTAACCGTTGAGAATAGATCCTAGATATCATTCATAATAGCGGGAGGGACGTTCTCTGGATTGCTGAAGAAATCTCTAACGTCTTGTGGAATAATTTCCTGCTGAGTTACAGGTTCTGCTGTTGAATCATCGTATGCTTTTTCTAGATCTGTAAGAGTTACAGTAAAGATGGGCATGTCAGTCTCAGCATTGACCGTGAGCAGATTTCCGTTAGTCAAACATCTCTTAAAGAGACCTGCTCCGGTACTTGATTCACCAACTACCTCAGCACCCATTGGATCAATGAAGAAACCATCTTTGAAGTAGGCATCAGTAGCTCTCATACTAGAGTTAGGACGAGTTCTTTGACGGTCACTAGGTACGTGTACAAAAATAGCAGGGTTTGAAGTAGTTCCATGAAATGCTAGGGCTAGCATATCGTCAAAAGAGCTATCGAAGAAATCACCCATGCTTGGAGAAAGTAGTTTAGCTAGTTTTAGGTAGTTAACCTGGCGTGGATTACCACTCTTTTCTCCAATAGTGATATTCTCATAGTTAGTACCCAGATCATTCTAAAGTCTTCTTAATCCCTAGTATATCTTCTGTAGAAGAATAGGAACATATATAAATGTTTTGGAATTAGGAAGTTGCAATGTATAATCAACTCCATATTCAGTAACATTGATAGCCCCACCTGCAAATGCAGTAGTAATTAAACCAGATAGAGAGTTACTATATCCTGTCTTGGAACTAATAGTTCTGGTATCAGGCCAAATAACTCCCTCTCCATCCTTAAGCTCTATTATACTTCCAAGAGTATCTCCAAGGAGAGTATTGATTAATTCCCATTGCTTTTGTGCAACTTGAGGAGTAATGTATATTCCAATTGGGGTTCCTTCTACTCCCTGGTAGAAAGTGTTATCTCCACTAATGTTAGTAAGTTGTCTAAGGTAGACACCAGATTGTTTTCTACTTCCACCTATTCTAAACTACCTTACTGACGAAGCTAAACTGTCATTAAAATCTGATAGTAATTTCATTTCATCGGCTGTAGCACTAGTAGTAGATAGAATCTCTTGAACATTATCATCAAACTCAGACTCTGCGGCTGCTCCTTTCTTATGAGAAGCATCTGCATATCTGGCAATTCTTAAAACGTCTTCATCAGAAAGACCTGTTCTACTCTTGAAATCTTCATAAGCATCTAAGAATTTTCTTAAATTAGCTCTGTAATTCCATAGAGAAGTAAGCATTCTAGCACCCATGTAATCTTCCTCAAATGGGAACATCTTTATGGATTTCTTACCATTTATTATCTGCTCAGTGCTATATAAATCTTTCATTTTCGTTGTAAAGGTTAATGACCTAAAGGATACTCCAGCTGAGTCAAGCATAAGCATCCTGACTTTTGGCTTGGTAGATAGGCTGAATAGGTCAGCATTGGGTTCTCTAATAGTGGCCTCCTTCTGTTCAATGTATAACTACATTAACTCGTCTGGTTTGAGCGTAGTGTCATTCGATACAAAGACTACTGCATGACCTCTAATCTTAGAAGTATTTAATCCTTTAAAGTTCTTACCTGTGAATATATATGGGTCAGATACAACTGTGTATGGATGAGTTCTTTTAAATTCTGCTAGAGTCCTAACTTGAACTGGTCTTCTAGATTCCCCAACTCCAGTTGTTCTTCTAATATGTGTTAAACCAGAGAACTGAGGGGTTACATCCTGATAGAACTTACCATCTCTCTGGTATTGTTTAGTGATATTTTCAAATACTTTTCTGTATCTATCTATCTTAGAAGTAACTTCTGTTTCTTTTCCTTTCTTTTTAGCCTATTCTGAAACGAAGAAGCTGTCAGGATTAGCAAGAAGTCCTAGCGTAACTTTACAAGTTTCTCCAGTATTATTCTTAAACTCTCCTACTAATGTATAGACTAGTCCGTTAATATCTGGACGGTTACCTTGAGTTCCTTCAGTTTCGAGTCCTGTGAATCCTACAAAGTTGTCCGTCTCTTGTAGAGGTCTTACTTCTACTTTATACTTGATTCCTTTTAAATGTTCGGCGTCAACTACAGACGAAACAGAGGAATGTAACGATCTTGGGTCGTTTCCATATAGAATAACCGATTTTAGGTTTAGTAGACTTGATACTAACCTATCCATTTCTGAACCATCAGCTTCTTCTCCCTTCATAAAGATTTGAAGATCAGATTTAACTGCTGAATGAGGATTGGTATAGATAGTAACATCTTTACCATCAATCTTCCTAGTAGTCCTTAGAAGCCCAGCAAAGTGAGCAGAACCGTAGATTCGAATTGGGAAGCTGGGATCTAGTTCTATATTTTCTATAGACTTCTGAACTAATTCATCAGTCTTGTCCCCTAGAGCTTCAACCATATCTTTTCTATCCTGTTCGGCTTCTTCATCTGTTTCAATATCATCGTCTACCTATAATGATTCGTCCTCTGGGAGAACTTCATCAGTAACCTCTTCACTAGTAGCTTCCTCATCTGTTGAGCTATCATCAGCAGTTTCCTCAGTAGGTGCAATTTCTTGTTCGAATTCTTCATTTGGAACAAGATCTAGCTGATTAAGGACATCAAGCTTAGCCTCGATGAAAGGTTCAACCGCGTCCCTTAAATTAGGAGCACTTTCCTTAGATAATGATTCTTTATTTTGTCCAATGATGTTAGAGAGTCCATTATCTATGAAGATTGAACCAACTTTACCACGGCTCATCATTGTATATAAATCAGTAAGGAAATTGTAAACCCTAATGTCTTTAGAGGTATCTATACTCCATTTCTGATCAACTACAATAAAATCAAATTCCTATCCTTGAACTTCATCAGGTTGCAGAACGATTACCTCTTCTACATTATCACCGTGTTCTTTTAATTTCTAATAGGCTTCTCCGTTAGTATCTCCAACAAAAGCTACTTTGCCAAAGAGTTTACCTACTTGTTCTGAAGTTAAGGCTCCTGTAATAAGGTCACCATTGAGTTCATCTTGATTGTAGACTCTAAAGTTTATTTGTCCAATTAACTTAGTAAGTTCCTTGAACTTCTAATCATATAATGGATCTAAATCACTATCCAACTTGGACATGCTATTTAGAATATGTAGAATATTCAGCAAGTTCTCTTGCTTCTATAAGTTAACATCTCTCAGAGAGATAGAGAGTTTAGGAGAACGGACTGCTATAATCTTTTCCCTATCCATATTCCTAGATAGTCCGTTAAACCCGTTCTGATTAGTGTCACCTAGAGCCAGAATAGATATTCCATTCCTTTTAGCAAATTCATTAAGAATCTACATTTCAAGACCACTGAAGTGAGTAACCTCATCAATGATTATAAGTTCTGGAAGGTTGTCAACACTATTGAATGTAATAGCATCTAAGTTAATTATCTGGGCTGTATTTTCTCCAGGTAGATTCTTTGTACTGAATAGAGTTGCTGCTTCAGGAGAACCCTTCATTTCCTGCAGTAGTTTCTAATATGTTGCAGGGTCTATGATTAAATCAAATAGGTCCTTTCTAGTTTTAGTCTATCCCTTTCCTATTACTTCTCTAAGTGTTCTAAGTTGAGTGTCTTTTGGAGCAGAAAGCCAAATATTATCTGACTCTACAAACTTAGAAGCATTCTTAGCAATAACTTGTGTCTTCAATTTTGTTATCATACGGCTTTTTATCCGTATTTCTGTAAATTCTTATTCTTTACAGTTCAGCGTACATTTTCACCTACGACTTTACGTTTAGGCGGAGAGCACTCTTGGAGGGATTATATTTATTCACCCTCTACGCGTTACACTGATTCAGAGCCTTTCGCTATCTCTGAATTTAGCACGGGATTAGCATCACAGCCTTCCCCGTTTTTGTTCTCTAATTCTCTACATGATTTCTCATATAGACGGCAATACTCTAAATATTTTTCGTATTTCCGATCAAGATAAATGGTACAGTTACTATATCCTTTTTTAAAGATATAACCTCTTGATCTTATTTCTGAAACAAGTATATCATAATCTATTTTGTATTTTTTACTTATTTCAGTTAATGTATAAGTTTCACTTAGAAACTTATCGATAGCTTGTTTAATAATACTCATTTCCATATTTTACTTACTTTATAAGTAAATATACAAAAATTTTATTATTTGAACAAGGGTTGAAAAATTTTATTTTTTACCAACTCCAGCACTTCCATCTACAAAAACTAAATAGTCTAGGATAGGTCTATCGTCACCAGTTGTTTCTTTTATATATTCAAGAGCTTGTGAGAATATGTCTTTACTCTTAATTTGGGCTAAAGCAATTCTTGAAGTCTGTTCCTGAATTGTTAGAGGAACAATCTTTTTATCAGGGTCAGCTTGCTAAGATTCTTCAACTCTCTCTTTAATGAAGTTCTGAAACTCATTAGAACTAATTCCAGAAATTGTTAAAAGGTAAACAAGTTTATCAAAGTCTGTTAACTTACCATAGTTAATAGTGTCATCAAGCTCAGATGTAGTTTGGAGAGCTACTTTGTTTATGTCCAACAGAGTTTCCAACATTTTAGATTCTTCTAGAATCTATTTAAAGGTTAACCCATCAGCCATAGCCTTATGGAGGTTTGTATAGAACAGATTTTCTATTTTGTGAAGCCTTACTGCTGGATTTTCATCAGTAATAGCTTCCATTCCTTCTAAGAGATTATAGCTTTTTCCATTAGCAATAAACTGCATTGCTTGAGACCTGTTAACTACATCTAAGAACTCTAGCTTTGCCTAATTAAACTTAGACTCAGCATTGATTAGTTTCTGCCTCTTGTTAATTTTGTTTCTATTAGATAGAGATATCCAAGAAGTTGCAGAATCTTCTGATAGTTCCCGTAGGTACTTATCAATCTCTACTAGATACATATCAGCAACTGACTAGTCAAGAGTAGGAAGTTCTTCAAAGTTCTTAAATACTCCAGGATGGTTCTTAGCAAATTCGTTAATAGCCTTGTTATGTCCAACTGGGAAAGCAAAACTGGTATCAGCTCCTGCAGCATATAAATATGCCTTTACAGTAGATAATAGTTGTTCAGCATCTCTAATACTCTGTTCTTCATCCTCTGAGAGAGTGAAGTTGTCAAGAGAGTCAATATTTAAAGATTTGCGATGAAGAGCATCAAGAATGTCTTCTATATTTCTATTCTAAGTATCAAGAGCAATATTTAACTCCTTTAATAATTGAGTAACTGGATTGATACTAGTTACTGCTCTATCGACATCATCCATCATTTGGATAAATGGATCCGCAACTATCTCATCTCTTAGTTGAGCAAGAGTCTATTCTACATAATCAATAGCCTAGGTAGACATTTCGTCTATCTTCTGGTTTATCTCATCTTGAGAATAGATATGCATGTCATAGTTCTCTTGTCCAGAAGTAATATTAGTAGCAATAGGGATCCATTCATCATCATAAATCTGCTCTCCATCCTCACCTAAGTAGTATTCTAATAACCCTTCTTCGTTCATGCTGTATGACATAAGATCTCCAAGAAGATCTTGTGAATCATAGAGATTTAAAAGTGTTTCTTCTCTATCAAGTTCAGCGAACTTAGATTCTACGTCCTTGTCACCAGCCTGTATTCTAGTAGCAAGAGTATTCATAAAGTCTAGCACGGTAGCGCCGGAGACGTTGTTTGGATCATACTGGTAGCCAAAATCGTTAAACATTCTAGTTATGCCTCTCATGATAGGCTCTAGACCTCTATTTCTGGTTTCTAGATTTTTCCTATGAGGAGCTCTTACAATGTCTAACATTTCCTGTCTAACTTCATCAAGATTACTCATATCCGGTTTAAGTTTCTTCATAGTTTCTAGAACCTACATTGTAGTTCCAGGCTCAATTCCATATTGCCTTTGAGCTATGAATGAACTTATAATTGAAGAAGCAACATCATTCCTTCTAACAGAGAAACTATTATGAATGAATCTCTAAGTGGAAGGGTCGATATATCCTCCTGCTTCCTATATTATGGAATAGATATTGTTGCTTAAGGTCTAAAGTTGTTGCTGATTGTATTGTAAGATTCTATCCTTTCTATTGGCTCTTCTCTCTGCAAAGTTTTCATCAGTTTCTCCTTCCAACTAAGTATTTCTATTAGCATAGTCTTCGTCAGACTCACCTTCTAGCTTGTCTTCATAAGAGATTTGAACTAACTTACTTAGAGGTCCATTTTCATCAAAAAGCTTAACTAGAGCGTCATGATTGGCTTGGAAAGCATCAGCATTCTCCGCTAACTGGGCAATATGTGGATCAACAACTTTTTTAATTGCCTTATATATTTCGAAAGACCTATCTAAGTCTAGAGCTTGTCTATTCTTTTTATATTCTAAGTATTCTTCCTTAAATACTTGCTTCTCAGCTGCAGAAAGTTCTTCTACTCTCTTGCCTTTGTTTGCCTGAAGCCAAGTATCATATGTCATAGAAGTGAAGGCACTATTGAGATATTTATCAATAGCAAAGAGCATCTTTTCAGTGTATGGAAGTGATTGTTCTCCACTTAAGAATGAGTCCCTCTAAGCTTTAAGTTCTTCTACTTCTTGTTGTAGCTTATCAATATTGGCTAGCCTAGTTGGATCATTAACTACCTGTGCACTAGGACTATCTGGGAGCATTTCCCCAGTTGGAGTTCCATCAACAGATCTGTTAGCTGCACTCAAGGCCTATTCAGCATCAATAAGCTTCCTTGTAATAGTTCTGAACTATTCCTAATACTTGGTAGTGTAGGACTGGTCTTGTAAGAAATCTTTAAGATTTAGAAATCTTTGTTCAGATAACACCATCTATTTGAACAAGTCGTCTTCGCTAAGATTTGTTCCTGTTGAGTTAAGAATGTTCTCTAATTGGAGAATAGATTCCTTAATTCTATTGTATATGTAAGTGTTCTGTGAATCATCCTCATTCTCAGCAGTTAAAAAGACTGGTTTTCCGTCTTCTCCGTACTCATATTTAGAAGCTGAAAGGGTTTTACTTCCGAATTTTCCAGCTGCTTTCCACTTGTCGAGTTCCTTAAGAGCTTCTTGGGTTCTATTATTGGCTACAAGATAAATTAGTTCATCCTTAGTAGTATCTCTCTTAAATGAACCCCTCTGGAATACATCAACCCCATAGAATAATCCACCGCCAATAGCACCGCCTAATAGTGACATTAAGTATCTCTCCTTAGCATTCTCCCAAGCACCTACGTCAGTAATACCACTTCTGTTTATAAAGTTAGGAGAGAACTCTCCTGCGATTTCATATATTTGTTTAGAAAGGTCAGTTACAAGTTCTTCAGAAACTTCTTCTAAACCTTCACCTACAGCCTTTCCTAAAAATCCAGTAGCATGGTTCTTCACATCACTAGCGAATTTCTCGGTGACTCCCTTAGAGAAGTCCATTCCCTTCTTAATGAGAGCTTTAAGAGCATTCTATTTAACTTCTGGATTAGCTATTAAACCTTCTCCTGCACCGATAAGACGTTCAGCAACAGCGTTAGCTTCTTTCCTAAAAGCATTTCTCAGAGCTAGTCTTGTATCGTTCCTTAGTTCGTCAAAGAATAGTTCTCCAAGTCCAAGATACTTGTCTACTGCGAACATTCCTAATGTACTTCCGAATGCTATAGCCGCTGCGTCTCTCTTGGATGCTCCATGCTCAAGCATTGACTGATATACATCAGTATTAGATACAATAGCCATATAAGCAAGGGAAGCATCTGCACCAAGCCTCATGTTGCTCTTAGCAATCTTCTGAGCCGGTTCGACGAACTTCTTTATAGCTGCCTTACCTAATGCGCTTTCTTGCCATTTTGCAGGATCTCCTATATATTGTAGTGGAGAAAGACCTTTCATTTCACCTTTCTGCAATGAAGTAAGAGCTCCTTGTCTAATAGCTCTAGCTTCTAACTCATAGTGAGCAGCTGCTTTCTTATAAGCTTCTGCAACAAGTTTATTACTTCCTCTAAGCTTATTTACAGACTCAGCAATAGCTCTCTGCTGTCCCCACTGGGTCGCTACGTCTCCAATTAGAGATGCTATATTTTCAAATGTAAAAGTATTCTATCTAGAATATTCAGAGGTGCCACTACTAAACTTATCACCATAAGCTGCTATGGTATTTAATAGTTTAGAGTCTTCTTCATTTCCCCATAAAGAAGAAACCATTCCGTATAGCATAGGAAGGGACTTACCCATTTCCCTAGCAATAAGTGCCCCACTATAGATAGCTGCAGCAGGCCCTCCTAAGAATAGAGGGGCTACCGTTAAAGCCGTTTTAGCAATAGTCCCTACAACAGATTTATCAAGTCCATCAGAATCAATGAAGTCATACTTGTTTATCCCTTCTCCATCAACTGTGAGAATATCAAATGATGAAAGAACCTCCTTACCAATTGGAGACCTGTTTCCTAGGGTTTCATAGAAGTATTGACCTTCATCGTTTAACTTCAAATCCCCTTTCTGATGGTGAACCATTCTTTTAGTAATAGGATCTTTATGGTCTCCTTCTTCATCCCAAGTAGCTTTTACCAAAGGATCATCAAATAGAGATTTGAACCATCCAATTGGATTCTTGACTAGAGAGACATCATTAGGAGAGTAATCAAGCCACTCTCCTTTTTCACTATCCCAAATCTTAGCCTGCTGAGCCATTTCACTCCTGGATAGTCTACTCTCTTCTCTCTAGTTTCGGCCTGATATACCCGTCGTAACTCTGTCTGGGTTGGAAACCACATTAAATCTAAAGTTGGGGTCTTTAACCCTAGAATTTAATTTTCTAGAGGAGTCAAATATGCTGTATTCAAAGTTTTCAACTACTGGTTGATCAACATTGAACGATGCAAATTTGCCTACATTAGAAGTGTAGAAATCCTTGAACTTCTGTTCACTAAAGTTACCGTTGTTATCTTGAAATAATTCATTCTGTGTTATAAAAGGACTAGAGGTATAGGAAGAATATGGAAGAATTTGTGTATTCTCCATATTCATTCCTAGTATATCCTTAAAATCCTGATTGCTAAATCCAGGATTTAATATGTTGGCTAATATATAATCATTTTCTTTCATAAAATTCCAAGCTTAGGTTGTCTAGCCTATAGTCGTTTTTGCAACATCTAGTGCTCATATTCTTTTACCATAGCAGGACCTTCTTTCACATGCTGTCCAGAAGCGGTCATAGCTTGTAACTAATTACTTGTAATAGGAATATAGATACTACCTTTGTATACAGTATTATGTCCATTCCAATCATACCAATTATCAACGTCTATTTTGTAGTTACTCTGGTCTTTATCAGTGGATAACGCCTTTTCAATCATAGGAATCTCTTCAGAATTATCATCCACTTTAGTAACAAAAGAACTATCCTTAAAAGTATTCTTACTTGAGTGGTCAACAGCGTACCCATCAATAATCAGGAATTGACCTAATGCTGAGTAGTCTAACGAGCCTGTTGAAACGTTAACTAGTTTTTCAAGCTAATTCTAATAAAGAACTTGAACTACTTCCTGCTGATGATCAGGGTCATAAATTGAACTTATACCCATATCTCTTAGTTGTTTATTTGCAGCCTCCCATCTATCAAGAGCCTCCAGATCAACCACTTTCCTGCCTGAGGATGACATCTTAATTGGTAGAATAGCCATAGTACCTCCAGTACCATCATACATGATATTATCAAAATCAGCAGATGATAGCACGACATTTCCAAATGTAATCGCGTTTTTATCCGTAACTACTCCTTGTAATCCAGAAACTAGCAAGTTCTCTAGACTAGTTTTTCCAATAGGTTTACCGTCAAATCCGGGAATGGATGGATAGTTAACTCCGTCAACATCCATTTGATAATTAGTTCCTTTGTTGATAGATAGGCTAGTTGGATTACCTCCAATCATTCTAGACATATTATAATATGGATCAGTCTTGATATCATCAGAACCAAGTCCATCATCTCCACCGCTTCCAGACTTTCCTTTGCCAGGGCTTTTTGTAACTTGCTCTAGAGTACCCTCCCAAGTAGTTTCTGATGAATTTGTTTGACTCATTCTAGAAGTTATGAGTTGAAGAATTACTTTCTGAGCACCTACTTGAGGGTTGGAAGCATTTCCAGCTTTTATACTGAGTAGAGTCTTAGCATTATCTGGAAGAGTATTATAAATATATTGTAAAGCTGCTTCAGCTTGTTGTTTCTAGTCTTTGGTAATTATTTTATTCTTATACATTCCATCTAATGTCATTCCAGTCTATCCTGCAACAGCAGCACTTTCAACTTGAGAAAGAACATTAAGACCCTGAGCTATATAAGAGTCAGCTTTAACAGAGTATCCAGACCTTACTGTCTCACTTGTTCCTAATGATGATAGTTTCTCTCTAATCATTTTATCAACCTATTCCATTCCTATACCGTTAGATACAGTATTTAATATCTAGTTGTTATTTATGTACTCTGGTTGATATGCCCTTAGATAAAGTAAGTTAGAGTTAGTAAGAGGTCTGTATTTACCTGTTCCTTTTAAAAGTTCAGAAACACTAATTTGTTGGAGATTATCGTCTTCATCCATTACAATAACTTGTCCAGAAACGGTAATGGCATATTCATTCAAACCTCCATTCTTAGTGACTTCTGTGTATGCTTTATCGTATTCTTTTTTATTGTAACTAGCCATCTTTATCTAATACAGATTAGCTAAATACGTACTGGCTAAATCGGCTATATCTGCAGTTCCGGTAAGTTGTTGCATCTAGAACATATTAGATAGATTACTCACTAATGCTCTAGTGTCATTAGGAAGTCCATCTACTTTAGAAACTAGCTCAAAGAGGTCTTTTTCTGTTAGTTTTCCTTTAGTTGATTCCTCCCTCTCTGAGCTTCTCTCTTCTCTAGAGGAATAGCTCCTAGCCGATTGACTAGGAGCTGGACTCTAGATTGGAGCGTATTGTGTGAATAGAGACATAAATCCCCCATTCTATAATTTAGGAATTACCTTCATTCTTTCTTATGATTTTATCAATTAATTGACTTGAACTTAACTTTAGAGTTCCTCCATGCTTACTACTTACTACTGTAAGATCATAATTGTTCCTATCATACGGAGTATAATCTTTTGGCGTAGGAACATTATAACCATAAACCCATCCAAAATTATCTAATTGAGCCTTTTCATAATCAGCATTGATAGCAGCAATAGCTTGTTCATACCTACCTCCAGTTGCATTATTGAAGTCAGTAAGAGTCTTAGTTTCATTACCTGGTTGAGCAGTATAAGCTCTAAAGGCATTCATAATTTCGTTTATGCGATGCTTTCTTTCTTGCTGAGCACTAAATTGTCCAGTTTGCATCAAGAACTGATTACGTCTATCTCTATTCTCAGTAAGACGTTGTCTCATTCTGCCTTCAACTCCTTGTAAGTAATTATCAACTGAGTTCCAATTTTGTTTAACTCTTGAAGCCTCTAATTGAGCTACAGCTTGATTATTAGCAATAATAGCGTCTCTATTTTCATTAGCTAATGCTGAACGTCTTGCTATGTTACCTTCCTGTCTTTGTAAAGCTTCAGCCTGAGTTCTTTTAATTTCTCTATCGTCAGCTAAGAAGCCTTGATACTGTAGATCATTAGCTTGTCTTTGACCTTCTAATATTCTTGCAGCAGCTAAAGATGCATCTGAAGTGAAAGGTTTGTATGACTGAGATAAGATATCATTACCTTGCCTATTTCGTAATTGCATTTCTCCAAGCGCTCCTCTTAATGGAGAATACAATTCATATGTATTATGTAATTTTGGTCTAAGAGAATCTCTAACTGTTTTAGCAATTCTATTATTAGCCCAAATGGAGCCTGCAAGTCGACCTGCTCCTAATAAGCCAATTCCTAATTCTCCCCAAGAACTTTGTCTATTAGTGCCGACATTTGATCTAGTACTTTTTAATCCTGCCTGTACTTCTCCTAAATCAAATTTTTCATCAGGATCTTTCTGTAGATCAGGGTATTGTTCAGGTTGTGCAGTTCTTAATTCTAGCTTACCTTCATTATTAATCCAGAACTAAGTATTGGATGGATCATTATCAATAAAGGTTCCAGAGCGCAAGTCTTTAGAGTCTTCATCAGAATTAAATGCTAGGGCATTTCGCATAAACATTGTCGAGCCGAGTATCCTATTCAGTCCACCTTTAGACTCAGATCCTAGTAATCCCTTGCTTGTGTCAAAAGTAGCTGCACTTGATGAGTATAGCCAGTTATAATCATCATAAAGAGGTTGGAACTCTGTATTATTGTATCCCTTACTGAACTTAGTTTGAGATAAGTTCCTCACTGCCTATACTTTGTCATTATAAAAGTCAACAAAGTCTTGATAACTTTCTGAAGGATTTGTTTGTCTCCAATTTTGATAAGCAGCCCTAACATCTCTTACCATGTTCCCGGAATTAATATAATTCCTCTGCATTCTATAAGCATTACTTATAGTAGGAGTTTGTGGGTTTTCTCCAATCCTAGCAGTACGTTTATCATGTCGTGCGCCTTCCCAATTAGGAAGTACATTATTTGCTCCCCATACTCTAGCATTATTCTCAGGATCTAGATTAGCTGGATTAGTTCCATAATTAAGCCTAACCCAACTTGGAGAAACTATACTATTATACATTTCTTGATCCTATTGATGATATAAGTCTTTCAAAGGGTCTTTAACAGGAATATAAGGTGGAGTAATTTCAGGGAGATTAGTACCTTTATTAGCTTTTATAATTCCACCTTCTTTATGACTAGGATACATTTCAGGATATCTTGAGCTATAGGCCTAACTACCTGAATATGAAGATGGGTGTGATTGTCTATATTCATTTAGAAACTATTTTCTATAATCAAGTACATCCTAAGTATCAACTTGCTAAAAGGTCTAGGTATCTGAGTCATAAATATATACAGTGGAGCTTCCATCAGGATATTTTTCAAGCGTACTTGGAATATAATATGTATTAGTTCCAGAAATATTTTTAAGTTCTCCCATCTTCACAGCTTGTTCTAAAACTCCACTTATATATTGTGCATTTGTAAATAGTCCAGATAGAGGTAAACCACCATATATTCTTCGTAAAGTTGAATATTGAGAAAAATCATAACTTGGATTTACAATATAACTTAATATCCAATTATTTATATCATCTTTAGATAGACTATTTAACTTATTTCGTAATTCCGTCTTCTACTATTCATTAGCTGTTCCCACTTCAGTACCAATTGGTATGGCAGAAGATAACTATCCAGTATAAAAGGGTCTATTGCTAGACATCCAATTTTCAAAATCTCTTGACTGATTATACTAAACAGACTAAGTCTACTCTTCTTCACTTTTTGGGTAAACACTTCTTTCCTTACCAGTTGATAGGTAACTATTCATACCAGTCATACCTAATTGTCCTAATGTAAACCAATCATCATTAGGATTAGCATTCTATAGAGAAGCTATAGAAGAATCTATTCTGCCAATAGCATGATTATAGTCTTCATCAGAGTCAAAATCGTAGTAATCTTTCAGATGCCCTTTTAAAGTCCCTAAACCAGCAACTATCTGAGCTATCCTATTGGTTATTCCTCTTTGTCCAGTATTTTCGTCATATGAGTCATCATCCAGCCTTATAAAACTTTCAGGACTGTCTCCCCATATCTAGCTCTGCATTTTAGAGGTAATAAAACCTGCATCCCTTTTATATTTAGATTTGTCAGATTTTACCTTTGGTTTGGTATAAACTGACATTCCTCTCAGAGTATTTCCTAGGTATCCAGCTGCAATACCATAAGCATCAAAACCTTTTGTCTTATTAGTAATTCCTGCTGTGTTAGTAAATCCTCCTCCTAATCTAGCAGTAAATGACTCTGGGTCATCATTTATTCTTGTTATTATATCTTGGTAGGCAGCTCTTACCTCTTCCTTATGCTTTTTCTTTATATTAGTCTTGTCTAACCAATTATTAAAGCCAGCTTCTGCCTACCTAATAAATGCGTTGAGATCAACTTCGTCATTGCCTCTTTTGTAAGTCCTTACTTCAGGGCTTCCTCCATCAGCAAATTTTCTTATCGCTAGTGACATATTATATAATTAAAATGGGAGTATATACTTAGCTATATACTCCCATCTGGTAAGATTTGTTGAAAATTATTTCTTGTTTCTTCTGACAAGAACTCCTCCCTTTCTAAATACTGGTTCACCAGCGGGTTCGGGTTCAGGCTGTCCTTGCATTTGTTGAACCATTTGTAGGAAGATTTGACATACTTGCATTGCAGCATTACAATCTTGACTCTGTAGGGCTTGAGTAGCAAGCTGAGCCACTTCCATTAAAGGATCCCCCTGTCCACCTTCTGGTTCTGGAACGCCTTCAGCAGGAGCCTGATCTGGAGCTGGTTCTGCTGGAATATCCATAGATCCTCCCATTTGAAATTTCTTAATACTATCCTTTGGTCTAAATTTCATAATTGATATTAACGTTAATTGTTATAATTTTGAATAATCTATCTATCTAATTTGGATTTCACAAATATACACAAAATAAACAGACATTCAAAACTTATCCCCATTTAAATTATCTAACACAGTATAACTCCAAATAAATTTATTTTCTCCTTTCTTTCCGTAGAAAGATATTTTGTGGTTGCAACAATCACAAATTCTGGCAGCAGTAAAACCTTCCTCTTCTGATGCCTCAGTAGCAGACTTCCATACTTTAATCAATTCCTTGTCTAGGTTATACTAATATACGGTCTTGTATGACTTTTTATGATTGCATTTACCTATATTATCTATAGATGTTCCATACCTCCACTAATAACCCTAAGAAGAACCATATTCCTTCTTGCAGACTTTCAGAATAGTAGAAGCGCAATCACTTTCCAAATATCTAGCTGCGTCAGCAGCCGATTCAAAAGTTTGCACGTAGTCTCCTTCTAAAGTATACTAAGACACCTATTTAGAGACAGCTTGTTTTAACTTCCTCTTATGGTCTTCAGTTAATGTGGTTCCATAACTTGGATGATCTCTCCCTGAAAGTGAATTTCCTCCAATAGTTTCATTGTAACCGTTATTGAAGGAATCATACAACCCTATATAGTATATTTCTCTTTCGTTTAGAATTTTCTATCTTACGTTATAGTCCTATTCAAAGGTCGTAAATAACACTTCATACTTAAATGAATCCCACCCGTACTTTCTAATAGCATTGTAAAAGGCTCCTTTCTCTCCTTCTTCAGCATTCTTTTTATGCTCATGCTTTCTCTTCCCAGGTCTTATAGTCTATCCTATATAAGACTTTCCAGATGGGCTAATATATCTGTAAATTATTCCTTTATTTTCTTTATCTTCTGCATACATAGTTATTATGAATTAAGCGAGACATATTCAGGGTCTATTGTATCCTATGTTTTAATACATTTAAAGATGTACTTTCCTAAAGCCTTATAGTCTTTATCGTCCTATGTAAAATTAGCTTTCTTAGCTTTCTTTATAAGAACTTTAGTATTTTTCCTAGAGAAGATTCGTTCCCCTCCCCATAGCTCATATTGATCTGATCCATCCTGTGCTAAAACTTTCATAACCGGACCTTTCTCCTCTTCTTCAAGGTCTAGTTCATCTCCAACCTAGATTCCTGAATTAGCATTTACTTCTAACACATATGCCACATTAGAAGCTTCTATAAAAGTTTCATCATTTGGAATTCCTTCATGGACTTTAATAACTTCCTCATCATCATCTATAAAGATTATATCAAGAGGAATATTAACATCTTTCATCCAGAATTGGACATCCTCAGGAGGGTCAAAGTAAAAGAGCATACCTTCATCTTCAGGAAGTTCCTCAATTCCTTGTAAGCCTTTAGCTTTTTCCTCAGTAGAAGTAGCTTCTTTTACTTTGTATTCTTTAACTCCTATTTTAATTTTTATCATTTTTTCTTAAATCTAGATATATCAGGTTCCTTCTGTAAAGTCACAACTGAATCTGGATCACCAGAACTACTATAGGTAACAACCTAGTTAGGATCTTTCTCATTATATCCAACAATAGGCTTAAATCCTGATGGTAGAGAATCAGGCTAGGCTTTCGTATTAATAGAACCTTCTAATAGGTTTAGCATACTGTCAATTCGTTCCTTGTTACGCTATACCTATTTTAATTTTTGCAGTTCTTCTATCTATTTAATCTAAGCAGCTAAAGCTTCATCTGCTTCTGTAGGTTTTGGCTAAGTTGCTTTATAAATCCCGTAGGCTACTCCTGCAGGAACTCCTACAAATCCCATTCCATAAGCCGCACCTTTAGCAACCTTACCATATCCTTTAGCTATGTTTTTGCCTACTTTCTTGGCTTCACTACTAACTTTTTCTCTAGTCTTAGATCTTTTCTTTGGTTTTTTATTTGGGTCCTCTTCATTGTTTTGTTCTGGCTAAGGACTTGGAGAGGATTCTTGTTCTTCAGATTGGCTTACAGTGTCATCAGCATCCTATGATGTCTCTGGACTTACTGGTTGCGTAGAACTAGCATCTGTAGAAGTTACAGGAGGAGTCTAATCAGTAGGAAGAGGGGCATCCAATCCTGCATCATAGTCCTATTCGGGACTTTCGGTTCTAAATCTAAAATCAGGTTTATGGGTATTGGCGTACCATGACCAAACCGCAGCAGCCGTAGCAGCTGGCCAAAATATTCTACTTAGAACTGGATTTCTAGAAACAGCCCCAGCAATTGCATATTTCATATCTTCTTCATTAGACTACCCTTCAAGTCCTGGAATAAATTTAGATAATCCTAAAGTAGCTGTAGGTAAAGCTACATCTCTATAGAAAGATCTAGTATTATATTCAATAGCTCTACTTCTAGCTAACTCCGCCTACCTTGCAGCTTCTCTGGCTGACCATTGTCTATCTTGACGATTAGCTACTTGTTCAGATGGTAAAATCTTAGTCTAAGGTTTATTACCAGAATATAGATATGCTGCAGCATCTTCTATAGACATTGGACTTGTTAAACTTCCATCACTTAATTTAAGCTATACATATCTAGCATTACCAGCATTTCGTTTTAATGCCTCAATATATTTCTGTAACTCCTCATTCATATTAAGCTATTTGTATTATCAATTGTATTATATAATATTTCTTTAACTAAAAGTTTACCCGCTTCTATTGCGGCTTCGTCAGAACCGTTCTTTGCAAGCTCTTCTATTTTCTTGGTTACTTCTAATCTAAAGATTATTTCTTCTCTTTCTATTTCTGCTTGTTGTTCTAATTCTCCACCTTCTACTTCACTAACAACTGGAATACCTTTAGGAGTAATTCCTTCTACATCCATATTGTGTTTTCTAGCATGTAAAGCTCCTTCTGGAATTAGGTTAAATTTTCCTCCCTCTTTGAACTCAGGAAGAATACTATCTAGTTCTACCTCTTCAATATCTTCTCCTTTAAATTCAAAAGGAATATTATTGATGTCTACTTCTACTAGCCAATCAGATTTAGTTAAACTTCCGCCTTCTTTAAAGGACTACGGTTGGTCCGTTCCTTTTCTCTTAACATATTTAAAGTATGGCTCTGTCCTCTAAAGTTCGTATTGATTCCTAAATTCAGAGGCATCATCAGAGTTATACCAATCAAGTTCTTTCTAGATTGAAGGATGCGAAGAAGATTTCATAAATTCAATTTCTCCTGTATTGGGATTTTCTGCAACTGAATTAGCGTGCCATCCATCATCAAACTAGGTAAACATTCCCCTAGAGATAGCTTCCTCGAAGTCCTTAGGTTTCCCATTGAATTCCCAGTAATCCCTCACCCTAAAATCAGAATCATCACGCTGATTCTCTGGGAGAGTCTAGAGGTAGGTCTAGAATGGGTCTGAAACCTTTCCGCCTTTCTGATACTTTAGAGAGCTTGTAATTCTCCTAGCATGTTGTAAGTCTTGAATGATCATTCCATGCCGCCCAACTCTAATTGCAGATTGATCATAGCCTCCTTGTAAAGCAAATGCTCGTCTGTTGCCATTGATAGCTGCCATAGAACCTTGTAGCGCAAAACGATCTGCTGCTGTATCCGCCATTGTACCGATCATTTGATTTTGTCTTCTAGCTTCGGAAATAAATGAATTGGCATCTTTTCTAGCTCCACTAGAAAAGGCTCCATATTTTTTACCAGAATAATTTAATGAATCATCAACTAATGCATTAGCACCACCATAACTACTACCTACTTGTGAAAAAGCTTCTTCGTTTTTAGTAATAGTATCAGATTTTTTACCAAATGCCTAATTTATCCATCCTAATCCAGTTAAGAATCCTAATGGAGAATCCATAATAGCATCAGCTTTAGTCATTCCATCAGTAGCGCCAAAAATTGCTCCCTATATACCATTAAGCATATTAGCAGCTTTCATACCCATTGAAATCATCTAACCGTATGGACCAAAATTTGCAGCCGCGTCAGCAACAGCATTATAGCCTTCATCAATTCCTTTTCTTAATGCGCCATTCTTAGTAGAATATGGGTCTTTACCTCCTAGTGAATTTGTAATTCCCCCTAATGTATCTAATCCTTTATTAATAGTAGCAGAGTTCTACCCAATTGCACTATTAGTAAATTTTTCATCTAACGTAGAGTGATGAGGAGTATCAAAATCATCATCAGTATAGTTAGTTCCATCTCTCTTTTTTATAGTAGGTTTGCTAGGTAAATATTGACTTGCACTAATATTTGGAGGAGTGAGTTGCATTGTAGAATTAAAAATCTACGACTGGGACTAAGATATCCCATTTAATGTATTCTAAGTAACCTATGATATAAATGTAGGTCTAGTAGCTATTGATGGAGCTATTGGACTTGTATAGAAATCATTAGGTAAATCATCTAGAAAGGAAGGTTGTTTAGCATATCCCTAATACCCCATATCTGGATTCCAGCTCTATAATAAAAATTTATTAAGCATAACTTATACTATATAAGGTTTTAATTGCAGATATAACAGCTAAATCTTCACCACTATATCTAATTCTTATTTTGATATATTTATCTTTAAGTTTTACCTCTGAATGTCTAATTGATTTATCAGGCCAAAGAGTAATACCTCTCTTATCTAGAGGAGATACATTATCCTGCGGAACTTCTATATTTTCTTTTTTAAAGAAGTTAGCCTACTATAATTCTATAGGAATATTCTAATTATTAGGATTTCCAAAATTAGGCAAACATCCTTCTGCCCATTCAGGTTCATTATATTGTACTAAGTTAATTGGAGATACTTGAATTTTCCATTTATCCTCTATATATCTCATATTACCTCTTAAAGGTCCCTCGTACTATGCATTAACCCCTCTAGAATGATTCCAAATCCTAAACTCATCCAAATTCTTATAATATATAATTTCAGCTCCACAAAGGTCGTTAAAATTATATCCATCTTTAGATCTTGAATGGTAGTAGTCTTCTACAGTATTTAAAGTATTCTATCTAAGATAATAAGATGGAAAAATAGTAGATTTTTGATATAGTTTACTATTATTATATAAATATAACGGCCTATGTATAGACTCTAGGTCTTTATAGTTAGAATTAAATTCTATGTTATTTCCACAATTCTAGAAAAATTCTTTAGTAGCTTCTTGGCGAATATACATATTTTTCTTATCATTTGCAAATTCATAACACTCTCCAATAATTTCATAGTGAAATGATTCTGGTTCAGCTTTATTACTGATAATGGTTAAATTATCAAATATTTTATGAGTGTCAGGAGCATCTCGCACAATAAATTCAAATTCAAAAGGATGCTATTTACCATACCATTTAGTTGGTTTAATGTCTTCCTTAATATCAATTATACCAGATTGTCCATGCTTCCAGAAATCAGTACTTAATGCTTTTAAATGATCTTCTGGTATAACACATATTGTTCTGTCAATATAACCACCAGTTAACTAACTATTAGCATTTTTATTAGCTATATATTCTGCGCGAGTAGCAATAGAACCTTTATATATTATAGTTGGAGTAACTCTAATATTTAGAGTATAGACTTTCTATGGCCTAAATATATCTTCAGACATTGACGGAAAATTAGGCTAATCATTTTTCTCTTGATTTAAATCAAGTTTCTTTTTCCATTCCTATATCTAATGTTTATTTAGAATATTTATTAATGTTATATCAGATACAGCAGTAATAGGTTGAGATTTAATTTTAATATTATCAGCCTATTCATTAGGCTAAAAACGAATAACTTCTTGCTCTGTATTATACTTATAACTAATGTCATCTTTAGTTATATAAGGGAATTCTTTACCAGATATAATCCATTTATTGCTAAAATGGTCATATTCAAATGTATTTTCAATAGAATCTCCATTATATTTATCTAATTTGTTAGGTTCTTTTGGGAACCATTCTTTTTCTGTTTGAGTATATTTTATTCCTTGGTACGTAATTTCCTCTGGAAGATTGCACAAATAATCATTATAGTCACCCTTATATTTTAGCCAAAAACCATTCTTTTCCTCACTCTCATTTGTAATCTCTTCGATTTCAAATTTTTTATAATTTCCATGTACATCATACATAATTTCCCATTTAACCTAACATTCTACATCATCTCCCTCATATAACGGACTATCATAATGTAATCTTCCAATTGCATTATCTTTATTAGTCATCTAAGTATGGTCAAGATATATGTGATCAAACTATTCACTTTTATCATTTAACGCAAGTTTAGCAATCTGTTTAGAAGTCTCTCTATCAAAACTAAAATATTGATTATATATATTTTCAGAAAATGAAGGTACCCATGAATAAAAAGTTACCCATTTATTCATAGATTCATTCCAACAGAGATTCCATACACATTCATTAAAACCGTTTAAATCATCATAGAAAGTAAACATTACATCTTTTTTAAAAGAATTATAATGTGTTTTAACATTTCGTATACCAATGATTGGTGTTAACTCACGTTCTGTAAAGGTAATATTGTTATTTAAAAACTCCTAAACTTTAAAATCAGAAATCAATTCAATGCCCTTATTATCAACTTTCCAGATTTTTTTACTTACAGTGTCAACACCATATATACCTATAGGTGTTTTAATAATTGAATCGACCCACTAACTACCAAAAGTATCAGAAATAACATCGGGATTTTCTGGTAAAACGTTAGATGTATTAATATATACTGTTCCACCAGAGCCTTCTCCTGCTAAAGCCCTTTCATTAATAGGTATCCTATAAATACCGTGCTCTAGTACACATATCAGATCTCCATTCCATTCAATAATTTTAGTTATTTCACCGTAAGTAATAGGATAGTCTCTATAATTAGTAGATTTAAAAACTCTAAAAGCATTTTTAAACGCATTTGTAATTTGAAGATTACTATACGCAATTCTTGTTGGGTATCTCTCTTTAAAATAAGGAACTATGGGTAATTCTTCAAACACTTGTTCTCCAACTGTAGCTTCAAAACCCTTATTATAAGTATTACTTTCTGGAAGCTTGTATCCAGATACTGGAGATGCCGGATGGTACGGATAAAATCCTCTACAATGTCCTATTAACGCAGCTTCGTCTACCTAAGATTCATCTAGACTGCGAATACTATGATTAATATTACTTCTTAATATAAAGGTAACCCACATTCCTAAATTAACTGCATTAATATCTCCCAAATTAATTTTATCTAAATCTTCTGTTTTCAGTACTCCGTCTTCATATTTAATATTCTTTGTCCAAGTAGCAGAGTCTACTATATCGTCATTAGTAGGAGTAGATGCATCCTAAAAATTTCTATTTAAACGATGTGTAAATTTACATATATAGCAATCTCCTCTATAAAACGTTCCTAAATTAACTAAATCGTCTTTATCAGATACCTTATTCCAAGATATACGATCAGATATAGGATAAAACATTGATGCATCATTATATCGTATTGTAAAATAATCAGACATATTAGCTCTATTGTACCCAGGAATTTTAATTGTAATTAAATCTCCAGCATAATCATATCCGGATATTCCTAAATAGTTACCAAAAGAACCTCTAATTAAATTACTTCCTCCTTTTTCAGTAGTATCTTTATTTCCAACATGCGCGAAACGATAAGCTTCTTCTGCTTCACCACCTCTAGCTGAAAATAAATCATCACCAATTCCTACTAATTTTACATTATCTTCTACTCCAATAATTTTAACTTCATAATCTTTAGTATCTTGATTTAATGTAATATTATTAGGAACATTAAACATCCTACCATTTGAAGTTAGATATTGCTAAGAATACTAAGGTATTACAGTAAAAGTTTCACCACTAAATAAAGTATTTAAATATGCTTGATTAACATCATAATCAGGACATATTGCAGCTTTAGGATATACAGTTCCATCTGGAGCATCCTATAAGTGTGACTAAAAATTATGTGATAATAACCATCCTTTTTTATTTTCCCATTTACCGTCGTTAAAATATGCGTAATTTTCCGCAGTTTTATTTAAAAATCCTTCATATTTATAAATTGGATTTTTTGAATCTCCTGTAGGTACTGTCGGTAACATTGGTAAATGACTTTCTGATTCAAGTCCAATTGTATATGCTTGACATAAAGTTGTTGGAATTCTTTTCTATCTTACAATAAAAAAACCTTTAATATGTTTTGATTTAAGAGCTTCAATTACTGTCTTATCACAAGTAAACTATATTCCAAGTATACTAGTTAATTTAAAGTCTTTAGTTTTTGGAATATAGCATACCCCTTTAGCATTTTCTAATTCTGTTTCAGTTTCTGAAATAACAAAGTTTGAATCAATTAAAAAAGAAGTTTCGTCATAAGAAATAACTTTATCAGGATCATATTTTAATCCTTCCTTGACAGTATCATCTTTTAAATCTAAATTATTACCTAAATGCATTCCTCTAATATTATATACTGGTGTTAATGTACTATTAGCTCTAATAAATACTACGCCAAATCTATATAATTCATCTTCCCAATATCCTACTGAATTATAAATAAAATTTGGATCATAATAAGTATTCTTAATACTGCCGTTATATGTACTACTCAGTAAATCAACGTTACATGTCTTAGAGCAATCTAACTAAGGAATAATATATAAAGCTAGTTTAGATAATAAATCATGTTCTTCATTATTTTTAGTTACATTGCCTAAAAATAACATATTCTATGCAACTGCTTGAGTTTTTGCTGATTCATATACTTGTAGTCGCTAATTAATTTCAATATCAGATACTTCAGTAATAGGCTCAAATCCAGTTATATCTACAACTGTTAAATTAGACTATGAAACTTTATATTTCTAATTAATTCTAACATATTTAGTAGTTCTATTTTCAAATTCAGCTCCAGATGCTTTAGAATAATATACAATAATATAATCATAAGAAGCATCAATATCTTTAATTAAAAACCTAACTCTTTTGTGAGAATTTTGATCTCTAAATCCAGAATGGATTGATTCTGGAGTATTTCCTATAAACACACTTACAAGGCCTGACTATCCAATAAAATCAGTTTCATTACCATCTAAGTCGCTGTATTTAAAGTAGAAATGATAATTTCCTATTGGTAAATTACCTCCATAAGATTCTCCACCAAATGTAATATCTGGAATTTTGGTAGTTATTTTATATAATGATGTATCAATTTGAAACTATTCTCCTCTATCATAAATATTAGTATCATTATTTCCGTTTCTATCAACAATCTCATACTTATTACGACCTATAGCTGAAAATCTAGAATTAATAATCTTCGGCAAGGATATTCCGTCATTTATAATTAAATCAACAGAGTTATCGTAGGAATACTAAGGAGTGATTTGAACCGGATGATTTAAATCAAAGTTTAGTTCATCAGTAATAAAATCAACTAACTATCCTTTCTAATATACTACTGGTATTTCTTCTGTTTTAGGTATTCCTAAGTCATTCCAATCATTAATATCTACACCATTTTTTGTAAAACATCCTTTATTTTCATCATATTTTACATTAGGATCTTCAATAAATTTGTCTTTAAACTTAGGTATAGTCCAAAATCGGTTTTTATAGAAAATCATAGTTTCATCTAATCTATAATTTCTAAGTGGATTATATTCCCAAGCAAGGGTTCCTTCCTACTATATTCTTTTTAAAATTACATTAAAATTATATGTTTTCATATCCATAAGTATACCTTAAAATACACGATTGATGTTGAGACTTACCTTTATAATTTAAAAGTCCTTGTTTTGGTATATAAGTTCCTTCCTTTGGGTTTGAAATTCCCGTATCATGATTTAAAGATTCCCATGCAAAATACCATTCAATTTCTTGTAACTTACTAGATTCATCAGGGTTAAATACTAAGTCTCCGTCTTTATTAATAATTAAGTATTTAACAATTTTTGCATTAGCCTTACCTGAATCCCAAACGGTTTTGACATCATTAGATGTTAATAACTTAGAATTACATAATCCTACATATTCTTCAGGAGACATTAAATCAGAAATAAACTATCTATTATCTGCAATATTTTCTAAGTTAAAAACAACATCAAGATTCTCAATAGATTTAAATCTAAAATTTGTTGTTACTTCATCATTTGTTAAATTAACAGTTTGATTTGCAAGAGTTATACTATCAAGACTCCTTATTAAATTCTTAATAGTATAATTTGTACTAATAACAGTATTTTCTGGAGCAATAACATTACTAATTGAATAGACTGTAGTAGTTTCTCCTGTCTTTTTATACCGATAAAATGGACTGGTAAATTCAGAATTACCTCCTGAAGTGTCTGGAATATCCCAACTTAATGGAATCTCAGCAAAATAAGCAACATGCGTAATATAATTATACTAAAATAAGTATTTATTAAGCGATAAATTAATATTATCAGCTACATTATTTGTTACTTTTATATAAACGTCTGTTAAATCATCAGTAGTATCCTTTTTTACATTTGTTAAAGAATGCCACGAACTAACTTCTAAATTTTCCTCTGTGGTATATAATTCAGTAACGGATTTATTATTTTCTAAATCATCACTAACAGTAGTTGTAACCTCAACTTGAAAACCCTCTGTTAAAAATTTGTATAAGTCTTCTTCTGTTTTAAATACATCTGATAGATTAAAAATAATAGAAGTATTATCTACCTCTACACTACTTGATTCAATAGGCGACTAATTTTTATCTTTTGGAATTAATACAGCATCATAAGTAATACCAGATGGAGGGTCTGCAATTGTCTCGTCAGGGGAGCCATTAATAATTCTAATATCCTTTGGTTGGTCCTGGTTTTTATATTTTAATAATAAACTTTGTGTGTCACCACGATGTATAGCAATAATAGAGTCATTATAACGAATACAATTAATTAAATGTAATCTTAAAAACGGTTTCTTAACTAAAAATCCCTAATAATAAGAAGTAGGAATAACAGTAAAACCATAACCACTATTATTATCTCCAAGATACTGTATACCAAAATAAATATTTAAAAAATCATATTCTTTGAACTGCTTTTTTAATACCGACATCATAGATGATATATCAAAAGATAATGCATACTATTCATTAGGTATTATATAAGTCTAACTATTATCTGCATTTACTCGAAGCTTTAAAGCTCCAGCACCAGTATGCTCAGCATATACCCAAATTGCCATTATACCAGGAGACGACAATACGTCTGTCCTATCATTACCAGTAATATTTCTTAGATTGTTACATTTTAATGTAACAAACTTATATTTATTTAGCTATTGTAACTATTTATAATCTACTGTATATGGTAATTCTACACTAAAATTATTATTAATTGTAATATTATTTCCATTTATAGTTATTTTACTATCATCTCCCTATTCATATTTCAATTCTGTATTATATTGAATCAAAATACTAGGTTTTGAAGATTCGTCTGAAGAAAGATTTAATGTTGGATTAATTAATAAATTATTAATCTGAGAATCAATATTAATTTTTCCATCTATCTTATGGTATCCATTATATCGTTCAACTAAGGATAGACTATCTTTTGTAGAACTAATACTTGGAAAATTATCAGAATTTATATTATCTTTAGACATCTAATTAGTAATTTCCTAATTAAATTTCATTTTTAAAGTAATTCCATAATCTTTTTCTTCATCATATAGATATAAATCTTTAAAATCTTGATTTGTATTATATGCATTATTAAAAATAGGAGTATTAAACATCAACCTATAAAAATATCTATTAGTATCACTATTACCTGAAGTATGGTTTTTATATGTAAATTTAAATTGAACTAAATAGATATTTCTATTTATTAAATTATCTCTAGGGATAGTAATTTCCTAATAGCCGTTAGGTAAATTTATTGTAGAATGATAATTATGAGGTCTCTATAATGTATCAAATTGATAAGATAAATCAGGTGAATTGGGAGAGTTAGGTAAATCTAAAGGATAGTATTCTGAATTATATGTTTGTTGTTTAGCTATTTCATTAACTATAGCACTATTCTAAGGAATATCAAATAAGTCAACTGTACAATCTGTAATAGATTTTCCTAGTTCTGGATAAGCTTCAACATTAAAACTCATTTTGATTTGTTTATCTTCTACATAATACTAATAATTATGTAACTGCATATATCCAGTATATAATTTACTTGTATCTATTACTAATTTCTGCTCTAAAAACTATAACTATCCAAATGACATATATGGAGTTACAGAAATAGTAATAATTTTTTGCTCTATAGTAGAAGCTTCAACTAATGGTCCTTTAACAACAAGTTGGAAATCATCTCCATTATTCTACCTTTTTTCAGTTTCAGAAAAATCATTTTGTTCGTTCTACAAATACTCAGATAATCTTTCTGCTGTATAATCATAAAAATTATCAGGAATAACTGGAGCCATATAATCATCTTCTATCTTTTTTAGGTCTAATTCTTTTTTAAATACTCCTTCTTCATTACAATCTATTATATTAATTTTATTATTTTTATCTTTAATACTACATATAATACCTTTAGGATTGATTCTATTTTTAAATTCTTTATTGATTAAATCATTAGCCCAATTTATAAGAAAATAAAATCTATATCCCTTTTTTTCTTTACCATTATCAGTATAAGATTCGGACAATATATTGTATCCAACTGTAAACATAGTAGGCACCTCTAATTTCGCCACAATTCCTAATTTTCCTGACACTTTTTCCGTATAAGTATCATAATTAGATCCTACTAAATTTCTATATTCATCTAAATTAGGTATTTCATCATTTATAGTAGGACTACCATTGTAAATATAATAAGGAGGATTACTAGTAGAATCTTCTGGAGTTGTCCATACTGAATCATTTGTTAACTCTAATGTTTTTCCATTATCTAACGTAGATATAATTTCAAATTTTAACTATTTAGGATATGCTGTAGAATCATAATTACCTTCTTTCCACGCACTAATATAGGACTAAACATCATTAATATTGCTAGAATATATTTTATATTTATCTCCAGCATATATTTTAGAATCAAGTAAATTGATTTTCTATTGATACTTAGTAATTATGTTATTTTCTGATCCAAATTGGTTATCATTATGCCATTCAGAAGAAGTTTTAGTATAATAGGTAGTATTGGGATCTTTCTAATGATCTTTAGGTAATTCTTCCCATTCTCCTTCATTATTCTAGAACCATGTTCCGGCTTTTTGGTCTTCTTTATATGTATCTGAACAAAAGTAGTTTAAATCAATATCTACACCACCTGTTTTACCAAGATCTTCTTTAGAAATATTTCTTTCAGGGCTAGGGAATGATCCAATTTGACATTTTTTTTCGATAGGATTATAAGATACAATATAAATAATTCCACCAAAACTAGTTGAACCTAATGGAATATAACCAGTTGGTAACATTGCTGTCTCTATTCTAGAATTACCCATATCGTTCTAAAGCATATTTTCATTACCGTTATAGGTTAATAAAGTACCATTTAGACAATTTGTTAATGCCGTGTTGGGCATAGATAATGGATTTAAATCCATTATTAACCCATCAGTAAAGGTATTTACAGCTTCTTGTTTTTTCATAAAAATTCATAATTATTATAGTAAATTAATATATCTTTGAACTTTAAAGGTTCCCTAGTTATAATTAGCTCAGCTTGATTTGTGATGAGTTCAGGAACATAGAACTTGAAATTAACTTTCGTAATATAAGGAATCCTAAATATATACTTTGATGAATGTTCAGCTATCTTGCACTCATCTAATAGCTAATACATAAAGACCTGCCCATAATTAAAGCGTTTTTTAGGTCTTCCTTTTCTATTCTTTTGTTCTAAGTATTTCTAGTAAGCAGATTCACTAAGTCCAAAATAATAGTAACCATCCCATTCTATCTTCCTTCTACGGTAAAGAACTCTAAGTCGTATAATTAATTTCCTAATATAGTATTGGAAATGTTTTAATGGATCCTTTTTAAGTTTACCAATATAACACCATAAATCATTATCACTGACTAACGTATCACCACCATAACTATTATGTAAATATAGCGATTTCCAACCATAATCCAAAATCCTTCTAATATCTTCCTTTGGAACTTCTGGAAATCGCTAATATATTTCTTCATAATAGTCTTTTATTGTTGTAATTTTCATAAATTAACAATATTGCATACCATTATTTGTATTATTAGTAATCTTATCTCGTAATTCCTTATTGACATAGATATTCTTTACTCTTGGAGTTCTCTTTCCATACATAAAGAATCCTAATTGATACCCAGTGAACATAGATTTCAAATAGTTTATGTCTCTCCATTTACCTGCTTTTCTCATTACTTTAAACTATTTTCCTCTAATGCGTTGCATATGTATATTACATTTTTTGCTTCCTTTTAGAGGAAGCTCAAACGTAGCGTTATTATCAACGACATCATTTAATATTAGCTTAACACTCTCCCTAAATATCTACTTTACTAGTTTATCCCTATGAGGGTCTCCAGTAATTTTTTCACATTCTTTACAGCTTATTTTAAGTTTTTTATAGGGGAAGTTTTCAAATAATTCATTTTGAGAAAAGGCACAGCCAAGCGCATAATTCATTATCGTACAGGTTTGTAACTCTTATTATGTAGTTTTCTATTCCAGCTTGTCTTAGCCTCAAGAATTTGATCCATCTCGTTTTGGTTAATATAGTCAGAAACTCTAGCCTAATCACACTGCACATCCCATTGTTGTTTCAATAGGTTGGCAGTCTAGATTATATTACCATTATTGGTCATAAGACCCTCTTTGAATTTTGTAACATATGCACAGTAAGTTGCAATAGCTAGAGCTTCCTTGTCAGTTAGTTCAGGAAGTCCTTCATCATCTAGTGAAACACCTTTATAAAGTATATTGATTTGTCCATAAGGTTCTGAGAGATATAAGGTATCTCCTACTCTCTCATACTTTACGAACTTTCCCCTCTAGTATAAAGGACTCTGGAATTGTTTTCTACTTTCTATATATTCTTCAACATAAGCGGAATTTATATCTCCATTAGGGTATAGATTTGAAACATTATTCCAGTCCTCCCAAGAAGCAGTTATACTTTCAATATAATCACAATTACATGGAAGTTGTACTTCCGTAGTACATTCCTATGCGCAAGTTGAATATCTATAGAGTTTATATCTCTTATTTCCTATATGGTTCCAAGCCACTAGAGCTATTTCTTCAAAGGAGTCTTCCTGCATTGTTATACCGTACAGTTGCTCCATCAATGTCATGCTATAATGAAACTGGTTTAAATTACTCATACTTCCTTTTCCAAATAAATTCACCATGAATATGATTATCTTTGCCATTTAAGTATTCCTTAAACCAATTTCTATTAATTCCGCAATCCTTTGCAGCTTCGGCTATAGAATCGAACTATTGAACTAACTTCCCTTCTAAGGAATACTTACATACTACCTGCTTCTACGTTCTAGTTGGAGTTATTTCTATGGTAAGAGGAAAGTCCTAGTCTATCTTATATCTAAAGATATATCCCCCAGTCTAATACCTAGAACCTTTTAAAACTAGGCAAATGTTGCACGCTTTTATTCCAGTATTTATTTCCACATCTTTAGAACTAGGCCATTCTCTTACGAAGTTTCCTTCTAGATCATACTGCAGAATTGGTATATTGTGAAAGGATTGAGTATTACCTCCTATGTCCATGTTATATCCATAGCTTACTGAGTTATATTTAGATATGTATTCTACTTCTTTTTGGTTTAGAATCTAAGTTAATTCTTCTTCGCTGTCTGCTTCTACCCTTAATAATACTTCATAATCAAAGTTTTCTGGACCATATTTAATTCTGGCAGCTTCCAGCTTTCCTCCAGCATAATATTGTGAAGTAGTCATCCTAAACCATCTCAGTCTTCTATTTCTTTCATCTCTAGTCTGTCCTATATATACTTTCCCAGAGGGAGAGGTATATTTATATATTATTCCCTTATACATATTATCCATTATCCTACAGCATATTGTTGATCATTTGGTAGAATTGGTGTAGCCATCTACCTGTAATACCTAATCTTCTTTTCCGTTAGTCTTTTCTTAATCTCATTGTTTATGAATGTCATGTTATTATCCTATTCAGCAACACAACATTCATACTTCTCTAGTTGCCTAATATCCTTGAATATAGCAGTAATTGACACCTAGCTGAGAAGAGGAGCATTAAAGACAAAACAGTCATACATTCCATTTTCGTTTGGAGTTGTATCAATCCATACATATGGCTTATTCTTACCTCTCTTCTTATATTTATGATATCTAAAGGCAGTAGAAGATGTATAATAAATAAAAGGAAGCTGTCGATCACTAGATCCTATATAGTCAACTGATTGTAGCCCATAATCATTTAGTAACTGAGGTATTTCAAAATGTGCAGTAGGAGTAAGGCAATCTTCTTTTCCACATCTACACCTTTCTATATCCTTACAATCAACTGGGATACAATTAATTGAGATATATAGATCCCTGGTAGGTAAGATTCCTTTTAAAGAATATTCTTTTATAATTTGAAGTCTCTCGTCCACAATATCATCAGCCAATTGTTCATCAGACATTGAAAGATTAGTATGATAACCCCTAAGTCCAGACACAACATCATTTTTTATTGCAGAGACTAATTTGTCAATTTGATTATACATAATAAAATAAATAAAGGCGAAGGCTTTTAGCCCTCGCCTTCGTTAGTATATTAGATATTTGCTAAGATTATTAAATCTTTAAGGATTAAGGTTCTTCGGTACCTGTATCATTTCCTCCATCAGCAACAGCTTCTGCAGGTACTTTCTCGATACCGTCTGCTGGAGCGATTATAGCAAGAGCAGCTTCAAATTGTGCAGACACATTCTGATTTACATAGAATACATGAGTAGTAAGAGATTTGGTTACTTCTCCTACAGCATCCCCACCCATAATACCACGATTTACGCAATATCGGATAATATACTCATTATATTTAGCTCCGATAATAGGAACTTCATCAGCGTTGATAGCAGTCCAAGAAGTTCTAGCAGCAGTCGGGAGACGAAGATTTTTAAGAATCCACTGATATGTTCCAAATCCTTCAGCACCTTGTTCGATGGTGAATTTTTCATCATATTCAGCATCATCTTTATGGTCTTCAGTAAGTGCAGACTTAATTACTTCAAATGTACCAGGAAGTGGAGTTGTAGAATCCTTAACATATTCCTCAATATCTACTCTAGAAAATCTCTGGTATTCATCAATACCATCAATTACTACTTTAGTACCATTTACAGATACTTTTACTAGGTCTTTCTCGTATACTGTAAGCATGTACTTCTTAACAGTATCCTTAATCTTCTTAGCAACATCAGCAGCCTATTCTCCCTTCTTCCATACAAACTCAACATAGAAGGGCTTACCCTTAAATACTAAGTCATTTGCATAGTAAGAGTTAGCCGAACTCTGAGCTAGCTTAATATACATTGCAATCCTGAAATTACCTGCTGTCTTCCCAAGAGCCGAAATATCAAGGGTAGCCTTAGCAAACTTAGGAGCAGTATACTCTGCCTTAGTAATACTTACTACATTGTCCTTGATAAATTTGAGATGGCGCTTAACATTCATGTTAGCAGGTTTCCCATCTTTAGCTTCCTGAGCTGACCAGAGGGGTTTAAGACCACTAGTGTAGTCTTCATTCGAGTTAATTACAGTAGTTGTTGTAAACTGAAACATAATTTAATTAAGTTAATTAACCTCTCTATTGAGGCTGGGGTTGTGATGTCTATTGCTGAACTGGATTTGCAATAGACTGTGTAACTATAGGATGTGATTGTAGTCTTGGATCGGCAGTATTTTCCATCACAAGAGTTACCAGTTCATTTATAATCTCTTGACATACATAGTCTGGAAATTCCATGACCTGTGATGTATCTTCCGTAAGGTCTACCTGTTCCTAAGTAAGCCTTATCGTCTGAGGAGCTTTAATATAATCAATAAATACTTTTTCGAGAACAAAGACTGAGTTGTCTTTACCATAACGTATTTCACATCTAACTTTAGATGCGTTTCCATAACGTTGAGCAGCTTCTCTTTCTACTGAGCTAACTGTTTTATTTCCAGTTAGAGATATAACTCTATCGAAATTGGTATATCCGCTATCAGCACTATTGTCAGAGACTTTTTCAGGAGTTCCTCCTACTACCGTATTGGTTGCCCCAGGGAAAACTTTATATTTATCCTATATGTCAGTTCCAACTCCAGTAGGAGCAGTAGAGCCTGGATGATCCTCTTTGAATTTTAGTTCTAGAGCTTCATTCCTAATAGGATTTGTAGGAACTGTTACAAAATTATTTACATTATGGATGTAGTAATATGGTCGTTCTGGAAGAGGTCTATTGTAATAGTCATTTACGATAACTGACCAAGAGTCGGCTGTTAAACGTTTTGCCGCAAACTGTACATAGTTGCCTTTATCATAGCATTTATGATTTTTCTTCAGTTTATATATACATATACAGTTAAGCATATGTAGATAGTCATCTGGAAGAATAACCTCGTAGGTAGCCCCGAAGAGTCTTGAGTCTCCTGCTATATACTTATATGATCTAGCTTCATCACTTCCATCATATTCAGTAGTAATTACTGGGTCTAACATAGTAGTGGCTTTAAGTACCCTAAGGTCATCAGTAGTTTGCTAGTTAACGTCATAGATATTATAACGCTTATTTATATATTGATTAATTGCTTTGTTAAAAAAGTAGTTGAAGTCTTGTAGGAGCATGCTTGGAGCATTTACTTTACTAAGCTCCGTTAGCATTCCTTCCCATACTTGTCGTGCAGTCAAAGCCATTCGCGTTTAGTTTTCTATAATCTTTATCTAAATAGTCTTATATTTTTTTTTAATATGACTTATTCCATATCGGGGAAAGTGTCATGTTTAAGCATTTCAACAGCCTTCTAATTACTTGAATTCTTCATCCATTCAACAGCTGCTTCCTCTGTTCCTCCGATTGGACGAGCTCCATATAAGTACATTTTATTCTTGATAGTGATTATTCCCTTATCCTTAGCTTCGATTAAGAGTAGTCTTAAGTCATTATCGTCACCAGTATAGAGTTTAATAATCCTCTCAGGATTTTTCTCTGCTACTGTAAGTAGATAGTCTTCAACATCAGCAGAAGGCATATTAGACATATGCTTACCTAGGAGTTTAGCCTTAAGAAGACGACCGTCAGCACCCTATGGATCACCAGTAATGAAGTTGCAGGCTTCTATGATTTTCTTCTTTCTAGACACTCTACGTTGAGTTTCTACTCCTGGGCGGTCAATGTATAGTTCAGCAATACCATACCTACGATGTTTTACTTCCCTACGATCCGATGTTCCATGAATTATGTATGAACCATCTGGATTTTTCGCTGTAAGTTCTGGAGCAATCAGTGGGCAATTCTCAATAGCTTCCCAAGTAGCCTTATCCTCGGGATTACTAAGATCAAATACCTATCCGTCTGTTATAATGAATACTGCAGTTTCAGGGAAGAATATCTTCTTTTTACTTGCGTATTCATCCTTTTCCACATCACTGAGAATCATATCTCCTCTAGAGTCTACCCTCTTCACGCAGGCTGGTAGCCTGCCAAGTTTGTCTTTACAAGGCTGGATAAAGTATTTCATACCAACCTTTCCATAAACACTTCTAAGAATTATTTTATTATCAAAAATTATGTCTGCTTGTGTAGTTTCTTTCTTAGCCATATTATTTCATATTGTCATAAAAAAATAAGACAGAGGGAGGGTGTTAAGGCTCCCTCTGTCTAATCTACAAGTCTAATTATTTTTCTAGATTTATTAATTAAGCCTCTCTGAGGATAAAGCTTCTGTACGGAGCAAATACACCGATACCAGCGTAACCCATCATAATAAGCTTGCTACCTGCAACAGGAGAGCTTACGGTTCCAGATTCAGTTCCACCCATTCCACCAACACCGGGATACTTAGATGTAAGAACATCACAACCCTTAAGTGAGAACATTGCGATAGCGGGCTTACCGCTTGCAAGGTCAGCAGTTAGGTCAAGACAGAGACCATAGCCTTTATCTCCATATTCACGAGTGAAAGTTCTATCAACTACAAAGCTGATTTGGTTTCCTGCAAATTCATATGTAGAGAAGGTAGCTCCTACTTTTACATAGTCGTTAGCAGCCTTAGAGTACATGTATGTACCATCAGTCTTATAGTCTGCGAGATAGTGTCCAAGAGTATACTGAATATCGTTCCAAAGTTTTTCGTTAACGATGAACATATCAATTATGTTATTCTGAGGTTCGTTACTCCTCAATTCTTATACTTTTGTATAAGTTCAGACTATATCTTCATCTTATATTGATTTAATACTATTTGTGTTACCATAAAAATATCTCCATCTAAAACCCCCACATCTTTTTTGATAACCTTTTATTGCGTTTATGATATTAGAAGGAGTCTTAATATTATTGCTTTCAGCAGCTTCTTTTATAGAACTATAAGATTCTATAAATATACCTTCATCATTATATTTAGCAACAGGGGCTAGATGTTTATTAGTTTTTAATTCAAATTTATTTTTAAAAGACCAAAAATATCCAAAGGATTGGTTTGTTTTTCCTAAGCAATTATTACTGATTGCTACTTTGGCAGAATCAGGATTTGCAAATTCTTTAGAAGCTTCCAATATAGATCTCCATCTTTTTAAAAGATTTCCTGATAAATCAAACTGATATACTGATTTTTCTTTAGTTTGAACTGGGTCTATATCGGACTCATCCCCAGTATAATATTTCCATTGAAAATTGCCACAATACTTAGATTTTCCAATAAGACTATTACTAATAGAGTTTAGATTTAGCATTTGTTCTGCTTCTTTCACAGATTCCCATGTTCTAATAAATTTACCTTCTATCGTATATTGTGCTATTTCTTTCTTTAAGGAAGTATATACAGTAAATTGACCTCCCGTAGTTAAATTATATGTATCCTTTCTTTTAACAAATTCTACCGTAACAATTTCAGCTTCCTTTGCATAGGCTAATTTCATCCCTTCTTCTGTATCTGGATACTCAAATAAAGTTTCTCTCCTAAAATTTTCATATCCATATTTAGATACTGCTTTAGGAAATCCTTTTGTATTTTTCTTTTTGTCTTTTTTAGTAACACCACATCCAATATAACCATCATTTATATCTGGATTTGTTCTATGTACTCCAACATAGATTTTATTATTTATTAAATTAGTAGTTTTATATACTATGTATTTCATAAGATGTAAAACATTTAGTCGTTGAACGTTCTTCCCAATGGAAGCCTTCGCTGCTGATTGTCCAATTCAGTTAATTTTTAAACATTCACATTTAGAATTACTTCTTACGTTGTAGTTTAACTGACTCTAAGGAGTTTCCAGCAATTTGAATTAATTATTTTTGCAGTCTTCTCAGGCTGCCCAAGCTATATGTTCTTCTAACTTGTTACCAGTAGCTTTCTCAGCCTTCTCGTTCATTGTCTGCATGATTGTGTGGAAGACTTCAATAGTAGGTTTATTATTATAAACGTACTTAGAAGCGAAACGTTCCACCTGAGGAATAAGACCATCACCAATGTAGATAGGACGACCAGTATCTGGGTCACAGATTGTAGCCTTACCATTTACGTCAATATTAGTCTTATTAAAGAGAAGACCCTGGTTCCTGCTGATGAGGAAGTTTTCAAGAAGTTCCTTCTCTTTCTTATTCATTCTATAAATAGTCTCGTTGAGACATCCCTGATTCTTTCCTTCAGCAATGCTGATGAATACGTCTTCATGAGCAGCATATAGAGAAGACCAAGAAATGTCATTACGGAATGTAGTAATGTAGTTTCTGTGCTTTTCGATGTTGCTCTAGCTCTTAGTATAGCCTTCTTCTGACAGCTCTGGCATGGCATTAGATTGGAATCTAGTAGTATCACCAATCTGACATCCAGAAAGGTCAAGTTCAGTTGAATAATCATGGTCAATAAGACGGACAGTTACTTCCCAGTAATCCATAATTAGACTATATCATTTACTATATTTAAATATATATTCTCCAAAATAACGATCTCCTTGTTGTATATTTCTTATTTTAGATGTTGGAACATGATATTTTTCTTTTACTTCTTTTATAGATTTGAGCTACTCTATAAAATTACCGTATTTATCATATACATCAACACAAATACCATTTCCAAATCTTTTAGAAGGAACTTTTTTAATTTCTTCTAAAGAGATATAAAAGTCTTTATACCAATTTTTGTTATGTTCAAATATGTTATGTATATAATCCCAAGAGTGTAAATCAATAGCATTCATTAATTCCTTGCCTATAAATTTTCCTATAAAATTATTATATACATCGTATACATAGTATATTTGATTCTTATAATTATTTCTAGGTTTTGGAATAAATTCATCAACAATACTATTAGATACATAATACTGTTTTTTAATTAATTTTTGAGATTTTATTGCTCTACTTAATTCTCCTTTGTCATACTTAATATATTCAGCACACTTAGCCTGTGATTCAAACTCTCCAATAAGTTTCCCTTCCTTTGAATACAAATAAGTATAGTTTGTTAAAGGTTTATTACTATATTCAGTAATATCTATAGTTTTAGAAGTTGACCAATAAGAATCTAAAAATAAACATTTATTTACTCTAGGTCCTTGAAATCTAGTAATAGGATATCCGTAAAAGTCTCCAGCTTCTCTGGAATTTTTCCACTCTTTTACTAAATTTCCATCTATATCAAATTGGTATAATGGAATATCGCACTCTTTAAATTTTCCACCTAATATCCGATTATAAGTATAATCTAGATTTATAAAATCCTAAGTAACTATTTCTGCTTCCTTTTTATATGCATCATCCTCATTGTCATATATAAACAAAGTAGTTCTTTCAAAAGCATCTACTCCATATTTTTTAACTGCATACTAAAAAGCTGACTTAGGATATTTAAAGGTACTAGACTGCTAGATTTTTACTCCACAGCCAATATATCCATCAAATATTTCAGGATTTTCTGTTTGATGTACTCCAATATAAATACGATATTGACCGTTAATTTTAGATTTTTTATTTTTTGTTAAATAAACAATATATTTCATAGTAACTCAATTTTTCAATTATTATATTAATAATTTACGGGTTTCCCCTAGTCGTTGAACGCTCCTAGCATCCTAGGCACGCTGCTGATTGGCATTATAGCTTTCCAGCAATTTAGAGAGTTTATTTTCATGGCCTTATTAAGCAGCCAACAGCGAGACAATTAACTGGGGTTGTTTATCACGCTTGCGAACAGGACGGCTAACAACCATACATTGCTGCATTGTCTTGTCAATCTTAAAGATGTCATATTTTTCATAGTAACGTTCTTTGAACGCCATAACAATTTCTCCACCGTTTTCTCCAGTTTCAGCAGGAACATCTGCGAATTCAATTCTCTTAATAAAGTTAGTTTCTACTTCCCATTCAAACAGCATAGAATCTACAGACTAGAACTTATTAGCTCCCTTACGGTCATTATAGAACACGTTCTTAAGAGATTCTGTTAGATATGTAGCTGTATTTTCTGGGTATAGACGAGAAACAACTCCCAGCTTGTGAGGACGAACACCTAAGAATTTGTAGAAATCTTCATAGGTTCTAGTCTCACTCATCGTGGGACGATTGGTCACGAAATTTGCAACTATCATAATTTCTTTGTTTAAAATTTAGTTATTAAATCTTTAATTAGTTATCAATCTAGGTCATCAATACTGATTCGACCTATATTTGTGTTAGGTTTTGGTTTATAAGCAGTAACCGATTTTTTATTTCCATCTTTTACTTTACCAGCCCTTGCATCCTCTACACCTTTGCTATAGCTATCTTTCCTTACCTTGGTAACTTGCTACTTAACATAATCAGATATATCGTCAAGCATTTGTTCTCCATGTAAGGCAAACCAAGCCATTCTCACTAGGATAGAGGGATCATTCATTGCTTTTCCTAAAATACTATTCCCAGCTTCATCGAATCCAGTTATGAAGTCATATAACTCCTCCTGGTCGTCCTGGTCCATATTTAATTCAAATCCCTGAAACTCAGTAAATCCCAAAATATTATCCTTTATAGAGTTTGCAAACTGATTATATTGCTCTTGTCTTCTTTGTTCTTCAAGATACAACTCGTATTGTCTATTTTCATCTTCTATCTTTTTATATTCGTTACGGATAGCGGATGCTTGCTTCTTAAACAATGCTTCATTTGCTTTTGCTCTATCAAGAGCTTCTCTTGCTTCATCATCCGTTATATTTTCTCTACCCATTCGCGTAATAAGATCTGTTACAAACAGGTCTTCATCACTATATTGATCAATCTCATAAACTTGTGTATCCCCCTATAAGCTCTGGGCATACTGATCTACTCCTCTCTGAGCAATGTAATTAAGATATTCAGAGGGAGACATTCTACTACTTCTAATAGCGTTAATTAATTGTAATTCAGAGTCATCTAAATTACTGTCAGGTACTGAATTAAGCGAATTTAGGATGGATAGCTTCTCAGAGGAATCTAATGTATCCCAATCGATTTCTTCTTCCTGCCCATCTTCACTTTCATACTTAATTTTTGAAATATCTTCAATTCCTTTTAATTTCAAAAACTCTGAAATTATACCTTTATCATCAAGTTCTATGTTTTGATCTGGGTCAGTAGTAGCATTAGGCTCCTGAGTCTGAATAGGCTCTGGATCAACTGGGTCCTACAGGTCTGTATCTTGAGTTGTGGTGTCATTTACGGATTCGTTACCATACTCATCGTCATCAAAGTCTAAATCATTAATTCCTATTGCCATAATTAAAAATTGTTAAATTTATATGCAAATATAGTAAAATTCTTGTCACATCAAAAATGTTACTCTATTTTCGTAATAAATACTCGAGAATAATATTTTGGTTCTATCTTCACCTTCGGTTGACTATCTATCTATATGCCTATCTAAATAGACAGGTTCAATACGGAAAATAAATCATCTATATCTAAAGCTAATTTTCTTCTTATTCCTTTACCCAGAGATTCTATTTTTAGTTATAGATTATTATTTTCTATTGCTAATATAGTTCAGGATTCCCTGAACGTGTACGCTTGCTATCTTCTTTTTTCCCTCATCCAATAATAGTAGAGTTACATCCTCTCTGTTATCCTAGAACATATTTTCAGTCAATACTGCAGGGCAGTTAGTATCTCTACATATTGCTAGAGACTACACCCAATATTCTTCCTTTGGTACTGACCTGTTCCCCTGAAGTTTATTTTTCTTAGCTTCACTATAAAGAGATTGTGCTAACCTTTTAGAATTGTTTGACGCATTCTTAGACACAAATACACTCCAACCTGAAGCATTATGCCATTTGCCATCTGCTCCAGCTGCATTGCAGTGTATAGATATTAAGATAGCTTGTTTATTAGTATCCTTATAAATCTGGTTAGCTCTTTTTACTCTTTCTTTTAATGAAATGTCTGTATCTTCTGGTACAAGTTTTACAGCATTAATTCCAAGTTTAGATAGCTCTTTAATTATTAAATCTACCATTTCTCTGGCCCACTTATATTCTAGTAAGCTCTTGTCAGGACTACATTTTCCTGGAGTATTTACACCGTGTCCATTATCCAGAATAACTGTTAGCATTTAAATTAAGTTTAAGTGTTTTACAAAAGTTTAATCTGTTAGGTCAAATATAAATAAAAAAATGCTAGGAACCTAAAGACCCCTAGCATTTCATATGTTTTATTATTATACCATATCCTCCCACTCGATTGGGATTCCAAGTTTAGCCATATCAGCATACCATCTATTAAATATTAGATCTGGTTCCTTGTCAAAAATATCTTTGATAAAGAGTACAAAATGTTTTTCATCTGCTATGCTAGAACCATAAAACATTGATCTACACCAATTAGCAACATATACTGCATCATGTAATTTAGCATTTTTGATAACTAAATTGTGTGACTGCAATAGGATATCTAGTTTTTCTTTCGAATATTCCTTCTTAGGTAGCTGCTCACAAGCAAAGTCACACAATTTCTTATTAAAATGTGGACCATAATATCTTAGATAATTTAGGAATGCTTCTGGCTTTATATCATATTCAGTAAAATCCTCTTTCATGTTATTTATAATAAAATAGGTGGTAACTAATCTAGCCACCACCTATAGGGATTAATATCCGTATCTTCCTCTTGCTCTACGCATGCCTCTGCGACCACGAGCTTCAAATTCTTCATCCTCATCTTCGCCATCTTCATGGTCGTAGATTTCAGAATGTTCAGCAAGCTTCTTAATCATTTTACAAGCAATTGCTTTAAGTCTGTGAAGATGCTCAATAGTATCTTCATAGACGTCTTCCTTAATTTCAATGAATCCTCTCATATGTGTATAGTTATTAAATGGTTATTATCAAACTAGCTAGTTTCAATCCTTCTTAGGCTTATCTCCATTCTTAAATTCTGATAATAGCTAGGTCATCATCTGTTCAAGATTAGCGTTAGTTTGCGCCATTGCTGCAACCTAATTCTTTAGATTCATGATTTCTGCTTCCTGCTTCTGCTTTTCTGCATACTCTGGATTTAGCTATTGAAGAATCGCTTCATATGCAATTATCTTCTGTTTTTCTTCTTCAACACGTCTGATGTGGTCCTCTGACTTATTCTTTAGAGTAGCAATCTCATTATTCATAGCATCTCTACTCATAGAAACTACAATGTTACCATATCCGTCACCAAAGTCAGCTATTTCTTTATTAGCAGGTAATCTCTAATACTACTGTGTAGCCCCGTTCACTGTTACTGCTACATCTACCACGTACTCTGGTTGCTAACCAAGTCCCTATGGTATTGCCTAAAATTTAATCTATGGGGCTGTTACTGAAGTAACTGTTCCAACATCTAATCGAGGGGTTGCTCCTTTAGTTAGAATATAAAAATGCTAGTTGGCTCTAAGAGATTGAAACATATTGTCTAGATTTTGATTAATATTAATTTATCTCTTAAGCAGTTGCTGCTGGAGTAGCAGGAATATCATTTACTACCTGGAAAATTCCTTGGCACTTATTAAAGTAAATAAGTAAGTAGTTTCCGTTTACAACTCTATTAGAAGTCATGGGATTTCCAGCACCATCAACTAGAGGTGTTCCAGTTGAACCAGTTTGTGGATTACATGAGGTTTCCAATGATACCGTAAAAGCAGCTGAACCTGCTCCAGCAGAAGGAATCTGCGAGATGCGAAGAAGCATTAAACCTTCATTACATAACTGTTTAAACCGCCAAGGGCAGAGTTGATAAGTTACTACACTACCAGTGGTCGATACCGAAATAGTCTGCATCTCTGGAATACCTCTGCTATTGAGACGCCTTATTGGAAAACGTCTCGCAAGCATTTGGTTATTCCACTAAGCATAAGGTAAATAATAAGGGTTAAACATATTACTTATTTAGTGGTTTAATAGGTTATTAGCATCCGCAATTTCCGTATCCTCCGCCGTTGTATACTCCATATGGGTAATTATCGCTCTGGCAACCGAAAGGATTGCAAGTAATATAAGCAGGAATCGGGCAAGGACGTAACTGATTAACAAGGTTCTGAGTCTGTTGCTGCTGTGAAGTAGAGAGTTGATAAGCATTACGTTCATCTCTTAATGTCTGGATTTCCCTAGCCATTTCTCTCATTTCTAGCTGGCAGAACTTATCGTTAATAACCTGTGTTTGAGCAGCTATAGCATTCTTGATTTCGCAAGTCTACTGTGCTGTTTCATAGTTAGTAGCGGCAAAACCACGTTCAACACCAGTAGATAAAGTGTTGATTGCGCCTTGTAGTACATTAGTCTAATTAACTGTAGCAAGCTGATTTTCATATCCCTAACGTGTGATAGCGTCACGAATATTGCAGCAGCACTCTGAAAGCTGACGAGAAATTTGACAGTCTCCAGCATTAATAGCGTTAATAACACGTTCAGCAGAGAAACCTACTTGTCCAGCAACCTTATCAATACCGCCTCTAATATCACAGATAGCACTGTTAAGAGTATTGAAATCACAATTAAGCTGTCCAGCAAGTTGTCCAATAGCTACGTTGTTACCCTTGATAGCGTCCATTAACAGATTAGAGTTCTGGTTACTATTCATTTGATCACGGAGAGCAGATAACTGAGCCTAAACCTCTATGTTCTGGGCTCCCTGTGGTCCACCTTCACCCCAACCATTTCCAAAGAAACGATTAGCAAACATCATCCATACTAGGTAGATGACAAATTTATTACGAATATACCGTGTCCGTATATTCTCTCTATGTTACCATAGAGATTAGACTATATCATACTTTCATTACTGAAAGCCCTCGCGCTTCGGATTCACTTAAATCCTACTCTACTCAGTTCACATAAGTGCTTTTCGATAGTCGTTGCTCCTTCCTTATTACTAAGGCTTGGATCAGGATTGTCCCATATAGGGAGTTTCCCTGAATTCACGAGGTTTTAAACCCGCTCATCTCTTTTCCATTTAAATCCTTTACAAGTTCTGTTATCCTTATTGACAACTTTCAATATGCTGCAAGGTTGAGTTCCAACAGCTCTAGCTGCCTCACCGCTTCCGGCATATTTTCCTACTACTTTATTAGTTTTAGGATCTATTTGGTAAATATATCCCTTGAATACTGGAGACTTCTCTCCAGATACTCCATACATTGGATTGTTTTCACCTTTACAATCCTTTTTAAGAACGTCTATTCTGTGACGTTGGTTCTCTGTATTAGTTACCCACTCTAGATTGCTAGCTGCATTATTTTCTTTATTTCCATCTATGTGATTTACCTGATCTTTATTTTCAGGATTTTCACAGAAGTAAGCAGCTACTACTCTATGTAGAGAGAACCATCGAGTCCCAAATATTAAACTTATTCTGACTTTAACATAACCAGTTTGTTCAACTTCGGTTTTAACTAATTCTCCGTCACATCTAACATTTCCTAAATCACTAACTTCATAGTGGTTGTTTGTTCCTTCAATAAATTTCCAATTTTCCATAGTTTATATAATTTATCAATTAATACTATGCAAATTTATGGATTATTCCGGAATATTCCAAATCTTAAAGAATCTAAATTTCAAAGATGTCTAGTATGGTTTACGGGTTATTCCATTGTCCACCAAGTCCTCCGTTCGCCATAGCCATCATAGGCCATGCAGAGTTCATTCCGTTGTTCTGGTTAGCTAATGTAGATGCTAAAAGTGCTGTGTCAGTTCCTCTATCATATCCTGATTCAGGAAACATATAAACTTTACTGTCTGACATAAATATATACTTAAAATTTTGTTATGAATTTATATATCTGTTTCTCTAAAACCCATCTCAATTTCTACTTTGGGTACCCTGTAAAATTATTGTCAAAAATTTGACACACAAATATCGTAATTAAATTTTAGTATCCAAACAGAAATATGTTAATAAATGTTAAATAAGTGAAACAAATGTTATGTCAGGAATAACTTGGACTTTATAATCCGAGACAGCATAAAAAGAAAAATCCGACCTTTTGGGCCGGATTTAACTAAAGATTTTAAATTTGTACAACTAAAAGAAATAATTAATATTTTAAAATTATTGAAGAGTACTTAGTAATATAGAATTAGTAACTAGTTCACAAGTATCTGGAGATATATAAGCATTAACAAAACAATCTACGCCTGCAGTTATAGTAATATTCTTTCTAGCGATATTATTTGCAGTAAATCTTATGTCTGTTAGTTCTGTAGGATTTCCACTTATAATTATACCATTCTCATAAACATTTGTAATATTACAACTAGCCTTACTGGACTCATCATTCACCATAGTTACGCCTCTAACGTTATTAAATGTACTATTTTTTAATTGACCATAATTAGAGAGGGCAAAAGCATCAGAATTTGTAATAACAATATTATACATATCACCGTCCAGCTAACAATTAGAATTTGTAATAATGGCTTGTGATAAAGTGCCACTTGTAATAGTACAAGAAGAATTTTTAATAGTAGTATTTGATATATTACCCTTAATAATACAATTAGAATTTATAATAGTATTTCCTATAAATTCTTTTGTAGGATCTGCTTCTATAAGAACTAAATTCTTAAAATCACCATTAATTCTAATTTTATTATTTTTTACTTTAGTAGTATCTGAGATAGTAATATCTGAAGCAGCCTCATTCATTCCATTAAATACTTTAATAGGATGCTCAATATTAGGAACTGTGATCAATGGAGATTTAAAATCAAAATCGCAATCATTTCCATGCTCATCAATAAGTCTATATATTACTCCTTTTCCATTGTCTATATCTCCCCAAGAATATCGTGAATTATCAAGAGTATACCATACTTGCCAAGCAGATATATTACAATTACTGTAATAGGTATTTCCTTCATGGCTACAAGCCCATGCTTTTTCTGCTACCTCTAGATTACTAATAGCTTGAACTATAATATCAAATTTAGCAGGCTAATATGCAATTAAACTTGTATCTTTTTTAACATAATCGGCAAATGTATAATCCGTTATTTTATACAATGTTCCTGCTATTAGTTGTCCTGCATTTCTTTTTGCAACTAATTGAGCATAAGTAACATTTTCTATTCTTTTTGAACACAGTCTATTATCAGTTTGAGACAAATATAATGGACTGTTTATTTCATTACTTATACTTATAAGGCCAAATTTAGTAGTATTTCCTATAGGAATAAAATTGGTATATGATAAGTACTCTACTGAACAATCTATTTGGTTTTTAGTTGATAAAATTGCACTGAAGGTTATTCCAATATTTTCTATATCATCTAGCACTAAACCAATCATATTATCAAATGACCCACTAGTTTTTACATTTCTATATGTTTCATTAATCACATCATATACAAGTATAACTTTATTATTAGTGATAGCATTCTTAAGACCATTAAATTCTGTTAAAGTTAACGTAGGATTTAATAAAGAGATTGTTAAAATGTAAACATCAGATTCAATAGTACTAGGTAAGTTATTTAATTTTACTTTATCAGAAGAGCTTAATAAACCAGATGTAGTAGTAGTTGCTTCTGGAACAGAAAGAGTTCCATCAGAAGAAATATTTACACCATCACCACCTTTAACAACGCCTTTTACAGTATTTGTAGCAGTTGGAACTGATATTCTACCTGCAATAACGCTGCCATCACTTGAGGTAGCTGTATCAACGTTTATATTATCTCCAATCAATACAGTACCTCGTGTAGTCTTATTAGCAGGATTAATAACCTCACCAACATTTTGCTAAGCATATAACTATAATTTATAATCTTGTGAGGTTGTTCTAACCGAAATAGCGATACTATCACCAATATAAGATAAACTTGCCCTATTAGTATTACCAGTAACATCACTATCTGCAATTGATGTAGACTTAGTTAAAATATAGGAATCTCTTCTATTATTAGAAGCACTACTGTTCAGTAAAGATAGCACTACAATACCATTCCTAGCAGCATTGAATAATTTATCATATTCTGATTTGGTTAATTGTATGTCTACACCACTACCAGTTAAATCAGCTATACTTTTATCTACATTTAAATAATATATGTTATCAAGTTTTGTTTTATCAGCATAAGATAACAATCCATTTGAACTTGTAGTAGCAACACCTGTATAATATAATTTCTACCTAGTAACTATTAATTGATTAGGATGCCTCTCATTTATAATACCTACATACTTAGTATTATGTGCTATACTATCAGCTAGCATTATAACATCCTCTGGTTCTACTTGTAGTTCAGTGATAAGTCTAGTTTCATTCTAATCTGTTAGCCGAAACACAACAGTACCTTTGTTGTCGACTATTTCCGCAATTTTGTTATAAAAACTGGCATAATTGTCCTTATAATCACTTAAATCTATAGAGCCACCACCGTAATTACCTTCTAATTGATTAAGATCTATAATGATTTCACAAAAAGGTAATTTTTGAGAAATAGAGGATATTACATCGTCAGATACCTCTATCGTACCATTATTATCTATATCTATAGTATCCCCTATTTTAACTAAACCTTTTCTAGTTTTAGTAGCAGTGCGCAGCAAGTTGGAATTTCTATAACTTATTATAACCGTATCTGGGTAATCCTTTACTATTGATATATCATAAGCATCATTACGCTCTATATCTTCAAAACATATAAGTATCGCATTATCTGACTACCGTACCCAACTTAATTCATAATTATATACTATATTTATATCTTGTATAGATAATATAACTTTAAACTTATCAAGCTATTTTCCGTTAAGTTTATTCCATATACCTAAATATGGAATAGACTATATACCATCAGTAGAAAGTATCTCCTTATTTGCTTCTATCCGAATTATTTTATCGTCTATTTCTTGTTTAGTATAGAATCTTAAATAATCAACTGGATTCTTAGTAACTCCTCTTACAGCTTTTCCAAAGTATCGTAGTTTATTAACAGCAATAGAGGCCACAGAATGTGAGAAATTATTAACTTCATACATAAATGCCTTATTAATGGCAGTTGAATCAAGTGTTTTAGACCATAGACTTAATGCATGTCCCTGAGTATTTATCTATCCTAAACCCAAAACTACGTTAGATGGCAAAATTAAAGAATTGCCATTATTTTTTGATAAAAGTTTTATATATGCTACCTAACCATTCGTAAAATAATTTGGTATGTCGTAATTGTCCCATTCTACAGCATACGTAACCCCTTGCTAAATAAATGTACCTGAGCCAACTTTTTCAAACTTATTATTTGTATTGATATATACTTCACAAGTTGTATATTCAAATAATTCTCTAATTTGATCAATTGTAGGAGTAGCCCAATTTTCTCCCATAATAGCTGTTGCGGCGTCATCTTCGGCATCAAGAGTAACTTTATTATCTGTAGAATTATATTTAGACATTCCATCATCTCCTGTAGACCATTTATAGTCTGCAAAAGCAAATCGTTTATCACCAGTTATATTTCCGTTTTCATCATGTTCAGGAATATCAAATGGAATTGGATCACCCCATTGAAAAATACTGCCGCCTTCATAAACATTAGCAGCTCCAATATTTCTATCAGCCCATAATGTACCACTAGGTAAACCTAAATCAATAGCTTCATAATCTGAATTAAAAACAGCATCATAAAGTCGTTTACCTCTTTCTCCGTCAAATGCTGTACTACTATACTCCCCTAATTTTAAGTCAGAATAAAACTACCCATGTGTCCATATTTCTTTAGTATCTTTTATAAATACTATAGAATTATATAAAATATCAGCATCTATATCTGACAGACTAGTAGCTTTTGTTTTCTTATCAAATTCTGACCTCTTATTAAAATGAATTAATTTTTTCTTAATAGCCATAGTTATATAATATTGGAACTTTGCTGGCCAAAAGACCAGCAAAGTGTTAAGTAGATTAAAATAAAAACCTAGTAGGCTTCCAAATTTATTTTAAAAATTATATCTTAAAGTTCTTCCCAAGTAAATAAATTATCAACATATGATTTAACATCACTAGCTTCAGCTAAACCTTTACTTGAACCTGCTGTAGCTACGGGTTGTATAGTTACAGAAGGAGTTAAATTAACAGTTGTACCTGATTTAGAAGCACCTACTGAAATATAAGTTCCAGTATTAGTTGTTCGCAGAGACTAAAGTGCAGTATCTGCTTTAGTACCTTGTGCTGATGTAGCATACTAAGTAGAATTAGTATAAGCTGCAGAACCAAGACCTACAATAGAAGCATTAAGCTCATTATTAGTCATTTCTAAATTAACAGCACCATTAGTAATTTGATTACCTTTTACAGTAATTTCTCCAGTTTTACCACCAAATTTAGTTACTCCAGAAGTTTTTGCATTATTAACCTCTGTTTTTAAAGTATTAATAGCCGTATCGAGTACAGTATTAGCTGCAAATCCAGAAGCAGCTGTTAATTTAAGGTTAGCACCTGTATAAACATCAACAAGATCTTTTACACTAAAACGTACTGGATCCCCACCATCTGCATTAAACGTAAGCTTAATATAAGGAAGTTCAGGAGCATCACTAATAGCAGGAGTTTCTGCTTCTGTAATCAGTTCTGCAGAGCTAATCATTCCATCTTTAATAAATGCAGAAGCATCAATATGTGCGATTTCTGCATTACCAATACCAGTAAGTTTAATCTACTTTGAAGTAGAATCATAAGTAAGACCAAGAGTAGTACCTACAGTAGTACCTATCATAGATACTACTTTATCACCTGATTTAACTCCTGTTACTGGGAAAGAAGTACTAGCTTTAAGACCATCAGTTGTCTAAGAAAGAGTTACATTACCTTGTGTAGCAGCAATCTTTAAGCCTACCGTAGGAGCTGTAGAAGTCCCAGCAACAGTAATAGCAGTGTTAGCAGTAGCTGCAACACTAGCTACTTTATCATTTGCAGTATCCTAAGCAGCCTACGCTGCATCTTGAGCAGACTAGGCAGCCTACTACGCAGAACTGATACTATTATTAATAGTAGTGAGATCACCATAGGCAGCTGAACCAAGTCCTTTTACAGCTACATCCGTGCCATTGAATTTTATAGTGCCATTTGCAGTACCTGTTACAAGAGTATCAGTAGGAGTATTAATAGTAACTCCATCGGTACCAACTGTTACAGTAGTAGCACCACTTCCAGTAAATTTAATAGTTTTAGCAGTAGAAGTAGCTGCAGCAGTATTAGTACCATCACTAATAGTAGTAAATGCATATATAGCTTGAAGAGCTGAGATAGCACTTTGAAGATCTGTAATTTTAGTTTTATAAGTATCAGGAATAGCATAGAAAGTACCATGTGTCCAGATCTCCTACGTATCTTTAATAAATACAATACTATTAGTATACTTAGTTTGAAGCGCTGTAGTAAACGAAGCTTTTTTTGCAATATGTACAAACATTTTTTCCATAATTATTCAATTGTTTGCCATTCGAGGGCGTTAGTAATTTGTGTATTAACAATGTTTAAAACAGATCCTGTAGTATTAATATCTCCATTAAGAATTTCTAACGCAGCAGCGTTAGCTTCTGTAGCCGATTTATTATTGGCAATAGCAGCTGTATTAGCTTCAACTTTAGTTGTAAGATCTGCAATATTAGATGCATTAGTATCTATAAGTGCAAGCTTATCACTAGAAATTAATGAACTGCCTTCTACTTTTTCAACATAGTTAGTAAGCTATGTATCAGTATAATCTTTAGCTACTTTTAAAGTATTAGCTAAAGAACCAGAAGTTTCTTCAGTACCATTAAGTACATTAAGTGCAGAAGTATTAGCATTAATCTTAGAATTAACTTCTGTTAATTTGTCACTAATATCAGCATTTGTAATAGCATCATCTACTTCGGACTTAGTATAATATCCAGATAGATCAACAGAACCACCAAGAGCATCCCACTCAGTTCCATTCCAAGCATAGTTAGTTCCTGCAGGAATATTACCATTAGCTGCTACTACATTGTAAGTATCACCACTTACTGCATTAGTCGGAAGTGCCGCAAAATTTGCAACAGAGCCTTTATAATTATAAACAGAAGAAAGTGAATTCTTTACCTATTCGATTTTATCATTAAGAACCTTACCTTGCGAAGCAGCAAGAGCCTTAGTACTATCTGTAGAAGTTAAGTTGTCTACTACATCAATTTTAGCTGCGGAAGCGTCTATAGCAATCCAATTATCTATATCAGTATAAGCTGTAGGGGCAGTAACTGCATCATAATTAGAAAGCATGTATAATCCATGATTTTCACGAACTGATACAATTATACCGTCATATAGCCATACTTTATTATCTGTATCTGCCCACGTAGAGGTTTCAGTTAATTCTAAAAAAGTATCAACTACAATTCTAGAATCTAACGGAGCGTTTTTCTTAACTTCTAAATTAGCTGAAAAATTAAATAATCCTCTATTTCTTGCCATAGTTTAATTATTTAGAATAAGTGATACGATAAGTTGTTTCTCCGTTAAATCCTGCGTCATTACGAATATATTCATTGTACGTTAAGGTTTCTCCCTAAACAACTATACTACAAGTTCCTTTAGTAAAGTTCTCAAGTCCATATATTTCATAATTTCCAGAAAGAGTATTTAACATCTCAATCTTAGTTATAGTATGCGGGATCTAAATTTTATGTTTATTAGGACCTTCCGCTGCAAGTTTAACTACAAACGTTAAATCCTTAGTAAGCGGTAATTTAGAAACTATATCATTAGTTACATTTGCAAAGAAAGGATATACACCATAAGTAGGCAATGCAGCTGAAATTACTGATCCAGCAGGAAGTGCAGTGTAAGATGCTGCTGGATTTCCCTTAGAATCAAGAGGAGTTGGGCCTGCTGCATAATTAACTTTGTAATAGAAATTAGTAGTTCCAGCAGTTACTTTATTAGGAATACCATTAGCCTCACTTCCAGCATAAATTACATCTGTAGATTTCTCTCCAGCTCTCTAATTTTGAACATTGTTCCCAATCTTTATTGTTCCTCTATTAAAAGTTGTATTAAAGTCAGCTGTAGTATAACCATCAGAACCAACTTCTTTAATATTAGATACTCCAGACTTTAGAGAAATTGCTGTACTTGGATTAGTAATAGTAGGTTGAATTGTGGGGAAAATTAGAGTATCTAATACTTCAGAAATAGTTTTTCCTGTTAATTGAGCTACAGTAGTACCAGCCGAAATTCCTCCAAGTTTTTCTACTGTAGAAACTGAATTATCTAGAGATGAATTATATGTTACATTCATCTGTCCTTCTTCAAACATGTCTGCCACGTTGTCAAGAAGAGTTCTATCAGAGTCTGTTAAAAGTTTATCTCCTAAATTTACAATTACTGTTGACCCATCGGCTTTAGTAAAAGTAAAAGTATTAGTAGTAGAATCAAATTCTACATCTTTTACTTTCTATCCATCAGAACCATAAAGTTTACCATTTAATAAAAGTTCTCCAGTGTCTGTTGCAAAGAATAAAGCATCGAGAAAATTACCAGGAGTTTCAGACGTATAAGTATAATTTGCTCTTAGTCCTCTAAAAAATTTAATCATAATAATTAAACATTATTCCAGTTTATTATAGTTTTATCTAATTCTTTTGATAATTCATCTTTTGTTATATAGTCTTTAAATTTATTATCTAACTACTATTTAGTATAATAATCATCTAATATAATACTTCCTGAACTACCTGCCATTTTATACTATCCGAAGTAAAAATATCTAGCTCCTTTAATAAAATACATAGTAGTGCTATCTATTAAATTAAGTTCCGCTAAGTTAGAATACTATTCAGCAGTTAATAAACTAAATTTTATAAACTTATCTGAATTTTGAAGAACTATATTAGCAGACAATCCATTATCTTTTTTATTAAATAGTATTCCTTCTGTATCTGGAGAAATGTTTAAGTCAGCATAAACTCCATCATCTAATGTTTTTAACAATACTATTGAATTACGATTACTTATTTTTAATTCAGCGTAAACTGTATTTTCAATAATATTTAATAGTATAGAACTAGAATCTTGCCCAATATATTTATCTATTGGTGCAATATATTCATTACCGTTAGATAACAAAATAGAATATACCTAAGTATTTAAAGGTAATTCGCACCCTTTATTTCTATCTGCTTGAGTTATATATCTTTTAGAAAAACGCTCTATAGTAATACTAGGAGGAAAGGGGTAAAGTGTTGCCTAATTATCTGAAGTAATAACTTCTAGAACACTATTATTATTTTGCTGTATTACTTTTACAGATTTAATTCCAGAAAATTCCTACAGTAAAGAATTAATAGCTCCCTATGTTAAAATAGCATCACTATCATCGGATGGAGAAGTTATTACAGAAAAGTCAGAATAATTAGCCCATAAATAATCAAGCTAACTTTGTCCTGGTTTTCGTTTATCCTTCATACCAATTAATAATTGTATCGAGATCAGATTTTATATCTGTAATTTCTTTTTCGTTATCTTTAATGCTTTTTATATTATTTTGTATTTCTGCTTGTAATTCAATAATATCTTCTTTAGTAGCTCCTGCCTAAAAACTAACCCATTCTCGTGGGTCCCAATTAACTAACTAATAATATTTTTGAGTATCAACTACATACCAAATCTAACCAATTGCATCATTATTTAAATTAACTTTAGATTTACTTAATATTGCATTTGGTATTGTATTTAAATCATCAAAAGTCTGAACTGTTTTATGGCCAGAAACTTCAGAAGCATATACTATACCAAACTCGTTTGGATTATTTGATTCTAGTGTGCCAGGATATTTTGCCATAATTATTCAAATTTAAGTTCTACATTAGTAAATGCTCCTCTATTTTTAGAAGTATATACATAATAAGTGAGAGATAATCCAGCGTCATTTACAATTGTCTATTCAGTCTTATTAAAGTCTTCTATTACTGGAGAAGCTCCATTCTAAGTAATTTTAGTCAATTCTCCTAAATCTTTAGGATAAGCGTAAGACCAATACTATTCGGTAGTAGTTGTAATATTTTTTAAAGTAGAAGTTTTAGTAGTCTACTATTTTGTTCCAGCTAAATTTACTATAGACGGATTACTTGAATCTGATACTCCAAAATATATTTTGGATGTAAAAGATACAGAGACACTAGAAGAAGTAGTATCTGTACCCTGAGCTAGTATCACATTAGAACCACTAACCATAAATCCACTTTTTGGGGAAACTAAATTCTAAGTAAATGTTCTATTTGTAGTAATATTTTCTACAATAACATTATTACTTAACTATTCTGATATTGGAAGAACAGTGCCGCAAACTCCATTAGTACTAATTGGGTCTTTCTTAGTATTATCGTGGCTCCATTTAAAATTAAATACTCCATTTGCTTTAAAACCTCTTTCTAATGAAAGAGTACGTGACTAAGTATTTGAAATCTCAACTGGAGTATTATCCTATTTAGTTATATTCCAAGTAACATTTAGTACTGGAGTAACTAATAATTTATCTACAAGAGGAATTGTTTTTACAATCTCTCCATCTACTGAATATTGTAAAGATCCATCAATATAATTTAAATCAGTCTCGACTTTTGGAACATATAAACCATCTGATTTTTTCTGTAAACAATTCTTAATTTTTGGAGATACTTTAATATCCGCAGATAAAACATCAGGACCATCGATAACTCTAACTTTAGTTAATTCTACACCAGAGCCTTCGAGATTATTAATAGACCATTCTTCAATTAATTTTCCAGCAGGAATTATAACCTTTGAATTATTTGTAAAATGAATTATTAAAGTTTCATCTTCTGGATTGTAATAAGCGTTATCTACAATAGAATTAATAGATAAATAATGCTAACTTCTAACATTCCCATTTACTTTAATAGTTAAAGTTCCATTATCGTATTCAGTTGTTAATTTTGTATATAACCCATCATTATTAACAATAATATCACTATCGTTTGAAACCTTAACATCTACAGATATATTTGAATTAGTTACATTCTCATCAATAGTAGTAACTGCAGTATTAGTTTCAATCGGAATTAGTTTAGAAGTTAGTAGAGCCTATGCAATTAGTCCATCTAATGTTTTTAATGCATTCATTACAGAAGTAGCATTTTTTAAATAATTAGTTTCCTAATCAGCATTAAACGAACCATCTCCACTTAAACCTACCCCTACCTAAGTCTAATCTAACTCAGTCTATAGATTGTGGTTTCTATGATCTATAGTTGAAGATAAAGAATCAGATAAGTTATCTAAATAAGACTTTAAAGTAGAAGAGTAATTAAATCCTTCTAAAAATTTCTAAATTTCTGGAAGTGTATTAAGTTTTGGATCTAAGGCATCTATGGTATCAAAAAAACTATGTAATAAATTAGAAATTTCTGTTAAATTACTATAATCTAATGTTTTTAAGTATTCTATTATGTCTTTTTCTTCAGTTCCTGCTATTACAGGAATAGATTTACTAAGTTCCTAAAGCTAGATTATTGCATTAGAAATAGCTAGTAAATTATCTAGTCCTTTTTGGAAATCTTCCAAATTATCTGTCCCAATAATTTGGGAAACATCAGACTCTCTATTATTAATTTCATTATTTAGATCGATACGTAATTCTGCAATTTTACTAAATAATTTATCAATAGATTCCGATTGTATAAGTGGTTCAAATTGTAATTTTCCATCTATTTCAACAACCCAAAATAAAGTCTATTCTCTTTCAGAAGCTACTATCTTTAATAACCCTTTATGTAAAGTTGTTTTATGTATCTCATTAGCATAGAATGTTTTTAATTCTTCTTCACTGTTAAATATATAGTTAGCTTCCATAGGATAGTTACCAGTTCGGATAAAGCTACCCATTATTTCACTGTACTGACTCATTCTTATACAAAATTAAAGGTTACTTCCTAGTTTAGGCTAGATAATGCCTACCTATATATGTAAATCTTAAAATCTATATTTCTTTCGATTCCAGGTACTTGTAAAGGAATTCTATCAATAACATCAAAAGCATCTAATCCAAATTTCTATGATATGATTGACATATTATTCAAATCTGAATACGACACAGGAACTACAATAAAAGGATGTTTAAGTTTTGAATCCTCAAAATTGTAATTTATAGAAATCTAGCTTAAATTATTGCTGTTATTAATAAACTAATTATTATTAGGCTCTTCTGTAGAAAGCTCTTTTAAGTATTCCCAAGTAATTGTATTTCCAAATTTCCACTTAGGCAGAAGTCCAACAAAAACGGGTAGTGTTACTTTTACATTAATATGCTCTTCATGAATAGCATCATTAGTATAAATAACCTTAAAAGTAAATGTTGAATCTAAAGTAACTATTTCACTTTCAATAGTTATACATCCATCTGTAAAATCGTCTCCAGTAAAAGTAGCTATTAGTTTAGTATCCTAGTATAATTCAGCAGTATGAACTAAACCAACAGATCCGTGAATACATAAAGTAATAGGAACTTTATTATTAATAGCTACATATTCTGGAGCAGATATTGTTATTCCCTTGCCATAAAATATAGCATCAAACACTTCCTATAAAGTCATTGTTTCAGGAACTGGAGTATTATCATCTATATGACCAACTGTTGATTCTACAGGACCAGAGGTCTTCCATACAGGCTAATTATTAATTATCTAATCCTGTAAATTATTTATATGTTCCGTAACTTGATGTAAAGTTATTAAATCTTGAGGATCTACTGCATCTACTCCCTTTTGAGGTGCTTTAAATGGAGTAGTTCCATCCTATTTAACATATTTAAGCTTTCTAACTTCAGCTAGAATATTGTGAGGATCAAATTCACTTACATGGTCAATGATAGCTTCTTTAGCCGCATCATACACTAGTGAGCGGATAATTGAATCTATTTGTACCCTAGAATACGTTTGAGATTTATCATATACATTAGAAGTCTTAGCATATGCTGCTAATCTCTTGTTAAGTATTGCTATAAATCCATGAGGGTCCACGTCAACAAGATGTTTATACATTACTGCATCAACATACCTCTTTGTAGCTAAATGGCTATCAATCTAAGGATCTGCGCCAATCTATGCTTTGGTAAAGGGAGTAGTTCCATCTCCTTTTATGTATTGACCACTTTGTTGATCTATTTCATTCTTTGTATATAGTTGGTTTCTAAAATAGACCTGTGATTGCTTAACATATTGTTCTAGCATATCTTCAACTACTGGAAGAATCCTGTGAGGATCTTCTGTATCTACATGTTCTTTTAGGAGCTTAGTTACAAATCTCTTTGTAGCTAAATGATAATCCTAGACTGGATCAACGCCTCGTTGTGGTGCAAGGAATGGAGTGCTTCCGTCATTCCTAACCACTCCTTCAATCATTTCCTCAACAGTAGGAAGAATTCCATGAGGGTCTTCCATATTGAGATACTTATCAAAGGCTTCTTTTATTGTCGTGCCCAGTAATGTATCTGATTCAGTTTTATTATATACTGAATCTTTTGAATAGACATCAAGATTCTCTCTAGCTGCCGCCTTCTCTTCTATTGTTTCAAACTCGGAAAGAAGCTTATCTTTCTCGAGATATGGAGTAGGCTGTTCAACAGGAGTTTGCTCGATGTTTTCTTCTCCAGGGGTTATGATTGTATTTGCCATTTATTATTTAAGTAATATTGCAAAGCAATTAGAGATAATTTATCATCTATTTCATTATCTTTTATTAAGTTTATGAAAGAAATTTCTTCTAAAATGAATTCATAGTCTAGCTTATACCCCTTTCTAATTCTGGTTAGTAGAGTTTTAAACTCGCATATAACCTTGTCTTTTAATTGATTTAGAGCAGCCGCATCCACTGTTGTTTGACTTGTAGGCTGTATCAGATTTGCATAAACCATTGCACTCATTTATTTGTTCTATTATACGTTCTACTTCGGAAAGCTAATTTAAACTAGTCAAATACTTAATTACGTTAATCGCCATCCAAACTAAATCTCTCTTATATACTAGTTCACTATCTACGCTATTCTTATTCCAACAAGGTGAGAAACCCCGTTCATTAAAAATCTGCTGGCACAAATTTATATAACATTTCTGTAAAAAACAAATAGATACATAGTCTTTACCAGTTTTAGATAAAGTGGTATTGATAGGATTGATTTCTAGAATCTCACTAAGAGTTGTTTCCTAGATATTTCCATCTATGTATTTATATACATGGTCCCCATCAGAAAAATACACTATTGAGTATAATCCTAAAGCAGACCCAGAGGTTTTATTCTTCTCTCTGTAAAACCACTCCTTGTTTGGAAGTACTATATAGTTTACAGTAAACCATCCATCAAATTCTATAGGGATAGTCAAGTAAGGAGAAGAATGATCTCCAAATGTTGGATTCTTGATTATAGTTTTTTGTAATTTGTTGTGTTGGATAACCACAACTGATACAGTCTCAGAATACTTAAAACTTCCTCTAACAGTTCCAGTAAAAGATTCTGGAAGATATTTAGTATTGTCTTGTACTACAACTTTACAATTTTTATCAGTATCGATGGTAATATTTAAGTCCATTATACTCCAATTTGTCTTATTTTGTCATTATAAGGATTTCCATCATATAGCTATGCTATTTCAGCTTGAGTTCTCTTCTTAGCTTCTTCAGCCATAACTGTCTTATAATCTCTATCAGTTTGAGCCTTGAACCAGTCAACTTTATTTTCCATTTGCATCTTCTGTTGTTCCAGTTGAAGTTTATCCTGATTGAGTTGTTCTATTTTACTTTGTGCTTTTTGCAACTGAGATTGAGCTTCTTTTACCTATTGAGTAAGTTCCTCAATCTACTTCTACTGTTGCTATAGCTAATTATTTTCATCCCTCTACTTTTGCATTGCTTTCCTTACTATTAGCTTTATATCTGTAACACTTTTACATGTTAAAGCTTCAAAAATAATATCAGGAGCCATGGCGCCATTCTTTATAAAGTCGGGAAGTAGAGATTTGATGTACTCAAGGTCTTTCATTACATCACTACTAGTAGTGATTCTAATATCGTGGTCTGTAACTGTAAAATATTCCGGGAGAGCAGTGAATACTTTTTGGTACTTTTCTCCTAGAATAAGAGTTCCAGTTAAGCCTTTTTTGAATACTACTTTTGCTATATTTAGACAATCTAAAAGCATCTCATTGACAATTAAATCCATCTAATGATAGTATTGCTTAGTGATGATAAATGAATTGTTCTAACCTATCTTAACATTAGTAACTGCATCTTTCTGTTCAATGCCATTCAGTCTCTCTCTAAACACTCCAGTAATGGAAGAAGCTACTTGCTCTACTTGGTCTATAGCTAGCTAGATAGCTTGAATAGCTTGCACCTTGACTGTGTCATCATATCCATTGAAGATAGTGTTAATAGGTGCCTGTCCTCCTGCTAGTCTACCTTCTTGTGAGGTATCTATAGGAGCAATTCCTGACTTCTTATAGGCAATATACTTTTCAAGTTTTTCAGCTGTATCATGCCCTAAGAAAGATGGAAGCATTGATACGTCAATAAAGTCACCTATAGAACCACTGTTAGCAATTAGGTTATCACGATAGAAATGAAGAATATCATATTTATCCTGGAGATGGGCACAAGCTAATACTAGTGAGTAGGGTTCTGAGCTTCTATTTAAGAAGTAAACACCATTAACTGAGAGTCCACAATAGGATGGGTTGGATTTACTTCTAATGACATTCTCATTCTTTCCTTTTAAAATGTAGATACTTTCTCCAATTCTAATAGTTTCATATCTCTGCATTACAAAGTCCTCATCAGTTTCAATCCATTCTACCTCATATACAGGAATTAAATCATGGTATTTTCCTGTAGTTGTATTAGGATAACCTGGAACTATTAATTCTTTTCCAGCTTTGATTCCATCAGTAGAAGGAATACCATGATTAGGTAATGTTCTAACATAGTAAGTAGCTTCATCATAGACTGTTTCCCATCTGTCTTTGATTAGTTGAATATCATCCTTAGATAAGTCCCTACCATATAGATTCAAGATTTGATTCTTGTTCATCCATTTTCTAACCACAACTCGGTAGGAATTCTTAATATAAGGAGAATCAGGATTTCTGTCAGGAAAGACATTTAGTGGACTTAGTACTTCTATACTAACATTGTTTTTCTCTACTGTAGGCTTAGCTCTATAGAAAGTGTAGCCGGAAATAAGAAGGTCTAAGAGAAGATCTCTAAGCTTTGTAAGCATGTCTGTATCTCTCGACTACATTATGTATTCAATTACATTCTATGATGCAATCTCATACTCAGAGATAAAGTTAACATTTATATCCTCAACTAATCTATTAAGCTATTGCTCAATAAGAGAATCAGTAATGTTCTTTCCATCTATGAAATTTAGAATTGAGTTCTTTAAATGCGCTGAGAGATACCTATGTATTTCAGAGATAATTTTTAATTGTCTCTCTCTATCTATATTATTTAATGTTTCCTAATCTTTACAGTATACCTTTGGAATGATTGGAGTTCCAAGATATTCTCCGATTAGGGCATCAATGTGTTTCTTAATTAAGGGAGTAAATTCTAGAGATGTAGGATTACCTATTCCAAAATTATCCTCTAAGTATCTAAACTATTCCTCATCTCGTACTCCATTATAGTAATTGTAAGCTTTCTACAAGTCCCATTTAGGATAAACAAGCTCGGTTATAGCCTTATCAGTTTTGTCTATTAGCTCGTCATTTGTCATTACAACTACATGATTTACTTATATTTTGGTTACATATATCTTCTGGCTCATATTTATATCCAGTGAAGTATTGAACTATTTCGAAATGCCTTTCTCTTAGTTCTCTCTTAATGAACTTAATGAAGTTCTAAGCTGAGTATTCAGCAGATATAGTTATTGGAGCCTCTGGTTTATTGAACCACATTAGAAGCTAGTAGCCTTTACTAAGCTACCTTACTTCTAATCTTCCAACGTATTTCTTATGATAAATATCCTGTACGGCTTCTAGGATCGCTTGTTCTATGTCTTGCGTAGTCATTAAACTCATTAAATTCATTAGTTACTGAAATGGTTTTATTCTTCTTAGGGATACGTCCTTTTCTCTTATAACCATTTTCATCTATGTAATATCCTATATCGTACCACTCGTCATCTTGATTCTCTACTTTCTTTGGAACGATTCCAGATAATTCTTCATCAGCTAACTCAGCCATAGCCATAGCAGCTACAATATCGAACTTTCTTTTGTTCTCATCATTGTACCTATGCAGCTCGTCTAGCATCTCACTAAACCAAATAGTGTGGCAATAATCGTTTACGAAGTCAGCTATTAAGTCTGTTTGATGAGCAATAATAGCAGCAGTAGCTGGAGTGCCATACTGATTAGATTTTCCTCTAGCAATATCTGCTAGAGTAGCTCTAGGACGCTTCATAAAGTAATGTAGATATTTATGATCCCTTGCCCAGTTTACTAAACTCATACGAGTTGCCTCTATGTTTATAACAGCATTATAATACTATGCAAGCTTAATAGCTATTTTATAGGCTTCTCTAATATCATTAGGTCTATCTTTATAGATAGCCACATATTGAGGATTATGAAGGCCCATTACTCTTTTCTTTACTACTAAGCAGAAATCAGAAGGATCTTTTGTGTATTCAGATGTTTGACTTGCACCAATATCAATACCGTCAATTCCTACTACATATAGTCCCCTCATTTCTGGGATTTTTTCTCTTATGATATTACCAGACTCTGGATCAGTCTCTGGTTCTAAGGTCCATACTGGATGTTCAAGTATTTTTATTTTTCCATCAGGACTTGGTTTCCATTGAAAACCAGTAACATTTTCAGGAGTATGTTGGTTATTCTTAAATATATAATCAAGATTTCCTGTCTCTATCTTAGGTCCTCTTTTAAGAATACTTACTTGAGTAATCTATTCAGCAATATTTATTTTATTAAACTTGTTGTCACCTTCCTGAGAGAATCCCTCTTCTGCCGTGTAACAATATTCTGCAGCATAGATTACTAGAGATTTTGGATCTCCTGCGAGTTTACTTCTTTCTCTATCATAGAAAGCTCTACCTTTTTCTGGATCAGTGTATCCTCTTTTATCCATGCATTCTGGAGTGTTTACCACGGTAAATGCTGGAATGAAGTATCCAGTGAAGGCAACTTCTCCTGTTGAGGTAAAACTGTGTCTAAATGGAAGAACGTCATACTTCTCAGGGCTCTCATAAATTGTGCGAAGACCTTCAAGTGCTGGACCAGAGTCACCACCTGTTCCACCAATTAATTTAATTCCGAACTTCTAACCCTGGATACCTACTAGTGCATCTCCTTGGATAAAAGCTTTAGTAGAATTGGGCCAAGATCCTCCTTCTTCATAAATTAAAAGGTCAGTACGATCACCACGAATCTTATTAGGTTTATCGGCCACAATTCCTTGGATTTGAGACATCCACCCCGCTTCTACTTTCTGACCATTTATAAGCTTGTAGTAAGAAGCTTTCTTAAGATACTGAGTATCACTTACTTGTCTAAGTTTGAAAAAGCCTCCATTTGTATAATCATTTAAGAAACTTAATGCTTTCCAAACCTTATCAAGTGTCTTAGTCACGTAATTATCTTGCTATGCTGCAAGAACAGTAATAGAATTCCTTCTACAATTATATGTATTTGCAGCTAACGATGCGTCCATTTCACTAAACAATTTTGTTACCCTATAGGCTTTTTATCCTATAGTTCTATGTCTTTCGATATAGTTCAGCGTACATTTTCATCCTTGTCAGGATGTTCCGCACTCTTGGGAGGATTATTACTCTCACTAGCGTTCACCTCCTACGCGTTACGGTGATCAGCGATGAGCTGATTTACCTCGGTATTAACATAGTAATTAAATTTACTAAATTTTCTAGTTAAATAAAAATTTGAACCCTTGTACAAGAAATTAAAAATCTTCTCTAATTCTTTTTTAGAAGATGATGAAATTCTATACATATCATCTCTTTTTAAATAATTTTTATTTACTTTAATATCATGATTACTCAAGAAATTAATAATTTCATCAAGTAAAGATTCCATTTTCCCCCATATATCAAATTTATACCTAAATCTATCAGTTTTCCCTTTTTCTATTGCTAACCATCCAGTAATGCACCCATCTCCATCAAAATACCCTCTGATAAAATGACGAATTAAATTTTCTGGAATATTTGGCAAATGCAGACTTTTATGACTTTTATCATAGCCATATCCCAATTGTACTAAGTCTTGGACTAAGATAGAGCTAGTAATATCAACTCCAAAAGCTTCGTGACCTTGAGCCTTAGCTCCGTTTCTTCCAGTAACTATTCTGGGGGATATAGTATACAGTCTAGCGTCTGGACTAATTATATCTTTAAATAAATACACAATTTCTGAATCTTGTTCCTACAAACATATTCTTACAGTTTTCCTTTTTTCATCAGAGCTTCCGTCTGCAGCATAAAATCCTAAAAGGTAAGCTTGTAATTCAGTTCTAATATCTTTAAAGAAATCATGACGTATTCTGCGTTTAGATATATGATTTGTATATGCTGGATAATTATCCTAAATGAAATTTATTTGTTCTTGCTTATTCATAATATTTAAAATTTAGCGTGATTAATCACCTTAGTCTTCACCGATTTTGCGGAATTTAACGTTGGCCTTAATACGATTGACCAACACCACGAGCTTTCATCAAAGCAGCATTCTTCTTTAGCCTCTTACACATTTCAATGTAATGGAAGAACTCATACTAGGCTACGAAGAATTTAGGGAAATCATATAGACGACCTTCACCAGCTTTCTTAGTGCTAGTAAGGTCCATTAGCTGATAATAGTTGAGAAAGAAGTAGTGGTCTCCAGTAATAGTATAACCATTAACAGACATTCCTTCCCTACATCTAATATATTCCTAAGTCCAGAAATCAGCATAAGCTTTAGTATTAGGTCTGTACTAGCAGTAGTTTCCTGTTCTTGTAAAAGTATCTCTTACTTCAGTAAACCAACTTGGATCAAAATCAAGACCTTGTTCTTTATTAATAGGTCTATACCCAGTTAACTCATATGACAGGGTAGAATCGAAGAACTTTATTTCATCCTTCGACTCTACATCCCACTTCCTGTTCTTGTCTAAATTTCTTTTTGCTTCCTAGATTATTTCCTTAAATTCTTGCTGTTCTTTTTCTTTAACTTCTTCAACAATCTTTTGGATTTCTTCTGGAAGCTATGTTTTGCGAGGTCTACCTCTTTTCTTCTTAACTGGCTGTTCCATAATAATTAGAAGTTAGGAAGGAAACCATCGGTAGCACCACCTCGTATGCTGGTTGTTTCCATCATTTCTTTTTTGACTTGTCCTTCTAAGATTTTAAGCTCTTCATGTACTTTAGAGAGAGAAGAAATCTCTGATATAATGTCCTTTGTTTTGAAGACAGGTTTTCCATTTGCATCTCTTTCAGACAAGTCAACAACAGTATTAAAATAATCTATAAAATTATCTACAGTATTTTGGGCAGCTTGTAGCATCTTAATAGAACGGTTAGATTCCTGGAGTTGTCTATACTTCCTACAGGCTGCTCTAAATTCAGGATTGCTAAATTCTTCTTCTGTAATCCCAGAATCGTTTAATGCTTCTTTATGTCTCTCCTATTCTGGATAATCACTGTATGGACTTTTCCAGTCAATAGCAAGCCATATATAAGTAAATTCCCTAAAAGCTCTTAAGCCTTGAACTCCTTTTGGGTCTTCTTTACATATATTCCGTTCACATTTTACTAACTCTGAGAACTCTTTTACAAGAAGTATTTCAGGCATATTCAACTCTACCCGATTGTGCATATTATCATATTGGAATATATTTTGTATCATAATTTTCAGCGTTTAAATGTGTTTGCTCCCATTCTTCTACTTCTATTGTTTATTTGGAATGGTTGTCCACTGCGTAATGTAGCATTATACGGTCCAGCAATATCATTACGCATGATAGAATCTGCCGGAGCTGTTCCTATTCTATAAGTAATCCCGTCTCTGCCGGTTACTGTTCTATTCTATCCATTTACCTAAGTAAAGGTACCATCACTCCAATTTATAGTTGTTGAAGTAGTATTCCTTCCAGTAGCTGCACCTATAGCATTTCTACTCCATCTTTTGGCTGTAGGATTGCTAATATAATTACCTCCATTTACACCTATAGCTTTTACATCATTTTGCATAGATCCCCCAACTTCCTTCTTGCTAACGTTCTTTTTCATCTTCATCTTTTTACCACACTTATTCATCGCAACTTTAGTTCCACACTTAGCTTCTTTCACAGTACCACCACAAGCCTTTTTCTTCATTTTGCGTCCACACCTAAAAGCGTCAATTGGATTTTCAGGAGTCTTTCCTCCATCTTCCATTTTAGCTTTCTGGAAACATTTCTTACAGATTTGTCCTCCTTGTTGGAAGAATTGCATTTCATACCCCTCCGGACAAATTCCACGAAGCTTCCCAACATAGTTAAGCATACCTCCAAACTTTCTGGCAGCTATCTACTGTTGTTGCATCATCTGCATAAACTGAGCATACTCTTGCTGAAGACCTTCCTCGCCAAGTTGCTAAATATAAGCCTCAAATTCTTGCTGTGTTTGAGCACCTGACTTCTACTGTAGGTACTGCATAAATGCTTCTTTTAATTGTTGTTCGTTCATAGTTTTATAAAATATAAAAGGAAAGATTAGTATCTTTCCCTATCTAATTTATTTTATTTTGATTGTACTAATTGTAAATCTTTAGTGTTCCAGATAGTTTCCTATAACTGTCCAGTAGTTGTGAACCACCTACAACGGATTCCCTTTAGTAAATTCTTTTTATCTTCCATGTTATTTTTAAAGAGAGATGTTTCTTTCTTTACTACAATCATTAAAGGTTTATTAGGGATGTCCTATTTAATCTAGACTATATCTCCTGGCTTATAAAAAATATTCTCTTCCATAACATTATTTTTTAACATTGTTAAAGCGTTCTGTCAATCCTTCATTTACAACTGCAATTACTTGAGTTTCACTAACCGTATGAAAACCCTGTCTAAAAAAAGGAACTGGAACGGCAGCTACTTTTTGATAAAATATTACATCTCCTTCTTTTAAGTATTTACAATCAGGACCAGCATCAATAACTGTTCCAACAGCAATAGCTTGCTCTAATTCCTCCCATTCTCCAGTATCGTTTGACTTAGCTTGAGGGGTATATCCCCCAGTGTCAATTATCAAGCCGGAATCAGAAACTTTTATTTGCTGAAAAGGATTAGTTTCAAAAGGTTTAATTAGCACTCTACATCCATTGGCTTTAATCTCAACTGAGTTCATATTATCTTTTATAGATTTAGCATATTGATTAATTAAATCAGAATGTTTATTTATTTTCTCAACATAGTTATCTACCTGAGTATTAAACCTTTCAGCATTTTGTTTAGCTAGCATATCTTCCAGAGTCTCTTCACTGCCCATTCTAAAATGTATAGCATCTGACTCAAGACCTACAATATTTCTAGCTAGTTTCTCGTTATCAGTTAAATTAAGATTCACTTTCTTTCCCATAGTTCATTAAACATTAAATTATTACCATTTTTTTAAAGGGCAGGATGCTTCAGGTAATTTAGTTTTAGCAAGTAACCTACAACCACACCCATTCTTGTATCCTTCCTATTTAGTTGTACTGACATCTCCAGTATTAGGATTTAACCATAATCTACTATTGCATAAACCACCAAATTTAGTGGAATACAATGGGCAATAATAACAGATTTTCAGACGTTCTTCAGAAATATCCTTATTTAAGCCCAACACTTCATTTACTGTCCCACGGATTATCTATCCTATTTCCATATTTCTAATACATTGAATATATTATCCTAGTAACTTATCTAAAGTAATTTAATATTTTTCTCTTTACAATATTGTTCAATATATGAATCTCTCAATAAGTTTTAGAAATTAACATTAAAAGTACTGGTGGTGACGTAAACTACTTAATGAGTTTGAAAACGTCCTTTTATGTTAACAATTTTGTTAATATTCTATTCTTTTTCTTTTCTCCTTTTGTCTTTCCAAGATTACCTGTTTCTTGTAGAAGTATAGCATCTTCTCTACCTCGCTTTTAAGATACTCACAATGATATAATGTATTTTTTCCATCATGATCATAGTGATTAAGGATTAAGTCTTTTATTACAAAGTTAGGATTAATCTTCTGTAGCATCCAAGCGTAAGTAGAAAGTTGCATAGTATAATGATAAAAATTGATATCGGGCAGATTGTTGAGAGGATACTTCATATTGTAAGTACTTCTAGTAGCCTTATTATATGTACCCTTAGTTTTGATTTCTTTGTTAGTATTATGTGTAACAATACATGAATATCCTGCTAAATAAGTGTGAGAAGGACTATCTACTGCTATACATTGAGTAGGAACCATTTCACAAGGTTCTACTGACATAATGTTCCTAAAAGAACATTTGTCAACTTTTGGAAAATCAATTTCTTGGTTTCTTGACAAGAAAGGATTTAAATTTAACGTAGAGAAATTTATGTTCCATCCAAAATATTCTTTCCCATTAAACTTAGTAATTTGCTCAAATACTGAAGATTTAATCCCAAGACTACCGAGAAGTTTTACTAAATCTCTCATTTGCCACTCCTGATCAGTATTCATCACAAACCTTTTCCTTTTCGGATGGTAATATCCATCTGTATCCATTAATCCCCTCAAAAGGTCTAGACGTTGTTCGTAAGAAGCTCGTAAATAAATGTCAGGAATATGCTTATTATTTAGTAAGTTTAAACTTTTTAAAATAGGATAAATTCCTAATACTGTATGAGCTTCTGCTTTATCTTCAGCTGAAACATCTTGTCCAATTTCATATCCTCTATTTTTAATTTCTTCCCATATATTATTACTTACATTAGTAATTAATCCACATTGTTTAGACCCATCTCCTAACCAACACCCTAGAACATAGGGATCTATTGGAAGATTGGCATGTTCAGTATTCAAAGGCTTAGCATTTAAAATTTTTGGAATGGTGTAAGTATTCCAATCATCTTTTACTGAATCTATATATGCTGCTAATTCTGCAGTAGTCATTACTAATTCTTTGTATGGGTTTTTAGTACTTTGTTTTTTGATATGAATTAACCATCTATGTTCAGCATCAGCTACAATTGATTCTGAATTATCAAATGTTATTTTATAACACGGATTATGATGAACTTCTGATTTAACAGTAATGGTACATAAATTACCATCCTTATCAAAAACTTTATCTCCTACTTGTAGATCTTGCATAGTCTTAAATCCTTCCCTAGTAGCAATAGGGGTATCAAGAGGGAGTCCTTTATGGTCTACTATAGTAATTTCATTACCAGATTTTATTATTAAATCTACCTGGCCAGCTATACGCAGAATACCATCATCAGACTCTCTATATATTAAATATTCTGGATACACTCCATACTCTAAATCTAATTCTGAATAGTCTCTTTTACATTCAAATTTACCACCAATTCCAAACTTCTGTAATGAAATATCATGAGGATTATTATAGAAGGAATGTTCTATCTCCTCGTGGATTTTGGTTCCCCTCTCACAAGACTTTCTATTCTCGCTGTCCCATTCATCTAAGATTCCTTGCTGAGTTTCATTGAACTCTACTTCAGAAATATCATATAAATCTAATATAGATTTATCAAATTTCTTAGAATTTAGTAGAGACTTTTTCTCTACAGCCCAACTATTTTTAGGGATGAGTTTTTCTAAGGCTTTGTAAGCACTCCAGAAGTCTTTGTCAAAAGGTTGAGTAAACCTGTGAATTAAGGTAGTAACTGATATATACTTCTCATTATCATTCACATTCCAGTAACAATGATTTTCATCGTTGAAACAAACGTTTCCATTTTGCTTATCAATTTTCATATTATACATTAGTTATATTCCGTTATACTTGCTAACTTTAGTTTTCGGAATCTTTTTGACTCTTGTCATTGATATGTATCTTATATTTATAGTTATAATCTACTCCGAATAAGGCTCCAGCGAAGGTACAGGTTTCTCCAAATGCTACTAATACAGAGTTGTCAATTACACCTAGAGGAGGGACAGCGAAGCCAAAAATTAGTAGCGTACACCCTATTATAACCAATCCAACAGCAGATAGCAATTGTAAGTTTAGCCTTGTTTTCTTATTCATTCGTCCACTATTTTTATATTATATCTAATATACGATGTCTCGATTTAATTCTATTTGTAAATATGTTTTAACATCTATAATAGATGCTATATATATTTACGATATGCAAATATAATTATTAAATTTGAATACTCAAAACAAAAATCTAAACTTTATATTATATGAACAAAGAGAATTTAAATTCAAATAGGATTAAAGAATTTCTCTCATTCTATTCTAATAACACAAGTCTAGATTAGATTATAGATGCATCTAATTATGATTCGTATGTTATACGATGCAAGAATGGGAGTAAAATTCACATTAAAAAGAAAAACAGAGGGAAGTTTACCCAATACTGTGGAGGTAATGTCACAGAGGAATGTATTAGAAGAGGTAAAAATAGTTCTAGTGCTACCATACGAAAAAGGGCCACTTTTGCAGATAACAGTAGAAAGTTTTTTAACCATTAAATTAATTAAATATTTTGAGATATTATGAGTAAATGTAAATATAAAATATGTCAATGTTGTAAACAAGAATTACCAGCTACTAGAGAATATTTTAAGCGCAGACGTAATAAAGAAACTGGGAAAGAAGAACTTCTTAATGTATGCAGAATATGTGAAAAGTCGTCTATCGTTATAGATAATTGGAAAGACGGAAAATTAAAATGTTTTACATGCGGAGAATGGTTAGATCCTGAAGAGTTTGACAGTCATTAGGAATATTCTTATAGAAACCATAAGGACAAGAGATGCAAAAAATGTAAAAGACAATAGAATCTAAATGCTAGAACCAATTATTCAGATGAAAAGAAATTATACAAAGTTTTATAGGAACGATGGTTAGGAGCTAGAGATAGAGCTAATAGGAAAAATATTCCTTTTACTATTACTAAAGAAGATCTATTAAATTTATGGAATAAACAAGATGGTAAGTGTGCTATATCTAAAATTCCTATGACTTTTGAATTGGACAATGGTAGAGTATTTACTAATTTAAGTCTCGATTAGAAGGTTCCTGGATAGGGATATACTAAAGAAAATATATAGTTAGTCTGTTAGGCTATCAACTAGCTCAAATCAGACTGGGATATGGATACAGTTTTGTATTTATGTCGTTCTATAATTACTAATTATAATTAATGTCAGTTCATACACTTTCAGTAATTGCGATTATGTTTAGCCATCTTTTTAATACTTATGAAGCTGTATCTCCACCTCCTAAATCTAGTAAAGATTTTAAGAAGGAGATTTACTAGGAGTCAGAAGATGATATTGGGATTCTAGATCCACTAGGCTTAGGGCCAATTTCTAGGATTCTTCATGTAGAGAAGCCTTCTGATAAACCATTTGAAGCAAAACCCTCAGAAGATTTTATGCCTGAGGAGGTTCAAGATAACTATGATTATTAGACTAATAGTCAACTACTAAATAATATTATTAACACTGGAAGATCCTTTGTTGGAAGTAAATACCTCTATGGAGGTACTTCTCCCAGTACTGGATTTGATTGCTCAGGATTTCTATAGTATATATTTAAGTAGAATGGAATTAATATTCCTAGAGATACCTCAGGTATTTTTAAAACAGGTAGAGAAGTATCTTTAAGTAATGCGCAACCTGGAGATATTATATGCTCTAGAGGTAGCGGCCCATCAGGAAGACATGTCCAAATGGTAAGTAGAATAGATCCTGAAACTAATTAGATTTATGTGATAGAAGCTAAAGGAAGAAAGTACGGTATTGTAGAAGAACCTTTAACTAAGAAAGTATCTGATATTGTATCCGTTAGAAGAATATTAAGTCAAAACGATAATGACCCTTTTCTACGTAGTCAAGATATATAGAGTCCTAATTCGTAGAAATTTAGTAGTAATTAGCAGTTTGCTAGAATCTTAAATTAGGCTTATAGAAGAGCTCTTTAGAATAAAGGTCTAGATCCCAATTATTCATATATTCTTACTGCTTAGGATGCTAATGAAACCAGATGGGGAAAATCTATAAAAGGGTATTATAATTATGGTAATATTACTACTACTGGTAATGATTGGCATAAACGAACAGGAAATAGAAAGTGGAAAGATTTTAAATCTTTAAATGATTATGTCAATTATAAAATTGATTTTCTATCTAGAAATAGATACAGATTCTTCTAGACTTTCTCTCCTAATGCTAATGTATAGTATGCTATGCAAACTTTGGCAGATAGAGGCTATGATCCAGGTAATTCTAGATATGGAATAAATATTTATAATACTTATAATACTTTAATGAAATATTTGACATGAAATGGTTAAAAGAAAGTAATCGTACAAAACATTTATTATATGCAATTCCTATTGGTTTCATCTGCACAATTCTAGCTGTTCTAGGATGTGCCTTTGGAATGGAATTTAAAGATAGAGAATGGGGAGGAGATTTTGATTGGCTTGATGTAGCTGCTACTATGATTGGAGGAGTTATAGGATAGATATTACAAGTTATTGTTTTACTGCTGTTGTTATAAGCAACAAAAAAAAAAAACATTTATGAAACCAAAGAATTACGGAAAAGATATTTCTTCAGTTAATACTCCTGTCAGGTTTCATTTGCCTGATGGGAGTACTTAGCGATTTAACAACTCCTAGGAGGCCCAGGCTTGGTTTAATGAAAACTATTCTGACGGATATAGTATGATTGAATATATTCCCACTCAAGGAGATTCTGATCATCCCATCTAGTTACCAGAAATAACGGTTACTGCTCAAGCTCCTAGAAATCCAAGCTCTTCTTCTAGAAGAGGAGTCGATATGTGGGCAGGAGCTAATTATAGCCCGAGGTTCAATAAACATTTCTATGGTACTTCTGATTTTGACGCTCTCTTTGGAAAGAGTAGAGTTGAAGGGGTGAAGAAAGCCTGGTAGAACAATCCTCAGTCTATGCAAAATTGGACTGATGGAGGTAATATTGCAGCAGCTATGATTGCGGCCCCATTTGCTGCAAAAGCTGTCGGAGCAGCTTATAGCGTTCCTGAAATAGCTGGAGCTCTAAACTTATATGGAGCATATGAAGGTCTAGGTAGGCTTACTAGTGAGGAAGGAGTTGCTAAAACAGTGGGCAAGGTATAGGAAGGAGATTGGGTAGGTGCTGCTAAAAGTTTTGGAGGAGATGTTCTTGATATAACTATGAGTCTTCCATTTTTAAATAGAGTTAGATAGATGGCTGGATAGAGTCTAGGTAATTGGAGACCATTTCTCCCCTATAATTCTAATAGATATTATAGGATAGTAGGTAGTGCTGAAAACCCAAATGGTGACGCTATACTTGACGCCAACAATACTGGAGTAATTAGAAGCAGAGCTACTGGAAAGGGAGTATCATTTACTACTCCAGATGGGCAAGTTCATTCTATTGGGAAAATGGGATTCGATTATCCAATGTTTTCGAGAGGAAGTATATGGAAAGGATCAACTAATGGTGCCGGAAGAAACTACAGAGTAATTAGAAGTAAAGCCGATACTGGTCCAATAAAATGGGAACAGTCTAATGTTGACTTTAGACACAAAGGACATAATGGAATATATAGACCCAGCTTGTATGGGCAATAGAATATAGCTCCTGCGGAATACTTTGAATATTGGGAGCCAGCTAGGTTTGGTTGGAGGAGAAGAGATTTTACTCCTTTTAGTAATCCTAAAAATTTAGGGTCTTTCTCTGACTATCCAGAGTCAGCCCCTGGCTTGGGAAAGTATCTAGGAGATGGAGGGTCTGGAGAAGAAGCAGTTGTCTTCGATTCTGGTGATGGAAGAGTCTTCAAGGTTCTAACCAATCCTGACTTTTCCAACACACCCATTAGACCTCTTAATTTCACATATGGACAAGAACAGGCTAGAGCTCTACAAACTGATTATATAAATCCTAGGAATTAGCATTAGCTGTTTGAACCCCTAACCTTTGAAGGAGTAGTATCTGATGCAAATGGGCTGAAGTATCCTGTAGTCTCCTAGAGAAGATTACAAACTGTTGCTAACAGTACTGGAGCTCCTGCAGAAAATCCAACCTCCGTAACCTAGGAGATAGAGCAAAGCCTGTTTGGCCAAGGATATGTTCCAAAGTTGAGCCCTAGTGGAAATAAGGGATATGCTAATCAGTACGGACATATTTACGACCTACACGAATATAACCTTGGAAGGGATAATTAGGGTAATCTAAAGATTTTTGATATGCTAGTTGGAAAATGAAAAAGATAAAAGAATATATAAGACTTATGATTACCTAACACTCTGGAATATCTTCTAAAAGAGTGTGTGGTATTCTTGGTTTTATTCTAGAACAATTTAATATTAGGGTTTAATGAAATAGGTTAAAACAAAAGCAGGAATATTAACTATAGGTAATTTTTATAAACTAAAAGGTGAATCTTTTTGGAGAAGATGTAACAGTGATGGAACTCTTACTAAAGTTGGTTTAAACTCCAAAGAATTTCCTGTTAGTAAAACTCCTCCAAAAGTTAAATCTATGGCGATGCATATTATTAATAGTGATCGTAAAGCAAAAGGTTTATAGGAGATTGATTTTAATGGAGATTTACGTACTACACATTATCCTTCAAAAAAAGATAATTTCTGGAATGGAATAATTTCTAGAACCGAAGGTTCAAATAACGTCTGGAGTAGTATTAGTTCTGTTCTAGGAGCTGGATTCACTGCTACTAATCATAATTATTATGATGGAAAATATCATGTTTCTAGGCAATTTGAAAATCCTGAAATTCATTTAAGAAACGGAGGAAATTCTATTACTAATAATAAAAGAGATGATTATTAGAATTATGTTAGAGCTTTTACTCTGAAAGATTATAATGGGTTCAAACCATCAGATAAGATTAAGCGAGGAAGATATGCTAATATAAAGCAATATTCTAATTTGCCGTATGTACTTGGTAAATTTTATGGAGATACGGCTTATATAAAACCAGAATACCAACCTATTATTGAAGCTAATCTTGGTCAAACCTTTCGTGTAAATAAAGATGCATTAGTAAATGGTTCCAAAGATTATGTAAACACATATGATGCGAGAAATCATTATACAACTTTTACAGGTACTAAAGATTCTCCCACTTTATTATTTGAAGATGTGTTTAATACTAATAATGCTTTCGTAGATAAAAATAATTATCCTTTTATAGTTAATTAGGAAATTCCAATTGTTTATACTAACGATGAAGACAAATTAAATCAATGGCCAGCTTTAACAAAGTGGTTATAGCTTCCATTTACATTTGAAACTAAAACTAAAGACTAAATGGATACAATAGAAAGATTTCGTAAATATAGAAAATTTAGACACGGAGGTAAGGGTGTTGCCAACAATGGGCAATATTAGAAAAATGATTATTTAGGATTTTCTGGAGATATGTACTAGGCGGCTTATGGAGCGTTAAAAAATCTTAAACTTCCATACTTAACACATGATAGGATAGTAAAATTATCTAGATGGATTTCCGCCCATAAAGCTATGGAATCTGGTTATGGAAGTACTGTATCTAATAACTTCAATTATGGAGGATATGGAGGTAAAAAACCAATACCATTTAAAAGCGCTTCAGATTATATGTAGAGATATGTAACTGATGCATAGAAGCTTTATCCTGATATTTTTAAAGCTGATACATATGAACAATATATTAAAGCTTTATTCCCTCAAGGGCATGGATATAATCCAAGAGACAAACAAGGAAATGTAGTTAATGATCCTAAGTTATATGATCCTTAGAAAAGTTTTGATGTATATTGGGATTAGTCGAGAGGCACATTAAATAGAGTAAATAATAATATAGATGAATGGCTACGATTAGGATATAATAAATAATAAACAAACCCTGACCTAGTGTAATTACTAAGTTAGGGTTTGTTTATTTGCTTATATTATTTATTTTATACTTTTTATTTATAAAATTTTTTAAGTTGGAGTTATTCTTCTATAAGTTTATACTATATACTTCCACCTTTCATCTTAGTTCCTCCATTATAATATATTCTCTAATAAACCAATAATATAGTCTTTAGTAAATATATCTTTTATGTCATCCTTCTTAAGGTTCTCAGATAATTCATAAGCTTCTTCAGCTGTCCAATTATTGTCATACATCTCTTTTATAATTGGAATTATTCTCTACCTTAGCTCGTTATCGTCAGTAAAGTAATTAAAGTCTTTATCTTCTAAAGATTGATTACTTTTAATATATAGACCAGGAGAACCTACAGTTAGTTCATTTAAGTATTTTATAAAGACGAATTCTTGCTGATTATATTGCCTGTGTCCAAACTCGTGCATAATGATATTATTTATGTGAGAATCATTTAATTCATCCTTATCAAGATTAACATTTAGAGCTATCATAGTTCCATGATTAGATCTTCCATTCTAATCTGGATCTTCATCAAATAACTTGAACTTAGTATCCTCTCTTAAACAAGACGTAGCACCAAGTATACAATCTAGTTCAAGTGGGTAATATCTAAATCCTTCTTCTTTTAACCTCCTTCTAAATCTAGAAGTCCAAAAGTCACTATAATAGAATCTCTCTATCTCTTTTAAAGACTCATCTAGTCTGTTTCCAAGAAAGCTGGAAACCTTAGTATACTGTTTATGGCAATCAGTATTAAAGTTGTGTATTAGTGCAGTTAATTGTTCCATTCTCATAATAAAAAGAAAAGCTAGTCCAGATTTCTCCAGACTAGCTCAATGATGAATTTCAGAATTTATGACGAAGCCGAGATAGCTCAGTTTCTTATAGATATGTCATTTATTGAATCTAGCCAATCTAATACAAACTGTTCATTTTGCATTTCTGCTTTCTCAATCATAGTCCATATCTCTTCTAAGACATGGATTGAAGCTCTACACATATTGTAGAGTTTGTTCTTTTCATTAGGATATATCATATGTCATGCAGTTTATAATTAGTAGCCCCACTGGGATTCGAACCCAGACCACCCCCGTCAGAAGGGAATCACGGTTTTAGAGACCGGTGCACTACCATTATGCAATGGGGCAATATGTTGGCGGACCTAGTCCGCCTTATGTCAGAAGTTATCTATTAGTTCATTCAAATCTGTAATTTTGTTGAGAATGTGTTGACGAATTAGTGAGTTTGTAAAATCAATGAGATATGATACATATGTTTCTTCTGATTCAGTCAGTTTCTCTTTATTTAAGAGATCATCAAATTGTTTTAAGTTAACATTGTATGTTGAGAGTTCATCTAACACATCTACGAAGATACAATCATCAAGTAAATCTAGATTCCTTTTATAGTTAGCAATTTTATCCTTTATATTAGTATCAAGAGTTTTTACTAACTTAAAACTAAGGCATCCATTTTCTTCAGATACCTCGATTCTAGAGTTATCTCCAAACTCTTGTTTGATTCCCTCTAGAATATCTTGAAATAATTTAGCGTCATCGTTCATTTCTATTTTCTTATGATTTATATGCAAATATATAAGTTAAAATGTTAAAAGAAAAGTAATTAATGTTAAATTATTTTAAATGTCTTATTTTTAGAGTTCCTCCTCTTCTCATCATAGCTGCTCTAAATTGAGGGACAGTTTCTACTGAGAAATCAGTAAGTCTTATTCTTCCTAACCAATCCCTACCTACATTTCCAGGTCCTAAATCACTAACTACGTGTCTACCATTAGAGAATCCTAATCCTTGTAAGTTTGGATGTGTAACTCGTTTCCAACCTTTACTTTTCATTAGTTTTTCTAATCGTCCAGTTGCTTTAGCTAGTTGTTCTCTAGAAAGTATTCTAACTTTTGGTTGAGTATAGGTAGTTAAACCATTACTTGTTCCAACATACCTAGACTTTAATGCTCCTGGTATAGTGTTTCGTATATGCATTTCTGACCTAGGTATTGTTGTAACTTTTGTTACACGAGTAGAAGCTGGAGCACTACTTACTATTGCTTCAGCTCCGCTGCCTATCTTAGTTGGGGTTGTAGCCCATCTAATTACTTGTCCTGCCCCTTCTGCTATTCCGGTAGTTGCTAATGTCTCAGCAAAATTCTAGACATTACTTTTGGCATAATCAAAGTTGGCTTGGATAGCCGCCTATCCCTGAGGAGTCCTTGGATTATAGTTGGTTTGTCTACCTCCAACTCCATAACCCCAAAAGTTATTATTATAGAAGTTCTGCATATTCTCATATCTTTTAACCTTATCAGCGTCCCATAGCTAAGCCTAATTCTACTATTGAACTTGCTATAGTCTAGCCTATTTAGTTTTTCTTACTCCTTTAGGATTAGAAGGAGTTACTATAATAGGTAATTTTATCCTAATATTGTCAGTTTGTTCTATTGGCATATTCGTATTTTTAGTTTATTATACGCAAAGTTAGTGAATTTTACTCAATGTTCAAAATTAGAGTATATAGGTACTTATTTTAATTCCCCCCCCCAGTGTGATTAGAAATTATTTATATTTGCGTGAAGTAATTCTATTTGAGCTTTGAATTCTTCCATAGTTAACTCTCCTTTCATCATATTAATAGTATTTGTAGTAATAACTACATTTCCTTGAATATAGCCTTTAGATGAATCTAATCTATCTATAGAATAATCATGATAATCTTCTGGTTTAACTCCGGTATAATAGTCTTTATATTCCTGTTGTTCTAAGAGTTCCTTTATATATTCTTCTGTTAAATTGTATTCTGTTATTCTAGCTGCATCCTTAAATCTATTCCAAGATTTCTTTAATAGGAAATTTTCTATAGTATTGCTTTTCTTCTGGATTGGCGTTCCCTTGTATTGCCATCCAAATTCTTTAACCACAACTTCTCCTAAATTTGGTTTAGATAAATCTATGATACTATTGTCGTTAACATAATCAAATAATGTTTTTCCGGTAGATGCTATTCTATTTAATGGATTATATAAATTGCTATGATTCTCAATGCCGAGTCTTGTTGCAAGTTCTCTAGTTGGAATTTCTGAATTTATATTTAACTCCTTACATTTTAATATAAGTAACTTATCAGAAATAGTTAGAGTACTATTAAATATAAATTCTGGACATGGTTCCGGATTCAAGATAGTGTATCTAGGATAGAACCCGTTTTTGGTATGTTTTTCAATTAATCCATCTTCACATAGTTCTTTTAACGTTTTTACTACAGTATTCTCTCCAATACCGCATTTCATAAAATCGTATTTTGAGAAATTTGCATAGGTTCCATCATAGAAAGCATTAATAGCATAAAGTGCTATTTTCTTAAAATTTGTTTTTGCCATAGTTCATTTTTTTTT